>Ga0335080_10007065_pt1 | contig 11629 bp, 13 predicted proteins | sample Lox_Sample_34_FD_206720 | JGI IMG/M metagenome (GOLD analysis project Ga0335080, IMG submission 206720) | Soil microbial communities from Loxahatchee National Wildlife Refuge, Florida, United States - Lox_Sample_3.4 | ecosystem: Environmental > Terrestrial > Soil > Wetlands | place: USA...
CGCCGGCCTTATAGCGCGGTGGCCAAGGGGCGAAAGGTACCGAAATGAGAAGAATCCAACTGCTCGCGGCGTTCTGTGTCCTGTTCGTGCCGACCATCGGCTTCGCGCAGAGCACGCAGACGAAGGCTGAGCCGACACAGACGGCGCGCATGATACCGCCGCCACCACCGCCACCGCCGATCATCGCTCCCTTTGGCATCCTGCGGCAGGACCTGTTCGATCGCAACGACCCCAACAATCTGCGTTCGGACTATCATGGTCCTCCTCGACAACCCGGCCAGTAGAGGAGGGAGCCACGCTATCGGCTGCTCGAAGGCCTGAGGCCGCCAACCCGGGCGGCCTCTTTCACTTTGAATATTGGATACCAGCCCATCACTCCCTCCGTCCCGTGTGCGTCCCCGCGGGCGTCGGCCGCTCGATCTCGCCGCCACCTCGCAATATAATGCAGGAAAAAACCGACACGCGAGCACCCGCATGAGCCGCATCCTGCATCGAAGCCTGCGCGACACCCCGCCCAAGGCGATTGGCGGCGAAGGCGTCTGGCTGATCGCCGAGAATGGTCACCGCGTCATCGATGCGTCCGGCGGCGCGGCGGTGTCCTGCCTCGGGCATCAGCATCCGCGCGTGCTTGCGGCGATCTCCCGGCAAATGTCGAAACTCGCGTTTGCGCATACAGCCTTCTTCTCCTCGGAAGTGGCGGAAGCACTGGCCGATCAGCTCACGGGCGAGGAGCCCGGCGGTCTCGCCTACACCTATTTCGTGAGCGGCGGCTCGGAAGCGATCGAGGCCTCGATCAAGATCGCGCGGCAATATTTCGTCGAGCGCGGCGAGAGCGAGCGCCGTCACTTCATCGCTCGCCGGCAGAGCTATCACGGCAATACACTCGGCGCGCTCGCGGCCGGCGGCAACGCCTGGCGCAGGGAGCCCTATGCGCCGCTGCTGTCCTCCGCCTTCAGCCATGTGACGCCCGCCTTTGCCTATCGCGAAAAGCGCGAGAGCGAATCTGACGCCGCGTTTGTGGCGCGGCTGGCGGGCGAGCTCGAGGCGGAATTTCAGCGGCTCGGCCCCGACACGGTTGCTGCCTTTGTCGCCGAGCCCGTTGTCGGCGCCACTGCCGGATGCGTCGTCGCGCCCGAAGGCTATTTCAAGGCCGTGCGCGAGATCTGCGACCGCCACGGCGCGCTGTTGATCCTCGACGAGGTGATGTGCGGGATGGGCCGCACCGGAACGCTGCATGCCTGGGAGCAGGAAGGCGTCAGCCCCGATATCCAGGCGATCGCCAAGGGGCTGGGCGGCGGCTATCAGCCGATCGGCGCGATGCTTGCGCGCGCAAAAATCGTCGACACCATCCGAGAGGGCTCGGGCGCGTTCCAGCACGGACACACCTATCTCGCCCATCCGCTCGCCTGCGCCGCCGCGCTCGAAGTGCAGCACATCATCGACGAGGAGAAGCTGCTCGACCGCGTCAAGGAGCGCGGCAAGCAGCTTGAGCAGAGATTGACCGAGCGCTTCGGCAATCATCGCCATGTCGGCGACGTCAGGGGTCGCGGGCTGTTCTGGGCGATCGAGCTGGTGGAGGATCGCGCCACGCGAAAACCGTTCGACCGCAAATTCAAGCTGCATCAACGGATCAAGGCCGCCGCTTTCGAAGGCGGCCTCGCCTGCTATCCCTCGGGTGGAACGATGGATGGCCAAAGCGGCGACCACGTGCTGCTGGCGCCGCCCTATATCGCAACACCCGACGAGATCGACGCGATCGTCGACCGGCTCGGCACGGCGGTCGACACCGCGATCAAGAGCGTCAAGCCGTGAGACGACATTTCTGTCTTTCCAAAGTGGGGCCGGCTCCAGGAGGGCGTGGCATCGGCCTCAGTGAAACCAAGATTTATCCAGAATCCAGCCGGTGATTGTCGCTTTTGGACCTCGATACCGCGCTAACCGGTGAAAAGGCCATCACAGGAGGCATCGCCCCGTGCGGACAAGCGACGGTTTTACTCCGGACCATCCCCTGCCTCTCTTTCTCACGCGTCATGCCGACGAAGAATACCCGCCGCCGCGCTCGTCGCGACGCCTCGCGGCGAGCATTTTCCTGGCAACGGCGACGGCAATCGGTATCGCTTTTGCCCTGTCGTTGGGAAATTGGGAAAACTGGGAAAATCCGGCGAAGCTCCTTGCGGACATCACGGCTTCATTACCCGCAATTCCGTTTATTCAAGGCAGCCCCGATCAGCCGGCGCCGGCAATTCAGGCAGCGGCCGCGGCGCAGGCCTTGCCGCCGATGGCGACGGAGGCGCCGGTCCGCCTTGAAATCGCCACCACCTCCGATGCGGTCAATCAGAGCCAGCCGGAGACCAGCGAGGCGCCGGCCGGAGACTTGTTGAAGCAATTTCAAGCCTGGGCGCTCGAACAGGATGCGCGGATAAAGGTCGAGCCCGTGCGACCTGTGCAAGATGTCCAGGACAAGGTCTTGCAAATTGCTCAAGAGCCCGTCCAACCCGCTCACAGGCACCGAAGGATGATCCGGCCCATTCGGGATGCACGAGCAGAGGTCCGGCGTCCGCGATATCCACGGGCAAACGTCCGGGATCAGAATGCACGCGTAGCGGGCCGGCCTGTTCAGGACGCCCGCGTGCAGGACCAATCTGCGCAATCGGCCCAGCTCCCATCGTTCCTGCAAAACCTCGGACAGCGCGAATAGATCAAGCCGGTGACGGCCGTCTCAATCCTTTCTCCGCCGCGATTGCTGTTGCATGATGGTGGCGCATCGGCAAGAGGCGCCCATGATCTCCGCGAAGGGCCTGCGTCAGGTCGGATATTTTGATTGCCCCGGCGGCGGCCAGATCGTCGTTGCCGGCACGACCGCATTCATCGGCCATATGCGTGCGCCTGCCGGCACGTCGATCGTCGATGTCGCCGACCCCGCGCATCCGCGGCTGCTTGCACGACTCGAAATGCCGCCCGGCACCCATTCGCACAAGGTGCGCGTGGACAATGGGCTGATGCTGATCAATCGCGAGCGCAACAACGCCGACAAGAGCGCGCCGCCCGACAATTTTCGCGGCGGGCTCGGCATCCATGTCGTGACGAATCCGGCGAACCCGCGCGAGATTGCGCGCTGGGAGACCGACGGCATGGGCGTCCATCGCTTCGATTTCGACGGGCGCCACGCCTACATCTCGCCCACGGTGGAGGGCTATCGCGGCAACATCGTGATGATCCTCGATCTCGGCGACCCCGCGCACCCGCGCGAGGTCGGCCGCTGGTGGATGCCCGGACAGTGGACCGCCGGCGGCGAGGAGCCGAGCTGGCAGGGGACGGCGCATCGCTGCCATCATCCGCTGCGCCAGGGCGACCGGCTCTATACCAGCTACCGGCACGGCGGCTTCGTCATCCTCGACATCGCCGACATGGCAAGACCACGCCTGGTCTCTTCATTCGATTGGAGCCCGCCATTTGCCTGTCCGACGCATACGACCCTGCCGCTGCCCTTCGCCCTGCATGGACGCCGCGTCATGCTGGTCGCCGACGAGGACGTGGCACGCATTGCGCCCGGCCCGCCCGCCTGCCTCTGGCTTGTCGACATCACCGAAGAGCGGCACCCCATGCCGTTCGCGAGCTTCCAGGTCGATGGCCTTGACGACGGTACGCCGCAACCGGAGTTCACGGCCTGTCATCAGCCAAGCGAAAAGGTGACCGGGACCGAGATCCCGGCCGCATGGTTCGCTCACGGGCTGCGCCTCATCGACATTGCCGACCCGCGCCGGCCGCGCGAGGTCGGCCATTTCCTGCCAGACATTCCGGAAGGCTCGCAGCGCGTCCAGAGCAACGATGTCACCACCGACGACCGCGGCCTGTTTTATCTGCTCGACCGGCTGCGCGGATTGACTATTCTCGAGCGCTGCTAGTCTCGAGAGCTTCCGCAGGTCTGCCGAAAAGACGGTTGACAGCGGCTGGACGTTCGGCCGCAATGGAACGTCAGCCCGAGGTCGCGCATGAACGTCCAGACCCGTTCGGACCCAGTCGGCCGCGCCCGCGAGCTTGGGGCGGAGATTGCCGCCAGCGCCGACGAGATCGAGCGCACGCGGCGCATCCCCGGAGCGCTGCTGGGGCGTCTCCATGACTCACGGCTGTTCCGCATGCTGCTGCCGCGTTCGGCTGGCGGCGACGAGATCGAGCCTGCGATCTATCTGGCGGCGGTCGAGGAACTCGCCCGGCACGACGCCTCGATCGCGTGGAACGTGTTCGTCTCCAACAGTTCCGCCCTGATCGCCGCCTTTCTGGAGCCCGCGGTCAATCGCGACATTTTCGCCGATCCGCGCAGCACCGTTGCCTGGGGGCCTCCAAACGCCACACGCGCGAAAGCGGTCGACGGCGGCTATCGCGTGACCGGACGATGGGATTTCGCCAGCGGCTGCCGGCAGGCCCGATGGATGGGCGCGCATTGCCATGTGCTCGAAGCGGACGGCGCGCTCAGGCTCAATCGCTTCGGCCGGCCCACGATCCGCACGCTGTTGTTTCCGGCCAGTGACGCAACCCTGATCGACACCTGGCAGACGATCGGGCTGCGCGGCACGGCGTCGGACTCATACAGCGTCGACGACGTGTTCGTGTCCGAGGCGTTCAGCTCCACGCGCGAGGATCCGACGCTGCGCCGCGAGCGCGGCCCGCTCTATGCGTTTACCATGCAAGGCCTCTACGCGACCGGGGTCGCCGGGGTGGCGCTCGGCATCGCGCGCGCGATGCTGTCCGAGTACATTGCGCTGGCGTGCCGCAAGGCGCCGCGCAACCTGTCCCGGCTCGCCGACAATGCGGTCGTCCAGGCCGACGTGGCGCGCGCGGAGGCGCGGCTCGGCTCCGCTCGCGCCTACCTGGTCGAGACGCTCACGGCGATCTATGCGCATGCCGGCGACTTGGCGCCGATCGAGGTGGCCGATCGGGCGCGCGTGCGGCTCGCCTGCACCAACGCGATCCATGGCGCGACCGAGGTGGTGGACTTCGCCTACAAGGGAGCGGGTGTCGACGCGATCTTCCCGGGCACCCCGTTCGAGCGCCGCTTCCGCGACATGCACACGCTCTCCCAGCAGATCCAGGCACGCACCGCGCATTTCGAGGCGGTCGGCCAGATCCTGCTCGGCGTGCCGCCCGAGGATTTTCTTTAGAGTGGCGAAGGCGTTTTCAGGCGTCCGCCGCCTCAGTAGCACCGCATGATGTTGACGGACTTGTCGGCGCCGTCACGGCCATGAAAGGTCACGGTCTCGACCGGGCAGCTCGACACATAGGGCCGGTCCGATGGCGTCACATTCGGCGGGAAGCGATGGGCCCAATCCCAGGGCACGTCATAGGTCTGGGTGTAGTGAATATCGGTTGATGTCGGCTGCGGAGGGATACCCTGCACGGGCTCGCCATATCCTGCCGACGACCCGTAGCCAAAATCCGAGAAGGCGGGCCAGGACGTGACGAAATTCCTGAATTGATTGCGGTGGGCGACGAAGGGCCGGGCAACCGCGCCGCCGCGGGCTCCCCCGCCGGATTTCGCGACAGCCTCGCTTGCGGCAAGCATCAGCACGACCGCGCTGACAGAGGCGAGCAGCATTCCAAATCTGTTACTCATGGTACGCACCAACTCGTTGGTTGCAGTTGAGCTCCCCAAGCGAGCTAAGCTCCGCCCGCTGCAGCGCGCAAATGCATAATTAATGATTAGTTAAAACGTAACATTAATAAGCCGATCTTGGTTAATTGACATCAATGTGACGGCGCAAGAGGCGTCTTTCGGTCATGGCGTCGCGACGCGGCCCGGCACGACAAGGCCGCGCGCGGAGCCGGTGCCGCTGTTATAGTCCGTGCTCGATCGACTGCCCGGCTGACAACGGGCAGCGGAGAACAAGGGGGGATCGCTTGTGCAGAGAACCACGGCCATCCTGATTGCGCTTGCGATCGGCGCCTTGTCTCCCCTCCACGCCCGCGCCGAGGCACCCTACCCCAACCGTCCGATCCGGATCGTGGTGCCGTTCGGACCGGGCGGCTTCGCCGATATCGTGACCCGCCTCTTGGCGCAGAAGCTCGCCGAGCGCACCAGCACGCAGGTCGTCGTCGAGAACCGTCCGGGTGCGGGCGGCATCGTCGCCGCCACCAGCGTGATGTCGGCCCCAGCGGACGGCTATACGCTGTTCGTGTTCTCGTCCGGCATCGCGCTGTCGAAATCGCTCTTGAAATCCATGCCGTTCGATCCGGAGACGGCGTTCGCGCCGATCTCGATCATGGCGCAATTCGACCTGCTGCTGCTGGTGAAAGCGGACTCGCCGCTGCACACGCTGAAGGACGCGCTCGATGCCGCCCGCGCCGATCCCATGAAATTCACCGTCGGCACGATCAACCCCGGCTCGACCCAGAACGTCACCGGCGAACTGTTACGCTCGGCCTCCGGCATTGCCATGACCATCGTGCCGCACCGCACCTCTGCGGAAGTCCTGACCTCGTTGTTGCGCGGCGACACGGAGATCGGCATCGAGTCCTATGCCGCGCTGAAATCGGTGATCGATGCCGGCCAGGTCCGCGCGCTTGCCTCCTCCGGCAGCAAGCGCTCGCCGCAGCAGCCGGACGTGCCGACCTTGCGCGAGAGCGGCATTGATGCCGCGGTCGACGGCTGGAATTCGCTCGTCGCGCCGGCCGGCACGCCGCGCGACGTCATCGCCTTCCTCAACGGCCACGTCCGCGCGATCATTGGGGAAGGGGATTTCAGGAAGCGCATGATCGAGCTCGGCGGCGAGCCGATGACGGGCTCGCCGGAAGAGCTCGACGCGCGGCTGAAATCCGACGTCGCGATGTGGGCCGGCGTCGTCAAGAAGGCCGGCCTCCAACCGAATTGAGTGCTCCATGCACGGCGAACTCACAATTCTCGGAATCTTCCTGCTCGCCGTCGCCCAATGGTTTGCAGGAGACAGTCCGCGCTCGCGCCGCATCGCCTACGGCTTGTTCGGCCCGGGTGCGGCCATGGCGCTTGTCATTGCGGTGCGCGGTTCGCTTTAAACCGAAGTTGGGCTCGACCTTACGCAGGGACCGGAACTCTGGTAAGGCTGACGCACGAGAACAACGACGATTAGCGCGTCATCGGCAGGAAGCGAACTCATGCACAAGGCCGGCATTCTCGACGAGGTCCGCGAACGCGTCAGTCGCCGCCGTGGCGGCGTGGCGGTGTTCGATCGTCTCAATCCGCGCGGGACCGCGCACATCGTCGTCGACCTGCAAAACGGCTTCATGGCACCCGGACAGGTCCGGGAAACGCCGATCGCCCGCGCCATCGTCCCCAATGTCAACCGCATCAGCGCCGCGCTGCGCGCCGCGGGGGGAATCGTGGTCTATGCAATGCACACGGCAGATGCGGAGGCGATCCGCACCTGGCCGGTGTACTTCGATCATTTCTGCGGAGACCGTACCCGCTTCATCGAGGCATTCACGCCCGGCAATCCCGGCCACGCGCTGTGGCCGGAGCTGGACGTGGCGAAAGAGGATTTGCTTGTGATCAAGCGACGCTTCGGCGCGTTCGTTCCGGGCTCGTCCGATCTGCACGCCCTCCTCCAGGAACGCCGCATCGATACGCTCATCATATCCGGCACGCTGTCGCAGGTTTGCTGCGAAGCCACGGCGAGGGATGCGATGATGATGAATTACAGGGTGTTCTTCATCGCGGATGCCAATGCGACCCTGACCGACGCAGAGCATAGCGGCACTCTATCCGCGATGGCGCACGTATTTTGCGACGTACGGGACACGCAATCCATGCTGAACCTGATCGCGGCAGCCGGGACGTGAAGACCGGGCTCGCATGTCAAACCCTCCGTCCGACAATCTCAAGATCGACGCCCATGTCCATGTCTTCACCACGGACATGCCGCTGATCGACAATCCGCGCCACGCGCCGACCTACAGCTTTACCCACCAGGAGCTGATCGCAACCCTCGATGCAAACGGCGTCGACCGCGCGGTGATCGCGGCTGCAAGCCCGTGGGGCGATTACAACGACTACATCCTGGCGGCGCTGCGCGCCCACCCTGCGCGGCTCAGGGGGACCGCGATCTTCCGCCGCCCGGTCGAGCGCCATGAACTGGAGGCGATGAGCCGCGACGGCTTTGTCGGCATCCGCCTGCCCTTTATCGGCCTGCCGACGCTCCCCGACATCACGACGTTCGATTATCGCGCGCTGTTCCGGCGCCTGGCCGATCTCGATTGGCATGTTCACCCTCATGTCGAGGGCGAAGACTTGCCAAAAATCCTGCCGACGCTGGAGGCCTCCGGGGTCAAGATCGTGGTCGATCATCTCGGCCGGCCCGACCCCAAAACCGGCATCAATAGCGACGGCTTCAAGGCGCTTCTGGGCTCGATCGACAAGGGCCGCACCTGGGTCAAGCTGTCCGGCGGTTACCGGCTCGGGCCGCAGGCCAGGGATTATGCACGCGAGCTGTTACGCGTCGCCGGCCCCGACCGCCTGGTCTGGGCGAGCGACTGTCCTTTCGTCGGCCATGAAGGCAAGTTCCCCTATCGCGCCACAATCGACTGGCTGAACGACGCCATCCCGGACACAGCCGCGCGCGCCAGAATCCTTGGCGAGACGCCGCGCAAGCTCTATTTCCAGGGGAAATGACCGCGGGAAACCGGTCGAAAGGCCGTTCGTCCGACGAAAACCCGCCTACTGGTGGGCGTGATAGGCCTCGACGGCGTGCGCCACAAAAATACCGGCGCTGAAAAGCCCAATCAACAATGCTGCAATCTCGACCATACTACGCGTCCTTAACGCCCGGCCCGCACCAATACATAGACAACGCATAGACGCTGATTGGTTTCAGAATGATTTCGTCGATCCCTCAAAATGGTTTCGTCGGGCGTCATTGCGGTTCCGCGGCCTCGCCCCGGATACCCCGGTCACAGGTTTTTTATCCCGCCATGGGGCCCTGCGGGGGTGGAAACCGCCACGCGCATCCAAACGTATCTGGCGAGCGATGGCATGGGATGATGTACGTCATTTCATGCCGATGCACCCGACAGTCCATTGGAGAGCGAACATGGGCGAAGTCATTCGATTTGTCTCAAAGGCGGAGCTCGAGCGGGCTCGCCTCATTCGGGAAGCCCGCGCAAGGTATGACAGCATTTTCCCACCGTCCGATTCCGTTTCCGAGCAGCGGGACCGGAAGAATGAGCTGGCAGAGAGCTGAGTTCCGGCCGATCGGCCGCAGGGTGCTTGCCTTGCGGCGACCGTCACGCCGCGACAGTGACCTTCAAATTCACCAGTGCCGCGAGTTCCAGTTCGGCCGGGTCTCGCTCGCCCTTGGCGGCGCATGCCAGGATATTGCGCGCAATCTCCACGCGGTTGCGGGGCGTGCGCAGGCTTGCGGGTAGTGAGCGGACCGTCTTGTCCAGAACCCGCCCCAGCAGCGACAACTCCTCTGGACCGTAAACAGCGCCTTGATCGGGCAACATCGAGCTGCTCCCCTCTGATAGTCGCGCTGTGGCTCAAACCTTGGTGAACCCTTTTGTTGCTGTCAGGGCGGAAAAAAGACCGCCCGGCGTCGCGGATGGGCCGAAGTCAGGGTGCCAGGCTTTGCCGGGCCGCGGCCGCCATCCCGTTCGGCCGCAACCGGGGCGGGCCCGGTTGCGGCGAAGCGTGCAATCGATTCCAATCCGGCCGCGCGGCTTCTACTCCGCGGGCTGCTCCACCAAAGTGAGCTCCGGCACCAGCACCTTGCCCCTCGTCTCCGGGCTGTACAGCAGCGTGACGACGAACACGATGGCGGCGCCGATCGTCGAAATCAGCATCGGAATCGTGAAGCCGAGCGGCTGGGTGGCCGCGAAGTAAGTGAGCACCGGCCCGGTAAAGCCTGCCCAGATCGCGCCCTGGTGGTAGCAGAAGCCCGACGCCGTCGCGCGCACCTCCGTCGGGAAACGCTCGCTCAGGTAAGCCGGATTCTGTCCATAGATCGCGCCGAGGAATGCGCCTTGCAGGATAAAGGCGCCGGCCACAAAGGCATAGGACTCCGGCAGCAGATAGAACGGCGTGATCACAGCGCCGATCGCCGCCGGGATGATCATCGCCCATCTGCGACCCGCAATGTCGGCGACATAACCCCAGAAGCCGCTCGCCAGGAATGCTACCAGATTGGCCAGCGCGATCGGCATTGCCACCATCGCGGCGCTCAGATGCATGTCCTTCTGCAAGTGCGTGGCGAACATGCCGTAGACCGAATAGTAGATCACAAAGCTCGCCGCCATCCACAGGCACGCCATCAGCGTGTTGGGCAGGATGCGCAGGCGGAAGATGTCGAGCAGCGGCGCACGAAATTCCTGATGCTGCTCGCGCTGGATGCGGCGATTTTCGACCCACACCTTCGGTTCCTTGACATAGGCGCGGATCCACACAACCGCCAAAGCTGGCAGAACGCCGAGGATCAAGAGGCCGCGCCAGCCGATCACGTCGAAGAGCAACCCGTAGGCGAGACTCGACATCAAGAAGCCGATGCTCCAGGAGCCCTGCAGCACGCCGCTCATCAGGCCGCGCGAGCGGGCCGGCCAGGATTCCATCGCGAGTGCCGCGCCGGCGGGCCACTCCGCGCCCATGCCGATACCGAGCAGCGCACGGAACAGAAAGAGCAGCGCGAAATTCGGCGCGAGGCCGGCGAACAGGTTGCAGACCGAGTACCATAGGATCGAGATCATCAAGGGTGTCTTGCGCCCGACCCTGTCCGCGAGCCAGCCACTTCCGACGGCGCCCACCAGCCGCAGCCACAATGTGACGGTGAAAACCGCGGTCACCTCGATCAGCGGCACGTGGAAGGATTCCGCGATCGGCACCATGATCAGGAGGAAGATCGTGAAGTCGAACGCATCGAGGGTCCAGCCGAGCCAGGCGGCAATCCAAGCGACCCATTGATCCTTGGTAGGCTCTTTCCACCACGGCACCTGACCGGGCATTTCAGCCGTCATTGTCATATGCGCTCCTCCTGTTGTGGTTACGTCGGCGTTTTCTCCATGTGTCACCTGCGCGGCCGTCGTCGCCGTCTGTGCAGGACTGTTGGGACGGCTCGCGCCGCCGGATAAAATTTCAGAAAAAGCAAAGACCTGTTCGTTTTCCGTGCCGCACCATAGGCGGCCGCAAGAACGTAACGCTGTCAGTCATTGGCAAGAGGCAGTATGTCGGGACGTTCGCGAGAAGACAAGGTTGGCGCGCAAAGGATCCCTCTCGGCGCCACCCCACCTTCGTCTCAACATGCGCTACTCCACGCGTTTGCTGCGCTGCCCGCGTCGCCGCTCCAGCGTGATCTCGGCCAAAATCGACATCGCGATCTCTTCCGGCGTGATGGCGCCGAGATCGAGCCCGGCCGGCGCCTTGACGCGATCGATCGAGGCGGCGTCGACACCCTCCGCAATCAATCTGTCGCGCAGCGCCGCCATCTTGCGCCGGCTGCCGACAAAGGCATGGTAGGCGGCCTCCGTTGCGAGCGCAGCACGCAACGCGGCCTCGTCGCCCTTGCCCTGGGTCGAGACCACGACAAAACGTCTTGCCTTGTGCAACCCATCAAGCGCGAAGGAATCGATCAAGATATCGACCTCGGGCGCCGTGACGAGATCGGCCGAGGGCGCG
>Ga0335080_10007067_pt1 | contig 11628 bp, 9 predicted proteins | sample Lox_Sample_34_FD_206720 | JGI IMG/M metagenome (GOLD analysis project Ga0335080, IMG submission 206720) | Soil microbial communities from Loxahatchee National Wildlife Refuge, Florida, United States - Lox_Sample_3.4 | ecosystem: Environmental > Terrestrial > Soil > Wetlands | place: USA: Florida...
CTTCCAGGTGGGTGCGGATGTGCTCGTCGAGCGCGGCGAAACAAGCTTCGGCCTGATCGTGATCGTAGGCCGGCAAACTACGGGGATGGGAGTCCAAGCCAAAGGCGCAGAGCGCTCCGCCCAGCCGCAGCATATTCCGGTAAAGCTCCTCCGGATGGGAATGCTTGGTGAGAAGCAGATGCCGCAGCGGCGGAAGATGCGTGTTCAATGCATGTAGGAACCAGAATTGCGCCACCTGCCCCGCCGACACTCCGGCCTGGAACTGTCCACGATCGCGCTGCTGCTGGCGGGTCACGCTGGCGCTCTTTTCCTCCAGAATCTCCACTAATCTTTGCGTGAGGCGCAGCAAAGCCTCACTGGCGCTCAGGCGAAGGCAGGGAGGAATGAAAGCCGGATCGTAGGCGAACCGCCCAGAACCGTCGCGCAGAATACGCGCCACGGGCAGAGCCAGCAGGTTGTCCTGGGCCTCGGTTTCGAGAAGCAAAGTAATGTTCTTTCGTCCCAGGGTGATCGGCTTTTCGTCCTGGCCGGAATTTTCATCCGCCAGGGTGGCCTGAGTTCCGACGTAACGTGTGGCCGAGTGTCCGTTTTGACTCACGCTGCAGTTGCGGCCCCCGGCAATCTGTCGCGGAATGGCCAGCGAAACAGTCAGGCTTTCGGCAAGGGGAGAAAAAGCGTCGCCGATGGTGCGGGGAGCGGGAAGCGAGTCGCACTCCGGCATGTCGAAGGGTAGCCCGTCCGGGAATACACCCACGGCATGGACGAGCGAGACGGTGCCGTTGCGAATGGCATCGGCATCCAGCTGGCACGAGACCAAGCCATAAGCATCACGCCACAGGCTGGCAACGGCGAACTGCACCGAATCTTCGAAGTAGCGGTTCTGGGCCTGAAAGTGCTGCGGAGCCAGGTACATCCCCTCGGACCAGACGATTTTGGAAAGACGTCGCATGCCTAACACTGTCGCCCGGAATCCGGGCCCAAATTGTCTCTTGCATCAGCGCGCCCTAGCATAAGAACCCTCGTCTCGCACGCGTTCGCAGCGGCAGAAGTCCCACGTGATGGACGCTCAGGCCGCAGGTAGCAATATCAGCAATTCCATCTCCGGATTGGGGAATTCGCCCGGCACAAAGGCGGCGAAATTGCGCGCCCGGCGCACAGCCTCCCAAGCCGGCCCCGCCTGATTGAGGCTGAAATACTGGTACTTCAGCTTTACCGGAATCGCGTTCGGCGGATTCATGTTGTGCGTGAGCTGGATTCCGGGAAGCGATTGCTTTACCAGGTGATCGATGTGGGTAGCGGAGCACAGTTTCAAGAGCTGGGGCGCCTTGCGGATCAATTCCTCCTCATTCACGCCGGCGGAAATCGCCAGATACATCCGCGCATCCCTCAGGTATTTCTCGTCGTCAAGAGCCGTCGCGTATATCGAGGGCTGAACCAGCTTGAGCGGCAGGGCTACAAAATTGGTGGGCACCACCGTCTCCAGGAGATTTCGCAGCTGAGCGTCCAGGGCAGAAAAGCACTTGCCTAAGTCCTCATGATCGTAAACCGGCAAGTCGCGCGGGCGAATGCTGGTGGAGAAAGTCGTAAGCGAACCGGCGAGCTCAACCATTGCCGAATAGACCTCTTCGGGATGCGCCCGCTTGGCTTCGAACAGAAAATTGAACAGCGGAAAATAGGAATTGACCGTGTAAAGCAGCCAGAAGTTGGCGATATCGGACGCTGTGAAATCGGCAAGGCTTTGGTTCTTCTGCCGGCGGCCGCCGGAAAGTTGCGTGCTCTTGGCCGAGAGGCGCTCAATCATGCCGCGAATGATTCCCAGAACATATTCGCTCGCCCGTACGTCGAGCAGCGGAGGAACGAAATGCGGGTTGAGGCGGAAGACGTCGCCTTCCTTGCGTTCGACGTTGGCCACGCGCATGGCAGTGCTGCCCTGGCGGTTCTCGCCCTCGACCAGGAGACGGAAATTCTTGCGGGCGACCTGAATCGGTTTCTCCGCGGCGCCGGTGTTCTCGTCGCAGAAGGGAGCCACGTCGGCCAGGTATCGGGTATTGCCGTCGCGAGTTCCCGCAGCCAGGTTGACTCCGCGAAGGCGAAAGTCGGGCACGGCCAGATACACGTCCATCGCCTCGGCGCCGGGGTCCCAGCAATCGGCCAGCGAGCGCGAGGGCGGAGCAAGATCGGATTCAGGGATGTCGAAAAGCAAGCCATCGGGAAAGATCCCCGCGGCGCGCGAGATCGCTAGCTGACCTGAGGCCAGTTTCTGCTGATCGATGGTCAACTCGTTGAAGCCCCAGGCACAGAAGGTTAGGGCCTGCAGGCGGAAATTCAGGCTGTCTTCAATGAAACGGTCCTGTACCTGCAGGTGCTGCGGGGTCAGGAACGTGCCCTTGCTCCAGATGACAGGTTGTAACTGCTTCATCAGGCCACCAGCCGGTTGCTCACGATAACAATTCCTCGCCTGGGAAGCAAAGGATAATGATGTTGGGAGTAGTCCATTCGTCGGGAATGTTCGATGGCATCCCCGATCAAATTTCCAACGATGCAGCGGCTCGGTGAGGTATGTCGAATTCTAATTCGGGAAAATGGCGGGTTGACTCTTGACTCCCTTTGGGCCCTGTGATAAACCGGTGCACCACTTGGTCAGGGCCTGCTCTGCATCACGGCAAAAGCGAAGCCGGGCGGCAGTTCCAGGACAACAGAGTCGCGTCCGCGTCGATGGTTGTCCGATGGTATGACCAGGTTTCAAGAGCCCAGGGGTTCAGACTCAGTTTTTCAACCACCATGCCGGGATTGAATTCTGACGCCTGTCCGGAATTCAAATTTCCTCGCAAACTCGAAGCGCTTAAGAGAGCAAATATGGCCAAACCAAGTACACAGCATAAGTTGGATCGTGTTCGTCCGCCCCGTGTTCAGATTACCTATGACGTCGAAACCGGCGGCGCCATTGAAGTCAAGGAACTTCCCTTTGTGGTTGGCGTTCTCGGCGATTTCACCGGCACCCCCGAACAGCCGCTTCCCAAGCTGAAGGAGCGCCGTTTTGTCGAGGTTACGCCCGACAATTTCGACTCCGTTCTGGAAAGCATGAAGCCGCATCTTTCTTTCGCGGTCGAGAACAAGCTCAGCGAAGACGCCGATGCGGGCCAGCTCAAGGTCGACCTCCGCTTCCAATCGCTGGAGGATTTCGAGCCGGAGCAGGTTGCCCGTCAGGTCAAGCCGCTGCGGGAATTGCTGGAATTGCGCACCCGCCTGAATGACTTGAAAGGAACCCTGCAAACCAATGAAAAGCTGGACGACGCCTTGCTCGATGCGGTGAGCAAGACAGAAAAGCTGGAAAGACTGAAGGGTGAGGTTGCCAAGAAGGAGGAACCCAATGGCTGAAGCACAAAAGGTTGCCAGCACTGCGCCGGCAGCGGCAGCACCGGCTCCAGCGCCGGTGGTGGAGATGAGTCTCCTCGACCAGATCGTCGAGCAGGGGCGCTTCACCGATACCACTACACGCGAGCGGGGAAAGAACCTGATCAAGGAGTTCGTGGCCCAGGTGCTTGAAGGGTCCATGACCCTTGCCCGCGATGCCGACCAGATGATCACGGCCCGAGTGGCGCAGATCGATCACCTGATCTCGATCCAGCTGAATGAAATTCTGCATAATCCGCAGTTTCAGAAGCTGGAGGGCACCTGGCGGGGATTGAAATATCTGCTGGACCAGTCGGAAACCGGCACTCAGCTGAAGATTCGCATCCTCAACGCCTCTAAAAAGGAATTGCTGCGAGACCTGCAGCGCGCCCCCGAATTCGATCAGAGCGCGATGTTCAAGAAGGTCTACGAGGATGAGTATGGCATCTTCGGCGGCGAGCCATTTGGCGCTCTCGTCGGGGACTACGAATTCAGCAAGCACCCCGAAGATCTGGAGCTGTTGGAGAAGGTGTCGCAGGTGGCGGCCGCGGCGCACGCTCCGTTCTTGTCGGCCGCATCTTCGGAGCTGCTGAACATGCCGAGTTATACCAGCCTTGACCAGCCTCGCGATATCGGGAAGATCTTCGACAGCACCGAGTACGCGAAGTGGAAGGGCTTCCGCGAGAGCGAGGATTCGAAATACGTTTGCCTCACTTGTCCGCGGGTACTGATGCGCCTTCCTTATGGGCGGGAGACAAAACCCGTGGAGGGATTCAACTACGAGGAAGGCGTGGATGGCACCGATCACTCCAGATATCTCTGGGGCAACGCAGCGTATGCGCTGGCTGCACGCATGACCCAGGCGTTCGCCAACTATTCATGGTGCGTGGCGATCCGCGGGGTGGAGGGAGGGGGGTTGGTCGAGGGGCTTCCCTCGCACACCTTCCGCACGGATGAAGGGGACGTCGCTCTCAAGTGCCCGACGGAGATCGCCATCACCGACCGCCGCGAAAAGGAACTCGCGGACCAGGGCCTGGTGCCGCTGGTGCACTGCAAGGGAACCGACAAAGCAGCGTTCTTCAGCATTCAGTCCTGCAACAAGCCGAAGCTGTACGACAGCGACGCAGCCACCGCGAACGCCCGTATTTCTGCGCAGCTTCCCTACATGATGGCCACCTGCCGGTTTGCGCACTATCTGAAAGCGATGATGCGCGACAAAATCGGTGGCTTTATGTCACGTGACGACTGCTGGCGCTTCCTGAATCGCTGGATTGGCCAATACGTCACACAAGACGATAAGGCTACGCAGACGATCAAAGCCAAGTTTCCCTTGCGTGAAGCTCGAGTGGATGTAGAAGAGGTAAAAGGAAAGCCCGGAGTGTACCGGGCGATCGCATATCTCCGGCCACATTTCCAACTCGACGAACTGAACGTTTCGCTCCGGCTTGTGGCGGAGTTGCCGGCTGCAGCAAAGCAATAACCCCGCTTTCTTTCGGTGAAGCACCAACAGGGATCGGCAGATCCCTCTCAACCTGACTGTGCGATGAGGAGGCATTGCAATGGCAAGTGATTATTATCTGTTGATCGATGGAATAACCGGGGAATCACAGGCGGTCGGCATGACGAACTACATCGAGCTGGACAGTTTTTCGTTCGGCGCCTCGAATCCCGCGGACGTCGGCGGCAAGGGTCTGTCTGGAGGAAAGGCTTCGTTGTCGGACTTCTCGTTCTCCTGCGCCCTCGACTCCGCCAGCTACCAAATCTTGAAGGATCTCTACACCGGCCAGCACGTCGCCAAGTGCACGTTCGTTGGCCGCAAGACAGGCGGCGACGCCAAACCATACACCTACCTGCAGGTGATTATGACCAGTTGTTACATCACCAGTCATAGCACCGGGGGCGGAGCGTCCGGACTCCCAGTTCAGAGTGTCAGTTTCGCGTTCGAGCAGATCGAGTTTCAGTACTACACGCAGGATACTCAGAGTGGCTCCGTGCAATTGGCGGGTGCCGCAACGTACAACATCGGAGCGGTGCAACAGACCTAGGCACTGGCTCGAAAACAGCAGTGAACTGCGGGAGGGCGTCTCCGCGGCTGGTTATCCATCCGTGGGCCCTCCCCGGTTTTGCTTTCGCAAATGCTTCCCGGGTGCCGGGGAGCTGCGCTTTTTCTGGACATCGGGTGAGGGCAAATGAATCCGCAGGAACTCTACAAAGCGGGGCGGCTGGCGGATGCTATTGCCGCGCTAAACGGCGAGGTGCGAGACAACCCTGGCGACACGCGCCGCCGCACGTTCCTCTTCGAGCTTTTATGCTTTGCCGGGGAGTACGCGCGTGCCGATAAACAACTGGAAGTTTTGTCCCAGGGCGGCCCCGGCAGTGAAATGGGCGTTTTGCTTTATCGCAGCGCGCTCTATGCGCAACGGCAGCGCGAAGATCTTTTCGCCCAGGGCCAGTATCCGAATCAGGAAGAAAGCTCCGAGGCGGTTCGCGACGGCCTTGTTAATGGCAAGGGGTTTACTTCAATTACCGACGCTGATCCCAGAATCGGGCCGCGCCTGGAGTTGTTCGCCGCTGGGAATTACTTGCTGCTTCCACTGAAGCATGTGGCTTCGATTCAGATTCAACCACCAAAGCGGTTGCGCGATCTCATCTGGACTCCGGCCTCAGTGCGCACCACCGCGTCATTCCAGGGTGCGGAACTTGGCGAGGTTCTGATCCCGGTTCTTTCTCCGTTTTCGTGGCAGCACTCCGATGATGCGGTGCGCCTGGGACGCGCGACGGTCTGGGAGCAGCGTGAGGGGAGCGACGAGGCCATCCCCTTAGGCCAGAAAATGTGGCTGGTGGACGATGAGGAAATTCCGTTTCTTGAGCTGCGCTCCCTTGAGTTCAAATCAGCTTCCGTAGCCGCCTGACACAAAATGTTCTCTCCACAGGATTTGTTGAAGCCCGTCGATGGCCCCAACCCCAGCGGCATCAGCCTGCGCTACGATCCGGCTTACGACAAAATCAAAGAAGCCCGCAGAGAAGAAGCCCAGCCGCCCCCGGGCATGACGGAGCGGGACCGCAAGCTGGCGGACAACCCGCTGGTGATCAAGCTTGCGCGAGAGGCGCTCACAGGTAAGACGAAGGACCTGCAACTTGCCGCCTGGCTGACCGAGGCCGCGCTGAAGCAAGGCGGTTTTGGGGGGCTTCGAGCTGGTCTTTCCTTGTGTCATGGTTTGATTGAGAATTTTTGGGACTCTCTCTATCCCGAATTAGAAGATGGCGACGCGCAATCGCGCGGTGCGCCTCTCGGATTCATCGGCACAAAGCTGGATATCCCGGTGAAGCTGGTTCCCGTAGTAGAGAAAGCCGCTTTCAGTTCCATCGATTACCAGCAAAGCCGGGAAGTCGGATACGAGGACCAGGCAAAAACCGACGAGGCCAAGAAGAAGCGCGCCCAGCTGGTCAAGGAAGGGAAGCTGACCCCGGAGGCATTCGATAAGGCTTTCGAAGAGAGTCCGAAGAGTTTCTACGCACAGGCGGAAAAGGATCTCGACGGTTGTCTGCAGGTACTGGGAGAGTTAAAGAAATCCTGCGAGCCGAAATTTGGTGAGGACGGGCCCTCCTTCGGCCCGCTGCAGTCTGCCCTGGAGTCAACCCGCCACATTGTGCATGGATTTCTCCAGAAAAAACGCGAAAAGGAACCGGACCCGGTGGAGGAAGTCCCGGTTGCGGTCCCGGTTGACGGAGCCGCGACTCCCACAGCCGAGCCTTTGCGCAGCGGCGTACTCATCGCGCTGGAGGGTTCCTCCGAGCCTCCGGACCGCGTAGAGGCGGTCCGCAAGATCGCCGAAGCAGCCGCCTTCCTGCGCCGGCGCGAGCCGAAGAGCCCGGCTTCATACCTGATGCTTCGCGGCCTGCGCTGGGGCGAACTGCGCGCTGCCGTCGACCGGGCCGACCCCACCCAGTTGGAAGCTCCGCCGACCGAGCTTCGCCGGCACCTCAAACGTCTCGCGCTGGAAAAAAAATGGGCAGAGCTGCTGGAAGCCGCCGAGAGCGCTATGGCTCTTCCCTGCAGCCGGGCGTGGTTGGACCTGCAACGAATGGTGGTCGAAGCTTGCGAGGCTCTGGGAAGCGATTACGAGGCTATTGCGCGCGCGATCCGCACCGAGGTAAAGGCGCTGATCAGCGATCTTCCGCAGCTCCTTGAAGCCAGCTTGATGGATGACACGCCTGTGGCAAATTCTGAGACCCGTGCCTGGCTGAAGTCGATCAGCCAGTCTGTTCCGTCTGCATCCGCGGGCGCCGACGCCTCAGCCCCGTCCCCTCCCCTGCCGCTCGATGGCTTTACCGCTCGCTGGCCGGGCCAGCGGAAGGATATGTACGCGAGCGCTTTGCAGGCCCTGCGCGAAGGGCAGGAACGGCGGGCGTTTGAGATTTTGCAACAGGACATCGCGCGGCAACGCTCCGGCCGGGAACGCTTCCGCCGCAAGATGCAACTGGTGGATTTGTGCCTGTCCGTCAGCAAGCAGACCATCGCGCAACCCATTCTGGATGACCTGGCAGCCGCCATCGAGGCCCACAAGCTCGACGATTGGGAGGATCCGGAACTGGTCGCGGGCGCCCTGGCCACCATCATGAAATTAAGCCAGCGTGTTCAAGCCGACAAGGCCCAACAGCAGAAGCTCTTCGAGCGCATCTGCCGACTCGATCCCGCCCAGGCCTTGGGGAACGGGAAGTAAATCATGCCCCGACGTGACCAGAGCGGCCCGGTTACGCTGTCCGTGCTGGACCGCCTGATCGATCACGATCCCAAGCGCAGTTCCGAGGTGCCGTTGACGCGGCCACAGTCTCTCCGGGAGCTGAAGGCAGCGATCAAGCGCGATCTCGAATGGCTCCTCAACACCCGCCGCACCATTGAGCCATCTCCGGAGGAGGATCGCGAGACGGCTCGCTCGGTCTATCACTACGGGTTTGCCGATCTGTCTTCGCGCTCGGTTCTCTCCAGCAAGGACCACAATGACCTGGCGCGGGAAATGGAGTCGGTGATTGCCGTCTTCGAACCTCGCCTGAAACGCGCGAAGGTCCGGATGGAAAAGGTGGAAGGCAGCTATCACGCGCTTCGCTTCGTGATCGAGGGCATGCTGTGTATGGATCCGGCGCCCGAGCCGGTTCGCTTCGACACCGTTCTGGAAATCGGCAAGGGCACCTACGAGGTCAAGGGAGAAGACGGTGCGCAATGAGCTGAGGAATTACTACGAAAGCGAGCTCACTTTTCTGCGCCAGATGGGCGCGGAGTTCGCCGACAAGTATCCCAAGATTGCGTCCCGCCTTCTGCTCGAACCCGACCGCTGCGAAGACCCGCATGTAGAGCGCATGCTCGAGGCGTTCGCCCTGCTGGCCGCCCGTGTCCATCTGCGCATTGATGATGACTTTCCGCAGATCACCGAGTCGCTGCTGAATATTCTTTATCCGCATTACCTGCGGCCGGTTCCGGCGATGTCCATCGCGGAGTTTCACACCGACCCTGAACGCGGCAAGCTGACCAGCGGATTGCCAGTTCCCAAAGGGACGGTGCTGTACTCCCGGCCGGTGGAGGGAGTGCCCTGCAAATTTCGCACCTCGTATGACGCTACGGTATGGCCTCTCAAGGTAGCCCGAGCGCAGTGGATGACCCCCGATCGCCTGAACCCGGCACTGCGCGCCTCCGAAGTTGCGGTTCTGCGCCTGGAGATCGAGTGCTTTCCCGATGTCAGCTTCGAGAAACTCGATCTCGATACGCTGAGCTTGTATTTGAACGGCGAGAGCGCGGTGATCCATGGTCTCTACGAATTGCTTTGCAAGAACTGCGCCCGCATTGTGATCCGCGATCCCGCCAATTCCAAATCGCCGCCGCGCGAGCTCTCGCCCCGAAACCTGCGTCCGATCGGCTTCGCCGAGAATGAAGATGTCCTCCCGTATCCCAGGCGCTCATTTGTCGGCTACCGCCTGCTGCAGGAATATTTTGCCTTTCCGGAAAAGTTCTTCTTCATGTCGCTCGGCGGCCTGTCGGAATTGCGGCAAGCCGGACTGGAATCGAGAGCTGAGATTCTTTTCCTGATCTCCGCCTTTGAGCAGGATGGCCGCCAGCAGCGCCTGGAAGTCGCGGTGGATGCCAAGACTTTCCGCTTGGGGTGTACTCCCATCATCAATCTTTTTGGGCAGACGGCGGAACCGATTCTGGTGGACCAGACCCGTTACCAATACCCGGTTGTGCCGGACGCGCGGCGACGGCAGACCATGGAGGTTTATTCGGTCGATGAGGTCGTCAGCACCGACCCGGAGACCCACCAGACCGTTACCTATCAGCCGTTGTACTCCCCAAGGCATCCGCAGGAGTCCTGCCCGGCTTACTGGTATACGAACCGGGTATTTTCCACCCGCAAGGGCGATGAAGGCACGGACGTCTTCCTTTCTCTCGTCGATCTTTCCGGGCGTCCGCTGGAACTCGATTTCGACACCGTGACGGCACGGTGCACCTGCACCAACCGCGACCTGGTGGCGCGCTTGCCTTTCGGCAGCGAGAGCGGAGACTTCGAGATGGCTGGAGCAGTCGCCATCAAGCGCATCGTCGCGCTCCGCAAACCAACCCGCACCTTGCGCCCTGCGTTGGAAGGCAAGACCCTGTGGTCGCTGACGTCGCACTTGTCTTTGAACTATCTATCGCTGGTTGACGAGGGCAAGGAAGCGTTGCAGAAAATCCTCGAGCTCTACGACTTCTCCGATTTGCCGGATGTGAAGAAGCAGATTCGCGGTATCGCTGCGGTCGATTCACGCCGGCATTTCGCGCGCGTGATCTCCGAGCACGGCGTGGGTTTCGCGCGCGGCACAAGGGTTGAAATGGAGTTCGATGAGGAGCAGTTCAGCGGCGGCGGCGCTTATCTGTTTGCCAGCGTGCTGGAGAAGTTTCTGGGCTTGTATGTATCCATGAATAGTTTCAGTCAACTGGTGGCGCGAAGCCGCCAGCGAAAGGAGTTCCTGGGCGAGTGGCCTCCGAGAGCGGGACGGACCATCTTGATCTAGCTGCCAGCGGTGCCAGCGACAAGCTCCGGCGCGAGCCTTTCAGTTTTGATTTCTTTCAGGCCGTGCGCGTATTGGAGAAGTTGCTGCCCGAGCGGACAGCGGTGGGCAAGTTCGCGCATCCGCGCGACGAAGTTGCCCATTTCGGCGCACATCCGTCTCTGGCCTTTCCCGCCAGCCAGATTCAGGAACTGGATTGGCCGCAAACCGGTCCGCTTCGCATGCTGGTCAACTTCATGGGCCTCACCGGCCCCGAAGGCGTGCTCCCCAACCCGTATACCTCGCTGATCAGCGATCGTTCGCGAGCAGGCGACACCTCGCCTCGAGACTTCCTCGACATTTTTAATCATCGGATCATTTCCCTTTTTTATCGCGCCTGGAGAAAGTATCGCCTCGATGTGGCCAGCGAGCGCGGCGAGCGTGACCGCTTCTCGCGCCACCTTCTCAGCCTGGTGGGATTAGGGACGGACGGTTTGCAGGATCGCCAGGCGGTTCCCGATGACTCCTTGATCTATTACGCAGGCCTGCTGTCGCAGCGTCCGCGCTCGGCGCACGCCTTGCGCCAGATTCTGGAAGACTACTTCGATGTGCCGGTCGAAATCGAGCAGTTCGCGGGAGGCTGGTACGCTCTCGATTCGGATGCGCAGTGTTCGCTTTCCGAAGGATCGCTGGACAGCGAAGAATTGGGCTTCGGAGCTGTGATTGGCGACGCGGTATGGAATCAGCAGTCGAAGGTGCGGATCATTCTCGGTCCGCTGAGCCTGGAAAGATATGTAGATTTTCTTCCGGACGGCGACGCCTGGCAGCCGCTGCAAGGCTGGGTGCGGTTCTACTCCAATGAAGAATGGGATTTTGAAGTCAAGCTGATCCTCCAGCGCGACGAGGTTCCGGTTTGCGAACTGGGCGCGGACGAAGCCGCCGCTCCCCAGTTGGGTTGGGTTTCGTGGGTGAAATCCGCCCCGTTTGCCCGCGACCCAGACGATACCGTGCTCGCCCTGGAGGCAGTAGAAGGGAAATAATATGAACCTGAAAGCTCTGATCGGCAAACTCAATGACACCAGCCGAAGCGCGCTGGAAGCGGCCGCCGGACTATGCCTTTCGCGCACCAATTACGACATCGAGATCGAACATTATCTGGTCAAGCTGCTCGACTCCACCAATAACGATCTGGCAGCCATCCTCGAGCATTTTGAG
>Ga0335080_10007069_pt1 | contig 11626 bp, 9 predicted proteins | sample Lox_Sample_34_FD_206720 | JGI IMG/M metagenome (GOLD analysis project Ga0335080, IMG submission 206720) | Soil microbial communities from Loxahatchee National Wildlife Refuge, Florida, United States - Lox_Sample_3.4 | ecosystem: Environmental > Terrestrial > Soil > Wetlands | place: USA: Florida...
GACGGCAAGCCCGCCGACGAAGCCAAGCACAGGACCTGCTTCCCCTGCCACGAACCAATCAAGGCCCGCGACTACGTCTTCACCCGCTACGCGCCGTGACAACGGTGCGTGATCGGCTGCCGAAACGGGGCAAATCGCCGAGGCCCTCGAGTACGCGCACGAGCGCGGCATCGTGCATCGCCACCTGAAGCCTGCCAGCGTGAAGATCACCGCGGACGACGCCGTGAAAGTCCTCGATTTCGGCCTGGCGAAGGCGGCCGGCGACGGCAGCTTCATCATGCTGCGGCGCGGCGCCCACGGGCGGCAATCTGAGCGTGGTCGTCAACTGGACGGAGGAACTGAAGCAGATCCCAGCCGCTGCCGGCTCCCGCTGATTTGACCGCCCGGCGGCGCGTTGCTAACCTGATAGGGAGACACCGACCTCTGGGGGCGACACGGTTTCGACGGAAGCTGTCGCGGCCAGAAGGCATGCCGGGCGCCACCTGCCCGCAATCGGGTGGAAAACTATAGATGCCAACAACAACTTGGCTCTTGCTGCCTAACCAAAAGTTAGCGTAGCACGTTCCGCCGCGTGCGCCCGCGAACGCGGGTCGGAACGACACTTAGCGGGCTGGCCCGCCGCTTTCGGCCCGTAAGCGGCAGGCGAGATTCATCGGGCTAGCTGGACGCGTTTCTTGCTCGTTCTGAGCGCGCTCCGGCGAAACCGCAGGCCGTCATTGGCGGCAGGCGAAGGGAACGAGCTAAGCATGTAGTCTTCTGGTGGCAAGGCTTTTCGGACGGGGGTTCAACTCCCCCCGCCTCCATTCTGTAACTCTTGTATTGTCAATAGCACATAGGCCCAGGCGAGGATCGCCACCATAATTGCTGCTGGAAGAACTTAACAAGTTCCGGCGACGAGCAGCCCTGCCCAACCGGTGAGCAAGTAACCGATGTGAATGGCTAATTCACTTGAACTGGGACCAGGAATGAGATTGCTTGCGCCGAGCAGGTCGAGAAATTTCTCGCGAGAAAGCCATTGCCGCGGCGGACAAGCTCGCCTTCCATCATGGCGATATGTGCGGCAGGTCCCCCGAAGGCAGTGGTGCCAAGCCGAAGGAAAAACAGAGCCAGATCCCTCAGACAAACCTGCTTCATCGTTGGTATTGAGTCCGAGTCAGGATGCGGGACCTGTTTAGCCATGATTTCGGCCAGATCTTCCAGAGAAATGTGCGTCCAGCGACCATGCGCCGCTGCCGACGAGCAGAAGAAAGAGCAAGCCAAGGAGCATGCTCACATCCGTGCGGGCTTCATGCAGGGTGCCCCAAAACCCATTCTTCGCGAACGTAACGATCTTGGTTGAATACAAGGCGACGGAGATGTCAATGAGGAGCGGCACGGTCGCTAACCGCGTAATGATGCCGATCAACAGCAGAGAGCCACAAACAATCTCGACCATCCCAACAAACGGTGCCATCACCTGCGGCCACGGAATCCCGATCTTCAGAAAACGTCCGGCTCCCAGGGCATCGGGGAATAAAAACTTCTGTATGCCTTCGGAAAGGAAAACCCAGCCGACCAAAAGACGAACCAGCAAGATGGCCTTCAACACTCGATCCGCCGAGGGTGTCTCCGCGTTCAATCGCATTGATATGCCTTCTCGCAACCCCCGAGCGAGTGGAACTGAAGCCAATCTGGTTCATACGTAATCGAAAAGGGCCATGAAACCAAAGTCCATGTGTAGCTGCTGATGGCAGTGGAACAACGTAAGGCCGGGGTTGTCAGCCGTGAAGTCCACTTCGACTTCCTGGTATCCCCCAACCATCACGACGTCCTTCATTACACCGGCGGTCGGCCTGCCGGCAAGCTTGGTCAATTCGAAGCTGTGACGGTGGAGATGGATCGGATGGATGTCATCGCTGGCATTGCGCATGCGCAAGCGGTAGCGCCTCCCTTGCTGTAGATGAAATGACGCGGGGACGATTCCCTGGGTCATCGGGTGAGCCACCCCATTGATGGTCCATCGGTTGAAACCCTCTTCGGCGGCGTTGTCCTTTTCGAACGCCATCTCGAACGTCTCGTCTGGCAAAGTGGCAGCCGCACTGGCATTCGCGAAACGCGCATAATTCCAACGAAACGGCTTCGGCGGCGTCCACAGAGGCTTTCCTTTATGTCCGGCATACTCCACGACAATGCCCATGCCGTGGCCGCGATCATCATTCGCCAAGTCACCCATGATCCAGACGCCGGGCTGATTCATCTCGACGATCGCCGAGATGCGTTCCGCCGTTCCGAACCAAAGAACCGGCACCTCCACCGGGTTAGGCACCTTGTTGCCATCAAGCGCGACGACTTTGAAGGAATGTCCCGGCAACGCAAGGCTACGAATCTCCGTCGCGCTTCCGTTTAGGACGTGAAAGAGCGCCCGCTCGCCCTGTTTCACCCGCACCGGCTCGCCGTGCCCCAACATGCGACCATTGATGGTGAAATAGCGATAGCCCACTTCGTAGCCGTGCGGCATCCCTTTCGCAAGCGACGCTTTCATGGCGGACTCGCCCGCCGTTTCGAGTTCTTTCACTCGCGTGGCGAGGGCCAGAAAATCCTGGGCCATGTCACCGCCTTGACTGAAAGCCGGTTCGAACTCCTTGAGGACGAGAAATACCTCACGGTCGTAGCTGCCCGGCTCGTGCTTTGGCTCGATGTAAACCGGCCCGACCTGACCGCTGTACTGTCCTGCGTGGAGATCAGCGCCGGCCCGATTATGCGTGTGATAAAAACGGAAGCCCGCAGGCCGCGGAGTGAGCTCGATCCGGCGCATTCCGTGCGCCGGGATGAAAGGTGTCCCTTCTTCCGCCGCGCCATCCACATCGGTCGGAACGAACTGTCCATGCCAATGCAGTTGTTCCGGAGTCTCCGTGTCGTTGTGGATCTCCAATGTCACCGGCTGACCTTCTTTGAATCGCAACAGCGGTCCTGGGAACTGACCGTTGTAAGTGATCGAGGAGACGATGTGCTTAGGCGCAATCTCGATTGGAGCGGCGCCGATCCGCAAGGTGTAAGCGGCTGGAGTCGCATCGGAAGGCACGGGTGGCTGGGCCTTATGCGTTAGCGAATGGTCAACCTCGAAAGTAGGATGTACCAGCCCGCTTCCGGCGACGGCGCCGGCCAACTTCAGGAAGTTCCGTCTAGACGTAAGAGTGCTGCTCAAGGGGTATCTCTATGATGCATACAGAATGTTAGTGCATTTTTGACACTCGGTCACCTGGCCTCGGGACCATTTGAGATAACAACTTTTTTCTCATTTGATGAGCGCCATTCCCGCGATGCCCCAAATCGCTACATTTTGGGCAAGAACTCCGGGAGTATGGGGCAGGCTGGATTTCAACGGTTTAACGCGGTCAGATGACTGGGGATTCTGGGCAGTCGAGGCTTTTTGGGCAGGCGTGATCGTCGCAAGGAACCGGTCCACGTAGACTGTACGTACATGGATTCCTCAAATTCTGCGTTCTTAAGAGTTTTGAGCGTCTAGGTTTTTCAATAAGTTGTGTGTTTTGAATGGCGGCGCATAGTTCAACTCCCCCGCCTCCAAGCTTTAACTCTTGTATTGTCCATATGTTAATGGCCTACGGCCGAAATCGCGCCGCTGCACGGCGAGGACGGTGGTTTGGACCGCCCCGCCCAGAATCCCCATTTTATCTCGGTCCATAAGTTCTCTGACTTAGTGCGCCACGCCCGCGGAATGCTGTCCTTTGGGTATCCCATAAAAAATGAGCAGACGCGGGTGAGCGTTTGCGGGACATCTCAGCCTGGACGCCCGGCAAGATCAATGCCATCACCCCGGTCGCGGATCGGCTGTTGCAGGTCGTCTAGGAGTCATACTTTTCCCCCAGCCTGGAGGCTGAATTGTGCTGAAGATCACTGTCGCGGAAACTGCAACGGGGTGAAATGGACTGTGCAGGGCGGCTTCATGGCGCCCTGGGTGCGGGAGCTGAAGAAAAGCTGGAATGCGGCGCACCCATCCCGCGAGGGGCGGGCTCTCATCGGGCGACCGATTGGATGCCCATGGCGAGCGGCTGGTTTGCGGCTAGGCCCTCCGGCACAGAGAACATCTATAAAATCTATGCCGAAAGCTTCCGGGGTACGCAGCACCTGGGCGCGCTCGTGAGCGAAGGCCAGATCGTGGATCGAGCGCTGCAACTGCCCGGCCGGCGCTCCGGATGAAGCAGGAGACGACAATGGAATATCGAGAGCATCCTCTCGGCTCGATTCCCCCTTTCCCGCGGGAGTACCGCGCCTCCGGCATCCTGCTCCACGTTCTTTCACTCCCAGGTCCCTATGGATGTGGAGACTTGGGGCCAGCGGCGCACGCATGGGTGAGCCGTCTCCACGAGGTTGGCCAGGCGTGGTGGCAAGCGCTGCCGGTTGGGCCTACGGGATATGGCAACTCGCCGTACCAGCCCTTGTCGTCGTTTGCGGGCAACGAGCTGCTGCTGAGTCCGGACTTTCTGGTCGGGGAAGGGTTGTTGAGCAAGCGTGACTGCGAGAGCGGCGGATTTCCCGCTTCCGCCATTGATTACGATGCAGTGATCCCATTCAAGCGGCGGCTGATTGAAAACGCGTGGAGCAACTTTTGCGGCGGATCTCGCGCCGATTTGTGGGATCCGTTCGATCGATTTTGCAATGCCCAGGCGCATTGGCTGGAAGACTATGCGCTCTTCCGCGCTCTAAAAATCAAGTTCCGGGGCGCTTGCTATCTCGATTGGCCTTTCGAGTTGGTCGAGCGCCAGCCAGCGGCTCTCGCACAGGCGCGCAAAGAAGCGAATGAAACAATGCAGCTAGTGTGCTTTGCCCAGTTCCTTCTTAGCTGCCAGGCGGATCGGCTGAGGGACCATGCTCGCGTAAACGGCGTGCTTCTGATTGGCGACCTGCCCTTCTTCGTTTCACCCGATTCCAGCGATGTTTGGTCCAATCCGGAGCTCTTTCTGCTGGACCAAGCGCGCCGGCCGCGCTTCGTTGCCGGGGTGCCTCCCGACTATTTCAGCGCGCAAGGCCAACTCTGGGGCAACCCCGTCTATGACTGGGATGCCCTGCGCAGGGATTGCTACCAGTGGTATCTCGCGCGCGTGCGCGCGCTGCTTGCCCATGTGGACGTCATCCGCCTGGATCACTTCCGCGGATTTGATGCTGCCTGGCATGTTCCCGCCGGAGCGCCTACCGCCCAGTCCGGCGCGTGGGTCCCGGGACCGGGCGCCGACTTCTTCCTGGCCGTCCAGCGCGAGTTTGTCTCGCTTCCCTTCATCGCCGAGGATCTTGGGGTAATCACTCCTGGTGTCTGCGCCCTTCGCGACCGCTTTCAATTGCCGGGCACAAAGGTTTTGCAGTATGCCTTCGACGGGCGCGCCGACAACCCGCATCTTCCCTCCAACTATCCAGCCAACTCGGTTGTGTATACGGGTACGCACGACAACAACACCACGCGCGGTTGGTTTGAAGACTTACAGGATGATCAGCGGCAGACCGTGTGGAAATACCTCAAGCGGTCGGCGGGCGCAAACAGCGAAGCTGCCCACGCGCTCATGGATCTGGCCTGCTCCTCCCCGGCGGCAGTTTCGATAGCCCCCTTGCAGGATGTCCTGAACCTTGGGAAAGAAGCTCGAATGAATGTTCCTGGCCGGGCCGAAAACAACTGGCGCTGGCGTTCGCCGGAAGAGGCCCTTTCGGACCCGGCCTTCGAATGGCTGCGCGACTTGACGGAGAGCTCGAAGCGCTGCGCGAGCGCAAGCTCAAGCGCCCTTCCAGGGAAATCGCAAGGCGCCACATTTACGCGAGCCAATAGTTCATAAGCGTCCCAACAGTGGCAAGGCACGATTTTCCGGTGTACTCGTAAAGGCAGCTCCAAGTACGAATGGGCGCTCTGCGGCGAGAATACGGAATCGAAAAAAGTGAGTAAGCAAAGCATGAAGCAGCCGCTGACAAACAACCGCACATCGGATCGCGCGCCGGATAATTCGTCCCCCAAGCGCCCCCGATGGGAAGAAACTGAAGGGACTCCCTTACCGCTGGGCGCCACGTGGATAGAAGAGCAGCAGGCGTTCAATTTTGCGGTATATGCTGAACATGCGGAGACTGTGACTCTATTGCTCTACTCCGCCGCCGATTTGGCAAACCCGATCCTGACGTTTCAGTTCGATTTTCTTCGCAACAAGTCAGGACGGGTCTGGCACTGCAGGCTCCCGCTCGAGGAAATGCGCGGTGCCCGTTATTATGGCTACTCGGTCTCGGGACAGGCCGTGTCTGAGCTTCACAGGTTTGATCCGGACAAAGTATTGCTCGATCCCTATGCGAAATGCGTTTTCTTCCCTCCCGAGTTTGACCGGAACCGCGCAATTGGGCCCGGCCCCAACGCCGGAAAAGCACCGTTAGGAGTCCTCACTGGCCATGATATCGCCTTCGATTGGTCAGGAGACGTTTCAACTCCCCGGGAGTCGGACGCAATCATCTACGAACTTCACGTAAAGGGCTTCACGAAAAACCCGAATTCTGGCGTACATCCTTCGCACGCCGGCACCTACTACGGCCTGATCGAAAAGATCCCGTATTTGAAGGACCTCGGCATAACTGTGCTCGAATTGATGCCGATATTCCAACGCGACCCTCAGGAGCATGATTACTGGGGCTATATGCCCTTGAACTTCTTCGCACCGCACGCGCAGTATGCCTCGACTCGTGATGACGATGGGCAGCATGTTGAATTCAGAAACATGGTCAAAGCTCTCCACAAAGCAGGCATCAGAGTCGTGCTCGACGTCGTATATAACCATACGTGTGAGGGCGACCATCGCGGCCCGACTTATAGCCTTAAGGGTTTCGATCCAGGCTATTACATGCTGTCTTCCGATCCGGGGAACCCCTACGCGAACTACTCGGGCACTGGCAATACGTTGAACTTCAGCCAGGCGCAGGTGCGCAAAATCGTGCTGGATAGCCTGCGGTATTGGAAGAAAGACATGCACATCGATGGGTTCCGCTTCGATCTGGCGTCCGTGTTCAGCAGGAATGCCGACGGGACGCTCAATTGGGGAGATGCTCCGGTATTCAGCGAAATCGCCGGTGATCCGGAGTTGGGTCAACTTTGGCGAGTGGCGTTAATCGCAGAACCGTGGGACGTCGGCGGCTATCAGCTCGGGCGCGGATTCCCGGGAGTAGCCTGGCTCCAATGGAACGCGCGGTTTCGTGATGATGTACGCCGCTTTGTCAAAGGCGACGCCGCCATGGTTCCAGACCTGATGCGACGGATTTATGGCAGCGATGATCTATTTCCCGACAGCCGCGCGGACGCGTACCACCCATACCAGAGCGTGAATTTTATCAACACCCACGACGGCTTCACCCTATACGATCTCGTTTCCTACAATCAAAAACGCAACTGGAAAAACGGCCACAACAATCAGGACGGAATGGACGAGAATTACAGCTGGAACTGCGGCCATGAAGGGGACGACGGCGCACCGCCAGAAGTTCTGGCACTGCGGCGGAAACAGGTTAAGAACTTCTGCTGCCTGCTTCTGCTGTCGAATGGCATCCCGATGTTCCGGGCCGGCGACGAATTCCTGAATACGCAATTTGGAAACAACAATCCCTACAACCAGGACAACGAAACCGGATGGCTGGATTGGAGCCAGTTCCAGGCGAATCAGGACATTTTCCGGTTCTTCAAGCACATGATTGCGTTCCGCAAGTCCCATCCTTCGCTGTGTCGCAGCAGGTTCTGGCGCGAGGACATCTCCTGGTACGGAACCGGACCCACGGTCGATCTGTCACCAGATTCACGAAGTCTGGCGTATTGCCTGCATGGCGCGTCGCAGGCGGATGACGACATCTATGTAATGATCAACGCTTACTGGCAAGAGCTGCAGTTCCGAATCCAGGAGGGTTCGCCCCAGGATTGGTTAAGAATTGTCGACACGGGGTTACCGAGTCCCGAAGATTTCTCGCAGCCCGGTGCGCCGCTACAGCACCCGACATATCAAGTGGCCCCACGGGCGCTTGTTGTCCTGGTGCGATGCGGAAGGAGGACATAAATTTCCCGGATCGCAATCCTGAATCCGCTGGTGACCAGCGTCGGCGCCGTCGGGTGCACCAAGCCGATCCACGCTGTAATTGTAACCGCTATCGTAAACCTCGTTCGGCTTGAGGAGAGGGGCGGCAGCTACGCGTACGAGGCAGCGGAGTTTCAGAATCCGCCGCCATAGACGCCGGCCGGAGAGAATGAGCGATTTTCATCCAGTTCAGCGGGAGGTCCATATGCAATCCTTTGCAAAAATGTGGGTTCTGGCGGCATTGACTGGAGCCGCTCTCCTACCTTCTTGGTCGCAAACGAACACTGACCTCACCACCTTTTTCAAGGAATACGCCGGGCTGAGCCAGGAGCAGATTGAGGACCTCCGACACGGCAAAACGATTGCCAAGATTGTCGATTCCCGTAGCCCCGATGAAGTCTTCGTATTCGGCGCGGTGTATGTCGCATCCACTCCGGAGAGTTACCTCAAGCTCGCGGCTAATCTCGATGAACTTCGTAAGCTCCCGAGCTATCTGGCTATTAGAAAGTTCAGTGACCCTCCACAATTGGCCGATTTGGACGGCTTCACTGTCGAAGACCAGGACGTCAAGGAACTGAAGGATTGCAAGCCTGACCACTGTGAGGTGCAATTGCCGGCGGAAGCCATGGATGAATTCCAGAAATCGATTCAATGGGCGGCCCCTGACACTGAAGCCCAAGTGAACCGTCTCGCGCAAAAAATGGCCCTTCAGGCCCTGCTCGCTTACATTCATGGAGGAGACTCCGCGCTGGGCACCTATCGCGATAAGAAGCATCCGGCTGAAGTGGCGGACGCTTTTCAGTCGTTGTTGAGCCAGTTGAAAGCGCTACCCGTGTATCTTCCCGATCTTGACCGCCATCTGCTGGAAATTCCGAAATTCAACGCCCCGAACGCCGAGACGCAGTTCTATTGGGAAAAAGTCAATTTTGGCCTCAAGCCGACCTTGCGGATTGTCCAAGCCATCGTCTATCGGGGGGCACGGCCCGCGGAACCCGCCTATGCCGTGGCTGTGAAACAGATCTACTCCAGCCACTACTTTCGGGCTGCGCTGGATCTGACCGTCTGTGTCAAAGACAAGCCGGACGAGCGCGGCTTCTATCTAATTACCGTCAAGGGCTCACAGCAGGCAGGACTTACGGGATTTAAGGGAGGAATCGTGCGACATGTCGCAGTGGGCAAGACGCGGTCCTCGTTGGAACGAGCCCTCGCCACGATTAAGCAGAAGCTCGAAGCTACACCGGATTAGTGTTTAGTAGCGATTACGCCACGCGAGGATTTATGGCATTCCCTGATCGGCGCACTTCAAACATCGTGCTGACTATTCTGCTGTTTGCCGTGTTGCTTGCCACGGTGTACCTCGCCCGGCACACCATCGTCATTTTTATTTTTGCCATCGAGTTCGCCTACCTCATTGAACCTGTCGTCGAGTTCTTGCAGCGGCACGCGCCTTTCTACAGGAACCTGAAAGGGCCCCATATTGTGACGGCCTATCTCGCAATTTTGATCTTTCTGGCGATCGTGGCCCACGGAGTTGCGCCGGGTTTGTCCAGACATGCGGGTACTCTGTTCCGCGAAGTGCCAAGGTTGGCGGACGGGCTCTCAACTGGAGAAGTTGCTACACGTCTTGCCAGCAAGTACCAGTGGTCGGACGAGCAGGAACTTCGGCTGAAAGCCTTCTTACTGCACCACCGGGAGGATATTCAGGGCTTCATCGAATCTGCGGAGCGCCTGACCTCGACGCTGATTGGGGCAATCTTTGTGATCCCAATCCTCGCTATCTTTTTCTTGGGTAGCGGCGCACGGCTTACCGAGGAAGCAATCCGCCTTTTCGCCCCGAGCGACAGCTATGCCGCTGCTCGTTCCCTCGCGGATGAACTGAATACGATGTTCCAACGCTACATTCGGGCCAAGGTGATTCTCTGTGCGCTTTCATTTCTCTATTGTTCATCAGCGATGTTCGCGTTGGGCTTTCCCTATTCGATCACATTGGGTGTAGCGGCGGGTGTGTTGGAGTTTGTTCCCATCGCGGGGTGGATGATTTCCGCAAGCACGATTATCACCGTGGGTGTTCTCACCAACTCCCACTGGATCTGGATGGCTGCGCTACTTGGCTTGTGGCGCATCCTGATGGATTACTGGATTGCCCCGCGCGTAGTGGGGCATGAACTGGAATTTCATCCCCTTCTGGCCATTTTCTCCGTGATGGTCGGTGGCGAACTTGGCGGAATCATAGGGATATATCTCTCCATTCCCCTGGTGGCTGCTCTGCGCGTGATCTGGAAGGCTTGCATCGCAACCCATTTACCCGCCCAAAGGACCCCGGCCGCATTTTGAGCAGGGGTGCCAGCGAGCTAGTCCGAAGGATAGCGTCAAATATTTTGGATTAGGCCTAAGCGGGGAAAACACTTGTACGCAACGATCCGTAACCTACAACCAAGTCAAGTATAGCCCAACTCGCGCAATACCTTACCGTCGCCGTATACCTTGGCTCTGAAGCCGCCTTTCCAGTTCTTGCAGTGCGTCTTCTTCCTGCGGGCCAGCAGGTTGATCAATGCCTCGGAAATGTGAAATTCGGATTCGGATTACTGCTTCCGATCGGAAATTCGAACCGGCCTCGGAGAAGACAGTTGAAGGGAAGTCGATAACCTCGACGGAAGATTCGCTAGCATGCTGCGCTACAGTATCTGCGATATTCTTCAACTCCGCGTAACCCAACGCGTAGTCGTCGGGAGGCGGTAGCTCCACCTCATCTTTGTTACTTAAACCGTACACATCAACGTCGTAACCAGCCTGAATGATATGGCGAGTCTCCCCAGGTGAGCCGTGCGCTTCCTCGATGACTATCTGGTAAGGCAAAACCTCATAGAATACGCGATACTTCTTCACCAACTGCTGAAGAATCTCAGGCACGCGCACATCGTGACTTCAACACTCTCCCCGTGTCTGTGACGAGCGTCACCGCATAGAGGACCCTGCCCTACATTTCTACATTCCGGGCAAGAACTCCGGGAGTATTGGGCAGCCACGGTTTTGAGGGCTTGCTGACCGCATCAAAACCGGCGCGCTACTTGTAGCGCTGGCCGTGCTTGATGATGACGGCTGGGCTCTTCAGCAGCGTGATGTCTTTCAGCACGTCCCCTTTCACTGCAATCACGTCCGCGTATTTTCCTTCGGTTACCGTGCCGACTTCCTTGTCCACCTTCATCAGCACCGCGGGCCAGTAAGTGGCGGCGCGAATCGTGAGCATGGGGTCCATGCCCATGGTGTTGACCCAGGCTTCCAGTTCGTGCCAGGTGGCCTGGCTGTGGAAGTTCATGGGGATGCCGCTGTCCGTGCCGATCAGCAGCATCACGCCTGATTCGCGCAACTGGTTGAACTTGTGAACGAGGGTCGGCCGGCGATACGGCGTGATCGTGAAGTAGGAAAGCCGGTCGGGATGCCGCAGAGAAGCCTTGATGTCGTCAACGACGTTTGGCGGGAGTCCAACCTGCCATCCCGGATCGTCGAGCCAGCCGTGGCTGTCGCGCAGCTTCTCGTAGTTCAGCAGGCCT
>Ga0335080_10007071_pt1 | contig 11624 bp, 4 predicted proteins | sample Lox_Sample_34_FD_206720 | JGI IMG/M metagenome (GOLD analysis project Ga0335080, IMG submission 206720) | Soil microbial communities from Loxahatchee National Wildlife Refuge, Florida, United States - Lox_Sample_3.4 | ecosystem: Environmental > Terrestrial > Soil > Wetlands | place: USA: Florida...
GGTGTTTTCCAGCAGGCTGCGTTTCCAGGCGGCATCGTCGGTCGCGAGTTGGGTGAGCAAGGTGCGGGTGGCCTCGAAGAAGTCATCGAGCCAGCCGGCGGGAAAGAGCTCATCGACGGCGTCAATGCTTACCACCAGCCAGCCGCGGTCTTCATGTACCACAAAGTCAAGACAGACCTGCGGAGTCTGGCTGATGGCGTAGGTACGCTTGCCCAGGCGGTCGGCGGAACTAGGGCCGCCGGACTCGGCGCCGAGATCAAGCAGGCTGGTGAAGACTACCGGCATCATGGCCTTAGGGCCGGCGCCCTGCGAGCGGCTGATTTCGCGGATGACGCGCACGCCGCTGAAGTAGCGGTAATTCAAATCCTGCCACAGCTGGCCCAGGGTTTGCTGGGCGCGCTCGACGAAGGGCGCGGGCTTGAGGTTATCCACTTCGAGCAGATTGACCGAAGTGAAGTCGCCCACAATGTCGTTGGATTGCTTGTGCAGCGGCAGGCGGTTGAAAAGGGTCAAATTGAGGGTGAAGCGCGGGTTCTTGCTCCAGATCGCCAGAACTTCGGCGTACACCGCGAGGATAATTCCGGGCGGCGTGAGGTTTGAGCGGCGGGCTTTTTCACGCAGGCTCTGCCAAAGCCCGGGCTCGATGCGCATTTGGCGGCGGTTAAAGACCGGCTGAATGGAGGCCGGGTTCTTGGCCATGGGCAGCTCGGGCGCCGCGGGAAGATCGGGCACGCGGTTCATCCAGTAATCGCGCGACTCGCGGAAAGAGTCGGTCCCGGTGAGAGATTCGAGAGCGAAAAGATAATCGCGGAAAGAAAGCTCAAACGGCGGAAGAATGGTGTCGGGATCGCGATACAACTGGGCCAGTTCACCGAAGATGATTTCCAGGCTGCGGCCATCGGCAATGAGCAGGTCGATGGTGACGTGCAGGCAGCTCTTGCCCTGCGGCAGGTGGGTCACGCGGATATCGAAGAGCGGCCAGGCATCGGCCTGGTTGAACTTGCGTGACTGGCGGGCGCGAATCTCGGCCCGGCGGGTCTCGGCTTTGGCCCCATCCATGCCGCGCAGGTCGGTCTGCTCGACCTTGTACTTGGGCGGGTGCTGCAAGATCTGCTGGCGGCCATCGGGCAGCACAATGCAGCGCAGCATTTCGTGGCGCTCGATCAATTTGGAGAGCGCAAGCTCAAAGCGCTCCTGGTCCCAATCGGTGAATTCAATTTCGAAGTAACTGAGGCAGGAGATGTTGCCCAGCTCCACGCTCTCGGAGCTGCCGATCAAATAGGCCTGCTGAATGTCGCTGAGCGGAAAGGGCTCATAACGGCGGGCCGGGTCAGGCTGCACCTGCGGCAGAGCCACGGCGCTCTGCGCCGCTTTGGGTTTCCTGGCGGCGGAAAGCCGCATGGCCAGGGCCGCCCGCTGCTCTGGCGTCAGGCGGCTCAGTCTGTCATTCAACGTCATTACATCTTTTTCACTCATGCGATCTCCCGGTCCCTTTGGTTCACGCGGTGCCGCGTCCCGACACGCGCTTGCCTTCCATCTCGGCGATAAGCTGCTCCACTTCGGAGTCGGCTGCCTCGCCTAACAGCAAATCTTCCACCTGCCGCGCCTGCGCGCTCAGCACCGGCGCCTGCAGGAAGGCCTCCAGAGAAAACTCGACGTGAAAGGCCTCTTCGACTCCGAAGACGATGCGCATGGCCAGCAGCGAATGGCCGCCCAGCTCGAAGAAATTGTCTTCGGCGCCGACCTTGTCCATCTTCAGAATGCCGGCCCACAAGGCCGCCAGCGATTCTTCCAGAGAATTCCGCGGGGCCACATAGCCTTGCTCGCCACGCTGGCGAACCGGCTCGCGGGCGGCGATGGCCTGAGAAATTTTCTTCGGCTCGTTCAACTCGCGGGCAATGCGGTGCAGAACCCGGGAGCGGTTCTTCTGCGAGTCCGAGGCTGGGGATGCGGAAACGGCCACATCCAGAGTCTGGCTTTTTTCAGCCGGCATGGGGCCGGTGGGCGCGGCGGCGCAAAGCTCAATGAGCCGCCCGGCAGGAAACTCGAAGGAATAGGAGGCGCCTTCAGGCTTGTCGAAGCCTGCGCCCAGGCCGGCGAGAAATTCGCGCGCCGGGCTGTTTTTGGCGCTGGGCACAAACTTGATGCTCACCTGTTTCAGGCCCTGCTTTTGCGCAAGCTCGTCAACATGCGCGAGCATGCGATGCTCGACCCTCCGGCCGAGGGCGCGGCAGCTGAGCAGCATGTTTTCGAGTTCGAGCGCGGAGCCGCGGGGAGTGAGCATGGCGGCGCCCACCAAGCCGTAGTCGCCGAAACGGTCGCGAACTCGTACCACGATCCACTGCGTGCCCGCCTCATGCAGCTTTTCCACTTCGCTTTCCGAAAGGCGCACGGCGGTGAAATTGAACTGATTGGTGCGCTGGGTAAGCTGCGCCAGGCGGGCCACTTCGGCCTTGCCCATCGGGGCGATGTCAACGTTGAGCTCAAGCCCGGCAAGGAAATCCTGCAAGTTCGGCGCCTGCTTGCGCAGTTGCTCGCGCTGGGCGTTCTGGGCGTACATTTCGCCGCGTTGGCGGTCTTCCGCGGTAAGTTTCAAATGGTCGAAGGCCCAGATGTGAGCGAGAAAGCGGCTGCGCTCGGCTTCAGGCTCGGGCAGCTGCAAACTCAAAACTTCAGGACAGCGGGTTTCGACCTCGGCGCATTCCAGGCCGCTGTCATCGAGAAAGACGAAGCTATCGAGGCCAAGCTGAAGCTCCTGCGATAAGACGCGCAGATTTTCGGACTTGGGCTGCCAGTTGATGCGCCAGGCGGTGATGTGCTCGCGCCGCAGCAGCATGCCGGGGTTCTGCTCGAAGACCTTCCAGACGTCTTCTTCGTTGTTCTTGCTGCACAGGCAGAGCACCATGCCAGCTTCGCGCTGGGCCAGGGCGAACTGCTGCAGCGCGCGGCTGGCGGCATCCACCTCCACGCCGCGCGGACCATCTTCTCCGCAAATGCCGCGCCACAGGGTCTGGTCGCAATCGAGCGCGATGACCTTACTGGGCGGCATGTGCAAGTTGCAAAAACGGCGGGCGATGATGGTGCCCAGCGCCTGAAACCACTCCCGCGTATAGGGAACGTGGCCCAATTCATCGGCCTGCCGGTCTTCGTAGTGGAAGACCGGGTAAAGCGCGTCGCATTGGGCATGCGTCATCACGTGAATTCCGTTGCTGTCTTGCAGGCTGAGGGCGATGCGCTCTTCCAGGCGGTCGAGCGCCGTGGATAGCGCGGCATCGGTCTTCAGCCACTGCGAGGCCGGGCAAAAGCAAAGCAAGTAAGCCGTGCCTGAACGTTCGGCGGCGGCCTTCAAAGCGGCCAGCAGGTCCTGGGCATTTCGCTCCAGCCTGTCATGCCGGCCTTTCAGGTCAGCGCCCCCTTCCAGTTCCCCGGTACCTCGCCACCAGTCTTCCAGGCGCACCAACACTACGTTCAACCCCGCGCGGTTGCCCGCGAGCAAGCTGGCGGGGTCGAGCAGTTGCTGAAACACCTGGTTATAGGGCGCAAACTCGACCTGGCAGGAAAAGCCCAGCTCCTGCATCCAGAATTCGAGCGGCTCTTTTAGCAACTCCGCGGTAAACGTTGCCGTAACGGCAATGGTCCACTGCGGCCCGGACTTGGCACTCGACGTTGGAGACGTCACTTTCTACTCCCCGCCTTCCCCGACTACTGGAAGGCGTTTAAGGTTGTGCCCCAGCCCCGCCGGCCGCCCCATTAAGCCGTGGGACCCATTTCATCCATGAACTCCTCGAGTTCACTTGCATCCACTTGTTGCAGGAGTTTCGTTTCCAATTGCTGCGCCTGTACCCCGAGCACGGGCGCCTCCAGGAAGTTTTTCAGGGGAAACTCCAGGTTAAACAGCTGACGAATTTTGAAGGTGATCTGCACGGCCGAAAGCGAGTGGCCGCCGAGATCGAAGAAATTATCCTGGCGCCCGACCCGGCCCACGCCCAGCACTTCGGCCCAGATTTCGGCCAGGGCCTTTTCGACTTCGGTCTCTGGCGCCTGCTTGTGCAGCGAGATTTCCTGGGTCTGCACCAGAAGCTGCACCCGGTCAATTTGACCATCGGCCGTCAGCGGGACGTGATCCAGGCGGCGGAACCCGCAATGGCTTAGGGTTGAAAAGCGGTCAGCGACGCCGAGCTCGCCAAGGTGCCGCGCCAGGGGCTCGCCATTTTGCGAGACCACGCAGGCGGAAAGCTCCTGCAGCGCGAGCGGCGAGCTATCCAGGTGGCGGCGGATGGCGGGCTTGCTGCCATCCAGGCCGATCAGCAGATGAGCGCAATCCTGAGACAACGCCGCCTGGAAGGAGTGGATGGCCTGATCATGCAACAGGCTGTAGTACCCGCGTGAGCGGGAAAGCTGCTGCATGGCAAAGCCGCGGCTCATGCCGGTTTCGTCCCAGATGCTCCAGGCCAGGCAGTGGCTGCGCAGGCCGCAACTACGCTGGTAGTCGGCGAAGGAATCCAGGAAGGCATTGGCCGCGGAGTATGCGCCGATGGAGAAGCCCCCGAAGAACCCGTACACGGACGAGAAGGAGACGAAAAGCGCACCCGGCTGGTCTTTCACCAGTTGGTGGAGAACCAGCGCGCCCTGCACCTTCGGAGCCAGAACCCGGGCGAACGTTTGGCGACTTTCTTCGCCCAGCTGGCGCTCCTGATAGAGGCCGGCCAAATGGAGGACGCCCTCCACTTGGCATTGCCAGCGCTTCTTTGCTTTCTCGACGGCCGAGCGCACGGCGCCCAGGTCGCAAACATCCACGGCTTCGTAGTGCACCTGGCCGAGATGTTCCAACTCCTGAAAGGCCTGAATGCGCGCGGCCGCCGTATCTTTCTTTTCGAGATGTTCCGCCCACAGCTTCTTTTCCGGAAGCGGGGTGCGGCCGAGAATGAGCAGGCGGGCCTGGTGCTTCTTGAGCAGATGCCGCGCGATGCCCTGGCCGACTCCGCCTAACCCGCCGCTGAGCACGTACAGGCCGCCCTGCCGGAAGGCAGGAGGCAGCGGCTTATGCTGGAAATCCACGGCTTGCAACTGGACGACGAAACGCTTGCCGTCGCGCCAGGCAGCCTGGCGGTCGCGCGAGCGGCCCTGCACTTCGGCCAGCAGGTTCTCTGCATCTTTCTCAAGATCGTTAGCCTGCAAATCCACGTGACTGCATGCCAGCCAGGGAAGTTCCTGAGGCACGGTGGCGAGCAGGCCGGCGAGCGCGCTGCGGGTGGAATCGAGAGCCTCGCCTTCCGTGACTTTCTGGCTGTGACTGGAGATGGCCAGAAGGCGCGAAGGGCGGCTGGCTTCGCCGCAGATGCCACTGAGCAGTTGCACCAGGGAAAGAAGGCTGAAGATGCCGTGTTCGGACGACTGCTTTACGCTTTCTTCCTGCAGCCAGTTCTTGTCCAACGGGCGATAGGAGCCCAGGTGAAGCACCTGGCCTACGCGCATGCCGGATTCCGTGATCGAACCCCAGAGCTGGCGGTAGTGGGCCGGATCCGCGGGATTGATACGATAGCCCTGGGAATCGAGCTGGGCGAAATCGTTGCCGGCTTCCACCTGGATGCAGCTCTGCTGCAGGCTCGCCAGCTTTGCGGCCAGTTGCTTGCCGAGACCCTTAGCATCGAGGAAGAGCAGCACGGCGCCGTCTTCGTGGGAAAGCGGCCGCGGCGTTACGGCTTTGCGCCGCCAGGTTTTTCGATAGAACCAGGCGGGTAGAGTATTGCCATTGCCCAAAGCCAGGTCGGCGGCTTTCAGCGTGGCATCGTATTCGCCCGCCATCAGCGATTTCTTCATCTGATTGCGCTGAATTTTGCCGCTGGTGGTCTTGCAGAAGTCAGCCTTGCGCATGGGAACAACAATGGAAGGGCTGATGCCCAGATTGCTGGCCACGGAGCTGCGCACCTGCTCGATGAGCCGGGCGCTCTCCGCCAGGTTGTGGTGTTGCGGTACGAAGAAAATCGCCAGACCCTCAGTGCCGGTGGAAGGATCGCTAACCGCTACCGCCGCCGTGAACGTGGGCTCGACGCCGGGCAGCCCGTTGACCACGTCTTCGATCTCATAGCAGTAGAAGTTGGCGCCGCGCACGATGATCATTTCTTTTTCGCGGCCGGTAAGAGTCAGGCGCCCATTCCAAATGTAGCCTAGGTCGCCGGAGTTGAACCATCCCTCGCCCACGAAGGCCTCTTTGTTGGCTTCGTCGTTGTAGAGATAGCCGCGGGTGGTCACATCGCCGCGAATCTGGAAGCGCCCGATCTTGCCCTCGGGCACGACCCGGTTCTGCGAATCCGCGATGCGAATCTGCACCCCTGGCATGGGCGGGCCGAGATCGACAAAGGCGATGGTGGTCGAATCTTCGGCGTCGCTCGGCTCCATCAAGCCATTGAGCGTGGATTTCAGGAAGCGGCGCACACCGGTTTCGATGGTGAAATCGTTGGCATAGGTCATGCAGGTGCAGACCTCGGCCATGCCGAACGCGGGCTGCATGACCTTCGGGGTGATGCCGAAGGCTGCGGTGCGCCGCAGAAAATCAGCGACCACGGGCAGGGTGACCTGCTCGCCAGCGTTCATCAGGAACTTCACCGACGAGAGATCGAACTGGCAGTCCTCGACAGTGGCCAGGCGGTCGGCGACCAGCTTGAAGCCGAAATTCGGCGCCCAGCTGTGCGTGACTTTGTAGGCCTCCATCAGCTCGAGCCAGTGCAGCGGCTCGGAAAGGACGAAGTTGGTGGCTACCTGAACTTCCTGGCAGCCCAGGTAAACATCCTTCAGGTTGCAGGTGAGGGTGGGGACCACGTGGTCCACGGGCAGCCAGTTCAGAATCACGTCATGCGGCGTGTAACCGTTGAACTGCGCCGAGCCGTGAATATGCGCGATGATGCTGCGGTGGCTCTCCTGAATGCACTTGGGCACGCCGGTGCTGCCCGAGGTGAGCTGGAAGAAGACCAGGTCATCGGGCTTGCTCTCATAGATTTCTTCTGTGGGCGGGTTTTTCTTCAGTTCCTCGACCGAGAGAACGTTGAATTTCTCGCCGGGGAAGAAGCGCTCGAGATCGGCCAGCGGCTTGACCAGGTGCGAACTGGCAATCACCGTCGGGTGCTTCAAAAGCTTCCAGACGTTGTAGAGCTTGTTCACAATGGCGGTGCGCTCGGCATAAGAGGCTGAGACAGCCACGTTCACCGGGGTAATGCCGCCAAGAACGCAGGCCCAGAAGGCGGCAAAGTGATCGGAGAGCAGTTCGCACTGCAGAATGACCCGGTCGCCCTGCTTCAAGCCCCTGGCGTGCAGGCCGGCCAGGATGCGCCGGGCCTGCTCCAGCAGCATGGGATAGCTCTGGAAATACTCTTCGCCATTGGCGCGGATGTGAACAATGCCCCTTGAGGGACACTGCTTCGCCGTGCGCAAAATGGCTTCGGTGAAAGTCCTGGGCGCATCGGCGGGAACGGTCAACGGTCCGCCGTCAGCAAATGCGGCAGGCCGCGGCCGGGATTCCTTCGCCGGCGCGGCAGATTCGGAAGCAGCGGCGATTATGCCGCCATCCTGCAGGCCCGCAGGCTTCCAGCCGGGAATAAGGTCGGAAAGGTGAAGGGAATGTTGCGGCGTTTCCGGCTCGCGCACCACCACCGCGGCTTGCGCCACGCCCGGAAGCTCGCGAATCTGCGCCTCCCAGCGCTGGACTAATTCTTCATCCAGCACCGGCAGTTGCCGCAAAGCCGGTTCATCCACTTCGCCGGTTGCAGTAAGCGGCAAAGCCGCCACCGGCACTACAAAATGCCTGCATGGGTTGAATTGTGAAAAAGACGACGCGACCTCCGCTTGCAAACGGTCGCGAGTGTAAGGAAGGGTAGGCACTGCGTAAACCACTAAATCCAACGAACCTTCGGCCGATTCTCTCGCCAGGATTTTACAGTCTTCGATCAGAGAATTGCTGTTCAAAGCCGCTTCTAACTCTTTCAGGTTCGCCAACTTTCCGTCACAGCCCGCCCCATTGGTTCTGACAGTGTTGTGGTCCTGTTTGTTACTCATCGAGATTTATAAGTTCACCCTTTGGAATAATTTTGGAATTGCCACTTGCGCCCATTCGGGGACGGAAAAGTCCCTGAATACGACGCACACGGGGAGGTTTAGCCGATGATACCGCGACCCTCTAAACCTTAGGGAGGTTACCTTCGATTAAGACCCTAACCCGAGCCCCCGCAGCGGTTTTCTCCGGAAGGCAACTTGCGTCACCCGAAGGCCGCCGAGCATATCCATTCGCGAATCAGATGTGCACTTAAGTTGCCAGGGAAGGTGGAATTCGACTCGGCGAGTCTCATGTCATCTGGCTGATTCTAAGCAAGATAGCTTCTTGGGGAGGCCGGCGGCGGTGGCCCGCGTTCCCGTTTCGTGCCACGCACTACCCGCTTGGGTGTGAAGGAAAATGTCGAACAATGCAGAAAAAAGTTCCACCGATGGTCCGGAATCCTGATTGACGGATAAATGTAGACAGTCGCCGGCGCCGGCCTAGCTGATGCCCAGGCGGCGCTGCATCTCTTCGAGCGAAATGCCCTTGGTTTCGGGGTAAAAGAACAGCACCACGAAGAACTGCACCACCATCATTGCGGAAAAGAAAACAAAGGGGTAAGCGCCGGAAGAGGAGGCCATGAGAGGGAAAATTCCCGAGATCAGCGCATTCATCAACCAGTGGGAAAAGCTGCCCAGGCTCTGCCCCTTGGCACGCACGGTATTGGGAAAGACCTCGCCGATATAGACCCAGATCACAGCTCCCTGCGAAAAGGCGAAGAAGGCGATGTAACCGACGAGCAGCCAGACCAGGCGGTCTTCGTGGCGGGTGGTGAAAAAGATGGCCGAAACGCCGGCCAGGCAGGCAGCAGTGCCGACCGAGCCGATGAGCAAAAGAGTCTTGCGGCCGATCTTATCAATCACGGTCATGGCCAGCATGGTGAAGACAAGATTGGTGGCGCCGACCGCGACGGCCTGCAGATTGCCGGAAAACTTGCTGAAGCCGGCGTGGGCAAAGATGTCATTCAGGTAGTAGAGAATGGCGTTGATGCCAGAGAGCTGATTGAACATGCCGATGCTCACGGCCAGAAAAATCGGCAAGGCAAACTTGCGGGAGAACAGCTTCTCTTCGGCCTGGCTGCGTTCCAGGTGAATCGACTCCACGATTTCCTGCAATTCGGCGGCATAATTGGGCTCGCCGGTCATCTGCAGGACGGTGCCGGCTTCCTGTGTCCGGCCTTGCTTGACCAGCCATCGCGGGCTGCGCGGAATAGCGAACAGCAGCAGGAAGAACAAGGCGGCGGGCAGGGCGGCAATGCCCAATTCCATGCGCCACTCCGCCGCCCCCAGCTGCAAAAGGCTGATTATGTAATTGGAGAAGTAGGCGAGCAAAATGCCCAGCACCACGTTGAACTGAAAGAAGCCGACCAGGCGTCCGCGCCATTCCGCGGGAGCGATCTCGGCGATGTACATCGGCCCTAAGACGGAAGAACCGCCGATTCCCAGACCGCCGATGAAGCGAAAGGCGACCAGCGAGGGCCAGTTCCAGGCCGCGGCGCAACCGAGGGCGGAAATCACGTAGAGCAAGCCCATCACGCGCAGGCTGTCTCTGCGTCCGTAGCGTTCGCCGGGAAAGCCGGCCAGCATGGCGCCGAGGACGGTGCCCCAAAGGGCGCTCGAAACTGTGACCCCAAGCAGGCCGGGAGAGAGCCCATAGGCATGGCTGAGGGCGCTGGTGGTGCCGGAGATGACGGCGGTATCGAATCCAAAAAGCAGGCCGCCCAAAGCGGCCACGACGGTGCTCTTGGCCAAAAACGCGTTGATTTTCACGCGGTCTCCTTGTGCCCGGATACGTGGTGCTGAGGCGCAGGGTGCTGGGGTTCGTGCTGCAGGGCCTCGGCCTCGCCAAGAGTCCATTCGGGAATCGCGCCCCGGCGGCTGGCCACCAGCGCGCCCACGCGATTGGCAAAGTCAGCCATGCGCGCAGGACGCCAACCCTGCCCCAGCCCGTGGAGAAGCGCGGCGGCGAAAGCGTCGCCCGCCCCTACCGCATCGGCGACCTTCACCGGGTAGCCCTCAGCCTGGATATATTCGCCGTTCAGGAAAAGCGCGCAGCCAAGGACACCGCGCGTGATGCAAACACCTTGCCAGCCAAAGCGGGCGGCATAGCTGCGGCAGAAGCCTTCCAGAGACTCATGGCGCGTGCCGAGAGAGTGCGCGATCTCGCCGACTTCATCCTCATTCAGCTTGACGACCGTGGCTTGGGCCATAAGCTCGCGCACCAGTTCCGGAGTCCAGGAGGATTGGCGCAGGTTGACATCATAGAAGCGGCGCGCGTTGGTGGACGCGTGGAGCAGGCGCGCGGTCAATTCTTTGGCGGCAGGGCTCATCTGGTGGAGCGTGCCGTAGTAGATCCACTCGGGCGGCTGCGCCAGCAACCTTTCCATTTGCGCGGTTGTCAGCTCGGGAAAATCATAGGCCGCGGGGCGGTGGAGAACGAACTCGGGCTGGCCGCCGGCTCTTAGAGTGACGGTGACGATTCCGGTGGCGTGATCGGGCACGCGGCGAACGAAGGCGGTGGAGATGCCGAGGTGCTGCATTCTTTGCAGGATGCGGCGGCCGCGGTCATCCTCGCCTACGGCGCTGACAAAGAAAACTTCATGGCCGAGCCGGGTCAGGTGGGCGCTGAAGTTGAAGCTGGCGCCGCCGAGGTGCTCCTCAGAGCCCACGACATCCCACAGCACTTCGCCAATGCTGATGACTTTCAAGGGGCTCCTGCGCACTGCTCGACGGGCCAGCGGATTCTATAGCGGTTGCGGTTTTGGGGCAATCTTCTCCCGGTGCGGGAGATTGTTAAGGAACTACGGAGGCCCGGAGACGCCGAGGCCAAAAAGGCTTATCCACCACGAAGGACACCAAGGCACACGAAGGTGAAGCCAAACCACAGAGGACGCAGAGCCCAAAAGCCTTCACCACGAAGGACACGAAGGTCAGCCGAACCACAGAGGACGCAGAGACACGGAGGCCGAACAAACTTCTGTCAGTGCGGCTCGGGCAGAGGGGTTTTGGTTTTCACCCCCGCGCCTTCGACCACCGTGTAAATGAAATCCGCGGGAAGGTCTTTCAACACTTCGAGCTTTCCGCTGGGCCAGCGAATCTCGACTTCATCCATGAAACGTGCCGCTCCCAGGCCGAAGTGAAGGCGGGGGTCGTTGGAAGAGAGATAGCTGCCGCCGGCGCGGACCTCGTTCATCTGCTTCAGCTTGCCAGTTCTTACGGTGATTCTTGCGCCAATCGCCATCCGGTTGCTTTTGGTTCCTTCCAACTGAAACAGAACACGATGATTGGCGCTCGGGGTGCGGTTGAGAAGCAGAATGGGCGGGCCGTCGGTGGTGACGATGAGCACGTCCACATTGCCATCGTTGTTGATGTCACCGAAGGCGGCGCCGCGCATGGAGGCCACTGGAAGATTCGCCAGGTTTTGCGAGACATCTTCGAAGGTGCCGTCGCGCTTATTGCGGAAGAGCAGAATCGGCTCGCGGTAGCGGGCCGCGTCAGGGACCTGGTCCATTTGCGGATATACGTGGCCGTTGACGGCC
>Ga0335080_10007072_pt1 | contig 11624 bp, 7 predicted proteins | sample Lox_Sample_34_FD_206720 | JGI IMG/M metagenome (GOLD analysis project Ga0335080, IMG submission 206720) | Soil microbial communities from Loxahatchee National Wildlife Refuge, Florida, United States - Lox_Sample_3.4 | ecosystem: Environmental > Terrestrial > Soil > Wetlands | place: USA: Florida...
GCACGTAGCGCAGCATCAGGCACGTCCGATGGACGGGCTTCAGGTCTGCGCTTTCGAGCACCCAGCGCTCGAGCGCCGGCGTTTCCACCGGGTCGAGCTCGGCCTCCTGTTCAGCGTAACGCCGCTCGACCTGCTGGCGCCGCCAGTGATCCCGGGCTTTGTTCCGGACCACGGTGAGCAGCCAGGCCGGCAGGCGCGAGACGTCGATCTCGTCGCGCCGCCGGTACAGCTCGAGAAACGCCTCGGCCGTCAGGTCTTCGGCGAGCGCCCGATTGCCGACCGCGCGCAGCGCAAATCGGTAGACCGACTGTACGTGCGCCCGGTAGACCGCATCGAACTCCGCCATGAGGAATACGCTCGAGAATGCTATGCCGGAAGAAGGGCGTCCGTACCGTAGCCTGTCGGCGGCAAAGGCGTCAATTTTGCCCTTTCTTCCGCCACCCCAGGCTGGCGCGTATTCCCTGTGCTGGACCGGATCACAAGAGCGGGACAGGGGGACATCATGAGCATCAAGCGAATGACGGCGGCAGGCGTAGTGGCCAGCCTTCTGGTCGGCTTCGTGCCGGCGACGGCTTGGGCGGGCGATGACAGCATCGTGACGACGAAGGCGCCGGCCTCGTCGAAGCTGATGTCGACGGCGCGCGCGGTGCAGAGCACGATCAACGAGCAACAGCAGGTCGTCGACCGGCAGCAGATTCTGGCGCCGCCGACGCAGAAGAAGTCGAACCGGCGCAACGCGGCCAGCGGGGGCGCGAGCGGCGGCGGTGGCGGCGGCACGACGATGATGGTCGTCGGGCTGGTCGCGAGCCTGGGCGCCACCTACTTCATCTATAAAGAGATGACGAAGGAAACCGATTCGATCACGAAGTCCGCGCAGCAGTCGCAGGGCTTCCGGATCCGGTAGAGGAGGACTCATGTTCGCGTCACGACGTCTGCTGATCTTTGCGGTCGTCCTCGGCGCCGGCGCCGGCGTGCTGGCGCAGGATGGCAAGGCTGCCGATTCCGCACCGGCGAAGCAGAAGCCGGGCATCTACGTCGGCGTGCCCGGCAAGGGCGGCGCCGACGCGCTCACCAAGCTTTCGGGGAGCCGTCCGAAAGAGGTCAAGAGCAGCGGCATGCTCAAGATGGTGCTCTCGCAGGGCATCGCGAAGGGCTCATTCCGCGCCGAGCTCGGAGGACCCATCTCCGACGTGCGCGTGAAGAGCGCGCCGAAGTTCTACTTCTACTTCGCGACCGCCGACGACAAGGACAAGGCGAAGTCCTCTGACGATCCCATGGCGGCGGCGATGGCCATGATGAACCAGGGCGGCACCGACTCGCTTCCGGCCGACGCGAAGACCGCGGGCGACTTCACGCTCGTGCGCTTCACGCTCAACAAGTCCAACAACCGCGAGGCCGAAGTCGGCAAGATGTCCGCGGGCGGGAGCTCCGAGAGCCGGGACGCGGTGGCGTGCACGAGCGAACGGCTCGCGCAAGGTCAGTACGTGCTGACGCCGAAGGAGCCGCTCAAGCCCGGTGAGTACGCGTTCTATTTCTCGTCGACGGCCGGCGGCGGCGGTGGCGCGGCCACCACGACGATGTGGGACTTCGGGATCGACAAGTAGGCAAGAACACGCCGGGAGTCTTTTCCTGCGGCAGGTCCGAAAAAAGACTCCCGGCGTTGTTTTCTGCTACAGCACGTCCCGCCAGCGAGGCGCGGCGGCGAACGCCGCGCGAATCAAGCCGACATGCGAGTACGCCTGGGGAAAATTTCCCGACAGCCGGCGCTGCGCCGTGTCGTAGTCCTCGGCGAGCAGCCCGAGCGGCGAGACGATGTCGTCGGCGGCGTCCATCAACGTGCGCGCCTCATCGACGCGTCCGACGGTCGCGAGCGTTTCGATCAGCCAGAACGTGCAAAGAATGAACGCGACCGTCGGCTTGCCGAAGCCGTCGTCTTCGCGGTAGCGCATGAGCCAGCCGTCGTGCGAGAGCTGCGACCAGATCGCGTCGATGGTCGCGCGCATCCGCTCGTCGTTCGACGGGAACAAGCGCAGCGGCGCCATCTGCAGCAGCGACGCGTCCAGGCCGTCTGAATCATACGAGCCGACGTACGCGCCGCGGATCGGGCTCCACGCGCGCTGAGCGATCTGGTCGCGGATCCGCGCGGCGGCCGCATGAAACTCCTCGGCGGCCGACGGCAGCATGCGTTCGGCGACGGCGGCCGCGCGATCGGCCGCGGCCCAGCACATCAGGCTCGAGAAGGTGCGCGGCCTCGGCGCGGTGCGATACTCCCAGATGCTCGTGTCGGGCTTGCCTGAGAGCGCGATCGCGCGCCGCGCGAGCCGGAAGAGCAGATCGCGCGTCGCCGGCGATCGCTCGGCGCTGAATCGTTCGTCGTAGAACACCGGCGCGAGCGCCAGCACGAGCTCGCCGAAGATGTCGTGCTGCTCGTGAAAAGCGGCGCCGTTGCCGACGCGCACCGGCCCATCGCCGTTCCATCCGGCCCAGTTGGTGGCGACTCGCTCGCGCACGTCCGCCTTCGGCGCGATGCCGTAGAGCGGCGCCAGCGCGAGCTCCTCACTGCTTTCCGCGACGTTGAGCACATACGCCACGAATTGCTCGCGCTCGTCGAACTGCCCCAGCAGCCGAAACGCGTCGACGACGTAGTAGGCGTCACGCAGCCAGCAGTAGCGATAGTCCCACGTGCGCCCGCTGCCCGCCGCCTCGGGAATCGACGTCGTCACCGCCGCCACGATCGCGCCGGTGTCCTCGAAGCAATGGAGCTTGAGCGCGAGCGCCGAGCGGATGACTTCGCCCTGGTAGCGCGGCGGGATGTCGCAGTGTTTGACCCAGCGCTGCCAATGCCGCGACGTTTCCGCGAGGAAGCGATCGCAGAGCGGGAGCAGCGGCTCTTCGATCGGCGCGCCCCACGAGAGCACCAGGCCGTACCGCCCGTTGAGCGTGAACGGCTCGCCCTCGAGGTACGACAGCGGCAGATCCGTCGTCAGGCGCAGCTCGCTGGCGTAGCCGTCGTAACTGATGTGATGCGAGCCCTGCAGCGGCGTGGGGCGCGCCTTCGACCACCCGAGCACGGGCTCCGCGCGCACCACGATGCGCGGCGAGCCCTCGAGGGGCTCGACGATCCGCACGATCTGCGCCGGACGGAACATCCGGCCGTGCTGCTCGAAGCGCGGCGCGAAATCCAGCACGCGAAATTTTCCGCCCGGCGCGTCGAACGTCGTCTCGAGCACGTTCGTGTTGGGAAGATACCGCTGCGCGCCCGCCGTGCCGTTGGCGGCGCCCACGAGAAAGCGGCCGCCGCGTGGATCGAGCAGCTCGCCGAACACGGGCTCCGAATCGAAGCGCGGCAGGCAGCACCAGACGATCGCGCCCGAGTCGTGGACGAGCGCGGCACATTGGCAGTTTCCGATGAGGCCCAGCTCCTCCAGCCGCATCTCGCGATCATAGCAACTGGACGCTGGCGCCGGCGACGCCGGCCTGTCGGGTGCGAGGAGGTACACTGAAGATCGGTGAAGCCGATCCTCGCTGCTCGCTATCAGCCGATCCTGGCCGCCTTCGCGCACGATCGGACGCTCGTCGCGCTCGACTTCGACGGCACGCTGGCGCCGATTGCGGATCGCCCGGCCTCGGCCGTGATGCGGCCGACCACCGCGCGGCTGCTCTCGGCCGTCGCGCGACGGTTCCCGTGCGTCGTCGTCACGGGACGATCGCGCCGCGACGCGCTCGCGCGGCTCGAGGGCATGCCGGTCGACATCATCGGCAATCACGGCGCCGAGCCGCAGGCGCGCGGTGTCGACGTGCGGCGCGTCATCGCGCGCGCGCGTCGCGCGCTCGAACCGATCGTGCGCCAGTGGCCGGGCGCCTGGCTCGAGGACAAGACGTTCTCGCTGTCGATCCACTATCGCCAGTCGGCCCGGCGCGAGCGCTCGCGCGAGGTGTTCGAGGCGGCCGCCCGCAATCTCGAGGGCGTCCGCGTCGTGCCCGGCAAGCTGGTGCTGAACATCGTCGCGCGCGAGGCGCCCGACAAGGCCGCGGCGGTCGAAGCCGCCAGGCGGCGGCACGATTGCCGCCGGGCGATCTTCGTCGGCGACGATCACACCGACGAGAGCGTGTTCCGCGTGGCCCGGCCGAGCCGGCTGCTTGGAATCCGGGTCGGACCCGCGGTCGAGACCAGCGCGGGCTTCGGGCTCAGACGGCAGGAAGATATCGATCGCTTGCTCGCCGCGCTGCTGCGCCTGCGGCCGGCCGGGCCAGGCGCGAAGCGGGGCGCGCGGCGCAGCGGGGAATCGCCGCTCGGCCCGACGCTCGAGTTCATGCGGCTCTTGTGGGGCCTCGACCACGCGCTGCAGAAGCGATCGAAGTGGATGGCGCGCGTTCAGGGCGTAACCGGCCCGCAGCGGCTGTCGCTGCGCGTGATCGGACACATGCCCCACGTGTCGGCGGGCCTGCTGGCCGACACGCTGAAGCTGCATCCGAGCACGCTCACCGGCGTGCTGCAACGGCTCGAGCGCCGCGGGCTGTTGACCCGCACCGTCGACGGCAGCGATCGACGGCGCGTCCATCTCGCGCTGACCGATCGCGGGCGCGCGACGACGCGGGCGTCGCGGGGCTCGGTGGAGGAAGCCGTGACTCAGGTCCTCGGCCGCGTCGGCCCAAGCGATCTCGCCGTCGCCGCCGATCTGCTTCGCGCCCTCGTGCGCGAGCTCGAGGCCGGCGTGTCCTAGCCTAGTTCTCGGTCCGCATGACCTCGAGCGGATCGAGGTTCGAGGCGAGATGGGCGGGGAAGTAACCGAAGGCAATCGAGGCCGCGAGCGCGGCGACCGCCGCCCACGCGGCGATCGACGGCGACAGATCGATCGGCCATCCGAGTTGCGCTGAAAAGGTCAGGGCCGAGGCCCAGCCGAGCGCGATGCCGGCGGCGGCGCCGGCGATGCCCAACGCCGACGCTTCGATCAGGAATTGCCGCCGGATGTCGCTCGTGCGCGCGCCAATCGCGAGCCGGATGCCAATCTCGCGCCGGCGCTCGGCGACCGAGACGAGCATGATGTTCAAGATGCCCACGCCGCCGATGATGAGCGCGACGGCGCCGATCCCGGTCAGCAGCCGCGCCAGCGTATCAGCCGACGAGGCGCGGAGGTTGAGCGCGTCGACCGGTCGCTGAATCTGAAAGTCGTCGGGGGCGTCCAGGTCATCGAGGCGGTGACGATCGCGAAGCACGGCGGTGATGCCGCGCTCGGCGCGGGCCGTCGCTTCGGGCTGCTTGGCCGCGCACATGATGTCGCTCACGCGATCTCGGCCGTCGATGTTGCGCTCGAGCGTCGCGAGCGGCAGGAACGCGACGTCGTCGCGATCGAGCCCGCCCGCGGTCGTGCCCTTGCGCGCCAACACGCCGACGACCGTGAACGGAAAACCGTTCATGCGGACCGCTTGTCCGATGGGATCGTCCTGGCCGAAGAGTTGCTCGGCGGCGGAGGCGCCGAGCACGAGCACGCGCGTGGCGTGACCCTGATCGTAATCGGTGAACAGCTGGCCGCGCTCGGTCACCCGATCGCGAATCGTGAAGAACGACGGCAGCACGCCCTGATATCTCGTGTTCCAGTTGGCGCCGGCGCGGCCGATCTGCTGCCGGCCCTGCACGACGGGCGAGCACATCGCGATCTCCGGCACCTGCTCCTCGATCGCCGTCGCGTCGTCGGGCGTCATCGTCTGCACGCCGCCGAAGCCCGTATGGACGCCATTGGCCCGGACGCTGCCGGCGCGGATCCACACGAAGTTCTCGCCGATGGCGTCGATTTGCCCCCGTACCTGGACGACGCCCGCTCGTCCCAGCGCGGCGGTGCAGACGACGGCCGCCATGCCGATGGCGATCGAGAGGATGGTGAGCGACGAACGCAGCCGGTTGCGCGCCAGAGCGACCAGCGCAACTCGCAATGTAATCACGACAACAAGCCCGACTGGTCGATCGTATCGAGCGGCGCGACCCCAAGGAAATCGTCTTTCGTCCCATCTCGTTTGATCTCAAGGTCACCTCGCCGTACCATCCCCCAGTATGAGCCGACGCGCACGACGGCCGGCCCCGGGCCCGCGGCGCACCACGACCGAGCCGGTCTCGGGCCCGCCCGAGCGCGCGCGTCCGCGGATCATCGGGCTCGTGCTGGGCGCGTTCGCCGTCGCGTTCACGCTGCTGACCGTCACCAGCGGGATCCAGCGATCGGCGACCGTCGACGAGCCCATGCATCTCGTCGCCGGCTACGCGGCGCTGACGGCCGGAGACTTCCGGCTCGATCCCTCCCATCCGCCGCTGGTTCGCATGTGGGCGGCCCTGCCGCTGCTGGCGTTCGACCGGTCGACCACGGCCAGCGAGGCCATCGACCGCGGCGCTCCCCGCACGTGGCTTTCTTCGAGCGGGCCGAGCGACGCCGCCCGCCGGTTCCTGTATTCGCGGCCCGACGCCGATCGTTGGGTGAACACGTCGCGCTTCATGATCGTGCTGCTCGGCCTGGCGCTCGGCGCGCTCGTGTTCTCATGGGCGTACGAGTGGCTCGGCTTCCGCGTGGCGACGCTGGCGCTGACCTGCTTCCTGCTGTCACCGCAGATACTGGCGCACGCCACGCTCGTCACGACCGATCTGGGCGCGACCTTGTTCATCTTTGCCGCGGCGTACCTGCTCTGGCGCGTCTGCCGCCGGCCGACGTGGGGCAATGCCGCCGGTCTGTCGGCCGCGGTCGCGGCTGCGGTCCTGACGAAGTTCTCGGGCATCGTGCTTGGACCGATCGTGATCGGGATGCTCGGCCTCGCGGCCTGGAGGCGCGCCGAGATGTCGGTGGCGCGCGCGGCGGAGATTGCCGCGCTCGTCGCCCTCGTGACGGTCGCGGCGATCTGGGCCGCGTACGGCTTTCGATACGCGCCCAGCGCCTCGCCGGCGTGGGTGTTCGACGTCTCGTCGGACGCCGCGTCGCACGCATCGCTGCCGCTGGCCTGGCTCGCGGGATGGATCGATGCGCACCATCTGCTCCCAAACGCGTTCACGCAGGGACTGCTCTCGTGCGCGATCGGCTCGGTCCAGCGCGCGTATCTCTTCGGGCAGGTGAGCGATCACGGCTGGTGGTACTACTTTCCGATCGCGTTCCTCGTGAAGACGCCGCTGCCGCTGATCGCGCTGCTGCTCGTCGGCCTCGGAGTCTGCGTCGTCGATCGGCGTCGACTCGGCGGCTGGGACGAGGCGTTCGTGATCGGCCCCGCGGCGTTCTATCTGGGCTGTGCGATGGCCAGCGGGATCAATATCGGCGTCCGCCACATTCTGCCGATCTATCCGTTCGTCTTCCTCGTCGCGAGCGTCGCCGCGGATCGCCTCCTGCGCGTCCCTCGTCGAACCGGCCGCATCGCGCTCGCCGGCCTGATGACGGCCTGGGTGGTCAGCATCGGCATGACGTATCCGCACATGCTCACGTTCTTCAACACCGCCGCCGGCGGACCGGACAACGGTCTCGCGTATTTGTCGGATTCCAATCTGGATTGGGGACAGCACCTGAAGCTCCTCAGGCAGTGGATGGACGACCACGACGTCCGGCACATCAACCTGGCGTACTTCGGGCAGGCCGATCCCCGCTACTACGGCATCGACTGCACCTATCTGCCGGTCGGCGTCACGTTTTCGTCGCGCGTCTCACAGCCGCCGGCGCTGCCCGGCTACGTCGCAATCAGCGCCACCGTGCTGAGCGGTGTCTACCTCGATCGGCAGTCGCGCATCTTGTACAGCGGATTCCGAGCGCTGGCGCCTGCGGCCGACATCGGTCATTCCATTCGCGTCTACTGGATCGACCATTGGCCCGAGGCGGTCGACGCCGAGGAGCGCGTTGATATCGCGGCCGCGCCGGACGCGGAGGCCGCGCTTGCGAACCGGCTGCTGTTCACGATGCGCTGGCCGAACGTTGCCGCCGCGCACTACCGCCACTACTTGCGGCACCGGCCCAAGGACGTGCAGGCGCTCGCCAACTACGGCACGGCGCTCCAGGTCACCGGCGATCTCGCCGGCGGCGTCGCCGCCATTCGCGAGGCCGTGACGCTTGCGCCGAAGGATCCTGAACTGCGGCTGAGTCTCGGGCTCGCGCTGCTGTCGGCCGGGTCGGCCGGCGAAGCCGAGGCGGCCGCGCGGCAGGCGATCGCGCTGAATCCTCAATACTCCGCGGCCGTCGATCTGCTCGGCCGCGCGCTCGCGGTGCAGGGCCGGCTGGCCGAGGCGGCGGCGCAATTCGCGCGTGCGCTCGCCCTCGATCCCTCCAACGCCGCCGCACGCGCCGACCTCGAGCGCATCGGGAAGGGTCCGGGAGTCCTCTCGCAGTTCTCGTAGCCTCGCCTGAAGTCCTTTCTTACTAGCGGTGGCCGTACGGTGCGCTGACGCACTAAGCTACGCGCGCACCACGTCGAAAGGACCCGCGACATGAGACCGAGACCCTGGGCTGTCGTCCTCGCGTGCGCGCTGCTCTGCGCGATGCCGAGCGGCTTGCTGTCCGCGCGCGACGCGATCGCCTTTCAGCAGGATGTCCCGTCCGACTTGAAGCCGCTGCTGGCCCCGCGGGCGAGCGAGATGCGCCTGGTGGTCGTCCGGTACACCGCGGATCGCGGGCTGCTGAACGGCAACTACGCGGGCGGCGCGGGCCGCGGCGGCGGACGTCGCGGCGGAGGGGCGGCGCCGGGCGCGGCGCCCGTTGACGTCCCGATCTCGCCGGCGCGCATCGCGCGGCTGAAGCGCTTCGATGTGGATTGGCAGGCGGCGCTCGCGACCGTCGAGGTGTCGAAGCTGACGCCCGCGGCCAGATCCGATTTCGACGGGCTCAAATCGACGATCCAGAGCGATCTCGCGGCGCTCGACGCCGACGCGATCACGATCTCGCGCGTGGCGCCGGCCGTGCCGTTCATGCCGGCGATCGTGAAGCTCATCGAAGACCGCATCCGCATCGAGCCGATCAACGCGCAGAAATCCGCCCTCACGCTCACGGAAGTGACCGCGCAGATCGCCCAGCTCCAGAAGCAGCTCGACGCCGGCCTGGCCGGCATGGGCGGCGACATGCTCCGGCTCGACAAGGATCAGGCCACGCTCGGCGCGCAAGCGGCGCTCAATCTCAAGAGCGGCCTCGCCGAGTGGTACGGCTTCTACAACGGCTACGACCCGCTGTTCACATGGTGGATCGACGTGCCCTACAAGAAGATCGACAAAGCGCTGCAGGAGTACGCGACGTACCTGCAGGACAAGGTCGCGGCCGCCAATCTCAGCGTCACGGAGCCCTCGCCGCAGCCGATTCCCGCGGGACCGGCGCCGAAAATCTCGTCGGTGCCTGATCTCAACGAGATCATCGGGCTGCCGCAGGATGAAATGCGCGACATCGTCGCGCGGTTCATGGCCGGGGTGGGCACCGGCGGCCGCGGCGGGCGCAATGGCGGGGCCGGCGCGCCGGCACCGGACGCGAAGTTCTACACCGACTGGCTCGCGGCGCTGAAGACGCTCGACTTCGATTCGATGACGCGCAACGCGCAGGTGGACTACCTGGCCATCCGGCATCGCGCGGAGCTGTATCTCTCGCGCGTCGGCAAGACGATCCCGCCCGGGCCGCCGCGCAAGCCGGACAACCTCGATCTGCGCGGCACGCCGCGCGGCCGCGAGGGCCTCATCAACGATTTGCAGGACGCGATGATCGTCTACACGCCCGAGCAGCTCATCGCGCTCGCCAACAAGGAATTCGCGTGGTGCGAGGCCGAGATGAAGAAGGCGTCGCGCGAGATGGGCTACGGCGACGACTGGAAGAAGGCCGTCGAGCACACGAAAGAGACGTACGTGCCGCCCGGCGATCAGCCGCGCATGATCATGGGGCTGCTCAACGAGGCGATCGACTACCTGCGCGCGAACGATCTGATCACCGTCCCGGGCGTCGCGTCCGAATCGCTGCACATGACGATGATGTCGCCCGAGGCGCAGCTGACGTCGCCGTTCTTCCTCGGCGGCGATCACATCCTCGTCTCGTATCCGACCGACACGATGGACTACGAAGCGCGCATGGAGAGCATGCGCGGCAACAACCCCGGTTTCTCGCACGCGACGGCGTTCCACGAGATGATTCCGGGCCACAACCTCGTCGGCTACATGGGGCAGCGCTACCAGGGCTACCGCGCGAATCTCGGCGGCGGCGGCGCGTTCTTCGGCGAGGGCTGGCCGCTCTACTGGGAGCTGACGATGTACGAGCTCGGCTTCGACAAGACGCCCGAGCAGAAGGTCGGCGCGCTGTTCTGGCACATGCATCGCTGCGCGCGCATCATCTTCTCGCTGAACTTCCACATGGGCCTGTGGTCGCCGCGCGAGTGCGTGGATTTCCTCGTCGAGAGGGTCGGCCACGAGCCCGCCAACGCCGAAGCGGAAGTGCGGCGCTCGTTCGAGTCGCCGCAGTACGCGAATCAGCCGCTGTATCAGGCCGCGTATCTCCTCGGCGGCCTGCAGCTCCGCGGCATCCGCAAGGACCTCGTGGACTCGAAGATCATGACGAATAAGCAGTTCCACGACGAGGTCATGCGCCAGGGCAACATGCCGATCGCGCTCATCCGCCTCGCGGTGACGACGATGAAGCTCACGCGCGACATGGACATCAACTACAAGTTCGCCGGCGACTTGCCGTCGCAGTAAGGCGCGATCGGCGGGTCTTGATACAATCCGCTCGAGTCAGGACTCGACGTGCCGACGACCTCTGATCACTCTGCCGCGACCGCGCGTCACGCGCTCGATGACGCGACGGCGACGCTCGCGCGCCTGCGCGCCGAAGTCGGACGCGTCATCGTCGGCCAGTCGCGCGTGCTCGACGAAGTGCTGATCTGCGTGCTCGCCGGCGGGCATTGTCTGCTGCGCGGCGTGCCCGGCCTCGCGAAGACGCTGCTGATCAAGACGCTGGCGCAGGCGATCAATCTGCAGTTCAGCCGCATCCAGTTCACGCCCGATCTCATGCCGTCCGACATCGTCGGCACCGACGTCATCGAAGAGGACGTGACGACGGGCAAGCGCCATATCCGGTTCATCCGCGGGCCGATCTTCGCGAACATCATTCTGGCCGACGAGATCAACCGCACGCCGCCCAAGACGCAGGCCGCCTTGCTCGAGGCCATGCAGGAGTATCAAGTCACCGTCGGCGGCACGCGGTACGCGCTCGAGCGGCCGCTCTTCGTGCTCGCGACCGAGAACCCGATCGAACAGGAAGGCACGCACCCGCTGCCCGAGGCGCAGCTCGATCGGTTCATGTTCAACGTGACGATTGACTATCCGTCGCCCGATGAAGAGCGCAGGATTCTCGCGCAGACGACGGCGACCGAAGGCGCGCCGGTGAGCGCGGTGGCGACCGGCGCCGATCTCGAGCGCGCCCGCACGCTCGTGCGCGAGCTGCCTGCAGCCGAGAACATCGTCGACTACGCGATGCGTCTGGCGCGGGCCACGCGGCCGGGCGACGAGACCGCGCCGCCGATCGTCCGCCAGTGGGTGAAGTGGGGCGCCGGTCCGCGAGCCGGCCAGGCGCTGCTGCTCGGCGCCAAGGCGCGCGCGTTGATGACCGGGCGCAGCGTGCCCGCACGCGACGACCTGATCGCCATCA
>Ga0335080_10007073_pt1 | contig 11623 bp, 6 predicted proteins | sample Lox_Sample_34_FD_206720 | JGI IMG/M metagenome (GOLD analysis project Ga0335080, IMG submission 206720) | Soil microbial communities from Loxahatchee National Wildlife Refuge, Florida, United States - Lox_Sample_3.4 | ecosystem: Environmental > Terrestrial > Soil > Wetlands | place: USA: Florida...
GGATCGCTTCCAGCGCAATCGAAATGTCGTGCATGGCCGTGACCATGATCACGGGCACGTCGGGATCGTCCAGGCGCAGCTCACCGAGCAGCTTCAGCCCGTCCATCTCGGGCATGACGATGTCGCTAAGCACCAAATCGTAGGAGTCTTTGCGGAAGGCTTCCAGGCCCACCTTGCCGTTCTGGCAGGTGGTGCACTGATACCCCTGCGCGTCGAGCAGCGTTGAGATGACCTCGCGAATCGCCTCTTCGTCATCCACGACGAGGATTTTTTCCGTGGACATGCGCGCTCCTAGACTCAGGCCATTATAAGCCACGGCACACGGCGACCGGAGGTTTGTTGCCGTAACTTTCAACGGTGTGCTAGGTTTCACAATGGCTCTTTCGGCTCCCCCGGTTCTCATACGAAGCGTGTTTTCGGCCCATTTTTGTTGCTTGAAATAGGCCTTCAATGACGTTTGCGTACAATCCCGGGTTCCTGGCCCTGGCCTTCATGGAAGGCTCGGCGGCTTTTATCCTGTTGGTGTTGTACTGGCTGCTGGTGCCGGGGTTTTCCGCGCGCTTTTTCCGTTATTGGCTCGCTGGCTGGACCGTCTTCGTGGCCATGGAGGGCGTGCGGGTCTATTCCCTTTGGGAAGGCGGTCCAAGCGAACCTCGCTTTGATCCCACGCTGTCATTGATCGCCGCAGCGCTGTTCCTCGCGGCTGTACTCGACTGCCTGGGCCGCGGGAAGTCCCTGAAGTACCTCCTGCCGCTCGGCGGAATTGCGGCCAGTGTCTTCGTCTTCCTGGGTTCCGCGCCGCGCGTCCCGAATCTGCAAAGAAACGCGGAAGCATTTCTTGAGTGCTTGCTCTACCTGGCTGCGGGCTGGCTCTTGTGGCGCTCGCAGGACCGGCATCGCGGCGTCGGCTGGAAGCTGCTGGCGACCACCTGCTTCTTGCGAGGGCTTCACGGGCTGGACCGTTGGGACTGGGCAGGGCATTCGTTCGGCCTCTTTCGGGTGGCGTTCGAAGGAATGTTCGGCATCACGATGGGCATCGCCATGGCGGTGCTGGTCCTGGAAGCGGGCCGGGTTCGAACCGAGGAATTGAGCGAGAAGTTGAGGCGGCTCGCCGTGATCACGGCGGAAGCGACGCAGTCGCTCAACGTGGACGACGCCTTGCAAGGAGTCTTGCGGCACGTGGTCGAAAGCCTGGCGGCCAGCCACGGAGCGGTGTTCCTGCTCGATCGATCGGGTGAGGTTCCCGCCCTTGCGCTGCGCGCCTCGGTGGGATTCAGCGAACGTTACCGCCGGCAATCGGCGCGAATCGCCGCATCCGAGGCGTATGTGCAGGAGGTGCTGAACCGGGAAACGCCATTCGCGTCGTATCGCGATGTGCCCGCGCCTTACATCTCCCAATGCATGGAAGCGGAGAGGCTGCAAGCTCTGATATTGGTGCGCATCGCCGGGAAGGACGGGCCTCTCGGATTGCTGGACATCGGCACGACCACGCCCCGCGCGTTCGAGCCGGAAGAGGAACGTTTCCTTGTGAACGTCGCCAATCTCCTGGGCATGACGGCGGGAAACGTCGCCCTTTTCGAGAACGCCGCGGCCGCGCGGCGCCAGTGGGCCGATACATTCGATTCGATTGACGACTTGATTCTGGTTCACGCCCCCGACGGACGCATCCTTCGAGTCAACCGGCCTCTGGCCGAGCATCTGGATGCCGAGTCGGACGCGCTTGCCGGAAAGCTGGTGCGCGACGTACTGCGGCAGGGAAGCGCCGCCTTCTGGTCGCGCTGTCCCTACTGCGAGGGTGCTGCCGGAAAATCCGATACGCTCGACCCGTCGTTCGGCGGCTACTACCTCGCTACGGACTCGGTACTTCACGATTCCGAAGGCGGGCGCCTGGGCACGATCCATGTGCTCAAGGATTTCACTTTGAGCCGGCAAGCCGAAAATAAATTCCGCACACTGTTTGAAAAGGTTCGGGAGGGTCTGTTCGTTTCCACTCCGGAGGGTCAGTTCGTCGACTTCAACGATGCTTTCCTGCGCATGCTGGGCTATGAAACGCATGACGATCTGCTGCGAGCGAACCTGCCGGAACAGCTCTACGTCGATCCCGCCGATCGGGAACGTCGCCAGCGGCTGCTTCAGGAATACGGTGAAGTGGCGGATTTCGAGTTCCAGTTTCGGCGGCGCGATGGAGAGATCCGCACGGCGCACGAATCGAGTTTCGCGACCCGCGATGAGACCGGCTCCGTGGTTGCCTATCAGGGATTCCTCATCGACGTCACCGAGCAAAAGCAGGCGGAGATCGACGTTCGGCGCCGTAACCGCGCGCTAATGGCTCTGAATGCGATCGGCGACCTGCTGATCCAGGCCGTGGCGCTCGAGGACGGGTTGACGGCAGCCCTTCTGAAGGTCACGGAACTCTTCGGCGTGAGCACCGCGGCCGTCTACAGCCTCGAGCAGGCCTCGGGACTGATGACGCGAGTCGCCGCGGTTGGGTGGGAATCGGAGGCCGCGCGGCGCCACGCGAGCGTGCCGATGCCTGCCGGGCTGCTCGAGCAGATTCGCCAAACTCGTGCGACGCTGCTTTCTGGAGCGTTGCCGGCGCTGCCCGAAGAAATTCGCGAAGCGAATCACCAAGAAGGCATTCAGGTTTCGCAAGTCGTCGTGTTGTGGTCGAAAGACCGCGTGATGGGGCTCCTGGTCGTGGGGAGCCGGGAAATGCGCGCTTTTTCCACGGCGGAACTGAATCTTCTTGCGGCGGTCGGCAATCAGATCGCGACGACGATTGATAAATCTCTGCTGCTTGAGAAAACGCGCGAAGCCTACGATTCCCTGCGGCGTACGCAAGAGCAGCTGTTGCAAAGCGAGAAAATGGCCGCCGTGGGCCAGCTGATCTCCGGCGTGGCGCACGAGCTGAACAACCCGCTGACCGCGATCCTGGGCTACAGCCAGCTTTTGAAATCCGAAAAGCTCGTCAGTCCGCGCGCGGCGGATTATCTGGAAAAGCTCTACAAGCAGGCGCAACGGACGCATCACATCGTGCAGAACCTGCTCAGCTTCGCGCGCCAGCAGAAGCCGCACCGGTCTTCCGTGCAGATGAACAAGATCCTTGAAGACACCCTCGTGCTTCGTGAGTTCGACATGAAGGCACACAACATCGTGATACATCGGGAATTCGACCCCGACCTGCCGCCCACAGACGGGGATTTCCACCAGCTCGAGCAGGTTTTCCTCAATATCCTGAACAACGCGGTCGACGCGATCCAGGAAAAGGGCGATCCGGGTGAGATCTGGATCCGTACCGAAACAGCCGAGGGGTGCGTGCGCGTCGAGATTACGGACAGCGGCCCGGGCGTTACCAGTCCGCACAAGATTTTCGACCCCTTCTACACAACCAAACCCGTGGGGAAGGGTACGGGGTTGGGATTGAGCATCTGCTACGGAATCGTGAAGGAACATGGAGGGGAGATTCAGGCGCGCAATGCGCCTCCGCACGGGGCGTGCTTCCGCATCACGTTGCCGGTTTCCCGCCAAACCGCGCCGATCCCGAGCCAACGGGCGCAAGGACACGAGCGTTCCGTGGCCGCGACGATCCTCCTGGTTGATCAGGAGGAGGCCTTGCTGAACCTCGAACAGGAGGTGCTGGTCTCGAGCGGCGCAACGGTCAAGATCGCCCGCACCTCCGAGGAGGCTATCGATATCCTCCGGAGGGGCGCGATCGACGCCGTGGTGTGCGACGTCAATCTACCCGGCCAGACTTCGACCGCCGGCCTCTATCGCTGGATCCAGGGCAGCCGGCCGGAGCTGGCGGCTCGCATCGTCTTCACCGCTTCGAACGGCGGTGATTCGGCTGCGCAGATTCTCCGCAGTTCGGGCTGTTACGTTTTGGCGAAGCCTTTCCCCGTGGAAGAACTTCTACGCAGCATACAGTCCGTGCTTGAGGCACCCCTGGTCGGCATCCCGCGGTAGTTCCTTCCTTCTCGGCGGCCCGCCCCGGGTCCCGCAAGAATCCTCCTGAATTCGAGGGCCATGGAAAACCTGTTATTCTGAGGTCTGCGTCTAAAGCTGGGGAGCCTGGAATGAACCGATTTCTTGCGTTGCTTGGATTGCTGGCGTGCGGCGCGTTCGCGGCCGGCCAGACCATCTCCAACCCGGGCACGGCTGCGACCGCACCACGTGCGGCCGGCGCTCCGTCCGCCGGAGAGCGGGTGCAGAACCCCGAGTTCCTGAAAGCCGCCGACGAAGTCCTCGCGCAGATGAGCGTCATTCTCCATCTGCCGATCAAGGAGCCTCTCAAGAAGAGCTTGCGCTCGAAGGACGAGATCCGCGCCTACCTTGTGAAGACGGACAAGGAAGACAAGAATGACGCGCAGAAATACGCCGACGACAAATCACTCGAGGCGTTCGGGCTGATCCCCAAGGGTTTTCCGCTAGATTCGTTCATGCTGGATGTACTGACCGAGCAGGTCGCGGGCTTATACGATTCGAAAGCCAAGGAGTTCTACATCGCGGACTGGATTCCGTCCGACGAGCAGAAAGATGTGATGTCCCACGAGCTGACGCATGCGCTCGAGGATCAATCGTTCAACGTGGATCCGTGGATCAAGGCCGCGCGGCCCGACGACGACGCGGAGCTGGCGCGCGATTCTGTCAGCGAAGGCACGGCTCTGGCGGCCATGCTGGACTACGCGCTTCGCGACCAGCATTTGAGCGTTCGCGAGATTGGCGATGTGACCGCGCTGTTGCGGCCCAACGCGATTCAGGAAATGGACAAGGACTCGACGCTCGCAAAGGCGCCCTTCGTCATTCGCGATGCGCTGCTTTTCCCGTATCTTGCGGGCACTTCGTTTTCGCAGGCGTTCCTCAAGGCGCACAGCGGCTGGCAGGATCTGCATCTGCTGTTCGAGCATCCGCCTGTCTCCACGCAGCAGATCATGGAGCCGGACTTGTACTTGAAAGGCGTGGGCCCGGCGAAGGTAACCCTGCCGGCCTGGAAGGGACTCGCTCCCGCGGAATGGAAGCTGCTGGAAGAAAACGTGATGGGTCAGTTCGGCATGGAGGAAGTCCTGAAGCAGTTCATCAACCCACAACGGGCCGTCGAGCTCTCGCCCACGTGGGACGGCGATCGCTACGCCGTCTTCGAGGACTCCAAGACCAAGGATTTGAAACTGGTTTGGGTGCTGGAGCTTCAAACCGATGCTGACGCCGCGCGGTACTTCGGCGCGTACAGCGAAGCTCTGGAAATGAAGTATTCCGATCGCGGGCGCCTCTTCCGGCGCCCGAATTTTTTCCAGTTCGACACGCCGGCGGGCGGGGTCTTCCTGCACTGCGTCGCGGCGCGTTGCCTGACCGTGGAAGGAACGAATCGGCAGGCGTTTGACGCGATCAACCGGGCGATGGGCTGGCCCGCAGCCCCCGCCTCTGCCGACACGCCCCCTCCGTCGGTGGCTCAGATTCCGCAGGCCGTGGAGCCCGCCTCACGCTAGTATTCCCGCATGTCCTTTCTCGATTTGCCACGCGTTCCCGAGCCTGAGGTGATGGACGATTCGGGCGAAGTGGAGGCATACGCCTCCGCCGCTGCGCAGAAGCATCTCGACGCGATCGACGATACGTTTGTCGCGCACGCCATGCGGCTCGTGCTTGGATGCGAGCGCGGCCGCGCCCTCGACATCGGAACGGGCCCCGGGCAGATCGTGATCAAGCTGGCGCAGCGATTGCGGGGTTGGAGTTTCGTCGGCGTGGACCGTTCGGCTGGGATGATCCGCCAGGCGCGGGAGAGCCTTGGGGCAGGCGAAGAAGCGGTTCGCGGGCGCGTGAAATTCGAGATCGCCGACGGTAACCAGTTGCCGTTCCCGGATCGGAGTTTCGAGCTGGTGATGTGCAACTCCGTGCTGCATCACCTGGCGGAGCCCGGGAAGCTGCTGTCGGAGATGGCGCGGCTCGCGACCCCGGGCGGCGCGATTCTGCTGCGCGATTTGCGCCGGCCGAATCGCATCGTGAATCCGCTGCACGTTCGCTGGCACGGACGCAACTACTCGGGGGAAATGCTGCGGCTCTACCGCGCTTCGGTGCGCGCGGCGTACACGGCGCCGGAACTCAGCCGAATGGTGCAGACTTCGGGAATTTCGGGAGCCCGCGTTTTCCAGCACCGCTCCACGCACATCGGGATCGAGCGCCCCGCTTCTAGTCGTTGAAGGCGGCCTCGGCACCGGCGGCGCGCTGGATGGCCATCAACGTCTGGTCATCGGCCTGACGGCGCCCGACGGAGTGCTTTTCGACGTCGGCCAGGCAGGCAGCCACCAAAGCCTTCGGCTCCCAGCCGTGGCGACCGGATGCGGCGCGCGAAAGGCCGGCGATTCCGTATTCTTCACCGGCGGAGTCTTTTGCCTCCGAAATGCCATCCGTGTAGAGAAGCAGGCTATCGCCCGGCTCGAGCCGGACGCGATGGACCGTGAAGGTGCTGTTCGCAAAGAGTCCCAGAGGAAGTCCGGTCGCTTCGATGTGCGCGACGCCGTTTTTCGAAACATGCAGGATCGGGAAGTGGCCCGCGCTGGCGATTTCAATTTCGCCGGAGCGCCCGGCGCGCCCGCAGACGAGCGTCGCGTACTGGCCGGCGATGGTGCTTTCGCAAAAGGTCCGATTGGCGACTTCGAGCAGACGGTCGAGCGAAAGTTCGACTCCCGAAAGCGCGCGAAACATGGCGTGCAGGTGCGTCATCAGCATGGAAGCCGCGACGCCCTTGCCGGAAACGTCGCCGAGAAGAAAGATCATGCTCGCGCCAGCGCCCGAGCCGGGGATCAGGTCGCAGTAGTCGCCGCTGACGATTCCGGCCGGGCGGTAGAAATAGTTAATTCTCCAGTCGCGAAAGCGGAAGTCGGTCTGGGGCAACAGCCCGCGCTGGACGCTCGAGGCGAGCTCGAGGTCGCGTTCCAGAGCGCGCTGCTCCTCGGTGGTAAGGTGGTCGAGACAAAGGCGCGCGAGAGGATCGGCGATCAGGCGCTCGCGCTCGACCGGTTCGTGGCACGCGTCGCAGATTCCGTACGTACCTTCGTTCATCTGACGAATCGCGACTTCGACGTCCTCCAGGAGTTTCAGAAAAGGCGCGGATGACGGCGCTTCGTTCGCGGGGATGGTCGAGATGGCCACCTTGAGGCTGTGGCGTCTTTTTTCGAGCTGTTCGCGAAGATAGGGATCCGTGACGGCAGCCATGGTCTTCTCCGGTTGCGATGCTCTCGCCATCTGGGTTGCGGCGCTATCCGATTCTGGCATGGAATTTACCCCCTTTTCTGCTATCTGCTTTAGATTCGGCGGAGTGCTCCCGGGATGCGAACCGGAGCTGTGCGAGCGGGCCCGGGTCGGCGCATTTTCGTTCGAGACGAGCGAGGCGCTGCTCAAAGCGGCGGCGGCGTTCGCGGTAGTCGGCGGAGGCGATAGTGCCCAGGCGATTCGCGTCACGAATCTCCAGCAGGGCCTTCCCGGCAAGAGCGGCGGCACGACGCAGATCCCGGGCGCGGCGCTCGTAGTAAATAGCGAGCTGTTCGTAAGCGTCGAGACCTTCGCGCGAGCTTCCCAGCATGCCTTCCCACAACTCGAGAGCCAGCGCGAAATCGCCGTCGCGTTTGGCGAGGCGGGCGAGCGAGCTGCGCGCGGCGCGGTCGGTTTCCGCAGGCAAGGCGTGAGAGATGGATTGCGCGTAGTGTTTCCGCGCACGCGGAGCGTCGCCGCGGCGTTCGCAGATGCGGGAGAGGCCGAAAAGCTCAAGGCCGTCGCGGCCGTGCGCGTCCGGAGTGCTCAGAACCGAAACGATTCTCGCGGCGAGAGCAGCGAGGCCGCGCAGGTCCATCTGATTGTGATGGAAGATGGGGAGCAGCGCTTCGGGCGAGCCGCCGCGGAGGTAGTCGAAGTAGATTTCGGGAATCAGGCACGAATTCATGTCCGAGCCGCGATTCCAGCCAAGGATTTTCAGCTCGAGTTCCGCCAGGCGCACGGAGCCGATGCGCAAGCGCCAGAGACTGCGCGCCGGATGAAGAAAATCGAGATGGGCGCGCAGAACCGGGGGGCGGATCGCGCGCGTCATACGGTAACGCGTTTCGAGCAGCGGCCAGTCGAAGGATTTTCCGTTGAAGGTGACGAGAACGGGCCGCTCTTCGAGGCGCTCGGCGAGAGCGACGAGCAGGGAATGCTCGTCGCTGTAGTCGCGCATGAAGAGCTGCTCGACTTCGAGGCCGCCGGCGTCCCACCAGGCGAGGCCTACAAGAAACGGATACGTGCCGGTGCCGCCGGTGATGCCGGTGGTTTCGGTGTCCAGGAAAAGCCACTGGCGGGGATCGGCGATTTCGCGCGAAGCGCCGGGCGCGAGAAGGTGGAGCGTCGCGGGATCGAGCGGGGCATCGGGAGCCTCGAGGCCGGGCGCATCGGTGACGGGCTCCGAATACCACTTGCCGACGGCGAGATGTTCGCCGAATCGGTTGCTACGAACCTTCGCAGCGATCAGTTCGACGAGACCCTCGGCGCCCTCGGGCAACGCGGTTGAATAGCCGCGCGCCGGCTCCTGCCCCTCCGCAGGCACCCGCTCGCGGCGGGGCGCGGGGCGAAGCGCCTTGAGGCGGCCGAGGGCGTGGCTACTGGTCATCGGGCGACCCGATAGGCCGCTTGGCCACATAGGTGATTGAGGAGGGCGAGAGCGGCTTCTTTGGCGCGCTCGGTTCTCATGCCGGAGGGGCCCACGCAGGAGGGGCAGCCCTTGTCGCACGGGCACGAAGCGATGAGCTCGCGGGTTTTTTCGAGCAGCAGGTCGCAGACGCGATAGAGCGGCTCGCTGAAGCCGATGCCGCCCGGATAGGCGTCGTAGAGGTAGAGACTCGGTTCGAAATATTCCTTTTCTTCAAGATCGTCCATGGCGGTGGAAGCGTCCTGCCATTCGGTCTCGACACCGGGGCTGGCGGGGCGTTCGCCGACGGCGGTGCCCAGATCGCGACGATCGCACATCAGCAGCAGCGAGGCCATGGATTCGAGAGCGTAGAGCAGGCCGAAGATGCCGCTCTGGCGTTCGGAGAGAGAGAAGGGAAGTGACGTCAACAGCGGACGGCCGAGCGTGATCCAGAAGGCGGTGGTGTGCATTTCGTTTTCGGGCAGCTCGAGTTTGCCGTCGCCGACATTTTCGTTGGTGAAGAACTTGATTTTCTTGAAGCCGATCACCTGGGAGCGGACGAGGACGTCGCCGTGCGCGCGGGAAGAAGAAAGAGTCTCCGCAAGAGAGGCCTCCTCGGCAATTTCAAGGACGCGAACCTGGGTGTAGCGGATGGCGTCGGTGTAGTACTCGATGTTGACGCGGCGGACGTAGGCTTTGCGCTCGTCGAAGTCGAGCCGGTCGACGTGATACTGCTGGCCTTGGTGAAGGTAGATCGCCTTCGGATGCACGGTAGTGAGAGCGGAGGAGAAGTCGACTTCGCCGATCACGACCGGCGCACCCTTCTTCGCGCCCTCGGTGTTGCCGTCGTCTTCGGCGCCGCCGAGGATGATGACGAAATTGTCCGAAGTGACGGAGCGCAGGCTAACCGTGTCCGCGGGGTAGGCTTCCTGAATCCAGTGCCAATGCTTGCCGCTGCGATGCAGGAAACCTGCTTCGGCGAGTCGCGAGCACAGCTCCTGCACGTCCGCTTTGCCGAATTTCTCATCCGGGCCGATGGGCAACTCGAAAGCGGCGCACTTCAGGTGGTTGACGAGGATTTCGAGATTGTCGGGCTGGATATAGGCATGCTCGGGCGAGCGGCCGAAGAAGTAGTCAGGGTGCTGGACGATGAACTGGTCGAGCGGCGCGGAGGATGCGACCAGGACGGCGCAGGAGGTCCCGCTGCGGCGGCCCGCGCGACCGGCGCGCTGCCAGGTGGATGCGATGGACCCGGCGTATCCGGCCATGACGCAAGCGTCGAGCGAGCCGATGTCGATGCCAAGTTCGAGGGCGTTGGTGGCGACCACGCCGCGGACGCGGCCTTCGCGAAGCCCGCGTTCGATTTCGCGGCGTTCGCTGGGCAGATAGCCGCCGCGATAGCCGCGAATGGGTTCGGCGCCGCCGGGCGCAGCGGGATTGGCCTGCCGCAGGTAGGTGAGCAGGACCTCGGTGTGCAGGCGGCTGTTGGCGAAGACGATGGTCTGCAGTTTGCGCGCCAGAAGTTCCTTGGCGACGCGCGTGGTTTCGGTCAGGTAGCTGCGGCGGATGCCGAGGTTGCGGTTGATCATCGGCGGGTTGTAGAAGACGAAAAGTTTCTCGGCGGCGGGCGCGCCATTTTCCTCGATGGTTTCAACCTGGCGTTCGGTGAGTTGCGCGGCGAGCTCACCGGGATTGGCGATGGTGGCCGAGCAGCAGATGAACTGCGGGCGGGAAGCGTAGAACCGCGCGACGCGGGCGATGCGGCGCAGCACGCTGGCCAGATGGCTGCCGAAAACTCCACGGTAGGTGTGCAGTTCGTCGAGCACGATGTAGCGGAGGTTCTCGAAGACGCGCGCCCATTTCGTGTGGTGCGGCAGGATGCCGGTGTGGAGCATGTCCGGATTGGTGAGGATCACGTGGCCGCGCTCGCGGATGGCTTTGCGCGCGTCCGAGGGCGTGTCGCCGTCGTAGGTGAACACACCAAACCGGTCCTCGAGGCGCGCGGCGAGGTCGTGAAGCTCGGTGAGCTGGTCCTGCGCGAGCGCCTTGGTGGGAAAGAGGTAAAGCGCGCGCGTATCGGTGTTCTCGAGAATCGAGTTCAGGACCGGCAAGTTGTAGCAGAGCGTCTTGCCGGAGGCGGTGGGCGTGACCACGACGAAATCTTTGCCCGCGCGCGCCAGTTCAGCGGCGGCGGCCTGGTGCGAAAAGAGGCGGTCGATCCCCTTGGCGCGATAGGCGGCGGCAAGCTCGGGGCGAATCCAGCCGGGTATGGGGCGGTAGACAGCCTCGCGGGCGGGGATGTGGCGGATCGAGGTCAGAACTTCGTCCTTCCTATGGCGGGCTGCCAGGCTGCGGAGGGCCTCCTGGACGGTGTCGAGGGTCGACTGGGGCCTGCGAGCCAGCCCCGGGGCCGATGCGAGGGGTGAAGCCATTTGATGCCTCCCTTGCGCTGAAAGTGGCGAAAAGGCAGGCTATCGCCCGGCCTGAATACTTCGCCTTTTGTTCGCTTAAGCTAGCACGAGGCTGCGGCAGGCGCAACAGGGAAAAAGGCGAGTTGCAGCGGCGTGTGCCCGTTCGGCCGGGCGGGGGCGGCAACTGGACGCAACCTACCGGCGGTTCGAAACGTCTTTATCGCTGAGTCATATCACCGTTTGTTCATGAGCCCGTTTTGCCCGGCAGGCGGGCTCCCGGAAAACTGACCCCGATGCGCCGGCCCGGAGGAAAGTCATGAAGACCCAGATGTCTTCACGCCGTCGGGGCCCCTGCCATGAGCCGCTGTCCACACTTTTCGCACTAATCGTACTTGCCGCGGCGGGCCTCTCCGCGAGCTGCGGCGGAGGCGGCACGCACAAACTCAGCGGGAACACGAACGTCACACTCGTCATGTCGAGCACGGCGAACGATCAGCTGGACACGTTCAGCCTGCAGCTGCAAAGTCTCACGATGACGGACCAGTCGGGCAACACGGTGACCCTGGTG
>Ga0335080_10007075_pt1 | contig 11620 bp, 8 predicted proteins | sample Lox_Sample_34_FD_206720 | JGI IMG/M metagenome (GOLD analysis project Ga0335080, IMG submission 206720) | Soil microbial communities from Loxahatchee National Wildlife Refuge, Florida, United States - Lox_Sample_3.4 | ecosystem: Environmental > Terrestrial > Soil > Wetlands | place: USA: Florida...
CCGTTGTAGCGGTTCAGCACGCGGCGCAGCTCGCCGTAGCGCTCGCCGGCCAGCGTGTTGCAGCCGCGCGCGCAGAAGGTGCAGACGGCCGGCGCCGTCTGCAGGTCCCACTTGCGCGTGTAGTGGGCGGCGAAAGTCTTGTCGTCGAAGACGCCGACTGGGCAGACCTCGACCAGGTTGCCGCTGAACTCGCTCTCGAGAGCGCCGTCGCGCAGCCGGCCGAAGTAGACCTCGTTGCGCAGGCCGAAGGCGCCGAAGTCGTGGCCGCCGGCGTAGTCGACGTAGAAGCGCAGGCAGCGGTAGCACTGGATGCAGCGGTTCATCTCGTGGGTCACGAACGGGCCGAGATCGTGGTTTTCGAAGGTCCGCTTGCCGTACTCGTAGCGCCGGTAGAGGTGGCCGGTCATCACCGTCATGTCCTGCAGGTGGCACTCGCCGCCCTCGTCGCACACCGGACAGTCGTGCGGGTGGCTCGTCATGAGCAGCTCGATCACCCTGGCGCGGAAGCGCACCGCCTCGTCGTCTGCGATCGCCACGCGGTTGCCGGCGCGGGGCTTGGTGAGGCAGGCCATGACGATCTCGCCCTTGTCGTCGTCGGCGTCCCAGTAGAGCTTCACGGCGCACTGCCGGCAGGCGCCGATGGAGCCCATGGCCGGGTGCCAGCAGAAGTAGGGCACGTCGTAGCCCAGGGAGAGGCAGATGTCGAGCAGGTTGCGGCTGTCGTCGACCTCGTAGGGCACGCCCTCGATCGTGATGGCCACCGTCGCCATCAGCGCGCTCGCTCCGGAGCGAGGCCGGGCAGGCCGCCGGGCCGGCGCGGGGGCGGCGGCGCGGACGGCAAGGGGCGGCCGCCCAGCGGGCCGGTGGCGGCCGGCCGCGCGCCGGCCGGGCCGGCGCCGGCGGCCGGCCGGTCGTGCCGGTAGCTGCAGCGGCCCTCGGCGATGTGCCGGTCGAAGTCGTCGCGGAAGAGCTTCAGGGCCGTACGGAGGGGCTTGGTGGCGCTCGGGGCGAGGTCGCAGAAGCACATCTCCTCGCCCATGAACCAGCACTGCTCCTCGAGCAGGTCGAGCTGCTCGGGACGGCCGCGGCCCTCTTCGATGTCGGAGAGCACCGAGACGGCCCAGGGCAGGCCGGCCCAGCAGGGTGTGCACCAGCCGCACGACTCCTGGGCGAAGAAACGCAGGAGGTTGAGGGTGAGGCCGACCGGACAGACGGAGTCGTCGACGAGGAGCGCCGTGCCGGTGCCCAGGCCGTAGCCGGCCTTCTTCATGTGGTCGAAGTCCATGGGGATGTCGATGTCGGCCGCCGGGATGAACGGCGTCGAGGCGCCGCCGGGCAGCACGGCGCGCAACCTGTAGCCGTCGCGCATGCCGCCGGCGAGCCCCTCGATCATCTCGCGCAGGGGCGTGCCCACCGGCAGCTCCCAGGCGCCGGTGCGCTGAGCCCGCCCGGAGACCCCGCAGATGCGCGTGCCGCCCTCGTCGGTCAGCCCCAGGGCGCGCCAGCGCTCGGGACCCAGTGTGACGATGCCGGGCACGCAGCACAGTGACTCGACGTTGTTGATCACCGTTGGACGGCTCCACAGGCCGGCGCTGGCCATGTGGGGCGGCCGCCAGCGCGGGTTGGCGCGGTCGCTCTGCAGGGCGTTCAGCATGCCCGAGGCCTCGCCGCACATGTAGCGCCCCACGCTCATGTGGAGGTTGATCTCGAGGCTGAAGTCGGTGCCCAGGATGCGCTCGCCCAGGTAGCCGCGCTCGCGGGCGTCGTCGAGCGCCCGGCTGAGCAGAGCGTACGGCTTGTCGTACTGGGCCCGCACGAAGATGTAGCCCGTGCTCGCGCCGATCGCGTAGCAGGCAAGGGCCATGCCCTCGATCAGCAGGTGCGGGCTGCCCTCGATCAGGAAGCGGTCCTTGAAGCTGCCCGGCTCCATCTCGTCGCCGTTGCACACGACGTACTTCACCGGCGGGGCGTCGGCGCCCATCGGCACGAAGCTCCACTTGCGGCCGGTCGCGTAGCCGGCGCCGCCGCGGCCACGCAACCCGGAGTCGCTGACGGCCTGCGTCACGTCGCCGGGCGCCATGTCGCGCAAAGCCCGGCGCAGCGCGCCGTAGCCGCCGGCGGCCTCGTACTCGGCGATGTCGAGCGCCTGCCGGTCGGGGCGGAAGGCGCCGGTCAGCGGCCGCTGCTCTGGCGTGGTCGGCTGCAGGGGCTCGTCAGTCATAGCTCGCCAGGATCTCGTCGATGCGCTCGGGCGTGAGGTCGCCGTAGAAGTCCTCGTCGATCTGCATCGCGGGGGCGTGGTCGCACTGCGCGAGGCAGACGATGGGCAGGAAGGTGAATCGTCCGTCGGGCGTGGTCTCACCGAGGCCGACGCCGAGGCGCGCCGCGATGTGGTCGCGCATCTGCTCGTAGGCCATGACGTAGCAGCAGTCGCTGTCGCAGATCAGGATGACGTGGCGCCCGACGGGGCGGCGGAAGAGCATGTTGAAGAAGGTGGCCCGGCTGTCGAGCTCGTCGACCGTGAGACCGAGGAGCTCGCCGACGTCGGCCAGGGCCTCGTCGGAGAGGTAGCCGCGCGAGCGCTGCACCGTGCGCAGCGCGCCGGCCGCCGCCGCCTCGCGGTGCGGGTAGTGGTGCATGGTCGCCTCGATCGCCGCGCGTTCGTCGTCGGTCAGCATCGTCACCTGTCCACGTCGGCCATCACGAAATCGATGCTGCCGAGGATCGTGATGAGGTCGGGGATCTCGAAGTGCTCGGCCATGAGCGGCAGCGTCTGGAGCAGCGCGAAGGAGGGCGTGCGGATGCGGTTGCGGTAGGCGCACTCGGTGCCGTCGCTCACCAGGTAGTAGCCGTTGTTGCCCTTGGTCGCCTCGATTCCCAGGCACGCCTCGCCCGGCGGCATCACCGGCCCCCAGCTCACGCCCAGGAAGTGGTCGATCAGCGTCTCGATGTGGTGCATGGTGCCGGGCTCCTTGACCGGCGGCACGGCGAGCGGCTGGTGGGACTTGTAGGGCCCGTCCGGCATGTGCTCGAGACACTGGGCGATGATGCGCATGCTCTGGCGGATCTCCTGGCTGCGCAGCCAGACGCGGTCGAAGGAGTCGCCGTGGTCGGCGACCGGTATGTCGAACTCGAAGCGGTCGTAGCCCGAGTAGGGCCGTTTCTTGCGCACGTCCCAGCCCAGGCCGGCGGCGCGCAGGTTGGGCCCGGTGATGCCCCACTCGACGCAGTCGGAGAGGCCGAGCGGTCCGACACCCTTGGTGCGGGCCCTGGTGATGCGGCTGCCCAGCACGAGGGCGTCGTAGTCGTCCATGCGGGGCGCCAGGTAGGCCAGAAAATCGGCCATGAGCTCTCTCCAGCCGGCTGGAAGATCTTCGGCGACACCGCCGAGCCGGAACCAGCCGGGATGCATGCGGCCGCCCGTGATGGCCGTCGTGATGTCGTGGATGCGCTCGCGGTCGCTGAACATGTAGAAGACGGGGGACAGGGCGCCGATGTCCTGCGCGAAGGTGCCGTAGTACAGCAGGTGGCTGTTGATGCGGTAGAGCTCGCAGAGCATGACGCGGATCACCTCGGCACGCTCGGGCACCTCGATGCCGGCGAGGCGCTCGGCCGACATGAGGTAGGCGAGGTTGTTGACGACGCCGCCGGTGTAGTCGACGCGATCGGTGTAGGGGATGAAGGTGTGCCAGGTCTGGCGCTCGCCCATCTTCTCGGCGGCGCGATGGTGGTAGCCGATGTCGACGATGCAGGAGACGATCTCCTCGTCGCGCAGCCCGACGACGATGTGCACCACGCCGTGAGTGCCGCCATGGTGGGGGCCGACGTTCAGGAACATGATCTCGGGGTCGCGGGCGAGCTCCTCGAGTCCCCAGTCCTCGGGTCTGAAGGCGAGCATGTCCTGCCACTCGGCGGCGCGCTGGGGCGACATGACGAGGCGGCCGAGCTCGGTGCCGCGGCCGGCCGATTCCTTGCGCAGCGGATGGCCCTCCCACCACGGCGGCATGAGGATCCGGGGGCGCTCGGGCAGCCCGTCGAAGCCCACCCCGAACATGTCCCAGACCTCGCGCTCGTACCAGGCGGCCGCCGGGAAGACGCCCGTGATGGTTGGCGTCGTGGGCATCTCGCCCTGCAGCGCGACCTTGAGGCGAACGTCGCGGTTGTGCTCGAGCGACAGCAGGTGGTAGACGACGGTGAAGTCGCTCGCCGGCTGACCCTCGCGGTGCACGCGCACGCGTTCGTCGATGGCGGTCAGGTCGTAGAGCATCGGGTAGGTCGCCGGCGCCTCGGACTTGAGGTAGGCCACGACCTCGCGGGTGCGGTCGCCGGGCACCCACACCGTGGGGATCTCGTCGGCGGTCGGCTGCACGGTGAGCTCGAGGTCCGGGAACCGGGCCTCGAGCTCACCGATCACGCCGACCGTGTCCGGCGCCACGCTCACGCTCGCCTACACCTCTCCCTGGGGACGCAACTCGGTCTCGCGGCTGCGGCTCGGTCGCTTGAGGTCGCGCAAGGCGACCCGCGGCACGCGCTGCACGCCCTGCGGTCCGACGACCCACGACAGGGGCCGCTCCTCGGTGCCGACGGCCGCCTGCAGGAGCAGGAGACCCTCCATGAAGGTCGTGGGCGACGGCGGGCAGCCCGGCACGTACACGTCGACCGGCAGGAACGAATCGACGCCCTGCACCACGCTGTAGACGTCGTACATGCCGCCGGAGTTGGCGCAGGAGCCCATCGAGATGACCCAGCGCGGCTCCATCATCTGCTCGTAGAGCCGCTGCACGATCGGCGCCATCTTCAGAAAGACCGTGCCGGCCACGACCATGACGTCGGACTCGCGCGGCGAGATGCGCAGGATCTCGGCCCCGAAGCGGGCGATGTCGTAGCGCGGCGTCACCGTCGTGGCGAGCTCGACGAAGCAGCACGAGAGACCGAAGTTGAACGGCCACATGGAGTTCTTGCGCCCCCAGGCCACGAGCGACTGCAGGCTGCCGAAGGCCGTCGCGGGGCGCTCGGCGAACAGGCCGGGCGGGGTCTGGGCAAGCCCGCTCAGGGCAAGAGAGGTCTGCGACGGGCCGCCGCTGCGCGGCGCGGTCATGACGCCACCGCCGCGGTGGGGGGCTGTGCGAGCCGCACGTGGGACGAGGAGCGCCTCACAGGAGGTACACCACCGCGAAGATGACGATCCAGACGGCGTCGACGAAGTGCCAGTAGTACACGGCCGCCTCGACCATGCCGGGCGTGCCGGTGCCGCGCGCGATCGCCCCGGCGGCGCCGGCTTCGGTGGCCGCCGGGCGCGGCCCGTCGTGAGCCGCGCGGAACAGCAGGTAGACGAGCAGCAGCAGGCCGGCGGTGACGTGGGCGCCGTGCAGGCCGGTCAGGGTGAAGAACGACGAGCCGGTGAGCCCGCTCGACAGGCCGAAGCCGGCGTGCGTGTACTCCCAGCCCTGGCCGCCGAGGAAGACGGCACCGAGGATCATGGTCGCGACGAGGTAGAAACGGAACCAGGCCATGCGCCCCTTGCGGTAGCTCGTAAGGGCGTAGTGGGCGGCGACGCCGCTCGTCATGAGGATCACCGTGTTGACGATCGGCAGCGTGGTCGGCAGGCGCCCGGTCGTGGTGTTGAGGGTGACCAGGCTGTCGTGGATGCGCAGGTGCAGGTCGGCGGCGATGAGCGACCCGAACAGCACGACCTCGGAGCCGATGAAGGCCAGCGTGCCGGCGCCGAGCGCGGTGAACCGCTGGTTGGGCACGACCGGCGGCTCGGGCACGGTCCAGCGGGCCGACATCCAGAGGCCGCCCAGGATCAGCAGCAGGGCGATACCGGCCGCCGAGACCAGCAGGTTCGTGAGCAGGCCGACGCCCACGACCACGACGGCCAGGGCCGTGACGAAGGGCAGCTTGGTCCAATGGTCGGCGTGGGCCGGCTCGGCGTGCAGGGCGGCCACCTCGGCGGCCTCGCGGCCCTGCCACGTGGTGTCGGGAGGCGGCTCGATGCCCACCGCTGCCTGCTTCTCGTCGAACAGCGGGCGTTCGCTTCGGACCACCGGCAGCGTCGCGAAGTTGCCGTGCGGCGGTGGCGACGTCGTGGCCCACTCGAGGGTCCAGGCATCCCAGGGATCGTCGCCGGCCGGCTTGCCGCCCATGAGGCTGCGCACGATGTTGACGATGAAGATGACGATGGCGACGCCGATGATGTAGGCGCCGATGGCCGAGATCAGGTCGAGCGTGCTCCAGCCGAGGTTGGGAGCGTAGGTGTAGAGGCGGCGCGGCATGCCCAGCAGGCCCAGGCCGTACATCGGCATGAAGGTCAGCAGGAAGCCCACGGTGATGACCCAGAAGTGCCACTTGCCGAGGCGGTCCGAGAGCATGCGCCCGCTCATCTTGGGAAACCAGTAGTAGAAGCCGGCGAAGGCGGCGAAGGCGGTGCCGGCGAACAGCACGTTGTGCAGGTGGGCGACGATGAAGAAGCTGTCGTTGACCTGCCAGTCGAAGGGCACCGACGCCTGCAGCACGCCGCTGATACCGCCCACCGTGAACAGGGCGATCAGGCCGCTCGCGAACAGCAGCGGCGTCTTCATGCGCAGCGATCCGCCCCACATCGTGGCGAGCCAGTTGAAGATCTTCACGCCGGTCGGGATGGCGATCAGCATACTGGTCGCCGCCATGATCGAGTTGAAGTAGGTCGGCAGGCCGGCGGTGAACATGTGGTGGGCCCACACGAGAAAGCCGAGGAAGCCGATCGCCACCAGGCTGAGGATCATGGCCATGCGACCGAACAGCGGCTTGCGGGCGAAGACCGGCACGACCTCGCTCATCATGCCGAAGGCCGGCAGGATGAGGATGTAGACCTCGGGATGGCCGAAGAACCAGAAGAGGTGCTGCCAGATGATGGGGTCGCCGCCGCGCGCCGGGTTGTACCAGCCGGTGTGGTAGAAGCGGTCGAGGTAGAGCAGGCCGAGGGCGGCCGTGAGGCTCGGGAACGCGAACAGGATGAGGAACGAGTTGATGAACGTGGCGATGCAGAGCATCGGCATGCGCCGCCAGCTCATGCCCGGCGCGCGCAGGCGCATCATCGTCATGATGAAGTTGACGGCGCCGGCCACCGAGGAGATGCCGAGCAAGGCCAGGGCGATGATCCAGATGCTCACGCCGTCGTGGGGCGAGAAGGCGCGCTCGGTGAGCGGCGCGTAGCTGAACCAGCCGGTGTCGAGCACGCCGCCGAACAGAAAGCCGGAGTACAGCAGCAGACCGCCGAACAGGAACAGCCAGTAGCTCAGCGCGTTCAGGCGGGGGAAGGCCATGTCGCGGGCGCCGATCTGCAGCGGCACGAGGTAGTTGGCGAAGCCGATCAGGATCGGCATCGCAAAGAGGAAGATCATGGTCGTGCCGTGGATCGAGAAGGCCTGGTTGTACTCCTCGGGCGTGAGCAGCTTCATGCCGGGCTGGATCGTCTGCGTGCGCATCGTGATCGCCGTCGCCGCCCCGATCACGAAGAAGACGAGCGAGGTCACGATGTACTGCATGCCGATGTGCTTGTGGTCGGTGCCCATGAGCCAGGCGGCAAGGCCGTGCGGCTCGGCGTGGGCGTACGTGAGATCGGAAGGCAGGGCGACGTCGGTCATTTCAGCTCATCCAGGTAGGCGACGATCTCGGCAACGGTCTGCGGAGTGACGGGGACGACGGGCATGAGCGTGCCGGGCTTCACCGCTTGTGGATCGGCGATCCAGCGCGTCAGGTTGGCCGGCGTGTTCGTGAGCGTCACGGCGGCGATCGAGCTGCGGCTCGCCAGATGCGTCAGATCGGGCCCGTAGGTGCCGTGCAGGCTCGTGCCGCGGATGGTGTGACAGCTGGCGCAGGGCAGCGCGGCGATGGCGGCTGCGCCCGCCACCGCCTGGGTCCCGGTGGGCGTGACGGCCGGTCTCATCTGGTTGCGAAACCACGACGAGAACTGGGCCGCCGGCTGGACGATCATCAGGAAATGCATGTGGGCGTGCTGCTTGCCGCAGAAGTTGGCGCAGACTCCCAGGTACGTGCCGGGCACGACCGGCAGGATGGTCAGATGGTTGACGTGGCTCGGTATCAGCTGGATCTTGCCGGCGAGCTGCGGCACCCAGAAACCGTGGATGACGTCGGCCGAGAGCACGTCGAGGCTGACCGTCTGGTAGGCGGGCATGTGGATCTCGTTGGCCGTCTCGAAGTCGGCGCCCGCATACCTGACCTGCCACCACCACTGGTGGCCGGTGACCGTGAACTGCACGGGCCTGCCGGGGTCGACGAGCTTGCCGGTCGTCTGGAGCGTCAGGGTGAACAGGACGGCGACGATGATGGCGGGGATCGCCGTCCAGACGACCTCGATCGTGGTGTTGCCGTGGGTCTTGCTGGCCTCGCGTCCGGGCCGCTCGCGATACCTGATGAGCACCCAGGCCAGCAGCGACCAGACGGTGATGAGCACGGCGGAGAGGATGCCGAACATCGTGTAGGTCAGCACGGCGATGTCGTGGGCGCTGGCGCCGCCGGTGCGAAACACGCTGGGTGACTGCGAGGCGCAGCCGGCCAGGCCGACGGCGAGCACGGCCAGAAAGCCGGCGCGCAGCACGATGACGCGCCGGGCATGACGGAACGATGAGGCGTTGCGGGTCATGGGTGCGCCAGCCTTTCCGCGACCATCGCCGCGAGGATCGCCGCCAGGTACGGGCCCGAGAGCTTGTGCAGCAAGAGGGCGGTCGCCCGCCGCCGGTGGCGGGCGAGCGCCAGGGCGACGAGCAGGAACCCCAGGCCGGCCGGCGCGACCACCAGCAGGTAGACAGGCCCGTACAGGCCGGCCGCCACCGGCACCAGGGTCAGGGCGACCAGGGCGGCGGCGGCGGCGAAGATCAGCTTCGCCGCCGCCTTCTCGCCCAGGACCGCGGGCGGCGTGGGGACGCCCGAGGCCAGGTAGTCGTCCTGCAGCGCGAAGGCCAGCGCCCAGAAGTGGGGCGGCGACCAGACCGCGATGAGGACGCACAGGGAGACGATGGGGCCGGTCAGGCCGCCGCCGGCGGCCGTCCAGCCGATCAGGGCAGGAAACACGCCGGCGAGGCCGCCGGGCAGTGAGCTGTAGGCCGTGCGCGGCTTGAGCAGCAGCGTGTAGACGAGCACGTAGTAGGCGGCGCCGGCGGCGGCGAAGGTCGCCGCGAGCGCGCCGCCGCAGAGCCACACGGCGCTCACGCCGCCGGCGACGGCGAGCAGGCCGGCCGCGAGGGCCGTGCCCGCCGGCAGCGTGCCGTCGGCGGTCGGACGCCGGCGGGTGCGGGTCATGCGGGCGTCGAGGTCGCGTTCGAGACAGTTGTTGAGCACGGCGGCGCCGGCCACCGTGAGCGCCGCCGCGGCCACGACCGCGGCGGTGGCGCCCGCGCTCACCGGCCCGGCCAGCAGCGTGGCCACGAGCACGGTGACGGCGAAGAGCGCGACGATACGCGGCTTGGCCGCGCGCCCGAGCACGGCGGCGCGCGTCGCCAGGCCGCGCAGCGAGGCGGGACCCAGCCCGACCGCCGCGGTCCGGGTGTCGGCGACCCAGCTCATGGAGTGACCTCCTCGGGCGCCGTGACGTGCCGGCGGCGGAAGATCGCATAGACGAGCAGCCCGACGAGGAAGGGCAGGCCGAGCGTCAGGCCCTCCATGACCGAAAGCAGCGTGGGGAGGTTCCAGTGGAAGACGGCCGCGAACACGTCGTCGCCGCCCGCCACGAGCAGCATGAACAGGAACGTCAGCACGCCGGCGCCGACGGCCGTGCGGCCCGGCCGGTCGCGCGGCGTCTCCAGCACGTTGTGGAGGGCGTCGTCACGGGTGAACAGGGCGTCGAGCCAGGGCCAGGAGAACAGGAACCCGGCGACGATGCCGGGCAGCACCGCGGCCGGCCAGAACAGGCCCGGGATCAGGAGCCCGCCGATGTGGATGTCCCAGGCGGGCATCATGCGCACGGCGCCCTCGAGCCAGCCGGTGTACCAGTCGGGCTGGGCGAAGCTGGTCGAGTCCCATGGGTGGTAGGGACCGTAGAGCCAGACGGGGTTGATCTGAAAGAACCCGCCGAGGATCGTGAGCAGGCCGGTGAGCAGGAGCAGAAAACCGGTCGTGCGCAGCGCGTAGGCGGGCACGAGCGGTGTGCCGACGACGGTGAGGTCGGTCCGCCGACGGCCGCGGTACTGCGTGTGACGCTGGATCCACAGCAGGCCCAGGTGCGCCCCCAGCAGACCGGCGATGGCGCCCGGCACGAGCAGGATGTGCACGGGGTAGATGCGCGCGATCAGGCTGTTGCTCGGGAAGTCGCCGCCGAACAGCAGTGAGGCGAGGTTGGGGCCGATCAGCGGCACCGACTGGGTGATCGAGAAGGCGATGCGCAGCCCGGTGCCCGAGAGCAGGTCGTCGGGCAGCGAGTAGCCGAACACGCCGTTGATCACGACCAGCATCAGCATGCTCAGGCCGAGGAGCCAGTTCAGGCGTCGCGGCCGGCGGTAGGCGCCGGTGAAGTACATACGGAAGAGGTGGAAGATCAGCGCGGCCGCGAAGACGAGGGCCGCCCAGTGGTGCACCTGGCGGATGACGAGGCCGGCCCGCGTGTCGAAGCTCAGGCGCAGGACCGAGTTGTAGGCCTCGGACACGCTGACGCCGTGGAGCGGCTGATAGCTGCCGAGGTAGACGGTCGGGGCGGCCGACGCCTTGAAGAACAGGCACATGTAGACGCCGGTGATCACCAGGATGATGAAGCAGTAGAGGGCGATCTCGCCGAAGAAGAACGACCAGTCGTCGGGGAAGATGTGGCGCAGCTCCTGGCGGATGAGCCCGCTGCCGCCGGTCGTGTTGTCGAGCCAGGCGGCGACGCGCCGGTAGCGGTCGCGCGGCAGCCGGAACGAGTGCGTCAGCGAGCGCTGGAGCCTGGGCTCAGGCATAAAGGTTCCAGAAGCCGGGCCCGATGGGGCCGGTGAAGTCGCGCTGCGCGACCAGGTACCCGCTCGCGTCGATGGCGAGCGGGAGCTGCGGCAGTGGGCGCCCGGCGGGACCGCCGACCGGGCGGGCGCCGTCGAGCAGGTCGAACGACGATTGGTGGCAGGGGCACAGCAGCCGCTGCGCCTCGTCTTCGTACTGCGCGACGGCGCAGCCGGCGTGGGTGCAGACCCGGGAGTAGGCGAAGAAGCCCTCGGGGCTCCAGCTCTCGCGGCCGGGCTGGGGCGTGACGCCCGTCAGGTGCAGCAGGGCCACCTGGGAGTCGGCGGCTTCGAGGTGGCCTTCGGGGAAGGCCACGATGATGCCGCCGCCCTGCAGCGCGTCGCGGGTGATCGGCGCGCCGTCGGCGGTGACGAGACGCACGCCCGGCCGCCACGCCGTCGAGAACAGGCCGCGCGACTTGGGCCCGAGCGAGGCCGCCAGGGCCAGCTGGCTGAGGCCGACCACCGCGGCCGCGGCGATCAGGATCGTGGTCAGGAACCGCCGCCGGGTGAGCACCGCGGCGCTGTCTGCGAGCTCGTCGCCGAGGGCGGCCGGCGGGTCAGCCGCGGATCCGCCCGAGGCGGCGTAGCGCGGCGGCAGGGGGTAGCTGCCGACCTCGACGTCGTCGGGCGTCAGGTCGCGGCCCCAGTAGGCC
>Ga0335080_10007076_pt1 | contig 11616 bp, 11 predicted proteins | sample Lox_Sample_34_FD_206720 | JGI IMG/M metagenome (GOLD analysis project Ga0335080, IMG submission 206720) | Soil microbial communities from Loxahatchee National Wildlife Refuge, Florida, United States - Lox_Sample_3.4 | ecosystem: Environmental > Terrestrial > Soil > Wetlands | place: USA...
ATCGCGACGCCGTCCTTGCCGGGCGCAAGCTCTTTTCGCACCACTGCGCGGCCTGCCACGGGCGCGAAGCGCAGGGAAATGGCAAAGCGCCTCCGCTCGCCCAGCCGGTGGTGCAGAACGCGGCGCCGGGCCTGCTGTTCCATTTGATCACCAACGGCTCGCTGCGCAGAGGCATGCCGTCATTCGCGGCCCTGCCCGAGCCGCAGCGCTGGCAGATTGTCACGTATCTGAAGGGACTGAAACAGGCGGACGTTCGCTGAACGCTACCCCGGCGGCAGGATCTTCGTGATGTCGCTGTAGAGCACGAACGCCACCACCGCCATCAGGAAGACGAAGCCGAGCTTCAGCACCGCTTCCTTCACCTGCATGCTCAGGTCACGGCGCATCAGCATCTCTACCAGCAGCATCAGAATCACACCGCCGTCGAGAATCGGAATGGGCAGCAGATTGAATACCGCCAGGTTAAGGCTCACCATGGCCATCAGGCCGAGGAAAGCCATCGGGCCTTCATTAGCCGCTTCACGCGAGGCGCGCGCCATCTCCACTGGACCGGAGAGCGAACGCGGCGACATGCGCCGCTCCGCGATACCTTTCAGCATCTGGAAGATGATGGTGGCGTAGCGGGTGTTCTCCTTCACCGATTCACGCAGCGCATCGGGGAAAGCCAGCGCAACATACTCGGTGCGCTCTTCCTGGCGCACGCCGATCATCCAGCGTTTTTCGTCTGCGGCATAGCGCGGCTTCACGACCGTCGTCTCCACCTTGCCGTCGCGCCGGTATGTCACCGTAACCGGCTCACCCTTGCTGTTGCCGACAGCATCGGAAAGGCCTGCGATGGACCGCAGCGGCTCGCCGTTGACGCTTAACAGAATGTCGCCGGAACGCAGGCCCGCCGCTTCGGCTGCGTACCCGGGCATGACCGACTTGATCTCCACTTCCACCTGACGGTCCCAGCCGGCAAAACCCACGGCACGCCGCTGGTCGTAAATCGGAGTCACCTCGAGACGCATGCGCTCGCCGTTACGGCGCACCCATACGGTCATCACGCGATTGGCGCTGGAGACCTCGCGAAACTGCACATCGTACCAGGTCGGGTGGTTCTTGTCGTCAATCTGCACCACCTGGTCGCCGGGCTGAACGCCGGCCTTTGCCGCCGCGCTGTCGGGCAGGACATAGCCAATCACCGGATCGGGCGTGTCCGGCACCCTGGGGAAGCGCACCATGAACATGCCGGTGACCACGGCCAGCGCCAGCACGATATTCATGAACGGCCCGGCAAAGGCGATGATCAGCCTCTTCCAGCGCGCCTTCGCGAGGAACGAGCGCGGATCGCTGCTGGCCTCGTCACCGGGCTGCTCACCGGCCATCTTCACGTAGCCGCCGAAAGGAATCAGGGAGAAGCGGAAGTCGGTCTCGCCGCGCCGGTATCCGAAAAGCCGTGGCCCAAAGCCGAAGCTGAAGGCGTCCACGCGCACGTCGAAATACCGCGCTGCCCAGAAGTGCCCCAGCTCGTGGATCAGGATCATCACCCCGATCAGAACCAGCAGCCACCAGATGCTCTGAAAGAAAGCCGCCATCATCTACGCAATCCCCGCCTTCGAATACTGTGCCGCCCCGGCAATCACCTGGCGCGCCACGGCGCGCGACTCGCGATCGATCTCGAGCACCTCGCCGATCGACTTCGGCGTACGCACCGGCACGCGCTCCAGCGTCTCGCGAACCACCCGCGCGATGCCTGGGAACGAAATCTCTTCCTTCAAAAATGAACTTACGGCAATCTCATCCGCCGCGTTCAACGTGCATGTCGCCGAGCCGCCGGTTTCCTGGGCCTGATAGGACAGGGCCAGCAGCGGGAACTTGCGCAGATCGGGCGCTGAGAAGTTCCAGGTACGCGGCTCTGTCCAGTCGAGGCGTGGAACTGGCGCGGCATCGCGATCCGGCCAGGTCAGCGCGTACTGGATGGGCATGCGCATGTCGGTGGCCGAAACCTGGGCGATCACGCTGCCATCCACGTACTCCACCATGGCGTGAATCGACGATTGCGGATGTACCACCACATCTACCTGCTTCGGGGGCAGGCCGAAGAGCCAGCAGGCCTCGATGACCTCGAAGCCCTTGTTCATCATGGTGGCCGAATCGATGGTGATACGCGGTCCCATCTTCCATGTTGGATGATTAAGGGCCTGCGCAGGCGTCACGGACTGGAGGCGCTCGATGGGGGTTTCGCGGAAGGGCCCGCCTGAGGCGGTGAGCAGCAACCTGGACACTTCTTCGCGCCGCCCAGCCCGAAAGGCCTGGTGCGCGCCGTTATGTTCGCTGTCCACGGGAATTAGTTCGCTGCCGGTGCGCCGGACGGCATCCATCACAAGCTGGCCGCTGGCCACCAGAACCTCTTTTGTCGCCAGGCCGACACGTTTGCCCCGGTTGATGGCCTCCCAGGTGGCTTCCAGGCCCTCCACCCCGACAATCGCCGACATGACGACGTCCACCTCGTCCGGGGTCGAACAGGCCACCCGGCCTGCCGGTCCGGTCAGGATTTCAGGCCATTCGCTTCGGTCGATTCCGAGTGTCTCCAGTCTCTTAATCAGACGGACACGGCCATCTTCCGTCGCGACGGCAGCCATGCGGGGGTGGAAGCGGGCGATCTGCTCCGCCAGACGGTCCGTGTTGTTGCCGGCGACAAGGGCGAAGACAGAAAACTGCCCGGCCCGCCGGCTGACCACATCCAGTGTGTTGACCCCGATCGACCCGGTGGACCCTAAGACAGTGACATTCTTCATCCGTCGGCCCAATTATATCGCCTCAACAGCTTCCGGCCACCGTCTTTGACCGGCAGACGCGCGTCTTTTCACAATTCGTTACCTGTGGTTGAGCGCTTTCCGGGGGTCCCTGAACTCCGGTTTGTGGAAGACCCTTTCGGGCGCCGGGGAGGATGCTTCAGGGGTCTTTGAGGTTAGTCTCGCTTTGGTGGGAGTTGCCTCCCCGGCTTACTTCCAATATTAGTATATGGATTTGCGGAACGCAACAGTTTTTTGTAGGTCATGATTGTTGGGTAACTTTCACTCCCGCCCACTCTTCCAGGACCTTGATGGTCGAACACATGTCCTCATCAGCGTAACCCTCTGCAATTGCAGCCTGAAACATCTGCTGTGTAACCGCAGTAAGAGGCAGGGGTATGTGCATCTGGCGGGCGGAATCGAGGGCCATCCCGACGTCCTTGGCCATCCACTTTGTGGAAAAGTTGGTTGTGAAGTCCCGTTTGAGGATATATGGAGCTTTGAAGGACACCAGTCCGGACTTCGCGGCGCTGTTGTTCAGGATCTCGACCATCAGGGCGGGATCCACCCCCGCCTTCGTCGCCAGGACCATACCCTCGTTGAACGCCATCAGCATGCTGGCGAGGGTGAGGTTCTGGGTCAGCTTGGCCTCGAGCCCCATCCCCGGTCCGCCGCAGTAGTAAAACTGCTTCCCCATGGGCTCGAAGTACGGCCGGACCCGGTCGAAGACGGCCTTGTCGCCTCCCACCATGAAGGTCAGGGTAGCCCCTTCGGCCCCCGGTTTGGAACCGGTACAGGGGGCATCGAGGAAATGGATCCGCTGAGCTGCCATGCGAGCGCCGATGTTGCGGCTCGATGCCGGAGAGACCGTGCTGGCGTCGGCGACCACGGTCCCGGGCTTCGCGCCTTCAATGACCCCGTCCGGACCGAGCATCACCGACTCCGACATGGCCGAGGTGCCGACGCAGGAGAAAACACACTCAGCCTGTTCTGCCACGGCTGCGGGAGTTGCGGTCAGGATCGCGTTGGCCTCCTCGCGCGCCAGCTTTTGAGCCTTGGAGATGTCGTGGGACCAGACCGCGACCTTGTGGCCGGCGCGAAGAAGGTTACGGGCCATCGGGAGGCCCATGATACCGAGTCCGAGAAAGCCGAGTGTTGCCATGTATCCGATGATACAGGGCGGGAAACTGAAAGACCGCTACAGGGTGGGGGAAGCGACGCCGCTGGTGATCAGCTTGAGCAACAGGAGATCCGCCGGCTGGAAGTAGGCCATAGGGAGATTGTGGATATCCTCCTCAGTGCGGGCCAGACGCTCACGCACCAGAGTCCGCAGTTGAGAGATGGAGATGCCAAGCTCTTCGGCTGCTTCGCTCTCGGTATAGTGGCTCTTCTGTCTGGTCACCAACATTGGGATATCCCGCGTGTCATCTTTATTTTGGCGGCAGGAGGCGTTGTGACAAATCGGCGAGAACTCTTATATGCTTTGCACAGTTACGCTGACGGACTTTCGTACTAAGGCGCTCCAGGATAAAGCCGCAAGGAGAAACAGCAGCACCACGGCGGGCGTGGCGGCCCACGGCGGACCGGCCAGTGCAGCGAGGGGAACGAGCGGGGTGGCGAAAAGAGCGGCCGCGATGCGGACCCGTACGTCGTGCGACTCGAACAGGATAAGCCACAAAGCAAGCAGCAGAATGGTGGCGTCGTAGCCGTAGGTGTGCGGGGCGAGGATCATGCCGGCGATCAGCGCGCCGGAGAACCAGCGCCAGAGTGGAGCATTGTGGAGGACGGCGACAAACAGGGCAACGACGACGGCGCCCGCGGCAAGTGCGAATGGGATCTCCGGCAGCCCGATGTTCAGGGCGATGGCCTGAACGTTGATCATGAGCTCGGGCGACGGTGCGAGGCGCTCGAGCTGCTTGTCGGTGAGCATGGTGACATAGCTTCGGGCATCGGTAAGGCCGCCGAGAGCGAGCGAGATCAGCCCGAGCAACGCGCCGCCTGACGTAAAGCCACCGAACATGCGCCAGCGTCGCGCGGCCAGCATGGCGACCGGCAGCCCGAGCACCAGATTGAACTTCATCAGCGCAAGACTCCACACCAGGCCGGCCATCATCTCACGGCCGCGTTCGGCGAGAGCATAGCCGCCGATCGCGATTGCCAGCAGGACGGGGCCATCCTGTCCATGCGCGATGCCGAGCGCCGCGGGCAGGCTGAGCGCGCCCCACAGCAGCGAATCAGGACCAAAACGCCGCCACGCCCACCAGAAGCAGCCGCCAAGCAGAGCCCATTGCAGGAGGGTCCAGACGGTAAACGCCGTGCGGTAGTCGAAAAGGGCGAGTGGCGCCAGCAGCGCGGCATAGAAAGCCGGCCGCACGAACGGAACAAGGATCGGGGTTTCCGGGACGAGCTCACGCTCGCGGGCGAGTTGCGCGGCTTCCGAGTGGAGCTGCGGGAAACGGCCGTCGCGGGCAAGCGACGCACCGGTGTAGATGTTCAGGAAATCGTGATGCAGCGCGGCCGTGCGGACCAGCAGCCCAAGCAGCACCCAGGCCGCAATCAGGACGGCGGCGAGCAGCAGCGTCTCGATGGGCAGGCGGCGCTTCACCGCTGGACCCGGCGCAGACATAGCCTGGCCGTCGTCATCGATATGGACGGGCGGGTGCGCGCTGGTCAGGGAAGTCTCCATCTGTTCGTAAGTTCGGCCTGATCGGGGGCGTGCTTTAGCGAGGCGGGGGGCTGCAGCCCCACGATTGCCTGCCCCACGCCGGAAGTGAGTAGAATCCAGGTGGGAGTTTTTCATGGCCAATCGCAACCAGCATGGTTCCGTGCTTCGGCCGGGTACCGAGGTCCTGACCAGGGGCTTCGATCCGCGCCTTTCCGTCGGGTCCGCGCGGCCCGCGGTCTTTCGCAGCTCTACTTACGTCTTTTCCAGCCCTGAAGCCGCCGAGCGCGCCTTCGACCTCACCGCCGGCCGCATCCACACCGCGCCGGACGAACAGATCGATCTGATCTATTCGCGCTTCAACCACCCCAACGCGGAGATCCTGGAGGATCAGATTGTCCCGCTCGAACCCGGCGCGCACGCGGCGCTGGTGTTCAACTCCGGCATGGCCGCCATCATGACCGCGTTTCTGGCGGTGCTGAAGCCGGGCGACACGGTGGTCTACACGGTGCCCATCTACGGCGGCACGCAGCACTTCATTCAGGATTACCTCTCCATCTGGGGCGTGCACGGAATTCCCGTGGTGGCGGGGCACACCGATGACCTTGCGCGCGCAATCGCCAGCGGTCCGAGCGTGCGCGTGGTGCTGGTGGAGACGCCGGCCAACCCCACTCTGGTGATGACCGATATCGCCCGCGCCGTGGCGGCCGCCCGCAGCGCGCCGGCGAAACCGCTGGTAATGGTGGACAACACGCTGATGGGGCCTGCGTTCCAGCATCCGCTCGCGCTGGGCGCCGATCTGGTGGTCTACTCGGCGACGAAGTATTTGTCCGGCTTCAGCGACATGATCGCCGGCGTGGTGCTGGGCGTTGACGAAGAGCTGATGCAGTCCATCCGCGCGCGGCGCAACATCTTCGGCAACATTCTGCAGCCGGACGAGTGCTGGATGCTGGACGGCCGGCTGCCCACCGTGGCGCTGCGCATGAACCGGTCCAGCAAGAACGCCGAGCGCATCGCCGTGGCCCTGGCGAAGAGCCCCAAGGTGGAGAAGGTGCTCTATCCGAGCCTTTTCGACGATCCCGACCAGCAGCGCATCGCGCGCGCGCAGTGCGATTTTCCGGGCGGTATGTTCTCGCTGATTCTGCGCGGCGGCAAGCCGGCAGCCTTCGAGTTTCTGCGTCACCTGAAGATCGGCCGCAACGCAGTCTCCCTCGGCGGAGTGGAGACGCTGGTGTGCCATCCGAAATCGACCACGCACTCCGGCTTCACCGAGGAGGAGTTCCGGCAGGCGGGTGTAACCGACGGGCTGGTGCGAATCTCGACGGGCATCGAGGACTGGCGGGATCTGCTGGCCGACTTCGAGCAGGCGCTTGCGGCGGTCTAGGACCGGCGCCGGTACAAGTTGGGCTCAATCCGCTACGCGGACATAGATGCCGCCGGGCTGATCGGGGGCGGCGAACCAGAGTTCACAGATCCAGGCGGGCGCGCCCGGCCTGACTTCGCCCTCGGGAAGGCGAGCGCGCGCGGCGGGGCTGTTGGCCCAGTCGCGCACCAGACCCGAGGCTGCATCCGATGGCGGGACGCCAGTCTGCGAATGACGCACCGCTCCGCGTCCGATGACCACCTGCTGATCGAATACCGCGAGTCCGGCGTTGGCGCAGTTATTGCAGTCGGTGGCGTCCACCACGTGCACGTGCGAAAGGATGGCCATGCCCCCTTCGCCGCCGAGCGGCAGGCCTCGCCCGCGAGCGAGTTCCAGTGCGACGGCGCGGTTCGCCGGCGTGGAAAAATCGACGCCCTGTTTATACATGCGCACCAGATCGTGCGCCAGACCGTCGGTTTCAGCAGTCAGGCGCTGGGTTTTTACGGCGGAGAAAACACCGAAGAGCAGTGGCAGGAGAAACGCGAGGCTCAGCGCGTATTCGAAGATCGCGCTGCGATCCGTCGTCTCGCCATCCTCCAGACGTGACAGCAGACGCATGTGCCGTCCCGGCCAGCGCCAGCTTTCGCGTGCGAGCAGAGCGCCCAACATCCCTCCTCTGGCATAGATCGAACAATGGCGCAAAAGCCTGTAGGCGCGCAGGCCGGGTCAGTGGGCCGCCGGGGCGCTGGGACTCGGAATCCGGTAGTCCCAGGTCTATTTTGGTTCGCAACCAGGTAGTTACGCCGTGCTCCCAAAAACCCGCCGATCTTTAAGCTGAAGAGTACCGGCACAAGTGCCGATCCATTACCAGGCGAATGGTCATGAACAGAGCAGCACGGAGCAGCGCACGGCAGCGCGGACAGAACGGGAATGCCGTGATGGAGTTCGCCATCGTCATGTTCCCGTTCTTCGCTCTCATCTTCGGCATCCTGAGTATTACGTACGCCATCTTCCTGCGCGGGGTTATGCAGAACGCCGCCCGTGAGGGGGTGCGCTGGGCCATCACCTTCAATCGCGGCACCTTCAACGGAACGAACTGCTCCAGCTCCCAGTCGGATTGCATCAAGAAGGTGGTACAGACCAACTCGTTCGGGTTCCTTTCGGGCACCAACGTCAGCTACATTCACATCGACTACTACGCGCCGTTCCGTCTGAATACGCCAATCGCCGCGGGTGACCTGCCGATCACCAGCACCGATGCCAACTATCCCAATGTCCAGTACATGAATCAGACCAACAACGTGGTGGAAGTGAGTGTACAGGGGTATCCGATGCTCTGGCTGGCGCCATTCCCGGGCTATCTGAATCAGCAGGCATTCACTATCAACACCTACGCGTCCGACGTCCTGCAGGGCTATGGGGTGGATTCGGCGGGCAACGCGTACAACAGTCCCCCCACGCCATGAAACGGGAGAGCAACATGCAACGGAAGAACACCTCCGAGCGCGGCAATTCCATTCTCGAATTCGCGCTGGTCGCCGGTCTCTTTCTGGTGCCCATGCTGGCCGGGTCGTACACGCTGGGCATGTCGCTGGTAAAGGCGCTGCAGGTGCAGCAGGTCTGCCGCGATGCCAACATTCTGACGGTGCGGAACATCGATCTCTCGCGCTCCGACAACCAGAGTCTGGTGGTGAGGACCGCGGCGGGGCTGGGCATGAACATCACGGGGACGAACAACCCGAATCCCAGCGGGCTGGGAGTGGTGATTCTGAGCACAGTGCATCGGGTTAGCGACAATGACTGTCTCGCACAGGGCCAGCCGGCCAACAGCACCTGCACCAATTGGCACTACTACGTCTTTACGAGACGCATCACCATCGGCAATACAGCCAAACTGACCAGCACGATGGGCAACCCGGGCGATACGGTGGCCGGCGACGGAACGCTGACGCCGGCGCAGTACGTGCTCGATTCCGGCAATCGCGCCACCGGTTTCCCGCCAATCTCGGCGCTGCTGCCCACCGACGCAGGCGCCAATACCGGTCTGGTCTTCCTGCCCCAGGGGACCGACGCCTACATCGCTGAAGCGGCATTCGACATTTCGGCGATGAACGTGTTTTCCACTCCGCGGATGGGGACCATTTATGCGCGGCACATCTCGTAACGGCGGCACGCCGACAGCACAGGGAGGCGCTGTGACGATAAACAGAGACGGCAGACGGCGGCAGCGAGGCTTCGCCCTGATGTACACGGCGATCGCCCTGACGGTGCTTACGATCTTTTGCGGACTGGCGGTGGATGCCACCATCCTGTTTCTGGTGCGCGCCAAGCTGAGCTCCGCCGTGGACGCGGCGGCGCTGTCCGGCGCGCGATCGGTAAACCTCGGCACCGATATATCAACGGCGCAGTCCTCGGCGACCTCGGCAGCGAAGTCGTTCTTCCTGGCGAACTTCCCCGACCGTTACCTGGGAAGCCAGTCCATCGACATGACCAACAACTTCCACGCCACGTTCAACCAGAACGCCTCCAGCGGCCTGCTGACGGTATCGGTGAACGCATCGGTCGGAGCGCCTGTGTACTTCATGCGCATTCTGGGGTTCCAGAACATCACGGTCTCGGCTGCCGGCAGCGCCACGCGGCGCGCTCTGGCGGTGATTCTGGTACTGGACATCTCGGGTTCGATGGCCAACTCCTATAACGGCGGCACAGCCTGCGACGCGATGAAGTCGGCGGCCGACAACTTCATCAGTAACTTCAGCCCGTACGACTATCTCGGCATGGTGGCGTTCGATACAACGGCGCACCTGAAGTACGCGCCCAATACAACCTGGAAAACGGGCAATGCGCTGAAGACCCAGATCGATGCGCTGAGCTGCGCCAACAGCACGAACACGACCGCCGCGTTGAACCTCGCCTACAGCCAGTTGAAGAACTCGATCAGGCTGCCATTGGCGGTGAATACGATCGTGTTGTTCACCGACGGTATGCCGAACTCGATCAGCGCGGCGTATCCAGTCCGGGATTTTGTGGACACCCGCTTTGGGTACAGCGGTGGGCCGGCGGTGGATCCCACCAAGTGCCCCAAGTCGAGCTGGGGAACCGGCTACTGCGGCGTGAAGGTGACCAACGGTAACTGCGACAAGAACAAGAGCGGAACAACCTGCTCCTGTACAAGCGACTCGGATCTCTGCATCATGTCCAAGTGCACCGCGAACAGCGCGACGATTACGGGCGCAATGAGCCAAAATCCCAGTTATCAGCTCACCGGCAACACCGGCGGCCTCGCCAAGGACTTCGACAGCGATTCGTCGATAGCGAGTGCTCCCGCGGGGTGTCCGAGTTCGACGTCGGGCAACGGCCTGCGACAGACCATCGCTTACATTCCGGATAACGACCGCTGGGGGAACGCCATCAAGTATCCGAGCGGCGGAGAATTCAGGGATCTCTGGGTGTTCCCCGTGCACAACCAGTGCAATCCGAGCGGCACCTGCGCATATACCGGCGGTCTCTGGACGGACTACAACCCGGGCGCCAGCGGCAGCAATTTCTTCCCGCCCAACGATCCGGGCATGGGGACTGCCGTCACCTCTTCTGGTCACTGGCGTTTCGATCAGCCGACAACCATCGGCGCGGCGGGCATGAACTCGGCCGCGAGCCAGGCAGCCGCAATCCGGGCGGATACGACGTATAACATCACGATTCACTCGATTTATCTGCTCGGCAACGGTTCCGACCCGGTGGACAAGTACTTCCTGCCGCGCGTCTCGAACCTGCAGCAGATCCCGAAACTGCCGTTGTACGAGCCCAACAACACGGCGTCAGTGACGAATCCGGCCTACAACTCCAGCCAGCAGACAGGGTTGTTTTTCGCGGCGAGCGACAAGGCGCAACTCAATCAGTTGTTCGCGAAGATCGCTTCGCAGTTGTTGCGCCTCAACCAGTAGCCGGCTCAGGCTCGCGCAGGCGCGGGCTTCGCTTTGCGATTCAGCAGAATCCAAACGCCGAGCAGCGCCAGACCGATCGCCATCCACTGGGTGAGCGAAAGGCCGAGCTGCCTGGCCTGCTCGTGGAAGCGATAGAACTCGATTACGAAGCGCGAAATCGAATAGAGGATCAGGTAGAGGCCGATGATGGTGCCCTGCGCGTGCGGACGGCGGATGCGCCAGAACAGGATGGCGAACAGGATCGCCTCCGACAACGACTCATAGAGCTGTGTGGGATGCAGCGGAATCCCCAGCGGAACACCGGTCAGGTCGTACGCCTGCGGGCTGCGGAACGTCACTCCCCAGGGCAGGCGCGTCGGAATCCCCCAGCAGCAGCCCGCCGCGAAACAGCCCAGCCGGCCGATCGCGTGGCCCGCGGCGATACCTGGCGAGAAGACGTCAAATGTGGTCAGCCACGGCAGTTTCTGTGAGCGAATATACCAGGCGGCCACGATAATCCCCAGAATCAGTCCGCCCTGGTAGACTCCGGCGGCCTGCAGGGTTTCGCGCGTGAAGATCTCGCCGGGATGCGCCCAGTAGATCGGGAAATCGAACAGCAGCATCGAAATCTTGGCGCCCAGCAGTCCGGCCAGCGCCGAGTAGATGGCCAGATTCACCATCAGATCGGGCTTGAGGCCGGCGCGCCGCGCGAGCCGAACTGTGATGTACAGGCCCAGCAGAAACCCGAGCGCCACCAGCACGCCATAGGTGGGCAGAAAGAAACTACCGATCGAGATCAGCCTGGGAAACATTCGCGTTGGCCTCCGTTCGCTGCGGTCGCTGGCCACGGCCTCTGAGCAGCTCCAGCAGCACCAGCAGGGTTCCGCCGAC
>Ga0335080_10007077_pt1 | contig 11616 bp, 8 predicted proteins | sample Lox_Sample_34_FD_206720 | JGI IMG/M metagenome (GOLD analysis project Ga0335080, IMG submission 206720) | Soil microbial communities from Loxahatchee National Wildlife Refuge, Florida, United States - Lox_Sample_3.4 | ecosystem: Environmental > Terrestrial > Soil > Wetlands | place: USA: Florida...
AACAGCGATGTATTCAGGTTGACGATGGTGTGATGACCTTCTCCGCCGCCCCAGGCAAACAAAAGAAACAGTTGCGGAAATCCGCCTGCCCGCACGGTGACGCCGGTGGCTAAACTGTGTTTCAGGTTCTGGAAGTCCACATCGCCGCGAGTGAGCGCGACTTTGCCCTGGTCCGCCATGAAGGTGAGGCCGAAGGGTCCCCAGATGGAATGTTCAATACTCTCCCGCAGCAACATCAGATTCGGCGCGCGGAAGCGGTAGTCCTGAAAGCTGCTGAGCGAGGGGTTGCCGTTGATGTCGGAACCGCCCAACGTGGGTTGCAGGTAGAAGGGAACTACGCTTCCCGCCGATGCAGCAGATTCTGTCAGCAGGAAGCGAAATCCGATGGTGCCTTCGCGGTTTCGGGACGTTGAGACCGGAGGGCAGCTGAGAGCGCCGACGGCCTGCGCGCACTCGTCGGGGCCGTTGGTGTCTTTCGGCTGCGACGGTCGTGAGCTGGAGTAGAGAGGGAAGTCGTGGTTCAGGTCGATCGTCCATCGGCGAAACGAATATGTCGAATTGGAAGGCGCGAAGAACTGCTGAAAGTTAATCAGGTAGTTCAGCTGGATGTGATTGTTCAACAGGTCGGGCTTAAGGCGCACTCCTTCGCCGAGTTGCACGAAGCCGGGCTGGGTGGTCAGGCCGGGCGCGGTGGCTTCGGAATAAAGTTGCTCGATGGAGGGGCTGGATTCGCCGTGATTGCCGCGCAGGTCAGCGAAGCGGCCGTTGATCTCGCCGAGCAGAGACATATTCAGCCCGCTGATGGCCTGCCATTCCGTCACCGGCTTGATGACGTTTCCGCCGATGATGGTCTCGCGCATGCCGAAGACCGAGCGGTCCGTCTCCAGCGTGGCGGGTCCTAAACCAAAGAAGAAGAGTTTCTGCAGAGAGATGGACTGCGCGTAAAGGTTGAAGACCGTGTTGGGATGGGGCGCAAGATTGGTTTTCGCCGAGCCGCCGGGCCCGGGTGTGACAGTTCGAATCTTGACCACTGGGGTGTGGATGAACTTCATGTAGGCGCCGGTGCGCCACGACCCATTGACGGAGCCAACGGCGTCGACATTCCACGTCAGCCGCCAGGCTTCGTTGGGTGTGTAGTGGGCAACGAAAGCCAAACCAAAGCCGAAACCATTTTGCGGCGCGATGCTGCCGAGCGCCATATGCAACGGGTGGTCGGTGACTAACTCTTGTGCGCAGCCGCCCAGGGCCTTGAAGCTGAAGGTTCCGCAGTCCTGCTTGATGTGGAGGCCTTCGCGGCGGAAATCCGATTCCAGTTGATTCTCCGCGAAGGCCAGGCAGGTCCCCAGCAGGAAGAGGACACCACAAATGAATCGCGTGCGCATATGCATTTCTTGCAATCCTTTGTTCCTACCGTTTGGGAGCATTGCGCCGGGTCTTTGACTTGGCTGTTCCGGGTGATTTCTTCGTGCCGTTTTTTCCACGTGTATTCGTGCGCTTTGCTTTGCGCGCGGCCTTACGCGGAGGTTTTGTCTCAGCCATGGCTGCGATGCGCGCTACCCGCGGAGATCCCTGGGGATGGAGTTGTGCTGTGACCTGGCGGATGTATTCGGCGGCTTCGCCTTCGGTCTTGATGCGGTTGATGTAGATATTGGTCTGCTGATTGGCGGGAAGGCGGAACTCCGCCTCCTGCAAGTGGATAATCTGGTTTTTCAGCAGGCTCGATACCGGCCGGTCCGGATTCATTGCGCTCTGCGGTGGCTTGGGAACTTTGATTACCGTCATAGAACACCAACCTTAGGCTCTTGTGCGTGCGTGAGAACTTCGGCCGTCCCTCCGGGACTTGGTGGCTTTTCCCGCTTACCCGGCGCTAAAGCACCGGGCTATTATCGATTGCCCCTCCGGGGCAAGTATCCCACCGATACGGTTCCAGCATTACTAGGGGAATCGAGTTCTCATGCGCGCTCTTTATCGCCGGCGTCCCGCCGGCAGGGTTCAGACTGTGCCGCTTTTCGCGGCTCTTGCGATGCCGAAGTGCCGGCGGGACGCCGGCGCTACGGTTACTGTGAGCCGTGACTAATCCACCTGGAACTCCGGAGCATCGGTTCGCATCGTGGATAGTGAAAGCAGGTCAAGGAACGTTTCGGAGCTTTTCTCGCGGGGAGAGCGCTGGTCATAGCTGCCGAGGAAGAATTTCGTCACCGTGTTCGGAATCGACGCGTGCTCGAAGATGCGGCCGTCCACGACGGTGCCCTTGGGAACCCACGGCGAAATCAGAATGGACGGGACACGCACGCCCAGCCGGTCGAAGGCAAACGCTCTTCCGGTGCCGGTGTCGTTGGGCTGAGCCACGAAGCCGTCCGGGGTGCACGCCGGCGGGGGCACATGGTCGTAGATGCCGCCGTGCTCGTCATAGACCACCAGCAGAGCAGTGCTCTTCCACAGATCCGGATTCTGTTTGATGGCGTTGTAGACCTGGGCGATGAAGAGTTCTCCGGCCTGCACGTGGTGATCGGGATGCTGGTCAGAGGCGATGAGGGCGCCGCTATCGCCATCGTGATCGTTGTAGTTCGGCTCCACGAAGCTGTACTCGGGTAGTCGGCCCAGCTTGCAGTCGCTCAAGAACTGGTCAAAGGTGCCGAACAGCTGCGGCTGGTGCTGCAGCAGGTTCACGATCTCCATGGTGGAGCTGGTCTGGTCGAAGTAGTAGATCTTGGCGGTGTGGCGGGGGTTGGCCTGGTCCAATCGTTCGTAAATGCTTTTGAACGGAGCCTTGATCTCAAACACGTTCATCCCGACTTGTCCAAATGACGTGCCGTAATGAGCGAAGGCGCGGTTGCAGATCGTCGGGCCGGGAATCGAGCAGAACCAGCGATTGAAGACGGCGAACTCAGTGGCGAGGGTGGTGAGCACCGGCAGCTTGTCGGGCGTGAAGTAATAGAGGATTTTCGCGGAGTGCGGGACATCGTGTTGTTGCTGGAAGTAACTCTTCACGAAGCCTTGCATGTTCGCGACGCGAGGATTGCCGTTGTCTTCGTTGAAGATTTGCAGATCCACGGCAGGAAAGTGGTGGTCCGGATCGGGATCGAGCTGGCCCTGGAATTCGGCCATTGGCTGCACTTTGGCCGTGGCGCCGGTGGTGTCGGGATTGGCTTCGTTCCCGGTCAGGCCATCGATGCGGGGGTCTCGCGCCTTCAACGCTCCGAGCATGTGATCGAAGGAGCGGTTCTCCATCATCAAGACGACGATGTGCTTCAGACTGTCTAATCCTGGGGGCATGACATCCTCATCGGGACTGTGGCATCGGACAGGCTCAGGGCCGGAAGCCGGGGAAGCAATTCTGTCCCCGGCTCCCGCCGCAAGTTGAGGATCACGCCTGCTTGGCTTGCTCCAGCAGATTCGCCATCTTGAACTCGCCGTCCTTACCGGCGAGCTTGGGATTCGGTCTGAACTTGGGATGAGCCACCAGGAACGAATGACTGTCCTTCAGCATCAGCCCGGCGAACACCTCACCCACAATTCGTCCACCGACCTCGCCGAGATGAATTGGCGTGTCGTTTTTCTTGAACTGTTGTTGGGCTTCGGCGAGGACGTAGTACCAGAGCGGAGCGTTTCCAGCAAACCGCGGGGAAATATCAGTGATCGGTTTGTTGGTCTTGGCGCTGTCCTCGTTGGCCTTACCCACTTTCAGCTTGGAGTCAGGGAGCGGTTCCACGCCCATGGCTTTGGCGACGGCCTGACCGGAGGGCAACTGCATGCGCCATCCGCGGAGCAGGTTGCGTTCCGGCAGCGATGACGGATGCGATGCCACCGAGGCCGGCAGCTTGCTGAGTGGATTGACCAGCGAAGTGTCGGGCTTGTATGCGGGTTGCACGCGAGTCGGCCCGAGGTGCGGCGGATTGTTTCCGCTGTTGAAGAACAGCCGCCAGTCAATCGCCCAATTGCTGGGGAACCTGCGGAAGCCGGCGAGGTTCTCGCCCTTGGTGGAGAAGATTGGCAGACGGTCGATGGACTGGTTCAAGCGGTAGATGGGGCGAATCATGGAATGCCCAAAGCGATAGGCGGCCACGGAGAATTCCACCGGCATGAACGCTTCTTTCTGGGGGTGGTAGAACTTGAGATCGGGATGGAGGTTGGAGTCGCCGGGTTTCACCGGCCCGAAGATTTTCTGCCAGTTTTCCAACCCGAGAATGGTGGGCAGGAAGTCGTGCAGCACAACCCACTGGTAGTGCCAGCGAACGTTGCGCTGGACTTCTTCGAAGTCGGTGGAACCGAGCACGGCGACCATACGGTTGTGAAAACGGATCATGGAAGCCTGCAGCTGGCTGACGATCACGTTTTCGTCGTTGCGGGGATCGCCGATGACGGCGCGTTCGGGTTCTCCTTTTTCGGCCTTGATGCGCACCAGGCCACGGGCCTTGGGATCATCGTCATTGCCGGTCAGCGGATCTCCCTGCAGCAGGTGGAGCGAGTCGGCGCGATAAAGGTAAGGTTGATCGTCGGGGCCGCGGCCGTAGACGCAGTCTAGGTCGAAGCGCGGGGTGCGATAGTCCACCAGGCCGTCGGGATCGTTTTGCCGTTCCAGGCTGCTGGCCGGGTCGAAGGTCAGGTCGTGATCGATGAACTGGCCGAGGTAGGTGTAGCCGGCGCTGATGCCGGGATTTTCTTCGTCGTCTTCTTCGGTTTCCGGGGTTTGGGTGGCTTCAAATTCGGCGCTCATGGCTTCGGCGAGTTTTTTCAAAACCTGCTCGTCAAACTGCGCTGCCGGTAAAGTGCGGAACATCCTGCCAAAGCGGCCTTCGAACTGCGAAGAACGACGGCTGAGGCTCAAGCCGCGAACTTCTCCGTGGTGCCCCGTGGTCTTGCGGACGACAGCGGCTCCAGTGTTTTCTATACGAGCAACTGCTGTTCCAGTTGTTTCCATTAGCATCCCCTTTTTAAGTTGTTCAAGAAAGTGTGACCGAGCCCCCGGAGCGGAGGATCTGGGAAGGCTGCGAAGCTTGAACGGCAGGGAAGCGCCTTCTCTCGCGAATCCGGAGAGAGAGCAAGAGTTTCACCGTGCCTCCTCAAACTCGTTGCCGGTTGAAGTCGAGCGGCAGCATTGCCGCCGAATCGAACCTGGCGGCCCAGCCCGGGCACAGGTTCACGAAGTTTTATTCAAGTCCCACGACACGACACCAGCCCTGCGGCGCGCAGACAAAATGGCGCTCAATTGAACGACAGAGGGAAGCACCTAAGAAGAACCATTGGGAAATCGAGGGGAATCGTCATTTGTCCGGACGACTCGCTCGATGAGGGTAGATAAAATTTACGACTTGTGCCGGAAGCGAGTCAAGGCAAAACTAGGTATTGTGCCTGGATTCACGAACTCGAAACATTCTTAGTAAACACCTGCCGCCTGATGGATTCGCCACTTCCGCGGGAACCCCGATGTGTTAGAACAGGACCATTCGCCGGGGCTCGACACTCGGAATCGCGAGGGTGTACGGTCGCCCTGCCGATCTCAGGAGCCGCATGCCGATCAGACCACGAATCGCCCAGTTCATTCTGCTGTTCTTGAGCGCACTTTCGGTGGGCCAGAGCCGCCACACCGCGCGATCCATGGTGATTACCCCGTATGGGATCGCCGCTACCAGCCACGTACAGGCATCGCTGGCGGGGGCAGATATTCTCCGCCGGGGCGGTTCGGCCGTGGATGCCGCCATCGCGGCGAATGCAGCTCTGGGTGTGACCGAACCGATGATGAACGGGATCGGCGGCGATCTGTTCGCCATTTACTGGGATGTAAAATCGGGCAAGCTTTACGGATTGAACTCCAGCGGGTGGGCCCCTAAGGCCCTGACGGTCGAACATCTGAAGTCAAAGGGCGCGACGGCAATGCCGGCCGAAGGAATCGACTCTGTTACCGTGCCCGGAGCGGTGGCGGGATGGAATGCGCTGCATGGACGCTTTGGCCGTTTACCCTGGGCTGACTTATTTCAGCCCGCTATTTTCTACGCTGAGCATGGATATCCGGTTCCAGAGCTGATCCATGAATTCTGGAAAGGCGCCGGGGAAGCCTTCGCTCATGATTCCGAAGGGCAGCGGGTTTATCTGCGCAAAGGGAAAATCCCTGAGGTGGGCGATGTATTTCGCAATCCTGATTTAGCAAGAGCTCTAAACGCAATTGCACAAAAGGGCTACGGCGCGTTTTATGAAGGCGAAATCGCGCAGGCAATCCTGCGAACTTCATTGGCGGCAGGCGGCACGATGGCTGCCGGCGATCTGGCGGAGTTCTCTCCGGAGTGGGTTGAGCCGATTTCGACTACCTATCGCGACTGGACTATCTATGAGCTTCCACCCAACGGGCAGGGTATGGCCGCGTTGGAAATGCTGAATATTATGGAGACGGTTCCAGCATCTGCGGATGGGCCGCTAAGCGTCGCCGAACTGCATAAGAAGATCGAGGCGATGAAGCTGGCCTACGCGGATCTAGGTCGCTACAATGCCGATCCGCGCTTTGCCAAGGTTCCGGTAACGGGATTGTTGTCCAAGGATTATGCGAAAGATCGCGCAAGGCTGATCGATCCTGTCCATGCGAACTGCGAGGTGGAACCCGGCACACCGCCTCATAGCGAGACCACGTATCTGACCGTGGTGGACCGCGAGGGCAACATCGTCTCCCTGATCCAAAGCAACTACGAGTTGTTCGGATCGGGGGTTACGGTGAAAGGAATGGGTTTCGTGCTGCAGGACCGCGGCGCGCTGTTTTCCCTGGACCCGGCGAGCCCCAACGTGCTGGCGCCGCGTAAGCGTCCCTTTCACACGATTATCCCTGCGTTTATGGAACGCGGGACTCAGCATATCGGTTTTGGAATCATGGGCGGCGCCAACCAGCCTCTGGCGCACGCGCAATTTGTGTCGAACATCGCCGACTATGGCATGAATATCCAGCAGGCACTGGAGAACGCCCGCTTCACCGTGAGTGCAGAGCGCGGGTGCAGCATTGTCATCGAATCGCGGGTCCCGGCGGAGGTGCGGGACAAGCTGTCGGCAATGGGACACAAGCTGATCGTGCAACCGGAGTACTCCACCTCCATGGGCCGTGGCCAGGCGGTGTTGCATGATTCAGGATCAAAATTGAATTACGGCGGGTCTGACGCTCGGGCCGATGGCTCGGCACAACCTGAAACGCCGCCGTGGACGAAGTGACGTAATCAGGCGGCTTGGGAGTCCTTTTCGGTCTGCCGAGAGGTCATTTTGGCCTGCAGAATTTTCTTCAATCCGTCCAGGCGCTGAGTTTCGGCCTTCCGTTCGTGCCTGGTTTCCTGCAGTCGTGCCTCGTGCTGCCTTGCGGTCAACACCGGATGAGCGGTTTTGTAAGCGTGCATGGTTCCCCTTTTTACAAGTAGAGTAAAGGGGCAGTGTAGCGGGAGGCTTCGCGCTGGTCAAGGCCGTGCGGGCCTTAATCGAACATCAGGCAACTCCAATAAAGCCAATGGCTTGGGATGCTGTTCAACAGCCTCTGAGGGCGAGATTCGGAAACGATTCCGGTCGGGCAAGCATCCACGCGCATCTAAGTGTACGGTACCGTAATTTGGGCGAGACAGCGTAATTTGTCGCAAATCTCTAGAGGTGGACGACCGATGATGAAGAGAGGCGGTTGGGGGAGACCAACACCTTTTGCAGGCAGCCTGGTTGTGAGCAGCCTGATGACGTTGGCTTTGGTTTTTCCAGCATTCGGGCAAAACGCTCCGGAAGTTCCGCCCAACGCAACCCTCAAGGTTCGGGTGATCGAGAACCTGAACAGCGAGGTCGCGAAGATCGGCGATGACTTTCACGGAACTCTCGACGAGGCCCTGATCGCCAACGATCACGAGATCTATCCGAAGGGCGCCGACGTAGATGGCCGGATTGTCGACGTTCACAAATCCGGTCGTTTGAGCGAGCCAGGGGAACTGGATTTGGTGCTGAGCTCGGTGCGTTCCGGGAATCGCACTTCATCCCTGCATGTACAGCCGCTCATCATCAAGGGCGAATCGCACGCGAAGAGCAACGCATCCAAGATTGGCGGTGGAGCGGCCCTGGGAGCGATCATCGGCGCCATCGCCGGCGGAGGCAAAGGCGCGGCAGTAGGTGCGGCGGCTGGGGGCGCGGCTGGAACCGGAGCTGCTGCGGTGACCGGCGCACGCGAAGCCAAAGTGGCGTCAGAGCAGATTCTTACCTTTGTGACCGTCGCGTCTTCGGAGGTAGCAAGCACGGCAACGCCGACGCAGAGTTCGGCTCCCCAATCCTCGTCTGCCCAGACCTCATCGGCTCAGACATCTTCTTCCCCGGCCATCACGGAGGCCACCAACGACTCTAATTCGTTCAGCTTGCGCGACCGGCGGGTCCTCAAGGCCTGCCTGAGCGACCACGCCTCCGAACTTCCTCCCGGAACCATGGTGAAGGCAGAAATGCCGTCAGGAGCGGAGCGAGAACTTCACCGTGACGGTACGGTCCCGGCGGAGATTGAGCAACAAGTCCAATCTCTGCCGATCGCCTGTGTGCGGCAATTGCCAACCTTGCCCAACAGCCTGGAACGCGTGGTATATGCCGGACACGTCATGTTGATCGACGAAAACAAACACATCCTCGACATCTTTGACGTCGACTAGGGGCGGCAGTCGGCTCGTTTTCTCGGCTGGGTGACGTTTGGTCGGCGCAATAACTCCTTTAGACAGGCTCTCTAAGGTTACTTTGGTTACCTCGGCGTGTTGTACCCATGCCCAGAACTGCTATCGTTTCAAAAGGGGGGAAAACGCGAACAGGCGTGGTCCGCCCATGGGTGTTTTCGTTGGGAATTTGACGCGCCGATGACTATCGCGACGGTTGAACTTGTGCACAGCGTTTTGTGGTATGCACACCCGGTACTGCAACTGGGTGTCGCCGCTGTGATGTTCCACAGGAAGTCTCATCGCACATTTCCCGTCTTCTTTATCTATCTTCTATTTCAGGTGCTGGTTTTTCTCGTGGTGTTCCCATCCTACCGGTGGGGAGCTTATGAGACGTTTTTCTATTCGTACTGGATCGGTGCCATCATCAGTCTGGCCATTGGATTCAAGGTGATTCACGAAATCTTCCTCGATGTCTTCCGTCCCTTTCACACTTTGAAAGACCTTGGAACCCTGATGTTCAAGTGGGCGGCGCTGGTGATGCTGCTGGTGGCCGGGGTGGTGGCGGCATCGAGTTCTTCTTCAGCAGACACTCCATTGGTGGAAGCTGTTCTTACGGTGCAGCGCTGCGTGCGCGTAATCCAGATCGGGTTGATCATGTTCCTGCTGGTTTTTTCCAAGTACCTCGGTATCAACTGGCGGCAACACAGTTTCGGCATTGCGCTGGGGTTCGGGAGTTTCGCAGGGGTTGAGTTGTTCCTAGTGGCGTTGCACACCAGCGGCCACATAAACCAGATGGCGGTAAGCCTGATCAACATGGCGGCCTACAACGTCTCTGTGATCGTGTGGTTGGGATATGCTCTGCTGAAGAAAGAAGCGCGGGAATCGACTTCGACGCTGTTGCTCTCCCAGCGATGGGAACAAAGCCTGGCGGACTTGCAGGGGCCGGCTTCGACCGATTCCCTGATTCCCATGTTCGAGGGAATGGTGAATCGGGCGTTCACGCGCAATCCGATGTCGTTCGTTTCGGAGCCTGCGCCTCCGGAGCAGGAAACCGCCGATCCTGAGAAGCGCGCTTCCGCGGCTTCCGCCCAGGGTCCGGGAAAGAGCTAGGTTTCTCCCTGGGAGTAGAGTTCTTCGATTCTCTCGCGGTAACGATCTTCGACCGCTCGCCTTCGCAGTTTCATGCTCACTGTGAGCAGGTTGTTTTCCGCAGAAAATTCTTCCGCGACCAGCAGCACTTTCTTCAATCGTTCGAACTGGGCCAGATTCCGGTTCAAGTCCGCAACAATGCCTTCGAACAGGTCCATCACGCCCCGGGTGGCGATCAACTCGTGGCGCGAGCCGAAACTCAAGCTATTGCTGCGCGCCCATTCTTCCAGCAAGGGGAAATTGGGAGCAATCAGCACCGCCGGGAACTTGCGTTTGTCACCCAGAATGACAGCTTCGGCAATCATGGGATTGTGCTTGAGCGAATTTTCCAGCGGTTGCGGAGCTACAAACTTTCCACCCGAAGTCTTGATCAGATCCTTCTTCCTGTCCGTGACGGAGAGAAACCCCTCTTCGTCGAGGTGGCCGATGTCGCCGGTCTTGAACCACTCGCCCTCAAATGCAGCGTCGGTTTCGCTGGGGCGGTTCCAATATCCCCTGAAAATCGAGGGACCGCGGACCAGGATCTCTCCATCTGCGGCGATGCGGACCTCCACATTCGGCAGAGGCTTGCCCACGGTGCCGAGCTTGTGTGCCTGCGGCGAGTTCAAGGCGATTACCGGCGACGTCTCGGTAAGGCCATAGCCTTCGTGCAGGCGTATGCCAACCGTCGCATACCACTTGGCGAGTTCCATTCCCAGCGGCGCGCCGCCAGAGATAAAAATTCTTGCCCGTCCACCCAGACCGGCTCGTATCTGAGAGTAGACGATCCGGTTTGCCATCTTCCACGGGAGGGACCTGGGTGTAGCACCGGCGAGGACCTTCGCAAGCTGTCTCTCTCCGACGCGCAGTGCGCTTCGATAAATCCAGCGCTTGGGTGCAGCCTTGGTCTTCAGTTCCGTCTGGGCAAAAATCTTTTCGTAGACTCGCGGGACGGCAACAAAGATGGTTGGACGTATCTCCGTCAACGCCTGGGGGAGATCGCTGGGATACGGCACGTACGCCAAAGATACCCCGCGATAGAGCATCGCGAAATCCAGGTGTCGAGCCGTCACATGCGAAAGCGGTAGAAAGGAAACGCTCAGATCGTCAGTCCCAAGCTCAAATCCATTTAACGACGCATTCAGGTTGGAGGCGATATTGCCGTGACTGAGCATTACCCCCTTGGGGGTCCCGGTCGTACCGGAAGTGTAAATGAGAGTCGCAAGATCATTCGGCCCGATCAGGCGAGAGGCATTCTCAATCGCTTCGTAGCTGGAAACGGCGCCTGGCTGCATTAGCCCGCTCATTGAGAGGGACGGGCTGTCGGGGATCTCATCCATGGCTACGATCCTCTCCAACCCTCTGGGTTCCTGGATGGAGAGGATCTTCTGCAGTTGAGGCTGGGAGGAAACGAACAGCACCCTCACCCCCGCATCGCGGAGCAGGAACGCGATCTGATCGGATGGGAGTGTTGGGTAGAGCGGAACTGTGACGGCACCCAGCAGCAGGCAGGAAAAGTCCGCGATTGCCCACTCGGGCCGGTTTTCGCTCAAAATCGCAACCCGATCACCCTTGCCGATGCCCCAACTTCGCAGCGCCGCGGCCACGCCCGCCACTTTTTGCCGCAGGTCAGCGGCCGAGATGCCTACCCAAGCGCCCTTGTGTCGCCACAACATCACCTGGGATTGATTTCGTTCGATGACGGCGAAGAAGACATCGTTCAGTGTGCGAAGGCTCATGCGGTGGAGGTCCCCCAGACGCTGAAGGCAATGTAATGTCTCACCGATGTATTAGGCAATGATCAAGTCGGTTCGAAGAACTCTATCACTACTCACGGATTTCTCTTGCTCCCGAA
>Ga0335080_10007078_pt1 | contig 11616 bp, 7 predicted proteins | sample Lox_Sample_34_FD_206720 | JGI IMG/M metagenome (GOLD analysis project Ga0335080, IMG submission 206720) | Soil microbial communities from Loxahatchee National Wildlife Refuge, Florida, United States - Lox_Sample_3.4 | ecosystem: Environmental > Terrestrial > Soil > Wetlands | place: USA: Florida...
GCCATCCAGGCAAACGAGCCAGGAGGTCTTGAGTGGCCTGCAACTGTTCGATCTCAAGACTCTTGATCAGCTTCTCACCGCCGAACACTGATCCGATATCCATATAGGCAGTCACGCTCGGCACGCGCACGTCTTGCTGCTGCCCTACCGTCACGTTCTCCAGCTTGAGATGAAAAGCAGGAAACACAGAGGCGTGCACACCGCCAATGCGCACCGGCTCGCCGAGTCGCTCCGAAGCGAGCTTCTCCATTTCCGGTGCGTAGGCCGTCAGCGGCGCGATCTGGACGGCGCCAATCAACGCGGCGATCAGAGCGACGCCGGCAACCAACGCGATCCGGCCTGGACCCCACGCCCGCTTCTTGGCCTCGCGTGCAAGGCGCTCGCGCTCGGATTTCTTCCGATCCAGTTCCTCCTGCTCGGCGCGCTTCTTGGCGAGGCCTTCCTCGCGGGCACGCTGCTCCTGCTCCCGCCGCTCGCGCTCGCGCTTCTTGCGTTCTTCCTCGCCTTTCTTCTTACGCTCTTCTTGCTCCTTGGCGCGCTTCTCCTTCTCCTCTTGCTGGCGTCTTACGCTCTCTTCTCGCGCGCGTTGCTCGGCATCGCGACGCGCTCGCTCTGCCGCTTCGGCCAACTCGCGCGCCTCCTGATCAGCCTTCTCGCGCGCCTCGCGCTCAGCGCGATCCATAGCCGTACGCGCCTCTTCCTCCATGCGGAAACGGCGCTCCTGCTCTTCCAAGGCTTTTCGGATGGCCTCCTCTTTGGCCATGAACTCCTTCTCGACCTCAGCTTCGGCGCGCTTCAACGCATCGAAATCGGAGTCGAGACTGGTGGAGATCTCCGGCACCGCAATGGCCGTCGCCTCCAGAGTCGGCAATGGGCTCCACGCCGAATCGTCTTCGTTCTTGCGCCGGCTGCGATCCTCGTCGTCACGGCGCCTGCGATCGTCCGCTTCCTTTCTGGAACGTTCCTCCCGTTCGCGCCGCTCACGTGCTTCGTCATCGCGACGTTGGCGTTCCTCTTCTGCCCGCCGTCGACGATCGTCCTCTTCCTCCCGACGCCTGCGCTCTTGCTCCTGGCGCTCTTGCTCCTGACGCGCTTCCTCCTCGCGCTGCTTACGTTCCTCTTCCTCGCTCGGAAGCCCTTGCTCCAGTCGTCGAAGCAGATCCTGTTCCTCGCGCCTGTGTCTCTCTTCTAACTCTTTGCGCAAGCGCTCCGCTTCCTCTTTCCGCTTGCGCTCTTCCTCTTCCTTACGCTTACGCTCTTCCTCTTCTCGTCTGCGCTCTTCCTCCTCTTTGCGCCTACGCTCTTCCTCTTCCTTGCGTTTGCGTTCCTCTTCCTCTTTGCGCTTGCGTTCTTCCTCCTCTTTGCGCTTGCGCTCTTCCTCTTCCTTGCGTCTGCGCTCCTCTTCCTCTTTGCGCTTGCGTTCTTCCTCTTCTTTGCGCTTGCGTTCCTCTTCCTCTTTGCGCTTGCGTTCCTCTTCCTCCTTGCGTCTACGTTCCTCTTCTTCGCGGCGTTTGCGTTCCTCTTCCTCGCGGCGCTTGCGTTCCTCCTCCTCTTTGCGCTTGCGTTCCTCTTCCTCCTTGCGTCTTCGTTCCTCTTCTTCGCGACGTTTGCGTTCCTCTTCCTCGCGGCGCCTGCGTTCCTCCTCTTCTTCCTTGCGCCTGCGCTCCTCTTCTTCGCGACGCTTACGCTCTGCCTCTACCCGCGCCGCCGCCTCGGCTTGGATCTTCGCACGGCGCTCCGTCTCTTCGCGTGCCTTGCGCTCAGCCTCTTCCCTTACGCGCTTCTCGGCTTCCAGCTTCTCGCGCACCTTGCGGTCTGCTTCTTCCTTCAGCCGCTTGGGCTCTTCCAAGCGATAACGCATCTCTGCCTCGAGCTTTTCGCGGCGGGTTTGTTCCTCCTTGGCTTTGCGTTCGGCTTCTTCGCGGACCCGGCGTGCGGTTTCTTCCTCGCGGGCGCGGCGTGCACCATCTTCCTTGGCGCGCTTCTCTGCTTCCTCGCGAGCCTTTGTCGCTGCGAGCTCCGAGGCCTTCCGTTCCGACTCTTCCCGCTGCCGCTGCTCGGTCTGCGCGCTTTGATAGAACCCCGGCTTGGAGGACTTCGCTGGTCCGAGTATCTGGGTGAAATCGAGATCGTCCACGTAGGACGTGCTGGGTGGGACTGGCGGTATGGTGACGCTGGTGTAATCGCCGGTGGCTGTCGGGTTGGTAAATTCTTTGATGAATCCGCCGTCGGATAGCGCCGCCAGGAGCTTGCGCAACTCCACCTCGGTGATGCGGCTCTTGTCGACCAGATCGTCGAGCGTAGCCTTCCCGTCCACCAGGTTCAGCACCCTGAACTGATCTTTCGATAGGCGGTTGGACTTGTTCTTGATCTCCAACAGACCCTTGCCGGTCTTGGAGAATACCGTCGTCCTGTTCATTGCCCTTGCGTACTCGCGGAAGGCTGCTGCAGATCTACCATAGGGGTTGTGGGGCTGGCCGGGGAGTACGTCCGCCGGTCACGGTGACAGGCGAAGTGCCCTGGTTTTGGTCAATCCGCCAAGCATTTAGCGAGCCAGGTGCAGGGGAGCCGCCCCGGCCCGGGCCCTAAGCTGGCAGTGCTGAACAGCAAGAGCGGGAAGACAGGGTGGCGTCAGGTTGAATGCCTGCCATCGGCATTCAGGCTAGGGCCTTTACGATATCCTCGACGACCTTCTTCGCGTCGCCGAATACCATCATCGTCTTTTCCATGTAGAACAGTTCGTTATCCAGACCAGCGTAGCCGGCCGCCATTGACCGCTTGTTTACGATGACCGTGCGCGCCTTAAATGCCTCGAGGATGGGCATGCCGAAAATGGGGCTACCGGGTGTCTTGGCAGCCGGGTTGACGACATCGTTAGCGCCGAGGATAAGGGCGACGTCGGTGGTACCAAATTCGCTGTTGATGTCCTCCATCTCGAATACCTGGTCGTACGGCACTTCCGCCTCCGCCAGCAGAACATTCATGTGCCCGGGCATGCGGCCAGCCACCGGGTGGATGGCATAGCGAACCTGCACCCCTTTCTCGATCAGTGTTTGGGCCATCTCCTTGACTGCATGCTGCGCCCGGGCGACCGCCAAGCCATATCCAGGCACGATGATGACCGACTCGGCGTTCGCCATTAGAAATGCCGCATCTTCAGCACTGCCGCTGCGCACCGATTTTTGCTGGCCGTCGGCCGCTGCGGCACCCTCGGCTGCGCCGAATCCTCCCAGGATCACACTGAAGAAGGAGCGGTTCATGGCCTTGCACATGATGTAGGACAGGATCGCGCCAGAAGAGCCCACTAATGAGCCAGCGATGATCAGCATGGTGTTATTGAGCGAGAACCCTATGCCCGCCGCAGCCCAACCGGAATAGCTGTTAAGCATCGAAATGACGACCGGCATATCCGCGCCCCCGATCGGAATAATGATCAGGATGCCGAGCACAAAGGCGATCGCGGTCATGATCAGAAACGGATGCCACTGCCCATCCTGGCCCGCAAAGAAGAACAGCAGCCCGAAGACGATCATCACAACGGCCAGCGCCAGGTTTACCCAGTGCTGACCCTTGAACACCACGGGGGCACTCGAAAACAGCCTGAAGTGCTTGCCCAGCCCGGCCAGCTTGCCGAAGGCGATAATCGATCCCGAAAAGGTAATGGCGCCGACGAAGGTGCCGATGAAGAGTTCTAGTTTGTTTCCTCGCGGTAACGGATCCGGGATTCCGAAGCCAGCCGGGTTGTGCACCACTGCGATGGCGATCAGCACGGCGGCCATCCCAACGAGTGAGTGCATGGCCGCGACCAGTTCTGGCATCTGCGTCATTTGCACGCGTCGAGCAACGACTGCGCCGATCGTGCCACCGACAACGATGCCGGCGATCATCAGCGTCCAGCTTTTCGTGATCAGCAATGTGGTAATGACGGCGATCGCCATACCGGCGATGCCGAACATGTTGCCGCGACGGGCGGACACGGGTGAGGACAAACCCTTGAGCGCGAGGATGAAGAGCACCGACGCGACGAGGTAGGCTAACGCGACTTGGTTTGCGCTCATGCTATGTCTGTGCCTTCTCAGGCTGAGAACGATGGACTGGGTCGGCGTGCGTGGCCACGAGCTTCTTGACGATGCAACTAGCCCTCACGCTTCGCCTCCTTCGGGGCAGCCTTCTTCTTGAACATCTGCAACATGCGCTGCGTGACAAGGAATCCACCGAAGACGTTCACCGCAGCCAACCCGACTGCGACACCACCGATGATAGCGCCGAAGTCGGCAACCTCTGCGCCTGCAGCGAGGATAGCGCCGACGATGATCACCGAAGAAATGGCATTGGTCACCGACATGAGCGGCGTGTGCAGTGCAGGCGTCACGTTCCAGATGACGTGGTAGCCGACAAACACCGCAAGTACAAAGACTGTGAGGTCGATGAGTGTCGGATCGATGTGTCCAGTCATGATTTCTCCGTGATTCGTGAAACGCGATTCGTGATTCGGCGCTCGCGCCTGAGGTAACGCCTCGCCGTCACCACGCCTCAGGCGGTTTAGACGTTGCCCGAACTGCCAGCTGGCCACGACTAGGGCATCAGGGTCTTTTCACTACTTCTCCGTCAATGCAGACGAGGGCGCCGACGATGATCTCGTCTTCGCGGTTAAGATTGAATTGCCCGTTCTTGGGATCGATCAGAAGATTGAGAAAATTGAGCAGATTGCGTGCGTACAAAGCGCTCGCGTCCGCGGCGACAAGCGCGGGCAGATTAGAAAGACCAATCAGCTTGATCCCGTGCTTGACCACGATCTTGTCGCGTTCTGTGAGCGGGCAATTGCCGCCTTGCTCGATCGCCATATCAACGATGACCGAACCCGGCTTCATTCCTTTCACCGCCTCTTCCGTCAGGAGGACCGGAGCGGGTCGACCAGGAATCAACGCAGTCGTGATGATGATATCGGCCGCCTTCGCGCGCTCATGCACCAGCGCTGCTTGGCGCCGCATCCAGTCTGGCGGCATCGGGCGCGCGTAACCTCCAGCACCACCGGCGATTTCGCGCTCTTCGTCGGTGAGAAACGGCACGTCAAGAAATTTGGCACCGAGGCTCTCGATTTGCTCTTTGACGGCAGGGCGCACATCGGAAGCCTCGATGACCGCGCCCAGCCGCTTTGCCGTCGCGATCGCCTGCAAGCCCGCCACGCCGGCACCCAGGATCAGCACGCGAGCGGCCTTGACGGTCCCGGCGGCAGTCATCAGCAGGGGCATAAAGCGTTGATACTCGTTCGCCGCTAGTATGACCGCCTTGTAACCCCCGATATTCGCCTGGGAGGACAACACATCCATCGCCTGGGCCCGCGTAATGCGAGGCAGTGACTCCAACGCGAAGCCGGTCACACCTTGCGCTGCATAGCTAGCCACTGCCGCGCTGTCATACGGGTTCAGCAAGCCGATGAGTATCGAGCCCTTGCGCATCAATCCAAGCTCGGAGACCTCCGGCGCGCGAACCTTCAGGACAATTTCGGCTTGTTGATACAGCTCAGCTGCGCCGGGTACGAGCAGCGCGCCGACGGCGGTGTACTCCGTATCGGGAACCGAGGCCTTCTCGCCCGCCCCCGCCTGTACCAGCACCTTATGATGCCCGGTGGAAGCAAGCTTCTTCACGGTTTCGGGCGTAGCTGCAACCCGCGTCTCGCCGGCGCGGATCTCGGCCGGTATGCCGATGTGCACTTTGATTGTCTCCCTGATACGCCAACCCCGGACTCCCGATCGAATACTCTTCTTATCCTTCGGGGCGGCGCCTATTGCGACTGTTAGCCGCGGATTATAAGGAAGTCTTCCGCACGGCGCCAAAGCACCTTTATTCGAGCTGCGCGTTGTATGTGGCCGGTGGTCGCGAAAGCCCGTTACGGTCGAGGTCGGCGCTATAATCCCGGCAGCCGTAGGTTCTCTTCTCATGCCCGCCATTCGCGTACTCGATGAACTGCTGATAAACCAGATCGCCGCAGGCGAAGTCGTCGACCGGCCTGCTGCCGCACTCAAAGAACTGCTCGAGAACAGCCTGGACGCTGGAGCCCATGCAATCGAAGTGGAATTGCAAGGCGGCGGGACCGCGCTGGTCAAGGTCTCGGATGATGGTCACGGCATCGAGAAAGACGAATTGGCGCTCGCCCTCCAACAGCATGCGACCAGCAAGATCATCACGCTGGAAGATCTGGAGCAAGTGCGAAGCCTGGGCTTTCGCGGCGAGGCATTGGCCAGCATAGGCGCCGTGTCGCTTCTGGCGCTCACCAGCCGCACCGCAGCTGGTAAACACGCCTGGCGCATTGAGTCGAGCGGCGGAGCGATCACCGCGACGCGTCCCGCGGCCGCAATGCCCGGAACCACTGTAGAGGTACGGGAGCTCTACCACAACACGCCGGCGCGCCGAAAATTTCTGCGCACCGAGGGCACGGAGTTCGGTCATTGTGAGGAAACGTTCAAGCGAATAGCGTTGTCGCGGCCAGAAGTGGCGATGGCGTTGCAACACAACGGCCGCGCTCAATGGCGACTGTTGTCGCAGAGCTTTAAAGAGCGGGCTCGTGCCCTGCTGGGCGAAGCTTTCGAGTCGGCCAGTCTATCTCTCGACGAGCGGTCCAGCGGGATAGCCCTGCATGGCTTGATCGCTTCCCCGACTTTCAATCGCAGCGCACGGGACTACCAGTACTTCTTTGTCAACGGGCGCTTCGTCCGCGACCGGCTGATCGCGCACGCCGTGCGCGAAGCATTTCACGACGTACTGCATCAGGATCGTCATCCGGCCTTCGTCTTGTTTCTCGAACTCGACCCGGCCCGGGTCGATGTAAATGTTCACCCGACCAAAGCAGAGGTCAGGTTTCGGGATCCCAGGGCAATACATCAATTCGTGTTCCATAGCCTCAGCAAGGCGCTTAGCGCCACGCGCGCCGGTGCCCAATTCTCCCCCGCCGCGCTCGCCACCGCACAGCCTTTATCGGAGGAGGTGCACAGTCTCTTCGCAACGGCACCGACCAACGGGCTGGCATCGGGAGTCCGTTTCAGACCAGGCCAGGAAGCTATGGGATTGACAAGCATGCAGCCGCGCGCGATCTACGACGTATTGTTTCGCCGCGAAGGTGCCCTTGAGACGCCAGCGACACATGCGGAGATACCGCCGCTGGGATTTGCTTTCGGGCAGCTTGCCGGCGTGTACGTCCTCGCACAGAACAGCAACGGCCTTGTGATCGTCGACATGCACGCGGCGCACGAACGCATCATGTACGAGAAGCTCAAGACGGCGCTGGATCTCGACCGCATTCCAACTCAGCGCCTGCTGATTCCCGCCACGCTGCGCGCGAGCCGCCTCGATACGGCTCTGGTGGAGGAGAACGAGGAACTTCTGTGTCAGCTCGGCTTCGAGCTTGCGGCGATCGGTCCTGAAGCGCTGGTCGTGCGAGCGGTGCCTGCACCACTGCAGGACGCTGATCCGGGCGAGCTCACGCGCGATGTGCTCGCCGAAATTGGCGAGTATGGTGCGGCTCGTGTGCTTCAGGAGCGCCGCGATGAACTCCTCGCGGGAATGGCCTGTCACGCGGCAGTGCGTGCTAACCGCGCCCTGACCCTGCCCGAAATGAACGCTCTGCTGCGTGAGATGGAAGCTACCGACCGCTCCGGTCAATGCAACCACGGCCGTCCCACCTGGACCCAGATCTCGATGGCTGAGCTGGATCGACTGTTTCAGCGTGGCCAGTAACGCTGCGCGTCGCATTCCAAACCTCTAACTTCTGGCGTCATCTGGCGGGAAGCTGCGCCAGCCTACTTTGCAAATCGAGACCCACGAGCCAAGTTTTATGCAGGAGGATCGACAGCCAGTAGTCCTGCTGATGGGCCCGACGGCGTCGGGCAAGACCGGCGTTGCAGTGCACCTGGCCACGCGATTCAGGTTCGAAATCGTCAGCGTCGACTCGGCGCAGGTGTACCGGCATATGAACATCGGCACGGCTAAGCCGAGCGGCGGAACCCTTGCGGTGGCGCCGCACCACCTCATTAATCTTCTTGATCCGTCGGACCGCTACTCGGCTGCAGATTTCTGTGAGGATGCGAACGAAGTTCTTGCCCAGATCCACACGAGAGGCAACATTCCCCTTCTGACGGGTGGCACGATGCTGTACTTCAAAGCGCTGAAGGAAGGCCTCAGCGAGTTGCCTGCTGCAGACGCGAAGACACGAGCGGCGATAGACGCAATGGCCGAGGTCTCCGGTTGGCCTTCCCTGCACGCAGAATTGGAACGAATCGATCCTTGCACGGCCGGCCGATTGAGACCCACCGACGCGCAGCGCATTCAACGCGCTTTGGAGGTCTACTATCTCACCGGCTCGTCATTGTCCGCGCTAACCACTCGCGGTCGCGCGCGCGCGGTGCCCTACCATATGATTTCGATCGCACTGGAGCCGAGCGAGCGCGGTATTCTGCACGCTCGCATCGAGCAGCGCTTCGAGCAGATGCTCGAGCTGGGTCTCATCGAGGAAGTGCGCCAGTTGCGCGAGCGCTTCGCACTCAATCCTTCACTACCCTCGATGCGAGCGGTCGGCTACCGCCAAGTCTGGCAATATCTCGACGGAGAGTTCAGCCTCGCGGCTCTGCGCGAAAAAGGCAAGGCAGCGACGCGGCAGCTGGCCAAACGTCAGCTCACCTGGCTGCGCTCTTGGAGCGACGTCCGCCGCTTCGACTGCACCGCCGAGGACTTGGCCGAGCAGGTCGAGAACTATCTAGCCGGGCAGGTCGAGATCTGAGATTTCTCCACGCGCAATGTGCGAGATTTAATTCATTCCCGCCATCGCGTCCGAACCCGCTTTGGCAATCTGACCGTCCTCGGTGGACTTGGCACCACTGACGCCGATCGCGCCGATTTGCTGGCTGCCAGCGATCAAGGGCATCCCGCCTTCCAGCGGCAGCGCACCGTGCAAAGCGATCAATGCGTTGCGCCCGCCGGCGATGGCGTCCTCGAACACTTTGGTGGGGCGTTTGAAAGCCATCGCTGTTTGGGCTTTCTTAATGGCTACGTCCACGCTGCCAGTTTGCGTTCCATCCATGCGTTGCAGGTAAACGAGGTGTCCGCCGTCGTCGACGATGGCAATGACCACGTTCCATTTGTTCTTCACAGCCTCGGCCTCGGCCGCCGCAGCGATCTTCTTGGCAGCCTCCAGAGTCATTGTTTTCTTTTCCGCTAATTGCGCTGTCGCGGGCACCGCGAAGCCCAGGAACAAAGACGCCAGTAAAGCGGATACGAGAATTCGCAAGCTTGACATGACTCCTCCTCGGTTGATATGAACGATCGATTACGGTCCGACCCGCGTTGGCCGTATCTGCTTCGGCGGGGTGCATAAGATACGCTTCGCGGGATACGCCCGCAACGTCGCGAACTTCAGCCATAAGTATCCTTGACCATCGCGCCCGCGCCCCCGCGAGAGAAGGTTATGGTTACGTCGTCGCCCCGCGCCAGTTGCGCGGCATCCCGCACGATGTCGCCGTCCGAGCGCGAGACGATGGAATAGCCACGCTGCAGAATGAGCTGCGGGCTCAGCGCATTCAAATGGCCAGCCACACTGGCGATCCGGTCTCTCTGGCGCTGCAGCAACCGTCGTGCGGCATCAGCCAACCGTTTCGCGTTATGTTGATGCAACGTTTGCAGGCGATTCACGTCCGGCGCTGCGGCCATGAGTCGGTGGCGCAGCGCATCGAGCCGCAAACCTGATCGAACGAATGCGTGCGACGTGCCCCGCCTCAGCCGTGCTTCCAAATGCGTGAGATGCTGCCTCTGGACCGGTATGCGCTCGCCAGGATGAGTCAGCCGTCGGTTAAGATAATCCACTTGCTGCATCCGCTGCTCCAAACCGCGTACGAGGGCAGCCGCCATCCGTTCACGCGACGCATCGAGGCGCGCCTTCAGCTCCCGTCGATTGGGACTCGCCAGCTCCGCGGCAGCGGTCGGCGTCGGAGCACGGGCGTCTGCGACGAAATCCGCAATCGTGAAGTCGGTTTCGTGCCCGACGCCACAAACCAAGGGAATGGAGCATGCAGAGATCGCCCGCGCCAGGGCTTCGTCATTGAACGCCCACAGATCCTCGATACTGCCGCCGCCGCGGCACAGTATCAGTACATCGCATTCAAGTCTGGCGCTTGCCTCCTCGATAGCAGCAACGATCCTTTGCGCGGCGCCTTCGCCTTGCACTGGTGCCGGGTACAGGATCACAGGAAGCCCAGGCATGCGACGGTGTAACGTAGTCAACACGTCGCGCAGACCAGCGGCAGCTGTCGAGGTGATTATCCCGATGCATCGTGGAAACGCTGGCAGCGGCTTCTTGCATTCCGGGGCGAACAGTCCCTCTCTTTCCAGCCGGGCTTTGAGCCGCGCGAAAGCCTCGTAGAGGGCACCCAGCCCCGCACGGCGAACAAATTCGACTGTCAGCTGGAACTCGCCACGAGGTTCGTACAGCGAGGGACGAGCGCGAACCTCCACTTGCATTCCGTTGGCGAGATCCCAATCCAGATATCGGACGCGATGGCGGAACATGGCGCAACGCACCTGCGCCCCCTCGTCCTTGAGTGAGAAGTAGCAATGGCCGGAGGCAGCGCGCGAGAGGTTCGACACTTCGCCGCCGACCCAAAGCAAACCGATACTTCGCTCGAGCAGCTGACGCGCTAAGAGATTGAGCCCGCTCACGGTGATCGGTGCATTCCACTCGATCTCGGTCGCCCGCGGTGGGAAGGAAGAGAGAAAATGTTCGTGCATGACTGTCTTTCAGTGTTCCCGGTCGTTGCGCAACGACAACGGACTTTCGCAGTACCTCCCCGCATTAACCAGCAGCTCTGAATCCAGCATGGTTGCTTGCTCTGCAGCCGCCCTGTCTCGTCATCCACAATTGGCGGGCCTTAACGAGCCACGTCCCCGCAATGGCCCGTCGCCACTGGGCTCTATAGCTAGTATATTGATTTTATTGCATGTTTCTGCGCGTAAATTTTGAGCGCGATACGAAAACACATTACAGGAATGCGACTTAAGCCGATTTTTTACAGGGTATGCACATCGTTATCCACAAACTCTGTGGACAACTTTTCTCATCCTCGAGCCATCGCATTCGCTCGGCGACTACCTTGCCGCGTTCGCAACCCGGGTTGCCGAATCGAAGCGCGCGGTTTAAAGTCGCGCTTCCTTCGAACCCGCCCGGAGAACACGAAGTGTTGCACATCATAGAAGCCGCGGGCTGGCCCATCTGGTTGCTGATTGTGGCGTCGATCGTTGCGCTGGGCATCATTGTCGAGCGCGCCTGGTCACTCCAGCGCAGCAAGATCGTACCGCGTGAATTGCTGCCGCAGGTGGCGCAGGAGGTCAAGCAGAAGGGAGTCACCCAGGATCTGCTGAATAGGCTTTCGCAGGGCCCGCTGTTGGCGCGAATTTTCGCCGTGGGATTAAAGAACGTGCGCAGCTCGCGGGAAGTGATGAAGGAATCGCTGGAGGAAGCCGGGCGGGTGGCGGTGCATGAGCTCGAGCGCTTTTTAGTCATGCTGGGCACGATTGCGTCGCTCTCGCCCATCATGGGCCTGTTCGGGACCGTGGTCGGCATGATCGAGATCT
>Ga0335080_10007079_pt1 | contig 11615 bp, 13 predicted proteins | sample Lox_Sample_34_FD_206720 | JGI IMG/M metagenome (GOLD analysis project Ga0335080, IMG submission 206720) | Soil microbial communities from Loxahatchee National Wildlife Refuge, Florida, United States - Lox_Sample_3.4 | ecosystem: Environmental > Terrestrial > Soil > Wetlands | place: USA...
ACGCCGCCCTGCCCGCCACCCCAGCCCCCGCCACACCAAGCGCCAACACCACCACGCCGAGCGCAACCGCGCCGCGCGCGAAAGTCGTCCTTCTCATCGTGCTCCTTCCCGTCCGCGATCCGACAGAGACAGGCCCGACTATATGGAATCGGGCGACGCGGGACTAGACGCTTTCGAGCAGCGCCTCGCCGACGGGTGCTCTCGCGCTCCACGGGAAGTCGATCCAGAGCTCGGTCCGGCGCCAGACGTACTCGCACTGCACGCTCGAGCGCGGCTTCTCGTAGAGCACCGCACAGCGGGTCTCGGCCACCTTGCCGTCGAGGAAGCTCTTGATGAGGGCGAGCGTGGCTCCAGTGTCGGCGACGTCGTCTGCGATCAGGACCTTCGTCTCCGAGAAATCGACGAGGTCCGGGACCGGCGGGAGGAGCATGGGCATCTCGAGCCGCTCGTCGATCCCGGTGTAGAACTCGACGTTCATCGTGAACGTGTTCTTGACTCCGAGCGCGTAGGAGAGCGCGCCGGCCACGAGCAGACCGCCGCGGGCGATCGCGAGCACGATGTCGGGCCTGTAGCCGTCGCGGTGCACGGCCTCGGCGAGCTCGCGGGCGCCGTCACCGAGATCGTCCCACGACATGACTTCGCGCCGGCTCACGTGCCCGCGATCCTATCGACCGCCAGCGCCAGGGTCGCGACCGCGAGCTCGACGTCGGCTTCGCTCGAGAGCTCGTCCGGCGAGTGACTGACGCCGCCGTTGAGGCTGCGGACGAACAGCATCCCGCTCGGCACTCCCGCTGCCGCCAGGATCGCGGCGTCGTGACCGGCACCGGAGACGAGCTCGGGTGCGCCCGGGGCGGTCGCACGGAGCGCCTCGAGCGGGGCGCCGCCCAAGGCGACCGGCTCCGTCCTCCGCGCCGGCTCGAACCCGATCGCCGAGACGAGGGCATCGAGCTCCTCGGAAGTCGTGGCACGGGCGTCGACCGAGAGCCTCACCCGCCCGGGCACGACGTTGCCCGCTCCCGGCTCGACCTCCAGCCGGCCGACCGTGGCTACTGTGCCGGGGCCTGCCGCCGCCTTCACGCGCAGGACGAACTCGGCCGCCTCGACCAGAGCGTCGCGCCGCTCACCCATCGGCGTCGTGCCGGCGTGGTCGGCGCGTCCTTCGAAGACGACCTCGCCAAAGGCCTGACCGCTGATCGCGGTGACGATGCCGAGCGGAGCATTCGCCCGCTCGAGGATCGGGCCCTGCTCGACGTGCAGCTCGAGGTAGGCAGGTGGGAGCGGGCCGGCTGCGACGAAGGCGCGGCTGCCGCCGTAGCCGCGCTCCTCGTCCCGGAAGGCGACCACTGCTAGCGGCGCGTCTCCGGTCTCGGCCACCTCGATCGCGGCGACGACCCCCAGCGCGCCGTCGAACCGCCCCCCGTTCGGGACGGTGTCGAGATGTGATCCCGTCCAGACCGCAGGCTCGCCTCGCCGACCTACCGTGTTGCCGGCGGCGTCGATCTCGACCTCGAGACCCGCCTCCTCGAGCCAGCGGGCCGCGAGCAGGTGAGCTTCGTCCTCCTCGAGCGAGTACCCGAGGCGACTCGAGCCGATCGCGTACAGCTCCTCGAGCCGGTCCATGACCCTGCTCACGACCGCCATTCTCTTCAGTCAGCCCGGCACGCCGCGCAGGAGCCTCCAGCCGACGAGCGGGAAGAGGACGCTGACAGCGAATCCCGCCCGCCAGGTGCTCGCCGCGACGAGTGCCCCGAAGGCAACCGGAAGGGCCGCACCGGAGATCGCGAGAGCGGTCTGCTGGATCCCGAGTGCCGTGCCGCTGCGGGACTGGCCGGCCGCCTCGGCAGCCGCCGCGAATGCGAGTCCGTTCCAGCTGATCGTGACGCAGCCCATGAGAACGAGGGCCGGAACGAGGAACGCGAGCGGCGCTTCGAGGACGAGCGTGCACAGCGCCACGAGCGCGGCCGAGGTGACCGCGATCCTCCGCAGAGGCCCGAGCCGGCTTCCCACGCGATCGCTCCACCAGCCTGCGCCGATCCGCGTGCCGATCGCGAGCACGTTGAGCACGGCGAGGACGGCGGCTGCCGCCGCCGTCGACAGGCCGCGCTCCTCGTGCAGGAAGAGGACGAGGAACCCGACGAGGCACACCTGCGGCTCGAGGATCAGCGCTCCGCCGCCGGAGACGAGCCAGATGCGCGGGTCGCGCACAGGGTCGCGACCGACCGAGGCGACCGACCCGCCTTCCGACTCCGGCCCCTCCCGCAGGACGATCAGCCCGACGATCGCGCCGGCCGCACACACGGCTGCGAGCGCGAGGAGTGCTGGGCGCGGGTCGTTCCCGGTCGCGAGCGTCGGAAGCACGAGCGCGACCCAGGCACCCGCGATCGGGACGGCGGTCTGCCGCAGTCCGAGCGCCAGGCCGCGGCCCTCCGGCTCGAACCAGTGCATCACGGCGCGACCGCTCGCCGAGTTGACGCTCGCCCCGAGCGCCCCGGCGAGGGCGATCAGCACCAGCAGGGCACCGAACGACGAGGCGAAGGCCGCCCAGGCGAGGCAGAGGGAGGCCGAGCCGAGCCCGACTGCGAGCACCGCACGCTCGCCGTAGCGGTCGGCGGCGCGACCCCAGGCGTAGAGCGTCGCGATCGAGCCGAGGGTGGGCGCCGCGAGCAGTGTGCCAACCTCGGTCAGGCTCAGGTCGTACCGGGAGCGGAGCGCGGGCGCGAGCACCGCGAGCCCGAACATGAGCGAGGCGTACCCGGTCTGGGCGAACGTGCCCGCGGCGAGCACCGCCCAGCGGAACCGCGACGGGGCGCTCCCCTCGAGCGCGACGGATGCCTCCACGTCAGGCGTAGACGGCGACGACGCCCGACCCCGATCGGCGGAGAAGCTCGTCGACGGCACGGCGGCCCACGTCCCCGTAGTCGCACGTCAGCTCGTTGACGTACATGGAGACGAAACGGTCGGCCGTCTCCCGGTCGATGCCGCGCCCGAACCGCTCGGCGTAGGAGAGCGCCTCCTCGCGCTCCTCGAGGCCTGTGCGGATCGCCTCGGAGAGCACGGCCGAGACGTCGGCCAGGCGGTCGCCGAGATCGCGGCGGGCGACGTTCACGCCGAGCGGAAGCGGGAGCCCGGTCTCTCCGTGCCACCACTCGCCGAGGTCGAGCACTTTCTGGAGCCCGGCAGCCGCATAGGTGAGCTGCCCCTCGTGGATGATCAGCCCGGCTTCGGCGCGACCCGAGAGGACCTCGTCGAGGATTCCGTCGAAGGTGAGCTCTCGGACGGCGAGGCCGTCCCCCAGCGCGAGTCGCAGTGCCAGGAAGGCGGTCGTCAGCTTGCCGGGGATCACGATCTCGACCTGCCGGAGCTCGTCGAGGTCGAGCTCTCGGCGCGCGACCACGACCGGGCCGTAGCCGAAGCCCATCGAGGCGCCGTGCGGGAGCAGAACGTACCGCTCGGCGACGCTCGGATAGGCGCCCATCGAGATCGCCGTCACCTCGAGTCGGCCTTCGAGGGCCCACTCGTTCAGGGTCTGGATGTCCGAGACGACCTGCTCGAGCTCGAGACCGCGCGTGTCGATCCGGCTCGCTTCGATCGCCCAGAACATGAACGCGTCGTCTGGGTCGGCGCTGTGCCCGACGCGGATTCGCACAGCGTGCCACGCTACCAAGGTCGCTACCCTCGCCTCGATGACCCAGCCGCCGCTCTCAGAGACGATCCAGGACTACCTGAAGGGGATCTACAAGCTCCAGGCGTCGGGCGGGCGCGCCACGGTCACCGCGCTCGCGCGCGACCAGGGGGTTTCGCCTGCGTCGGCCTCGGCGATGCTGAAGAAGCTCGCCGTGCTCGATCTGCTCGAGCACGAGCCGTACCGCGGGGCACGCCTCACGCCGTCGGGCGAGAAGGTCGCGCTCGAGGTGATCCGTCACCACCGGCTGCTCGAGCTCTACCTCGCGCGCACCCTCGGCCTCGCGGTCGACGACGTCCACGCTGAGGCCGATCGCCTGGAGCACGCGATCTCGGAGGAGCTCGAGGAGCGGATCGACCGCGCGCTCGGCTACCCGACTCACGACCCACACGGCGATCCGATCCCGGATTCAAGTCTCCGGTGGCCGGCCGAGGAACCGGACGCACGGGAGGTTCCCCCAGCTGACGACGCTAACTAAACTGACCTTCGGTGGGCAAGGTCACGGACATCGTCAGGACGCCGTTCTCGTTCCTCTTCGCGAAGTCACGCAAGGAGGAGCTGGTGGCCGAGCACGTGATCCGGGAGCATCACCGTGGACGGTCGCTCTCGGACATCCTCCACGACGCCTACGTGACGAACCGGCTCCCTCCCGACAAGATCGATCGGGTGCTCGAGCGACCGGACGTCCTGCATGCGGTCGGCGAGGACATGATCGCCGAGCACCGCACAACGAACAGCGCGTAACTACAGGTCGCGGCCGACCCCGCGCTCGAGAGCGAGCTCGACGACTCGTGCGCCTGCGGCGAGATCCCACGCCGTGATCCCGTTGGACTTGAAGAGGACGATGTCGTCCTGCGCAGCGCGGCCCGCGACCTCTCCTGCAACGACGTCCTGGAGCTCGTGCACCTCGAGCCAGTCGAGGACTCCACGCTCGACGGGCTCGATCAGGTCGCCCGACTCGATCTTCGACTGCTCGCGCGAGTCGCAGCAGACGAACGCGGCCCGCTCGAGCACGGCGTTGTCGAGCTCGCGGCGCGCGGCGTCATTGGCCCCCACCGCGCACACGAGCGCACCGTTCCGGAGCCATTCGCCGCGCAGCACCGGGTCCTTCGAAGTGGTGACCGTAACCACGATGTCCGCGTCTGCCGCCTCCCGGTGCGACCCTGCCGGCTCGCAGCCGTTCTCGCGACAGAACGAAGCGAGGCGATCCGCGTTGCGACAGTACACCGTCACCCTCTCGAGCCCGGGAACAGCAGCGCGGATCGCCGCGATCTGCGACTCCGCCTGCCAGCCGCAGCCGATTACGCCGAGGGTCGATGCTCCTTCGCGCACGAGGTAGCGTGCGGCGACACCGGACCCGGCTCCGGTGCGGAGCTGGCCGAGCTTGTCTGCCTCGATCACCGCGGCAAGCCGTGTCGGTGGATCGAGGGCGAAGAGCAGCACCACGAACGGTGTTCCCGTCCCGGTCCAGGCATACGACTTCAGCCCCGCGTAACCGAGCTCGCGGTCGACGCACGCCATCACGGCGTACTGCCCGCCTTCGAGCGGAAGCCTGGTCCGCGGCCGATTGTCGACCCCGCCTCGCGCGAGCCGGCGGAACGACTCCTCGACCGCCTCGAGCGCGTCGGTCGGGGTGAGCGTTTCGGCGACGTCGGCCTCGGTGAGGTACAGGACACCCATAGAGGCATTCCATCACGTCCGCGCCCTGCTCACCTGCCGGCACCCGCCTTCCGGTGCGGCCGGCCGGAAGCGGGCCTGCGGGCTTCCAGATCCGCCTCGAGATGACCGGGGACGCACGGACCTGGAAGCCCATCGCGTTCAGCGCGCCGGGCTTCCCAGCCGACGGGCCGCCCTGCCGGGAGGCAAGTGCCTCTCGTCTGCGGAGGAGCCCGCTGGACTATCCCGTCACGTGACCGTGATCAGACCCTTCATTCCGGCGGCGGCATGGCCCGGCACGGTGCAGAGGTACTCGTAGGTCCCCTTCACGAGAACCGTCACGCGCAAGGTCGCCGACTTGCCCGGGCTGATCATCGCGGTCGACCTTCCGTTGCAGCTGTTCGCGAGCGAGCTGCTCGCTTTCGAGCACAGCTTGAAGTCGTGGGAGAGCTTCCCCTTGTTCGTGATCTTGAAGGTGATGACCCCTCGCTTCACCGACTTCGTCGACAGCTGGAACGCCAACTCGCTCGGCTTTCCGGCGGTGACGTTGACGGTGCTAACGAGCGCCTTTGACCGCGCACCGGCCATCGCACCGGGGACGGCGACGAGCGCCGCGACGGCCAGGCTGAGGGCCACGAGCAGCGGGAACCTGTACATACTCATCTCCTTCTGTGGTTGACGGCGTGCACCGTATCCACGGCAGCGTTATTTCCGTGTGAAGAGGCTCACACCATCCGCGGAAAGGCCCAGCTCAAGCGATGCGCCCGGCAAGATTCGAACTTGCGGCCTCTGCCTCCGCAGGGCAGCGCTCTATCCCCTGAGCTACGGGCGCGAGACGACCAGTGTATCTGTGCGCGCGCGCCGGGCCGATCGGCCTGAATTCGTGCGCGTCGCGGGCGGTTCGTCGCTGCTGGGTGGTAGATTCGTGGAGGCGATGGGTCGACGCTCTGGCAACCGGGCCGTCGTGCTGTTGGGGGCGCTCGCGATCTTCGTGCTCGCGGGTCAAGCGGCGGCTGCCTCCCCCAAAGGCAAGCCAAGCCACCCGAAGCCGAGCAAGGCGCCCGCCAGCGAGTGTCAGTTCGTCTCGGTGACGCGAGTACTCAGGCTCGCGAAGAAGACCTACGGGACAAACGTGCAGGTCAGCCCGACCGACTGCGTGATCAAGGGCAGCACATGGCATCCGCATGCGACGATGCTCCAGGCCTTCAAGGGCGTCGCGGTCCCCCCGGGCTTCAACAAGTGGGTTACGAAGCACTTCAACACCGGCGTCGCCTCCGCCAAGAACTGTCACTACGCGGCGCTGGGAAAGATCCGGACAGGCACCTACTACGTCACCGACGTCTGCAGGAGCGGTATCCAGCAGCTGATGCTGATGGTGCGCCACGGGCGGTTCGTCAAGGTCGTCGAGGGGTACGCGAACTTCAACCTCCCCAAGAAGGTGCTGCTGGAGGTCGTCGGGCTCATGCACTTCCGCTGACTCTAGACCCCGCGAGGCGCGGAAATGTGCAATTTGCAAGGAAATATGGTTTTATTGAGGCCCGCGAGGGCTGCCCGTAGCGCACAGGGCAGGTAAAACTGGGGTCTGCTGGGACGGGGCCGTTTTGCGGTGCCGTCGGGGAAGGGGGAGCGTTGCAAGTCTCGATTCGCAAGCGTGGGGCGGTCGCCTCGGTCTCGGCCGCCCTGGTACTCGGAGGCGGGATCGTTTGGAAGGCGAGTGCCGCGAGCGGCTACGGGGCCTACGCTGCGCCCTCTCTGCCGGGCGCTCCGGCCGGCTTCGCGAGCCAGGTGAAGTCGGCGTTGATGTTCGGCGGCGCCGGAGGCTACTTGTCGACGACCGGAGCAGGCTCAACCCGGATAACGGTCATAGTCCCGAAGCACACCTTTAGCAAGCGAGTTCAGATCGTGATCACAGCACCCTCTGTGTCCGGAATGACCGCGATCCTGCGTACGTTCCACTTCAGGGCCTATTCGGCCGTCACGGGCTTCGGCGTCGCCGTCAACAACACCGACGGGACGGCGTACAAGGGAAAGTTCTCGAAGCCGATCCAGATCACCCTCCAAGGAAAAGCGCTCAAGCTCAACCAGAAGGTCGTGAGCTGGTCGTATCCGACCTCGCAGATCAGCCTCGCTGACAAGTCGACCCGCGGCAAGGTCACCGTCGCGACCCGGAGCCAGGTCGACCTGATCGTCATCAGCCCGAAGTCGTCCGGGGCGAAGAACACCTGAGTTGAAGGCCGGTCGACCCGTCCGGACGGATGTAGACCTGCCAAGGTACCGACAGTGAGAGCCCCGCGACTCCCTCTCGCGACTACCCCCGCCTCGTCGGGACGTGTGAGTCCCGCCACGGAGACGTGGACACCGGCGGGGCCCGTCGCCGTCCACCTAGACGGGAACGGCCACCGCAACGGCGCAGATCCCCCTGAGACCCACACGCACCGGATTCTTCTCCTGGTGTCGACGCTTGCGCTCTTCGCGCCGGCACTGATCGCGTGGGTATCGATTGTGCAGCTCCCAGGGCTGGGCGCGCTCGCCGCGTGCGGCTTCGCGGTCGCCGTCGCGCTTGCCGTGACCGCGGTGATCTGCAAGGGCGATCGCGCCCTCGCCCGGCTCGACTGGGCGGTGCTGCTGGCCGCGCTCGCGATCCTCGTCACCTGGGCCGCCACCCAGCTCTACTACAACCCGGCATACGGGACCGACGAGGCCGCATTCGTGCAGGCGGCTGCCCAGAAGACCCTCCACGGTCATAACCCCTATAGGGCCGACCTTCTGCCCTCACTGACGCAGTTCCGCGTCCCGATCCAGTTCGCCACTTACAAGCTCAACGGTGCGATCGCCTCGCATCTCGCCTACCCGTCGCTCTCGTTCCTGATCGTGATTCCTGCGGTGCTGCTCACGCATGGGGTCCAGGCCGTCATCGCCGAGAACGTGCTCTTCCTGGGAATTGAGATGATCTTGATGTTCCTCTTCCTACCGCGAACGTATCGCGCTCTGAGCGTTGTCGTGGTGGTCGGGATTCCATTTCTCTTCGACTACACGCTTGGGGGAGGCATCATCACCCTCTGGGTGCCGTTCATGCTGGTCGTCGCCTACCGGTGGAGCGATATCGGGAGCAAGGGCCGGCTCGGGGCGGGAGGGTGGACGCGCGCGATCTGCCTCGGACTGGCGGCGAGCATTGGTCAGCTTCCCTGGTTCATCGCGCCCTTCTTGCTCCTCGGGCTGCTCCATCTCCGCGCGCGAGAGCTCGGGCGTCAACGTGCGGCTGCCGTCGTGGGCCGCTTCCTCGGCCTCGCCTTCACCACGACGCTGCTTATCAACGCACCATTCATCGTTTGGGCGCCACGAGCCTGGTTCCGCGATGTATTGAGCCCCCTACTTCAGCACGCGGTTCCGCTCGGGCAAGGACTGATCGACCTGACGATGTTCTTCCATGTCGGGGGCGGCAACCTGGCCTACTACAACTACGCTGCGCTTGCCTGCCTGGTCGCCCTGCTCGCCGCTTACAGCGCGTACTTCGATCGGCTTTGGCGGACTGCGTTCATGCTGCCGTCAGTCGCCTTCCTATTCTCGACACGATCCCTTTCCGGGTACGTCGTCCTCCTGGTCGGAATCTGGATCGTCTCCGTGCTAGCCCCGGGCCGCGGGCCCTCCGAACGCAGGAGGGCCCCGATGCTCTACGGGGCGATCTCCCGGCTGACGGTTCGCGGAGTGTTCGAGAGACCGAGGACAAGTGCGATCGTACTAGCCCTGTCGGTAGCGGCCGGGCTAGCGTGCATCGTGCTCGCGCTGACAACCGCGCCGCCGCTCACCATCCACATCAAATCGGTGCAGACCAACGGCCAGTTTCAGAGCATCTGGCGAATCAAGGCGCTTGTCGCGAACCGCTCCAACGCCGAGGTGAGGCCCCACTTCGCGACCGACACCTCGGGCTACCTGACGACGTTCTGGAATGTCGTCGACGGACCGGCCACACTCAAGGCGCGTCAGAGCGCGGTCTATACCCTCGTCGCGCCCAATGTCGGCTCCATGCCGGGTGTCACACAGTCGCTCGTGCTCCAAGCATTCACGACGTCTCCCGATACGGTCAGCTCGTCGGGGCATTTCACGCCGGAACCGTTCCGCACCTACATCTCGCCGAGCTACGTCGACGAGGTGCTCCCGCTTGGCCGAAGGGTGACGCTGCGGGTGGAGCTCCAATCGCCCTACGGGGGCTCGATTCACCGGGGAGGAGTGCCGATCGCGCTCGGACAAGTGATCTACGGGCAGAACGCGCTGATCGTAGGAGAGGCTTCGATCAACGGCGCTCCGCAGGGGCAGACCCCGGTTGTCGCGCGCACCGACGAGCGTGGCATCGCCACCTTCCACATCCGGCAGAACTGGGTTCAGGGTGGAAACCCGCTGTACTTCGAGGCTTGGGTCGACCCGCCTCAGGGGTTCCCGTACGGCTACTCCGAGGTCGTCTCGGTCCAGTGGAGATCACACAGCTGAGGGCATCCGACACGGATCGTCAGAGCATCCGGGCCCGCTGTCCCGCCACGGTGAGCTCGGCGTCAGCCGGTACCTCCGCCCTGACATAGGCGAGCGCGAGGCCGGGCACCGAGCTCGTCACCGTCCCGACCACCTGCTCGCCGAGGCGCACCTCGTCGCCCCGGGAAGCGCGAATCCCGTCGAGCTCGAGCACGCGGAGCGACCGGTTGACATGCCCGCGATGCTGCAGCCGTGCGAGTGGCTCCTGACCGGGAAAGCAACCCTTGGTGAACGACACGGCACGCTCGTCGAGTCCGGCCTCTGCGGGCAGGATGCCCTCGTCGATCTCGCGGCCCCAACGGGGCGTCCGGGCGAGGATCCGCAGCCGCTCGAGCTCGTCGTCGGCCGGCTCCGCCGCCGTCACGGCGTCGAGCACCTCGACCGCAGGGACGCCGTAGTCGGCCGTGGGGATCCCGACCGTCCCTCCGAGAACGACGGCCGAGACGTGCTCCTCCGGCTCGACCGCGCACCTGGAGGCGAAGCGCATCCTCGCGACATGAGCCCGGACCGTCTCGCCCAGCTCGGGCTCGGTCAGGAGCAGGAAATCGTCCTCCCCGCGGCGCCAAACGACGAGCGGGGCGATCACCCTGCCCCTGGGCGTCAGAAGCAGCGCCTCGCATGAATCGGCCGCGAGGACGTCGTTGGAGACGATTCGCTGGAGCAGGTCGGCGGCGTCCGGGCCCTGCACGCGCACGCAGGCGCGGGGACGAATGTACGCCTTTGTCGCGACCGAGCCCATCGGACTAGATGAGTGATTCCACGGGGTCAGGCGACATAGTCGACAAGTGCGCGGGATGGGCGGCCGAGTTGGTGGTTGAGGGTGACGCAGGCGGCGAGGGTGAGGAAGCGTTGAAGGACGCGTTCTCTGAGCCCTTCGAGGGTGCGGGCGCCGTGGCGTTCGAGGGTGAGGAGGTCTTTGCAGGTCCAGAAGATCGACTCGATTCGTTGCCGGATCGGGGCGAGGTGCGGGCCGTGGCCGGGTTCGTCTTTGCGTCTTGGGCGTACGATCGTGGCGTCGAGATCGCTGACGGATTGGGCGAAGTCGCGGCCGGCGTAGTTCTTGTCGCCGAGCACGGTTTCGCCGCCGTCACGGATGCAGCGTTGGAGCAGGGTGAGCCCGACCTCGCGGTCGTCGCGTTTGGGGGAGGCGAGCGTCAGCGCTCTCGGTGTGCCGTCGAGCGCGAACAGCGCGTGGAGACGAAAGCCCCAGAAGTAGCGGGAGTGGGATGCGCACCAGCCGTAGTCGGCGGCATCTGCGAGCGCGGAGCGCCTGACCGTCTCGCGGCTTCTGGCGCACTCGACCGGGGTCGAGTCGATCAGCAGCAGGTCATCCTTGAAGCCCGGGCTCTGGCTCGCGAACATCCCCATCAGCCACTCGAGCTGGTCGGCGAGCCGGCGGCGGCGTTTGAAGTACGCAGGCTGCGAAGGGATCTGCGGGAACAGATGAGCAAGGCGCTTCCTCGCCACCTTGAGGAACCTGCGATCGCTGGGGATCCCCATGATCGCCTGGGCGACACAGAGCGTGACGACCTCCGCGTCTGTGACCATCCGACGGGCGTTCCCTGGCGAATCGGGCAGGAGATCGTCAGCCGTGCAATAAACGGCGGTGCAGAGAGTGTCGAGGTCGGCGTCCATCGTGGCCTCCTGGTCGACGGTGTATTCAGCACCGCCGACTTCGGCCTCTCTGTACAAAACCCCTCAACGACGGCCGCGGCCGTGGAATCACTCATCTAGGCCAGGTGTCCGGCCAGCG
>Ga0335080_10007081_pt1 | contig 11612 bp, 7 predicted proteins | sample Lox_Sample_34_FD_206720 | JGI IMG/M metagenome (GOLD analysis project Ga0335080, IMG submission 206720) | Soil microbial communities from Loxahatchee National Wildlife Refuge, Florida, United States - Lox_Sample_3.4 | ecosystem: Environmental > Terrestrial > Soil > Wetlands | place: USA: Florida...
CGCCGTCTCGTCAATCAGCTCGCCGCGGGCGCAGTTGATGATGCGCACGCCGGTCTTCATCTTGTCGAAGGCGGCCGTGGAGAGCATTCCCTTCGTTTCCGGCGTCAGCGCGACATGGAGCGAGATGTAGTCGCTGTTGGCGTAAAGCGTGTCCAGATCGACGAGCTCAATGCCGAGGCTGGTAGCCGTCTGCGAGCTGACATAGGGGTCGCTCGCCAGGACGCGCATCTCGAAGGCCTTGGCGCGGCGCACTACTTCGCGGCCTATGCTGCCAAGTCCGAGCACGCCCAGCGTCTTGCTGCGCACTTCGTTCCCGAGGAATTTCTTCTTCTCCCACTTGCCGCTCTTGGTGGACGCACTGGCCTGGGGGATGGACCGCGCCAGCGAGAGCATGAGGGCGAAGGTGTGTTCCGCCACCGAAACGGAGTTGCCGCCCGGCGTGTTCATCACCAGAATGCCCGCGGCTGTGGCAGCCTGCAGGTCGACGTTATCCACGCCGACACCCGCCCGGCCGATCACTTTCAGTTTCGGCGCCTTGGCCAGCACTTCGGAATTGACCTTGACGGCGCTGCGAACCAGCAGCGCGTCGCAATCGGCCAGGTGCTGCGCATATTCCTTGGGATTGGAGACAATAACGTCCCAGCCCGCTTGCTCCTGGAGGAGCTTGACCCCAGCCGGGGCCAAAGGTTCGGCAATGAGTATTTTCATGGATGACCTGCTTCTTTGAAATGCACCCGGAAGAGGCGGACCTCGTCCTGGAATGAGTCATATCACATTCGCCACGGCCGAGGGTGCCCGGCGCTGGTGACGTGGGGAGCACCGCTCCCTCATACAAGTTCCGCAATGCCGTGCGGGCGCGTCAATACGATTAGAATAACAGACGAGATGCCACTGCTCGATCGAATCCAGAAAGACATGGTGGAGGCCATGCGCGCGCGCGACGAGGCCCGCCTGAGCGCCATCCGCATGGTGAAAGCGGCGCTGAAGAAGCACGAGATCGACGCCATGAAGCCGCTCGACGAGAATTCCGAGATGGCCGTGCTGAATAGTCTCATCAAACAGCGGCGCGACGCGGCGGAAATGTTTCGCAAAGGCAACCGGCCGGAGCTGGCGGAAAAAGAAGAAAGCGAGCAGAAACTGATCGAGACCTACATGCCGGCGGCGGCGGGCGAAGCGGAGATCGATGCCGCCATTTCCGCGGTGCTGGCCGAAACCGGCGTCACGTCAGCCAAACAAATGGGACAGGTGATGAGCGCGGTGAAGGCGAAACTGGCCGGGGCGCGCGTGGATGGCAAGGCGCTCAGCGAGAAGGTCCGCGCACGCCTGCAGTAATCGCGTCTACCGTCTCCCGTTCCGGCCGACCAGGTCCTCGAGAAGTCGCATCGTCGAACGCAGGTTCGCAGACTGCGCGGACAGTTCTTCACCGGCCGCCGCGGTTTGCTCCGCTACCGATGCACCATTCTGGGCGAGACGCTGCAACTCGCTGATCGACCGGCCGATCGAACCGATGCTCTGCGATTGTCCCGCGCTGGCCTCGGCGGCGCGGCCCACCACCGCCCCCATTTCAGCACTGGTTCGCGTAATTTCATCAATGACTGCGGCCATGTGTTCGAGCGTTGCGCGGCCTCGGCTCGCGCTCGACATCGACTCATCCACAAGAGTCGCGGTATCGCGAGCCGCCTGCGAGCTTCGCTGGGCGAGCGTCCTCACCTCATCGGCCACGACCGCGAATCCCATGCCTGCTTCGCCGGCGCGCGCTGCCTCCACCGCCGCATTCAGTGCGAGGATGTTGGTCTGGAACGCGATTTCCTCTATCACCTTCAGAATCTGTGAGATCCTTTGACTCGATCGATTGATTTCCGCCATCGACGAGGTCATCTCGGTCAGCGTTTCGCCTCCCCTTCGGACCCGCGCTGTCACCGCCTCCACCAGGCTCGACGCGCTCCCGAGCTCGGTCACGCCTTGCGATGCCGTATTGCCCAGTTGCGCGGCATCGGCCGAGGTTTGCTCCACGGCCTGAGCCTGTTCGGAAGCACCCTGCGCCAGAGACTGGCTCGCGGATGCGATTTCGGCCGCTGCGCTGGCCATTTGTTCTGACGCTTCCGTCAGTTGCGCCGTGGCGAGAACCAGCAGGCGGTTTGTGGACCGCACCATGCTCCACGTCAGACTTGCGCCGGCCAGCACGATCGCGACCATCAGGATCGCCGCCCATCGCCGGCCGCTCGCGGCTGTTGCCGCCCCCTGGGCGATATTGTCGTCGGCCTCCGCCTTCTTCAGCGCCGTCAACTCATCGAGATTCTTCATGAGGGTCTTGACCGCTGGAATTGTGGACGCCATGAACTGCGCCATCGCCGCTTCAGAATTACCGGCCAGGCTGAGATCCTGTGGCCCCCTCCACGACCCAATGAAACGTTCGTAGGCTGGCCGGACTCTTTCCACCAGTGCGCGTTCGTCCCCACGCTGCACTTTCAGCGCGTAGGCCGACAGCTCCTCCGTGAACCCCTTCTGAAGCTGTTCCAGGTCCTTGCCGGCCTTGGACTTACCCTCCGGCGTCGCCGTCACAATATGGGATCGTATGGTGCCGCGCAGGTCCTTCGCGAAACCCTGCAAACGTCCCAGCGAATAGATGGCGGGCAGGGAAGTCGATGAGATCGCCTCCAGCCTCCCCGTCACCGCGTTCATCTCCATCACAAACACCACGCCGACCAGCGCGCCGAGCCCTGCCAGCAGCCCGTGCGAGAAGGTCAGCCTGAAAAACAGGCTCCAGCGTCTCATAACCTGTCTATCGGCAGGTACGGCCGGAGTTTGAGCGCCTGTCGCTAGTCGTAAGATAGAGTCACAAGCATGGCTGCTTTGTCCGATGCGCGCGCCGGCGCTGCGGGGGCTTTCTCTCCTCGTGTGGTCGACCTGCGCCTCGTACATGCCAGCGAACTGTCACCCCTCCTTATGGAGGAAGCCGCCGCCTGGCGCAGTGAGCTCGACTGGGACTTTGAAGGTTCGGCTGCTCTGGTTCGCCGCTTCCTCGACATGCAGGCCCTGAATGGATACTGCCTGCTCGCGGGCGATTGTCCGATTGGTTACGCCTACATCGTGCTCGAAAGCAACAAGGGCTTGATCGGAGACTTCTACATCGCTCAGGAACACTCCACACCCGACAACGAGCGCCTCCTGCTGGACACCGTCGTCGATGCCATGACTCGTTCGCCCGCGGTGCGCCGCATCGAATCGCAGTTGATGATGCTCCGCTGGCTCCGTCACGAAACCCTGCCGCATCCAGGATTCGCGCACGTGGTTCCGCGCTGCTTCATGCGTCTGGACCTGGAATCGCTCGGTCCGCTTCCTCCACGCCGTGACATCCGTAATGTCACCTTCGATCAGTGGAACGAACGCCGGCAGGACGAAGCCGCCGGTCTGATTCCGATCGCCTACCGCGGCCACGTGGACAGCGAAATCAACGACCAGTACCGCTCGCCGGCGGGCGCTCGCCGCTTCCTCGCCAACATCATCCAGTACCCCGGCTGCGGAACCTTCTTCCAGCCTGCCTCCTTCATGGCGCTGGATACCACCAACGGCCGCCTTTGTGGCATTTGCCTGAGCAGTCTCGTAGCTTTCGACGTCGGTCACATCACGCAGGTCTGCGTGGTTCCCGCGCTGAAGGGCAAGGGCTGTGGTTACGAGTTGATCCGCCGTTCCCTCGACGCGCTGATCGCAGCCGGCTGTCGTGCTGCCAGCCTCACGGTAACAGCATCGAATACCGAAGCAATCGCCCTCTATGAGAGGCTCGGCTTCCGCACAGTGAAGAAGTTTTCGGCCTGCGTCTGGGAAGGATTCTAGAACCGTTAGTGCTGCGCCAGAAGCCCTGCCCGCTGCGCCCGGAACGCGATACTCTCCGGATTGAATTTCAGATAGAGATTCAGCACCGCCAGGGCATCGGTATCGCGCCGCTGGTAGTAGTACGTGCCCGCAAGATCCAGGTACGCGCGGCTCAGCGACGGATCGTTCGCAATCGCTCGCTTGTATTCCCGTTGCGCGCCTTCGATGTCTCCGGCCGCCCTCAGATCCACGGCCAGGTTATACGCGTAATCGGCGCTGCCGGGCTGTTTCACCGCCGCCTGCTCGTGGAAGCCGATGCCCTCGCGAAGATCGCCGCGATTCACCCGCGCCGATCCGAGTGCTTCCAGAACCAGTGGATCGTTGGCCGCACTTCCCGGTCCAAGGTTCTCCAGCAGTGACAGCCCCGGTGCGGCAAGTTGCGGAACGTGTTTAAGAATCGAGACCAGAAGCTCGGCGAGACCCAGGTTGCGCTGGCGCACCTCGGCCGGCGGATCGGCCCACGCTTCCAGATGTTCGATAGCTGCTTCAGACGGCTGCTGCAACGCCAGGGGGCGTCGCAGAATGCGGTGATCCGTGATAGCGCTGTGTTGGATATCGGAGGCGGGCGAGTGCGGCATATGGCATGACACGCAGTCCAGCTCGTCCCCCCTGTGAACCTCTCTTGAGAGCGATGGATGGCATGACCTACAGATGCCGCGCATTTGTGCCTTGCGGTCTACCGGCTCGCCGTGTGGATCGTGACAGGTGCCGCACCACATCTTTCCGCCGCTCTCCCTCGCGCAGCGGCTCACCGCGAGCTGCTCCACGTGGTTCACCACATTCGCGCCAGTTTCCTGGCGGTTAGCGACGTACACGGTCAGCACGTTCTCCAGTCTCTGGCCGGCGTGAAAGTCAGATAATGTCTTCCCGGGGTTCAGAACGCGCGCGTCACCTTCCAGATGACACTGTTCGCATACGCTCGATCGCGCCCGGCCGGCGAGTTTCGCCGGATTAACGATGGTGCCGGGACCCGGGCGGCGCAGGTGCTCTCGCGACGGGCCGTGACACCTCTCGCACGAGATAGGCTCCAGCGTGGCGCTCGCCACCCGCCGGCCATCCGGGCCGGAGAACTGTGTGGCATTGGTATGGCAATATAGACACGCTTCGTTGATCGGCCGGTCGAACTCGATCGCCTTCATGTACTGGTATCCGGGAGAAATGTCCCAGCCGTTGTGTTTGTACCAGGAGGCCGGCGATTGGAAATAGTAGTCGCCAATGCGGACGATATAGCTGTAGCCGAGCAGATTCGCGCCGATCTGATAATCCACCGCGTGTTCGGCCGTGAAAGCGCCCTGGGTCACGCTGTGAATCATCCGGCCGTCGCGCTCTTCGATGGCAATTGAAGCGCCAGAGGGATCGTGCATCACGTGTCCCGGCCCCTGCAATTTTGGCGCCGCGATGGAGTTCCCCATGCATGACTGCAGAAATCGCGCTGTTTCACGCGGGTGGCATCCTGCGCACACAGGTGGGGCGGCGTTACAGCAAACAGCGGCCATCGAAACGAGAACAAAGCGGACCCAGCGAGACATTCGAAGACGAGACCGCGCAGCGATTTCCCTATCCTAGCAGCCGCAGCGCCGCCCAACTCGCAAAGTGATATGTTCTTGCTCAGATCCGCGCGTGCCATGTGCGGATTGGGGAGGCCCTGTGAAAACACCCTGGGTTGCGCGATCGGTCATCGGGCTGATCGTCCTCTGGGCCGGATGCGTCGCCGCGCAGGAACCAGCGACGCCCGAGGTCCATACCGATGGAGTCTACTGCCGCATGGTGGGGGGCACGCCCGACCAGCCGACGAATCTGTGCTTCAGGTTCTACAACGACTCCACCGGAATATCCGTCTACACCAGCGCTGGGCCGTCGGCTCTGGCAAAATGGTTCGACCGCAGTCATGAGAACGTCGACAAGGGTACGTGGACGTTTGCGAGCGGAAAGCTGTCGCTGAAGATCGGCTCCGCCAGCCGCTACACTTTGTACGAAGGAACGCTCGATTCCGAGGGGTGGACGATATCCGCGTCCGGGCACAAGTTTGCGTTCACCAAAGTTGCCTTTGGTCCGGAGAGCGTTCCCGTAGGTCCGCGTATCGAGAAGCAGGCATCGACCACCAACTCCTACTCCTACGATTCCGTCGGCCGCGTGATCGGCGTTACAACGACCATCGCGATACAGGCCGCCGATGCCTCCGGCGCTCCGCTGACCTATGAATGCACGGCCAGCTCGGGTACAACCCGCATCGACGGGTCCAAATGCGTCTGGCAACGGATCCTCGACATGGGCGCTCCGCAGGGCGGTGTGGTGACGGTCACGGTTACCAACGACAAAGGACAGAGAGCCTCGCGGCAATTCGTGTACTGACCGGTCATTTCGCCAGAATCGCCTGAATTGCTTCCAGTTCCTTGCCCGCTTCGGCCCACTTGCCCTGCGAGGTGAGCTCTCGATAGCGCTGGAAGTGCAGTCGGACCTCCCCGAGCCGCGGGTCATTCTGCGGAATCGGCTGTGCTGCTGCTGCCGGTGCTACTGACGTTGCCGCCGCTTCAGCCTGCTGCTGCGGCGCGGATGTTCCCATCAGTGCCGCGAGCTGGTCCAGCGCCTGCTGCCAGGAGTCGGTATAAACAAGCTGTGTCCCCATTGCCAGCGCGATCTTCTTGAGCTGCGGCATGCTTGCCTCAGCGGTCTGTCCCTGAATGTAGATCGGCTCCACGTAAAGGAACGTGTTCTCGATTGGCAGCACCAGCATCTGGCCTCGCAGCACGTGCGATCCCTGCTGGTTCCACAGCGTTAAGTCCTTGGAGATGTTCTGGTCCTGATTGATGCGCGCTTCCACCAGCATAGGGCCGAGAATCGTCTCCTGCTTCGACAGCAGCAGAATCACTTTCTCGCCGAGGTGGTCGCCGTCACAGCGCGCCATCATCAGGCCGATGAGGTTCGGCCGGTTGCGCGGCGTGAACGGAATCATCAGCAGAAACTCGGGCTTCGTTTCGCCGGGCACGGTAGCCGTCACATAGGTCGGCGCAAGCGGTCCGGCCTCGCCACCCTGACCGCTGGTGTACTTGGCGATGTCCCAGGCGTCGGACTTGTTGTAGAACGTCTCCGGGTCGTGCATGTGGAACATCCGGTATACTTCGGCCTCGGTCTGGAAGATCATCTCCGGATAGCGGGTGTGCCGGCGCAGATCGGCGGGCATCTCCGACTCCGGAGTGAACAGGTGCGGCAGTAACCGGCGATAGGCCGCCAGCAGCGGGTCGCTCTCGTCGAACACGTACAGCTTCACCGTGCCGTCGTAAGCGTCGATGGTGGCCTTCACCGAATTGCGGATGTAATTGAACGTGCCGAGGCGTTCGTTGGATACGCTCTCGGAGTACGGGTGCGCGTCAGAGGTCATGTAGCCGTCCACGATCCACATCAGACGGCCCGAATCGCTCAACACGATATACGGATCCGAATCCCACTGGATGAATCCGGCCAGTTTCTCCAGACGTTCCTGGATGCCGCGGTGGATCATCATCCGGCTTTGCGGCGTCAGGTTGCTCGTGAGCAGGATGTTCCAGTCGCCCCTTGCCACCGCCGCCAGCGCTCGCAGCCACAGCGCGGAGATCGGGAAGCCGCCCTTGCCGTCGTAGCGGAACAGCACCGAGTCCGAGCCGGAAGGATAATTGAACTCTTCCTGTGCCGTGCGGACGAACACCGGATCGTGCACGTCTTCGCCGTAGTAGATTTCCGGCCGTGTCAACCTCAGCCCCGGCGCGGACACTACCGGTGGAGCATCCTTGATGAACAACATCGGCAGTCCGGCGGGAGTGATGCGGTTGGCTTCAGCCATCACCATTCCGTAGCCGTGCGTGTACATAAAATGCGTGGCAATCCAGCTGTTACGAGCGTCCCCAAGTGCCTTGAAGTCCAGCTCCCGCGGCGAAACAAGCACCTGGCGTTCCTGCCCGTCGATGACGTAGCGATCGACATCGGTATCGGAATAGATGTACGGCCGCAGGGGTTGCATCTGCGAAACCGTCTCGTGGAAGGCGTTCCAGTCCCAGAGGCGGACGTTGTCGAGCAGTGCTTTGTGCGCCGCCAGATTGATGTTGGCCTCCGGTTTGGCCTGAAAATCGACTTCCCGGGTACGCCGGTCGAGCGCGAAGGCGGACCGTGTCGCCTCAATATGTCGCATGATGAACGGCCGCTCCAGCGCAATCTCGTTCGGCCGGACGTACACCGACCCGACGACAGGCGGCAGAATCGCGCGCACGATGATCGCGGCGACAACGATCAGCGTCCAGCGTGGACGCCGGATCGAGACCGCGATCGCGGCAGCCAGGCAGCTTGCTGCCAGCACCCAGATGAGCGGCAGCGTCACGTTCTGATCCACGTAGTCCATTCCGGTCATGAAACCGTGATCGCTGAGCAGCAGGTCGTACCGGTTCAGCAGAAAGTTCGCGCCAAGTCCGAGCAGCGCCACCACGATCACCGCGCGCAGGAAGAACGATTCCAGGGCTCCGGTCAGGCGCAGGCTGCGAATATCCAGGTTCACCGACATCTCGCGCATATCTGACGGCATCTCTCGCCGGAACTTCCAGACGCGCGCCGCGATCCAGTAAAGCAGCATCGCCACGATGCTGATGGCCAGGAGCAGCTGCAGCAGGTCTTTGTAGAACGGCAGCTCGAAGAAGTAGAACGCCAGCGGATGGCCGAAAGCCGGATCGCGCCATGCTGCCGCACTGTTCGCCAGACCGCGCCCGCCAAAATAGCGGACCGCGACCCAGTTATCCAGCGTGGCGGTGGCGACAACGAGCGCCAGAATGAACAACACCGCGGCGGAGATGCGCGTGTAAATGCGGTGCTGGCCGAGATTCGTGCCGGCAAACCGCAATGCGCGCGCGTGCGCGATCCAGAACACCAGGAACGCGATGATGGTTCCAAGTATCGACGGTGTCAGACCGTACAAGAGCATTGTGAGCCAGGTCTGCACCTGGCCCATTTCGCCCCACCATTGGTAGTCGAGCACCCATGAAGCCGCGGCGCGTCCGAGGATCAGCGCCAGAACGGCAATGACGATGAGTCCGATACAGCCGCGCGACGCACGCGGTGGCGCGGGAATTTGCCTGCCAGGTGTGTAGTCCAATGCAAGTAGTTTACTCCCCTGCTAAGCTGACAATCGTCGATGGCCGAACGAATCGCACTTGCTCTGCTGATGGCGGCTTCCGCGTTTGGGTTTTGGTGGCGCCTGCGCCCGGTGTTGCGCCATATTCGGAGCTCGAAAGACGAGCCCGGTTTCCATCTGCGCCCGCTCGGGCGGCGCGCCCTGGCCTTCTCGTGGGAAGTCATGCTGCAGGGGAAAGTGATCCGCCAGCGGCCGTTGCCTGGTCTCGCGCACGCACTCGTATTCTGGGGCTTCTGCGCGTTCGCCCTCGTGACGCTTAATCACTTCGCCGAGGGCTTCGGGCTGGGCTTTCTCGATCGCGCGGGCGTCTTTGGCCGCTTCTATTTCGGTCTGGCGGCCGTGTTTGCAGTGCTGGTGGCGGTCGGAATCACCGGGCTGGCCATACGCCGCTTCGTGGTGCGCCCGCCATGGCTGGGGAAGGTGTCTCCGGAATCCGGCGTGATCGCGTTGCTGATCTTCCTGCTGATGGCAACGTATCTTCTGGCCTTCCTCACGCCCGCAACATCGGCGGCGGGCCGTGTTTTATGGTGGTCGCACGCGTTGTGCATCCTTGTTTTCCTCCCGCTCATTCCGCATACCAAGCATCTGCACCTCGCGTTAAGCCCGTTCACGGTGTTTTTCAAGCGCTCAGAGTTCGCCAGCATCCCCCCGCTCGTCGGGGACGAAGACTTCGGTCTCGACTCTGGCCGGGACATCACGAAGCCTATCGCTCTCCAGGCCTATTCGTGCGTAGAATGCGGCCGCTGCACTGAGCACTGCCCCGCCAATCTCACCGGCAAGCTCCTCAACCCGAAGGAAATCGCGCTCGGCACGCGCCGCTACCTGAACCAGTTCGGCGCGGGCAGCGAAGAGCCGCTCCTTGGCCTCCATCTCTCCCAGGAAGCCGCGTTCCAGTGCACCACTTGTGGCTCATGCGAGTTCCAGTGCCCCGTAGGGGTACAGCACCTGCCCATCATCGTTGGGCTCCGCCGTGGCGCCGTGAATACCGGCAAGTGGGAAGACGACTACGGCACGAAGCTCTTTCTCAACCTCGAGCGCAACGGCAATGCCCTCGGCTTCGCTGCCTCTGAGCGCGACAAGTTCATCCAGAAGGCCGGTCTGCCCATCTTCGACGGCTCGCAGGAATACTGCCTCTGGCTCGGCTGCATGGGCTCGTACGACCCGCGCGGCCGCGAGATTGCGGCCGCCTTTGCGGAAGTGATGCGCCACGTCGGCGTGAGCTTCGGTGTCCTGCGCAAAGAGCGATGCACCGGAGATCCCGCCCGGCGCCTCGGCAACGATCTGGTGTTCGGTCAGCTTGCGGAAGCGAATCTGGAAGCCATGCAGCAGGCCGGCGTGAAGAAGATTGTCTCCATCTGTCCCCATTGCGTCCGAACCATCGCACAGGACTGGCGCGAGTTCGGTGAGCCGCCGGCCATCGAGCACCACAGCGAGTTCATGGCCCGCCATGTGGACAATCTGCCTGCCGCGCCAGCGCGCGACAAGGTCGTCTATCACGACCCCTGCTATCTCGGCCGCTATCGCAACGTCTACGACGAGCCGCGCACTGTACTGGCTCGTTTCGCCGATCCTATCGAACCCGCTCGCGCGCGTGAGCGCTCGTTCTGCTGCGGCGCCGGCGGCGGTCTGGTCTTCCTGGGTGAGGAGAAGGGGAAACGGGTCAGTGTCGAGCGTGCCGAACAGCTTGTGGCCACCGGCGCGCACATCGTTGGCGCTGCCTGCCCCTTCTGCAACACTATGCTGCGCGACGCCCTCGCGGGTATGGGCGACAAGGCGCCAGTTCTGCTCGATATCGCGCAGATCGCCGCCGCCGCGATTACTCCGGGAACGGATCGCCAGGATGCACCACGCGAATCCAGTGGTCCGTGAGGATGCGCGGTCCGCCCGGCTGCGGCGTCTTCGGCATGTGGCACCCGATGCAGCCGGTCTTCCCCACCTTGCAGGGCTTCACAAGCGGCTTGCCCTCCGCCGGATGCCGCTTCGATTTCGCAAAAATCGCCTTCGTCCGTGCATGACACGCCAGGCACTTTGATTCGTAGAACGCATCGTCCGTGACAAGATCGCGATGCGGATCGTGACACGCCAGACAACTTATCCGCGGGTCGCTGCCGTCGTAACACTGACTGTTGGTGAGCCGGTATGGTTGGAAGCGCACGTCGGTCTTGCCGAACATGTGCCCGCGGACAACCTCCCCCCAGCTCCGATGGCACTGCCCGCAGAAGTTCGAGACATCCTCGGTCGCCAGCCTCCCCAGCTTCGGCGGCACCGAATCGAGCCTGCCGCGCACGATGTCTTCCTGATGCCGCTCAACGCCGCGATGGCAATGCACGCACTGCACTCCGGGCGTTGAAGCGTCCGGCCGGAGCCGGTCCTCGATGATCGCGCCGGTCGAGTGGCACTCGAAGCATGTCTGGATCTCGCGGCCCGAGACGTCCCGCCCCATCGCGTCTGTCAGTGTCTGCAGGTGCGCCGCCTGATCGCCGACGGTGAAACTCAGCCCGTCGATCTCCGGATAGTACGTCACGCGGCTCTCGTAGAGGCGGCCCTTGTACTCCAGTCCGAACGTCTGCGAGCCGAACCCGAACAC
>Ga0335080_10007082_pt1 | contig 11610 bp, 8 predicted proteins | sample Lox_Sample_34_FD_206720 | JGI IMG/M metagenome (GOLD analysis project Ga0335080, IMG submission 206720) | Soil microbial communities from Loxahatchee National Wildlife Refuge, Florida, United States - Lox_Sample_3.4 | ecosystem: Environmental > Terrestrial > Soil > Wetlands | place: USA: Florida...
CTGGCGGAGCGGGGGTGGATTGAGCGCACTCAACTTGAAGAGCTGCCTGCGGGAGCCGGGCCGGTGGATTACTCGGCGGTTTTCCACCAGAAGCTGCCGCTGCTGTTTCAGGGAGCGCGGAAGTTTTTGGGCACCGCAGCGGGGCGCGCGCGTGAGCGGTATGAGGGTTTTCGACGGGAAAACCAGTGGTGGCTTGACGACTTTGCCCTGTTCGACGCATTGCGGGCGCGTTTCAAGCTGAAGAGCTGGAACCAATGGGATCGCGAGCTATGCCGCCGGGAGCCGGCCGCGGTCGATGCCGCGCGGGACGAGATGGCGGACGAGATCGACGTGCGCAGCGCGGTGCAGTTTTTTTTCTACGAGCAATGGCAGGCTCTGCGAAGCTATTGCGCGGAGCGATTGATTCGGGTGGCGGGCGATATCGCCATCTTCGTGAACTTCGATAGCGCCGATGTTTGGACCCATCCCGATTTATTCCGCTTGAACACGGAGCTTGAACCTGAAGTTGTGGCGGGCGTGCCACCGGATTTTTTCAGCAAGGATGGGCAGCGGTGGGGGCATCCGCTTTACCGGTGGGATGTGATGAAAGAGCGCGGTTACAAGTGGTGGATCGACCGGTTGCGCTGGGCGACGCGCAGTTTCGATTACATCCGGCTGGATCACTTTCGAGGTTTTTGCCAGTTCTGGGAGATTCCGGCGAACGAGCCGACGGCGATTCATGGGCGCTGGGTCGATGGGCCGAAAGACGATTTGTTTGAGGCGGTACGCGGGGCGCTGGGCGGGCTGCCCTTTTTTGCGGAGGACCTGGGCTACATTACTCCGGACGTGCATGCGCTGCGTGAGCGGCTGAAGATTCCCGGCATGGCGGTGCTGCAATTTGGATTTGGAGATGCGGGGGCGCACATTCATCTGCCCCATTTTTTCAAATCGGAGAAAGTGGTCTATACCGGCACTCACGATAATGACACTTTGTGCGGCTGGTGGGCGAGCGGCGCGACGGAGAACGAACGCGCCTACGCGCAGGCCTACGTCGGACGCGCGGACGACGGCGTTCATTGGGCGATGATTCGCGCGGCGGCCACTTCGGTGGCGAATCTGTGCATTGTGCCGTTGCAGGATGTGCTGGGACTGGGCAGCGCCGCGCGCATGAACGTGCCCAGCATGGAGGACGGGAACTGGTGCTGGCGGTTCGACGGCGGGCTGCTGCGGCCGGAGCTGGCAATAAAACTCGCAGCACTCGCGGAAGTTTCCGACCGGCTGCCGCAGGCGGCGGCTGTGGGCAAGGAAGATTGGGCGGCGTAAGGATCAGTTCTCAGTTCAATAGTTCTCGGTTCCCAGTAAAATCGGTCAGGCAAGACTGCGGTTTCGCGAACTGACACGCAGGTTCGCCGTTATTCCAGGCTGGTTTTGTTCCTTGTTTCTGGTGGAGCCCATCGCTCTTTTCCGGTTACCGGCCGCGGTGACCGGATAGTCTTCTTTGGAGTTTTCAGTGAGTGATCCGATTATTCGCGCGCAGGCGGTCGAGAAGTTCTACACGCAGCCGGATGGAAGCCGCATCGAGGTGATTGCGCCCGTCAATCTGGATGTTGAAGCCGGCAAGATTATCGCGCTGCTTGGGCCCTCGGGCTGCGGCAAGTCGACGTTGCTGCGCATTCTGACGGGGCTGAGCAAGCCCTCGTCGGGCGAAGTTCTCTGGCATGGGAAGCCGATTACTTCGCAAAACGCCGGGGTGGCAATTGTCTTTCAGAGCTTCGCGCTTTTTCCGTGGCTCACGGTGATCGACAACGTGGAAGCGCCGCTCGAAGCGCGGGGTGTGGCCGCGCTGGAACGGCACAAGCGTGCGTTGCGCATTCTGGATACGGTTGGTCTTGACGGTTTTGAGAGCGCGTATCCGAAAGAACTATCCGGAGGCATGAAGCAGCGGGTTGGTTTCGCGCGCGCGCTGGTGGTAGAGCCGGAAGTGCTTTTCATGGACGAACCATTTTCGGCGCTGGATGTGCTGACCGCCGAAAACCTGCGCAACGAACTGCTCGAACTCTGGCTGAGCAAGAAGATGCCGACGAGCGCGATTTTTATCGTCACCCACAACATTGAGGAAGCGATTCTGCTGGCCGACCGGGTGATCGTGATGGGGAGAAATCCGGCGCGGGTGCGGGCCGATTTTGCGGTGGAGCTGGCGCAGTTGCGCGATCGAAAATCGCAGCGCTTTGTCGAACTGGTCGATTACGTCTACAAGATCATGACGCAGCCCGACCTGGCGCTGCCAGTTCCCGGGGCGCAGGCGGCGGCGCAGAAACCGGCGCGGCAGAAATATCAGATGCTTCCACATGCGCGGGTGGGCGGGATTGCCGGCCTGCTCGAGCTATTGCAGGATCGCGGCGGCCGGGAAGACCTTTATCGTTTGGCCGAAGTGCTCACCATGGACGCCGAGGATTTGCTGCCCATTGTGGAGGGAGCCGCGCTGCTTGGCTTGGCCACGCTGAAGGAAGGCGACGTTGAGATTACCGCCGACGGAACGCGCTTTGCCGAAGCCGACATCCTGGCGCGCAAAATTCTCTTCCGGCAGGCTGCGCTCAAGCACGTGATGATCCTGCAGCAGATCGACAGCATTCTTCACGCGAAGACCGACCGCGCGATCTCGGAGGAATTTTTCTACGACATTCTCGACGAGCATTTCAGCCAGGACGAGGTCGAACGGCAATTTGAAACGGCGATGAACTGGGGGCGGTACGCGGAGATATTCGACTTCGACCGTGAATCGCACCGGCTGGTGCTTGCCGAGCCGATCTCGGAGCCGCATCCGCCGACAACGCCGGTGCAGCCTTGACGGGTCCCGCTCTAGAGGCGCCGCGCACGACGCCGCCGTCCTCGAAGCGGCCGGGGCGCGCCCCACGGCTGCGGCTGCGGAGTCCACTCAGCATCTGGTCGATCCTGCCGCGTCCGAATGCGGCGAGCTTGCCCGATATCGTGATGTTTGCCGCCGGGCTGGCGATTTTTTATGGCATCGTCGAGGTCGGGCGCAACTGGCTCGGGCCGTTTCGTCCGCAATCGGAAATCAGCCGCAGTGTGGCGGCACTGCCGGTTTACGCGGGATATTCGCTGCTGCGCATCGCGATCGCCTATGTGCTCAGCCTGATCTTCGCGCTCGTGTATGGATATGTCGCCGCCTACCGGCCGCGCGCCGAGCGATTCATGATTCCTCTCCTGGACGTTTTGCAATCGATTCCGGTTCTCAGTTTCCTGCCCGGCGTAATGCTGGCGATGGCGGCCCTTTTTCCGGGGCGCCAACTGGGTGTCGAAATGGGTGCGATCCTGCTGATTTTTACCGGGCAGGTCTGGAACATCGCGTTCAGTTTCTATGCGTCGCTCAAGAGCATTCCGCGCGAGATGCGCGAAGCGGCGGCGATTTATCGTTTCGACTGGTGGCAGCGTTTTCTGCAGGTCGAATTGCCGTTCGCGACGATCGGGCTGGTGTGGAATTCGATGATGTCGGTGGCAGGCGCGTGGTTTTTCCTGATGGCGTGCGAGCAATTTACGGATTTCCGATTGCCGGGGCTTGGCTCTTACCTACAGACGGCCGCAGACAATGGCGACACGCGCTCGATTGTGCTGGGCCTGAGCGCGATGATCGCGGTCATTGTGCTGATCGACCAACTGGTGTGGCGGCCGGTGATTGCGTGGGCTGAAAAGTTCAAGATCGAGCAGGTCGAGAGCACGAATGCGCCGACGTCGTGGATTCTGGAATTTCTTCGTCACTCGCATGGGGTGGCATACGTGCGCAAGCGGGCGTTCCGGCCTCTGCGCGAGCAGATGGTGCGGCATTTTGCGAAGAACGATGACGCGCCAGCGCGGGAGGCTGCCGGGAGCGGCGGGCGTTTGTGGGCCGGGCGGGTGGCGGGAACCATTCTTCTGGGCTTAATCGGTTACGCGGTGACGCGAGTGGTGATGGTTGTGGCGGGTCTGCATGGCGCGGAATTCCACGAGATCGGTATTGGGCTGGGAGCAACTTTCCTGCGCGTGAATGCCGCGCTGATCCTGGGCGCGCTATGGACGATCCCGGCGGGTGTGGCTATCGGTTTTAGCCCTCGGCTGGCGCGGATTGCGCAGCCGCTGGCGCAGATTGCCGCTTCGGTTCCGGCCACAGCGCTCTTTCCGGTGGTGCTGCTCATTCTGATCCGGCTGGGCGGAGGGCTTGGGCTGGGCTCGATCGTTCTGTTGCTGCTCGGCACGCAGTGGTACATCCTGTTCAACGTAATTGCCGGGGCGATGGCGATTCCTACCGATTTGAAAGAAGCTGCGAGTGTCTTCGGGCTGAGCGGATGGGAGCGCTGGCGGAAGTTGATCCTACCGGGCATTTTTCCTTTTCTTGTGACCGGACTTGTTACCGCGTCGGGAGGAGCATGGAATGCCAGCATCGTCGCGGAATACTTTCACTTCAAGGGGCAGACGTATTCGACGACCGGCGTGGGCGCGCTGATTTCAGGCGCGACCGACGCGAAGAATTTCAGCCTGCTCCTGGCGGGGACAATTGCGCTGGCCGCGGTGGTGGTGACTACGAACCGGCTGGTGTGGCGGAAGCTTTATCGGCTGGCCGAGACGCGATATAAGCTGGAGAGCTAGGGCGCGCCGCTCTGGTTCCTGGCTGGACTCGCGACGGAGGACGCTCGTGTTTCCGCTAAGCCTTGTGGGTCAAACTGACCTACTCTGCCGATCGTATCTTCACTGACCAAAGGGGGCTCGTGGCATGCCGATACGGCGAGCATATTCAGCGCGTCGATGACCGAACTGGGGTTGCTCGGACTGCTGATTCTGATTCTGGTTTATTCGATCACGCTGTTGCGGCGGCATGCGACTGGTCCGAGGGAATCCTGAGGTTCGCGAGGCCCGGAAGTTCTTTACTAATAGCGTTTCTCCAGTGACAATATATGTTCGCCTAAAAGCAAGGAGCAATCATGCCCGCAACTGGAGAACTCATCCGTATGATGAACTACGTTGACGACATCGCCGCGATTTTGCGGCGCGTCAACACATCGCTGCCAACCATGACCGACGAGGAAAAAGTCCGTCTTGCCGAGTACATTCGGAAATCGGATCCCAGCCTGGAGAGCATCCTGAAACAACTCGACAAGCAGCTGGACAAGGTGAGCAAGTAGTGCCGGAGGCGGCGCCAGTTGCATCTCCGAAGATCAAGACCGTAGCCGTCATCGGCGCCGGTATCATGGGACGAGGGATCGCCCATGCGGCGGCGCTTGCCGGCTGCCGGACCATTCTTGAAGACCTGCTTCCGAACGCGCTGCGCAAGGCGGAAAGCGAAATTCGCGCGAATCTCGACAAGGCGGTCGAGCTGGGCAAGGTGAACGCAGCCGAGGCGGATGCCGCATTTTCACGGATCGAGTATGCGAGCTCGATCGATGAAGCGGCGCGGCAGGCGGATCTGGTGATCGAGGCGGTGCCTGAGGAGATGGAGTCGAAGATCGAGATCTTTACCCTCCTCGATAAAATCTGCCGGCCGGCCACGATTCTCGCATCGAACACTTCGTCGCTCAGCGTGACCGAAATTGCGAGTGTTACGTATCGCGCGAAGAAGTGCGTGGGAATGCACTTTTTTAACCCCGTCCACAAGATGAAGTTGCTGGAGGTCGTACGGGCGCTGGAGACGGACGACGAGACGCTGGCGGCGGCGGTTGAAGTTGGCAAGCGGATGGGCAAAGAGGTAGTAGTCGTGAGGGAAGCGCCCGGCTTCATTACCAGCCGCATTAACGCGATGATCGGCAACGAGGCGTTTTACATGCTGCAGGAAGGCATCGCGACCGCGGAGGATATCGACAAGGCGTTGAAGCTTGGATTGAATCATCCCATGGGGCCTTTCGAGCTCGTCGATCTGGTTGGGCTCGATACGCGGCTGCACATTCTGGAATACCTGCACAAGACTCTGGGCGAGAAATTCCGGCCCTGCCCGCTGCTCGCGCAGTATGTAAAGGCGGGAAGGCTTGGCCGGAAATCGGGCCGCGGGGTTTTCGAATATCCCGAACAGAAAAAGAACTAGGTTTCGCGTAGGCGCACGATGGGCGAAGCTGCATCGTAAATTGGCGTAGACATGCCCGTCTGCGTTTTCGAAATGGGCAGCGGCGCTCGCCAAACTGCATCTCACGTGTTCATGAAAGCCCTCGTTGCCAGCCTCGCGGCCGGCGTGTGGCTTTGACTGGGGCTTGCCGTTCTTTTTCGGGCGCAACGTATTTGTCTCGATCGACGGGCAATCGGTTCCCACGGCGCGCCCCTGCGGCTCCGTGGTGGGGGTATTAGCCGGCGACGCTATGCCCGCGGTTCGACGAAGGCCGGTTCGGGCGGCGCTACGTGATGAGAGTCACGGCGAAAATGCGCACGCCGGGCTATGGTTCAGATGGGCCGACCCATGGTGGATCCTTCTACCGTCGAGGCAGGTCTGCACGGGCCTGCACCGGACGAACTTCGTGCCGCTCTCGGAAAATTCTTACCTCAAGGCGCCTCGAAGGCGGAGAAAATCAGCGCCATCGAATCTGCCCTGCGGGGCGGGCTGGGCGAATCCATGCGCGGGACCATGGCGCAATGGATTGTGGACGACATTGTTCCAGTCGCGCACCTGGTCCCGAAGGCGTACCTGAAATGGCGCGCGCCGGTGCGCGACGCGATGAAGTTTGTGGTCGCGCGGCTCTCGGCGGCCCGTCTCGCTCCGAAGCTGCTCGAACAGATTGAGCTTCCGAAAAACACCTCGCCCGAGGAGCGGTTGCTGCGTTTGATTGCCAAGGTTCCCGGATTGCAAAAGCTGGGGCAGGTCATCGCGCGCAACCAGAACCTGCGTCCCGCGCTGCGGCGGGCGCTGACTCGACTGGAAAATGGAATTCGCGACGTTGAGGCCGAGGACATCCGGGAGGTGATTCTCCGGAGCTTGGGCTCGAAGATCGAAACTTACTTTGTTCAGATTGCGCCTTCGATTCTCTCCGAGGCGAGCGTAAGCGCGGTGCTGCGCTTCACCTGGCGCAATCCGGAGAGCGGAGGCCGCGAACGCGGCGTGTTCAAGGTGCTGAAGCCGCATATTCCGGAGTACTTTGCGGAGGACATGGACTACCTGCAGGGTCTTGCGCAGTATTTCAGCGATCGCCGCCATAGCTACGGGTTTTCCGGCGAGGTTCTTCCCGATACTTTCAAGAAAGTTCGCCGCCTGCTTAAGCATGAGGTGAACTTCAGGAGGGAACAGGGGACGTTAATCGAAGCGGGAGCGATTTATCGGGGCATAGCCGGAGTGCGCGTGCCGGAGGTGATTCAAGCGCTGTGTACCCCCCAGATTACGGCCCTCCGTGAAGAGCGTGGTGTGAAGGTGACGAACGCAGCTGCCCGGATACCGGCGGAGGGTCGGCGCAAAATGGCCGAGCAGCTCCTCGAGTCGCTGGTGGCCGTGCCCCTTCTTTCGGCAGAGGAGAATGCCGTTTTTCATGGCGACCCGCACGCGGGCAACTTGCTGTACAACACTCGCACCGGCGAGCTGATTATTCTGGATTGGGCTTTGCGGGAACGGCTGAGCCGCGAGCAAAGGCGGCATCTGGCTTTGCTTTTCCTGCTGGTGAGCCTGCGCGACGCAGTGGGGGCGAGCGAGGAGATTCGAGCGCTCTCCGAGCGCCGGATCGGAATCCGCTCGGCGCGGGGCCGATTCATTCGGGAGACGGTGATCGAATTTCTGGATGGGCTGCCGGTCACCAGCCTGCCGAGCGGGGCGGATGCGATGCGGCTGCTGGAGCGAGTTGCCATGAAGGGCGTGCGCTTCCCGGCATCGTTGATCATGCTGTCGAAGGTGATCTTCACGCTCGACGGAATCCTTCACGACCTGGGAGCTTCGGGGAATGGAATGGGCCTGACGATCGCGCGCCATGTGGTGCAGCACTGGATGGGGAACCGCAAAGTGTTCCGATCACCTCTCCGGGCCAAGGATTGGCTGATGCTGCAATGCAGCGCGGTGCTATATTCGACGCGGTGGTGGATCAGGGCCGAGCAGGCGCTGCTGGACCGCTTGTTGCCGGCCAGTTGAGAACCCGCTGTATGCCGCTGAACGGAGAGAACCCTTCTCTACGCTTGCTTTCCGAACGCGTCCCCATTTCGACAGATCGGTTCGATCGATGCCCACGACATCCGAGACATGAAAAAGGCGTCCCCGGGCAGGAGCGGTTTCTCTCTTCCCTGGGGACGCCTCGCATGGAGCGCCGATTGCGGCAAGCCTCTTTCTCAGGCCATCGCTGCGACTGCGGCCGTCCGCTTCTGGGCACGTGCCGGCCGCCTGGCATGACGCTCCGTCTTGCTCACATGCCGGACATTTGCGGGTTTAGAAATCACTTCCATCAATGCCTTTTGCGCGTCGACGTAGCTCTTGACGCCTTCGCGTGTCAGTTCGGCTACGGGCAGGAAGGGAAATGGGCGCAGGATATCCAGGGTCTTGCCGGCGGTCTTGAGGGTGGCATTCAGTTGCTGGCCGGCCACATCCACGAGCTTTTTCTGGGCTTCGATGAAGGACTCAGTGGTCTTGCGCGCCACCTCGGCGAGTTCGGTTTTCTTGAGTTTGTGGGTGCCAACGCGTGGCTTTCCGTCGAATACGGTGTCAGTCTCTTCCACTACGGCGTCGAGGAATTGCTTCTGTGCTTTGGTGAAGTTTTCCATGCCCTGTTTAGCGAGTTCGACCAGATGTTCGCGCTCGTAGGGTTTGCCGGCTTTGGCCGATTCGATCCAGGTGTGCGTTTGTTTGTCGGCGATTTTGAGGAACTCCTGTTGCATGTGGATGAAAGTATCCACGGTACGGCGCAGCAGTTCGACGGCGGCCTGGCGGCGGGGGCAATCGCCGACGCGTTCCTTGACTCCAGTCAGGAGGATTTCATTCTGCTGCTTGCCCAGTTCGAGAAGAATGTTTTGTCCTTCGATGAAGTTGGTCATGCCTTCTCCGGCGACTTCGCTGAGGATGGTGGCGGGAGAGTGCCGAGGATCGGACAATTGCTCGCGCACGGCGTGCACAACTTGCGCGTTCTGGCGCATGGCGAGATCGAGGAGAATTCGTTGGGTGGCGAAGAATGTCTGAACTCCCTGCTGGGCCCAACCCGAAAGAACAGACACAAAGGATGATTCCCGAGGATGAGTCTCGGTCTTAGAAGTTGCGGGCATGTGACCTCCATGATTGCTGCAGTGCAGCATCAAAATCAATATACGATTACAGGGGGAATTATGTCAAGATGGTCCGTTAAAATTGCGTTGCAGCAAGGAGAAAGCGATACGAGCGATGGCAGATAACGTGGTCTGCATCAAGAAATACGGCAACCGGCGGATGTACGATACGGCCGGCAGCCGGTATGTGAATCTGGAGGCGATTGCCGCGCTGATTCGCGAAGGCAAAGAAGTTCAGATTGTGGACGCGAAGACCGGCAAGGACCTGACGCGCGTCACCCTGACGCAGATTATTACCGAGGATGCGAGGGACAAACCGACGGGGCTGCCGCTCGAGCTCCTGCGGCAATTGATTCTCGCTTCCGACGAGGTGCGGCAGGAATTTGTGATGTGGTATTTGAAGTCGGCCTTCGACACGTATCACAAAGTGCGGGATGCGGTGCAGAGCCGCCTGGGCGAAGTTCAATCGGCGATAGTCTCACCCATGGAAACAGTGCAGCGTTTCTTAAGCACGGCACCTTCATTAACGCCTCCTCCGCATTCGGCTCCAGCGGAAAGAGAACGGTGGAAGGAAGGACGCACGGAAGAGGAAACTGAGCTGAAATCGCTGCGCCGGCGGGTGGCAGAGCTGGAGGCGCGGCTGAAACCGTCCCCCCGCCGTTCCTCGCGGAAGAAGAGTCAATCCACGAGGAAACGCTCGACGTGAGCCCCGGTCATGGAACGGGAAAGAGTTTGGCGCTGGCGGGCGAAAATGCGCGAAGTCGGCAATGGAGCAAAGGCAAAGCGAGGGGTATAATCTCTGGCGGTCTCCGGGATGTTGAAGCCGGTGGCTGCGTTCAATAACTCGCGTGGGAAGTAAATACAGGATTCATATTGCTCAAGGATCAGGGCCCCAAACAGCAATCGAAGGCGAAGACGCGGAATTCCGAGTGCAAGACTCGCGTTGGTAAGGGCGGAAATCACGCGGCTCGGAGTTCCAAGGAAACTCCTTATTCCGAAGTAGACACGCCGATCTGGACGGAGGCGTTGTTTGGAGCGGAGGTACTGCTGCTGCATGCGACGCCGGTGTACTACGGCTTCGGCGTGCCGCGCGGTGACGATTCGGCCGTAGTGGTCATTCCCGGATTTCTGGGTACCGACGTGTATTTGACCGAGCTGCACCACTGGCTGGGGCGCATCGGATACCGTCCATATTTTTCCGGGCTCGGGATCAATGCCGAATGCCCGAATCTGCTGATTCAGCGTCAACTGAGAGAGACGATCGAACGGGCTCTGGAGGAAACCGGACGGCGCGTTCATCTGATTGGACACAGCCTGGGCGGGCTGCTGGCGCGCTCGATAGCCGGCGAGAGGCCGAAGGATATCGCTTCGGTGATTACGCTGGCATCGCCGATTCGCGGAACGGTGATGAACCGCGCCGTGCTCCGGGCGACTGAGGCGGTGCGGTTGCGAATCCTGAATGAACATGGGAGAGGGGTGCTGCCCAGTTGTTACACGGGAAGCTGTACCTGCAGTTTTCTTGATTGCCTGCGGCGCGACGTGCCGGATTCGGTGGTCGAGACCGCGATTTATACCCGGGACGACGGCATCGTGGACTGGCGTTATTGCATGACGAGGCGGCCAGAGGTGGATGTGGAGATTCCGGGCACCCACATCGGGATGGCGTTTAATCCGGCGGCTTATTCGATCATCGCCGAGCGTTTGGCAAAGGCGCGGTCTTGCCACTAGTCCTTCGCGCCAAGCGATTCACATGTGGCTGGGGCTTTCGCGTCCGGCAGTGTCCGATACAGGGACGTGGCCAAACACGATGCCGGTTTCCACTTCCACAGGTTCTCCGTTTTGCAGGTAGGGCTTGAACTTCCATTGCCCGAGGGCGTCCGAAATTGCCTTGGTCTGGCTGGGGAATGCGCTCAGGAAGTGAACGTGCTTGATCCTGCCTTGCTTGCCGATCACGATACGAACAGGAACAGCGTTGAAGGTCCGCTCGGCAAAGACCGGTTCGACACGCGCAAGCACGTTTTCGGGGCGCGCGTAGTCCTTGATGCATACCGGAAAGGCGCGACCACCCGCCGCTGCCGTGGGGCTGGCCTCCTCGGGCAGCCTCATCTTATTCATGCCTGCCAGTAAGGCGTCCAGCAGCTTTGTGTCACGGCTGGTCAACACAACTTCCACGGTATGGCAGCGAATTACGGTAGCGGCGACATACCAGTGCAACCCGGCCGCCGGAGACACATAGGCAAAAAAACGGAAGCGGTGGCCGCCAATCTTGCGGTCCGCCGGAGGCGATTCCACCTGGTAGTCGGCTTGCAGGTTGTCTCTCATGTGAGAGACGAGTTCGAGGGCGTTGGTGGCGGGTAACGGCGAGAAGAACATGTCCTGGGCGGTAATTAAGATGTTGCCGCGGGTCGATCCTTTATATGTATCGGCAGGAGC
>Ga0335080_10007083_pt1 | contig 11610 bp, 17 predicted proteins | sample Lox_Sample_34_FD_206720 | JGI IMG/M metagenome (GOLD analysis project Ga0335080, IMG submission 206720) | Soil microbial communities from Loxahatchee National Wildlife Refuge, Florida, United States - Lox_Sample_3.4 | ecosystem: Environmental > Terrestrial > Soil > Wetlands | place: USA...
CGCCTCGAGCTCCCGCTGGCTCATCGTCGCGCTGAGCGCCTCGATGGCCTGACGCGCGATATCACCGAGCACGACCGCACTCTGGGCAGCGAGCGCCTCGTCGATCTTCCTGGCAGTCTCGCGATCGATCCACTCAGCGCCGCAGTTCGCGCACGTGGGGATCGCGAGTGTCGCGGGGATCTCGAGCTCAGGGAAGTACCGGAACGGCGAGCGCCTCCCCGGAGCCGACAACGGCTCGACCGCGCGCTTGCCGCACTCACCGCAGAGCTTCTTCACGTCGTCCTCCGGAATCGAACAGGAAGAGTGCCGCCCGAGCGACGCAGCGCCCCCTCCGGCTCGTGCAGCGACACGACGAGCACCTCGCCGCCGTCGTCGTCCTCGTCCATCGTGAGCTTCACGAACCAGGTCTCGAGCCCCTCGATCCCGAAGCGCTGCTAAAGGTCGCTCGAGATGGCGACACCGTATGAGTCGTACTCGATGCCGTCGTACTCGACGGTCTTCATGAAGTCGTGCTCGCGAAGCTCGACCAGCACGGACTCGGTGAAGGCGATCATCTGGACGTACCCAGGAACGTAAGGCAGCAGGCGGGCCTTGAACCGCGGCCCACCGACCCTCACCCGTCCGCACTTGGCTGCCGCATGGACGACCGCCAGCTCGAACCGAATCTAGTTGGAGTTACTCCAAACGGCAAGTCCCCTGGTGACTGGTGTCAGAAACCAGCGACAGCAAGCCTACTTGCCTGCTCTGACGTCCCGGTTGAGACCAGAACGACGAGCTGAGGATGGGGTCTCAACGGCGCCTTCATTCTTCATTCGAGCCTCAGATCGAGCGGCCTTCCGAGACCGGGACGTACCGCAGACCGCACTCGTCAATTACGCGCTTCGGGTCGGTCTTAGAGGGGCGCGGGGCGACCTCGAAGTGCGAGAAGCGCCGAGGTTTCGTCCACCGAAGCGGGCCATGTACGAGGCGCTCCGCGGGTCCTGACAAGCGCGTCGAGGAGCGCCAGCCCCTCGGGGCGTGGAAGCCTGCACACGTTTGCCCCGTTGAGCCTCTCCTTTGCTCGGGAGAAGGTGGCGATGAACACGCCCGGTCGGTTGTCAGCCAAGGCACGCCGGGGCCGCAACCCAGCGCACAACGGGATGAAATCGAAACCGCGGCCACCCGCGGGGAGTCGGGCGGCGCGACGCCGGCAGGCTGTCCGCGAGACTTAGCACGAAGTCCGGGGTTCGAACGAAGCCCTCCCAGATGGTCGGCTCCGCAAGCCCCTTCTCGACGCACTCCTTCCAGTAGGCGTCGAACCTGTCCTCGAGCGCGAACGCGTCGTCGAGGGTGGGCAGCTCGACCCGCTCACTGGCACAGAGCACCAGGTCGATCGCAATGCCATCGACCCACCGTGGATCGCTGAAGATCACCACGTCGCCGGGGTTCACCACCCCTGGGAAGGTCCGAAGGTCCCTACGTCCCGGCCATCGAAGTCGAGGACGGGCTTCCCGACGTTGCAGTACGAGAGGAACCAGGGCAGCCGTTCCGCGAGCACGTTCGGATCGACATTCCGATCCGGGTGCCTCGTCCTCCAACCCATCCACGCAGACGCGGTGCTCCGAGGGGCGGCGCGGCACGAGCCGGTCGTGGTCGCGCTCGAGGCTCGCGCCCTCGACGGTGAAGAGGTACCGCCCAGCGATCGGCGCATTCCGCCCCGAACGCTGCGCGTCGAACCCGTGCCTGAAGAAGAAGACGTCCATGTGCATCACGCGGCTTCACCGAGCATCTCGTGCACCTTCGCCGTGTACGTACCCTCGCGATCTGCGTCGATCACGCGCTTGAAGTACTCAGCCGATCTCCGTCGATCGCCGACCATGTGATAGTACTGACCAAGCTGGAATAGGCTGAAGAGATCGAAGGCTTCCAGGGCGAGTGCCTGGTTGCAGAAGCTCAGCGCGAGCCGATCGTTGCCGTTCAGCGCGTGCGCCCAGCCGAGCTTGCTGTACACCACGACAGCGTCGGGCGTTTCTTGCGAACTTGCTCGAGCAGCTCGATCGGTCTCGGGTAGTCGCCATCCAGGCCGACCGCGATCGCGAGGCGGAATCGGCTGTATGGCCGATCGTGGATACTCGCGAGCGCGTCGAAGATGGTGACGGCCTTCGAATACTGTTGCTGCTGGACGTTAGAGCTGTCCCAGCCGCTCGAGGACTTCGAGACGGTGGTGGGTCTCGACCGGGTAGCCGCGGTCGTAGGTTGCCAAAAGCATCGGTGGCTTTCCGATGGTAGCCCAGGCGCACGCAGATGCCGGCGAGCATCCGGAGGTACTGTGGATGCCCATCGCTCCGATCCACACGGCCGCCTCTGCGGCCTCGAGGGCGCCCTGCGCGTCATTCTCCGCGAGCTTCTGCTTGGCGAGCTCCAGGTAGTACAGTGGACTCGAAGACGGCGGATGGAACGGGAGTTGCGAGGGCACGACGCGCGCGGGAAGATCCTTCTCGGCGTGCACCTGGCGCAAGGCCAAGAGGCAAGCCTCGACGTCCCTCCGCATCGCTCCGCAGTCCGGGTAACGCTTTTCCGGCCGCCGCTCCATGGCTCAGAGAATCACGGCCTCGAGCTCCACTGGGATGTCGCGGTTGATCTCGCGAGGCTTCTCGACGGCGATGCCGGTCAAGAGCTGGTGCGGGGTCGTGTACGGAAGGCGGCCCGTCGTCATTTCATACAGCAGCACGCCAAGTGAGTAGATGTCGCTCACGTTGCGGCCACGACGACCGTCGAGGGCGACCTCGGGCGCCATGTAGGCCTCGGTGCCGTGCCGCTTGGTAAAGACCCAGACGTCCTCCAGCCGACGGCTTGCGCCGAAATTGGTGATCTTCGCGCGTCCCGAAGCGCGCTCGATCAGGATTCCGGGGCTTCGGGTCGTTGTGAGAGATGTTCGCAGCATGGACGGCACCGAGGCCGTCAAGCACCTGCAGGGTCCACAACTTCGCGTTGCTCCGCGAACCGCGAGAAGGGGGCCGAAATCTGCCCCAACGGGCTGCAGATCTCGCAAGGGAATGCGCTGGCGCCACTCGTTGCACCGTCAGGGGCAGCCTGGCGCACCCGAAATTCCGCGAGCGCTTCGAGGCGACGTTCCGCCGCATGATCCTCGCCGCGCAGGCGGAGCAGGAGCATACCGGGATGCCCTCGCCGACCGAGCTCCGCGCGCTGGAGAGCAAGCGCGCCCACCTGGTGCGCGTCCTTGAGGACGGCGCCAGCGACGTGGAGGCGCTCGTCGACCGGCTCCGTGCGCTCGAGGCCCAGCTCCGAGAGCTCCGCGCCCGGCACGCCGCCCTCCTCGAGCGGCAGCCGGCGCGGCAGGTCATCCAGTTCCCCAGCGCCGCGTTCGTCCTGGTGGGGGCCTTCGAGGACATCGAGGGCACGCTCTCGGCCGACCCGACCTCGGCGCGGGCAGCGATCGAGGCCCGCTTGGCCCCGACCGCCCTGACGCCCCGCAAGGGCCCGAAGGGCGTCCACTACCGCCTTGAAACGACGCTGAAAATAGAACCGGCCGCCTTGGCGGGCGGCCGGTTTGTTCCCGAAGTCAGCGGGAACGTCAGTTGCGGGGGCCTGCGCTGGGAATTTTCTAGTGCTCCAAAGCCCGTAATTCTTAAGAGAATTGGCGAGCGGAGGCGCTGCCGGTACCCCGGTTGCGGCCATTTTCAGCACGGACACGGGTTATGCGACGGCCACCGGAACCAGCTCCGGCGAGGGGTCGAGCTCAGCCCTCTCCAGCCGCCGCGGAGGGGTGCCGCGTCTGCCCGGTAAGGACGTCGCCTTCGGGGACGAACACCGAGCGTACCGTCGACCGCCGCGATCCGGAGTCAGGCGGTCGGCTCGGCGCGACAGGCCATCGCAGATGAGCGTCACGCGTGACGGCCGCACGGGCCGGCACTATTCTGCCTCCCATGGCCACCGCCTGGCGCGACCGCATCACAGCGGACCCAGCCGTCCTCGTAGGGAAGCCGGTCGTGCGCGGCACGCGCCTCGCCGTCGAGTTCGTCCTCGAGCTCATCGCGGCGGGGTGGAGCTTCGACGAGATCGTGGCAGAGTACCCGGGCCTCACCGTCGAAGACATCCGGGCCTGCGTCGCCTACGCGAGGGACGTCCTGGCCGAGGAGCGCGTCTTCCCGGCGGCGCGCGCGCGATGAGGTTCCTGGCCAACGAGAACTTCCCTCGGGCCGCCGTCACGGCGCTCCGCGTCGAGGGGCATGATACCGGCTGGGTGCGGACCGATGCGCCTGGAGCCACGGACGAGGAGGTGCTCGGCCGAGCGCGGGCCGAGGGCCGTGTCCTCCTCACGTTCGACAAGGACTTCGGCGAGCTCGTGCTGAAGCGAGGGCTTTCGGCCAGCCCCGGCGTGGTCCTCTTCCGCCTGCCCCTCGAGAAGCCCGCCGAGCTCACCCATCGTGTGGTCGCCGCGCTCGCGGCGCGCGACGACTGGTCCGGGCACTTCACCGTGGTCGAGCCCGAGCGAATCCGCATGCGTCCGCTGCCCGGGTGAGGCGCCAGGCGCTTCCCCTGCGGGCGCCAAGAGCTGCCCGTTACGGCCTACTCCGAGGACCCCTCTTCATCCTCGACGTCATCGTCCTCGTCGACGTCTTCGACCTCGATGAGCTCCTCGCGCAACACGCAAAGCATGTTGACGAGGAACTGTTCGAGCCCCTCCTGCTCGATGAACTTCTCGGCCGACCGGATCCAGGTCGCGTCGGGCACGGTGCCGTTCAACGCGTGGAGAGGGTTGCAGATCACCCTGCGGATGTCGGCCTCCGTCCATCCCTCTGCGTCCTCATCGGGAACGACGGTCGGCTCGGGGAGCGGCGGTTCCGAGGCCTCGCTCGCCTCGCCCGACTCCCCCTCCCCGAACATCTCCCGGTACTCCCGGACCGCATCCTCGAATTCCTTCACGTCCTTGTCTGGAAGAAGGTTCCTGTTCTCTGCGGTCACGATGATGCCCGTCTTGTTCACGGCGTAAACGAGCTCCTCCGGGACACCGGCCTTCTTCGCCGCCTCCCCGAACTCGCGGCGCATCTCGGCGGTGTCCATCTCCATCGGCTGCGGCGTGTCCGCGTTCGGGTCGAAGAAGATCGGGTCCTGGGGTCCCATCTCGCGGCCGAACGTCGCGCGGAAGGCCCGCTCTTGCTCCTTCAGGATCTCCTGTAGCTCGAGCGTCAACGGTACGGTGCGCCCGACGTTACCTTGCTCGTCCAGCGTGAACTTGAAACCCTTCTTCGCGCAGCAGACCTTGTACTTCTTGCCTGAGCCACAAGGACACGGCTGATATCGCGGGTACTCTCTGGGCATCATCAGGCCTCACCGTCGCGACACCAGGCGTCACCGTCCCCTCTTCGGCTTCCGCACCTCGATAACCGGCTCCTCGTGGACATCACCCTCGGGGACGAACACTACCCGCATCCCCCAGCCCGCGTACACGCTCAGCATCTGGCCGAACTCCCGCAGCGAGTACTCCTCGTCGTCGATGAAGACCGCGACCGGGTCGCCCTCCTCGATGCCGCCGTCGGTGATGTGGCATCGCAGGACGTCGCCGCGCGGGATGAGCTGACCCGTGCGACGGTCGCGCTTCACCTGGCGGGTGCCGGGCGGGACCTCGACCGCGACCCAGTCGAAGGTAGCCGCCGAAATCTGCATCGCCTCGATGCACTGGTTGTGGGTCTCGAGGATCTCCTCGTCCGTCATCGCGGCCATCTTCTCTGGATCGAGCACGAGGGACACCCCCGAGACGTTCTCCTCTGCGTACTCGGTGTTCGCGCCTTGGCCATCCCGGGTGATGCGGACCTGGTCCGGCGTCGCGATGTAGGGCCTCTTCGGCCGGATGTTCCTGCCCTTCTTCCTCACGGGGATCTCCTCACGGCCGCGCCGTTACGACGGTCACCTGTTCACCGCCGAATGCGGGCGGCTCTCGGCCACGTCGGGCAAGCCGGCGAGGAAGACGGCCTCCTTCCGGTGGTTCACGTAGGCCTCGAACACGAACTCGTTCCAGTACGCCCGCGTGGGACCGAACTTCATGTGCCGCTCGTAGGCCTCGAGGCTCCCCTGGGGCACGGCGCGTCGGAGGTACGCCTGCCACTCGCGCACCCCTGGCTTCAGCAGGATGTAGGGCGTCGTGATGACGACGTGCTCCACGGCGTCAGGGATGGGGGGCGGCAGGACCCGCGCATACCAGAGCTCGCCCTTCTGGCCGCTGTAGCCTGCGGGGACCATGGCGCGGCATACGCTGCCCGTGCCGATCTCACGGAGGACGGCGAGGTCGCCCTCTGTCCCCTCGTGAGCGTAGACGCCCATCATCGAGTCCTGCATCAGCCGGATGAGGCGCAGCATCTCGCTGTGCATGCCGAAGGCAGCACCCACCTCCAGGACGGTCGTGCCGAAGGTCTCGTCGCCCGACCCGATGCAAGCGTCGAAGAACGCCCAGAACGAAAAGTACGATTTGGTGAGCGGGCTCATCGGCGGGCCGCTCGGCAGGTATTCATCCTCGGCCTTCGCCACGAGGTCCGTGAGCGCTGCCAGCTCGTCCAAGGCGGAGAGCTGCTCGACGAACACGGAAACCTGGTTCTGGACGTAGGCGTACGCAGCGTGCGTCAGATGGAGATCAGCGAGCCTCTCCTTCGTCGCCACCGTCTTCTGCAGCTCCTTCGCGGCGGCCCGGCCGGCGATCACGCTTCTGAGATCGGTGACCTTACCGCGCGCGTGCCGCTTCATCTTCGCTACCAGCTCTTCGGCGAGGGGTCTGCGCCCCGCCGCCACGCTGGCCGTAGCCTTGGGCACTGCGGAGCCGAACAGCGCAGCGATGGGCTTCTCGCCGTCCAGCCAGTGAACCTGGACCTTGCCCTCGGGGCTCAGCCCAGCCGCGACGATGCGCCTGTCATCGTCCGGGTAGTTGGCCTTCTTGTACGCCACCAGCTCCGCGATCATCTCGTCGGTGTCGCTCGACCGTAGCTCCGGCCAGGGCGATGCGCCGTCCCAGTCGAACTTCGCCAGGAGATCCCGATGCTTGTTCCTGAGAACGGGCTCGCCAAGGGCAGAGTTCCAGGCGGCGGTCGCCAGGACCAGTGCACACTCGACGGCGGGTATGGACGGGACCGTCTCGGGCTCCTTGAGGAGCCGGAGCGCCATCTCCTTGATGATCTCCGACATCTTCCGCCCTGGCTCATCCTGTCCGGCTCCAGCGCGGCGGACGGGGAATTTCACCACGTTCTTCCGCTTCTTGCTCACGTGCTCGCTCCCTTCCAGCCGGTCGGCCCGATCTCGAATGTCACCCCCGCCCCTCCCGCTTCGGCAGGCGACGCAGAGCAGCCTTCTGCTCCGCGTTCGCCACGCGCCGGGCGGCGGCGAGGTGTCGCGGCCGCTCGCGGTCGGCGAAGTCCTCGATGGCTTGATGGACCACGCGGGCGTACTCGTCCGCCGGAGTCCCTTCCGCGAGACAGCGGAAGTAGGCCGGCAGGGCGGCCTGCCAGTCGACGTCGACCTGCCAGGAGCCCGCCTCGTCGGCGAAGAACACGATGCTGTCGGGGTCGCTGTCGAGGCGCCGGAGCAGCGCGAAGAGGAGGTCGAATGCCTCCCGCAGCTGGGGCCTCGGGCCATTCTCAACGGCCCGGATGCACTTCCCGATCAGCCGCTCGAAGTCGGCGACGAACTCTTCGGTCCCTTCGGATTTGTCCATGAAGTTCCGGGAGTTGACGCCGAAGCTGTCGTAGTAGTCGCGGTGCAGGACGGCTGCGTGGAACTTCCGCACTTCGTCCAGCAGGGGCTTCACCCCACCCTTCCCTCCAGCGAGGACCTCGAGGCGGACGAGGTCGCCGAGGAGCGCGGCCAGCTTCGCCCTCGGGACGAGCTCGGTCGCCCTCTCGGCGATGGTCAGGAGATCGCCACGGGTCAGCCGCCGCAGCGCCAAGCGCAGCTTCTCGAGATCGACGGTCGGCATCCTGAACCTTGCGGCGGCGGAAAGGGCCGTCCTCGGCGAGCTCCGCCTGGGCCGTGAGGCTACCAGGGACGGCTGACACCCAGACCGCGCCGATCTCGGCCGAGAGCGCGTCAGGGGGCAGCAGTACCGTCCCTCCCCATGAGCGCGCCGCCCAGGAATGGCCCGTGCCCGTGCGACTCGGGCGTCAAGTACAAGAAGTGCTGCCTTCCCAAGGACGAAGCCGCACGCGCCGCACCGCCACGGCGCGTCCATGCCGTAGACCACCGCGGCACGTCGTTCGCCGTGACCGGCAACCCAAGCCGCGAGACGCTCGACCTCGCGGTCGACTACTTCGCCAGGAAGGACGCCGACGAAGGGTGGGCCGCGCAGGTCGCGCGCTTCTCGCAGCCGCTCATCGACGCGGCGGGGGACAACCCGGTGGCGGTCGAGAACGCGATGACCCTCGGCGCGCTCCTCTGGAACGTCGCCGTAGCGGGCGAAGACCCCGACGTGGCGCTCGCCGACGCGATGAAGGGCATGTCCCTGAGCGACGAAGCTGCCGCGGAGTTCCGCGCCATCGCCGCCGGCATGGTCGAGCGCCACAAGCAGATGTTCCCGGCGCTGCATGCGGACCGGGGGGAGAGATGCGCCTCTACCGAGGGCTGATGGAACCCTACCGACCAGAGAGGGTCGTTCGGACTCCGGAGCGGCCGGCCGTCACGACGGACTTCACGGACTGCCCCTTGACGGCGCTCCGATACGCCGCAGGGCCGCGCGGTGTCGTGCTCGTTCTCGACGTTCCGACGGAGCCGATGGACGCGCGCAAGTTCAGCGAGGAGCTGTGGCTCGGGATGGGCAGCGCCAGGCGCTTCATGGCGTGGGGCAAGTTCGACAGGTTCATCACGACGATCCTGCCCGCGAAGGAACTCCGCGCCGTCATCCGGGTCAAGGGCGTGGCCAGCGCAGGTGACGAGTACAAGGCCGCGTTGCTGAAGAGGAGGATCCAGGAACGGCTCGACGAGGCGGCCCGTGAGCGGCGTGGCCCATCCGCCTCACCCTCGCCGGAGACTCGCGCTGCATGCCTTCCGGATCGGCGATAAGCTTACCATCGGAGAACCTCTGAACACCTGGAACGTCTTGCGCTCACCCTGCCGACACCATCCGGGATGCCCGGGCGCGAGCGCTCGTGCTGCTTCTACGTGACGCGTGGGCGGAGCACTATGAACCCGAATCAGGTGATAGAGCGCCTCCTGGAGGCCCACAACATAGCCGTCGGGAGCCGCTACGTCGTGACGCGATACCCGGACACGCACAATCGGGGGTCGCGCGAGATCGACGCCTACGCGGAGAGCCCCGGGCTTCCACCGCTCGCCATCGAGCACACGAAGGTGGAGTCGCTCGAATACCAGGATCGGGACTCCGCATGGTTCGTGGGAGGGCTCGGGCAACTCGAAACAGAACTGAACGGGGCCTTTCCGTTCTGGCTCGGGATCGAGTTGCCGTATCGCAACGTCGAACCCCGCCAGGACTGGAGATCGATCCGAGGAGTCCTCAAGGAGTGGCTCCTGGCAAGTGCACCCAACCTGCCGGACGGCAGGACGGAGCACGCCATACCAGGAGTGCCGTTCTCCTTGGCGGTCTGGAAGAACCCGAGCCTGCCGGTGGGGGTATTCCTGATACGTCATGTCCCACCGGGTGACCGCGAGGCCCTGTTGCTCGCCAGGATGCACGATAGGCTTGACCACAAATACCAACGACTCGGACAGTACAGGCGCGAAGGAGCACGTACCATCAATTTGCTCGACTCACGAGACATCGCGCTGGTGAGCCCGCAGAGCCTCTACCGCGCGTTCCTTCGCGCGACCAGGGAGAGGCCGCGGCCCGATCTCGATCAGGTCTGGCTGGCGTGGCCGCCTGGTGCGGGCGCGTGCACCATGTACTGCTTTCACGGTCCGGAAGAGGTGATGGTTGGTGTCAACCCGGCCAACTTCCGGTTCGGCCCGCAGTTCTCGAAGGAGTGGCTGCCTGACGGAACCTAACGGCGGCAACGCCGTGTCACCTGGAACAGCCCGCTTCGGAGCGGGGAGCTTCACCCCGATCTCGCCCGACACGACGCCCGCGACGACGCGCCCAGGCAGCGCGTGCGAGTTCCCGCACACGTCCGTGATCGCCTTGAGGGCGGATGCCTGTGCCCCCCACGGCCCGCCTTCGGCGATCTCTCAGCAGGCCCTGCTATCCTCTGGAGATGCAGCACCCCCAGGCAGCGCGACCTCTGTACTCCACCGGCTCGAACGTTCTGTCTGTCGCGACGATGGCGAGGACGCGATACTGCCTGGCGGTGGCCGGCAAGTGCATCCACTGCAACCGCCGCCTGCTCGTGTCCCAGATAGGCGACTTGATCGGGACCGCGTCCATCGAGCACATCGTGCCGAGGACCCATGGCGGCACGGACGACCTGGAGAACCTTGCGCTCGCCTGCGCCGCATGTAACGGCGAAAAGGGCGTGCGGCACGATCACCGCAGCCGGGATGACCCGAAGTTGGTGGCGATGATCGACCGCCTCCAGCGACGCCGGCGAGAGCGGTGGAGGGAGCCGAGGCCTACGTGACTTCCGTCGGCGAGAGAGAACCTCGCGGAACCCTGCCGTGGTCACGAACGCTCTCGAGAGTCCGGAGGTTCGCGCGGCCGTGGCCTCTGCCGCGCCGACTGGCGCGGAGGCTATCACACCTGACTCTTCGTTTTGCGCGGGCCTTGGCTGCCTCGACCCGACGCCCCCGATCTCGCTCGCCGAGATCGGTCGCCTCGTTGACGCCGTAAAATGGAGAGCTCAGCCAGACAGTGCCTGGGCCCTTACGTTACCCGGCCTTCTTGACTGAGCGCTACTCCTTCACCATCGACTTCTTGAGCCAGGCCAGCGGAGGACCGCGCTTCCGCCGACGGCCTCTCTTGTCCTCGCTCCGAATCTCGTTCACAACCTGCTCAACGGTTTCGGCCGGTACGACATCGTTGGACTTCCCGCCCCGCTGGGCTTCGTCGCCCTGCGCAGTCAACGCGGACCGTTCGTTTGTGTTGGACATGCGGGCTATTGTACCCCTAAGGGCCTAGGTAGGGGTCACATGTAGAAGTCACAAGGACTATTTGTTGTATCGAATACCCAGGCTGTAGAAGGCTCTGCCGCTGCTGATTTCGGCATGCCGTCGGGACGGCTGCCGGCTCGGCGGCCATGAGCACTTTGACGGAGTAAATTCGAAGATTGCATGAAGCGTGGCGGTTCGACGCACGCCGAGTCGGAATGACCCAGGGTCCCAGCACGAGGACGGCTTTTCGCGAGCGCCAGCCCCTCGAGCAAACGGACCACTGGTGGGGTGAAGACGCGAGACGTTGGCGATCCGGCCGGCGCAGCGCTCGATGCAGGGGCGGTCCGCGGGCGTGATCGCCCCGGAAGCTCGAAGCTCACCCGTCGAGGCCCGGTAACTTCCGTGATCACCTAAAACGGGCAGGACCAGCGTTCGTTGCCACACACGCGTGCTGGCAGGACACGGCGCGAACGTGCTACTCAGCCCACTTCAGCGGCATGATGGCGACCAAGATGTCCTCTCGCATGGCGATGGTGGCCAGGGTGGCCCTTCCGGTCTGTTGGCGCTTATGAGAAAGCGCGGAAATCTGGACCA
>Ga0335080_10007084_pt1 | contig 11609 bp, 13 predicted proteins | sample Lox_Sample_34_FD_206720 | JGI IMG/M metagenome (GOLD analysis project Ga0335080, IMG submission 206720) | Soil microbial communities from Loxahatchee National Wildlife Refuge, Florida, United States - Lox_Sample_3.4 | ecosystem: Environmental > Terrestrial > Soil > Wetlands | place: USA...
AGGTCGAGGCGAACTTCTCGTGGTTCGCCTTCCAGTCACCGTCGACGGCAGGGAACGGGAGCTACAGCTTCCCCGATCCGACGACGCTGACCGCGCTCTCGCCGACGCCGCTGCTCCCGGGCTGCGTCCCGGCGAACTGAGCATCGACCCGATCTCCGCCCGGGACGTGCCTCCGGGCGGAGCTCAGCGCGCGAACGAGGGCGACGCGGTCGCGGGCTCCCTGGGCACCCAGAGGTCGTCGCTCCTCTCGTAGGAGCGCTTCACCGCCGCCCACGCGATGCGGTGTGCTCTGGCGTCCTCGCCCCACCGCTCCCAGGCGTTGTTGAACGCAGCTCGGTAGATGTCCTGTGCGTGGTCGGGGAGATGAGCGCGGACCACGGCCGGAAGAGCAGCGTTGCTGGAGTACGGCATCGTGAGCCTCCTGATATCGAGGCTGCATCGAGCGCGCCACCGACGTGCATTCGATGGGCTTCTCGGGAGCAGTTCGCCGGCGCTGGAACGTGGAGCGCAATGTTTGCGCGCACCTCCGCTATCGCACCCGCGTGCCTGCGTCAGCGTCCCAGCGGAGCGGTCTCGGCTGCTTCGCCAGCGGCGCCTCGGGCACCTGGCCGACCGAGACTCCGTACTTCCACTCCGGCGGGCAGATGGCGATGAAGCGCGCGTAGCCTCCGGTGCCCCCCTGGAACTTGGGGTAGCCGATGGCCACCAGGGCGCCGGCCTCGGGAACCTGGTCCAGGTTGGCCACGCCCTCGGCCTGGGTGTAGCCGTGGGTGAGGAGCCAGCGCTCGCCCTCGAAGTTCGGAGTGGTGTCGGTGTCCAGAGGCTCGTGCCCGTGGAAGAGGATGTGTCGCTGCTCGTGGAGGAACCTGAGCGCATCCAGCTTCACCCCAGGGAAGCGGGTGCGCGTGGCGAGCGCCGGGTCGGGCCAGTCCTTCGACCAGTCGGAGCGGACGAAGACCACCGAGCCGGCCGGGATGCGCCCGTGCCGCGACTCCCAGGCGAGGATGTCGTCGACCGTGAGGTGGTAGCCGGGGTCGCGCGCCACCTTCTCCTGGATGGGGATGACCACCAGCGGCCGGACGGCGAAGGTGGCGGGCAGCTCGTCGATCGCCGGGTAGTCCGGGTTCCAGTGCGCGGGCGGATCGAGCTGCGTCCCGAGCTGGTCGGTGCCGAGGTCGTAGTGCGTCGCCTCGAAGCCGTCGGTCGCGTACGACCAGGGCTTCCCCGTCTTCGGATCGGCCGCGGGCGAGAACGTGGACCGGGCGAAGCCGGCCCAGACCGGAATCCCCGGGTTCAGGGTGTGCGTGAGGTCGACGTACTTCGCGCCCGCGAGCGACTGGCGGTAGAGGCGCCACAGCTCGGGCTCGACGCCGGCGTCGCGGGCGCCGGCCGTTCCTCCGAGGAGGAGGGCGGCTGCGAGAAGTCTGTGCATCCGAGTCGACTCCTGGGTGAGCCTCGGGGTGGCCACCTCGCCGCGCGGAGGTTAGGTCCAGGCCGGTGAAGGCGAACAGGACATTCTCCCTCTTCGACGGTCGAGCCATCCCGGCCGTCGGGTTCGGGACCTGGCCGCTCGCGGGAGCGGAGGCGACGCGTGTGGTCGCCTCGGCGATCGACGTGGGCTACCGGCTCATCGACACCGCGGCCATGTACGAGAACGAGCGGGAGGTCGGGCTGGGGCTCCGGGCGTCGCGGGTCCGCCGTGGGGAGCTGTTCGTGACGACGAAGCTGCGCGGAGCCGACCACGGCTACCGGTCGACGCTCGGGGCCCTCGACGAGAGCCTGGAGCGTCTGGGCCTCGAGTACGTCGACCTCTACCTGATCCACTGGCCACTGCCGCGGATGAACCTCTACGTCGACAGCTGGCGCGCGATGGTCGAGCTGCGGAAACAGGGGAAGACCCGTTCGATCGGCGTCTCCAACTTCGAGCGCGAGCACCTCGAGGCGCTCATCCAGGCCATCGGCATCGTCCCCGCGGTGAACCAGATCGAGCTCCACCCCGAGTTCTCCCAGCCCGCGCTGCGGGCGTTCCATGCCTCCCAGGGAATCGTCACCGAGGCGTGGCGACCGCTGGGGAAGGGGAGCTCGCTCGCGGCTCCGATCGTCCAGGGCATCGCGGGAAAGCACGGGAAGACGCCGGCCCAGGTCGTCCTCCGGTGGGAGCTCGAGCTGGGCGTGCTGGCCATCCCCAAGACCGCATCGGTCGACCGGATGCGAGAGAACCTGTCGGTCTTCGACTTCGAGCTCGACGCGGACGACCACGCACGGATGGCGTCACTCGATCGCGGCGAGCGCCACGGCGGGGACCCGAACGTGCACGAGGAACTGTGACGAGGATCGACGGCGCGAAGCCGCCTGGCGTGGACGAGGCGGCGCTCAGGCGGAGGACGGTGCTTCAGTGGTACTTGAACACCGTGCCCGTTCCGTTCACGCCCCCGCTCTGAGTCGTTCCGAAGAGATTTCCGGCGCTGTCCATGACGATGGCACCGGTCGGGTTCTGACCGTCGGTCGCCGATGCCCCGAAGGAGTAGAGGGTGGACTTGGCACCCGAGCTCGAGATCTTGAACAGCGTGCCCTTTCCGTTCGCACCGCCCGCGTAGGTCGTCCCGTAGAGATTTCCGGAGCCGTCCAGGATCACGCTCCCTCGTGGACTCACCCCGTCGTCGGCCGATGCCCCGAAGGAATACAGGGTGGTCTTGGTTCCCGAGGCAGCGATCTTGAACACCGTTCCCGGGCTGGATACCCCTGGGCTATCGTTTGCGCCGCCCTGGGAAGTGGTTCCGTAGAGATTCCCGGCGCCATCCCGTGCCAGCGCTCCGAGGGAATCGAACCCGTCGGTTCGCGAGGTGAAGGAATAGACGGTGGACTCCATGCCCGACGCCGTGATCTCGAAGACCTCACCCCCGTGACCGGTGTTCTCGGTCGTCCCGTAGAGGTTGCCGGCGCCGTCGATGATCAATCCGGCAAAGGGACCATTGGTGGGCGCTGCAGCTGAAAAAGAATAGAGGATGGTCGTCGCACCACCGGAAATCTTGAAGACGGTACCGGCGCCGTCCGTGCCACCCCCATTGGTCGTTCCATAGATGTTTCCGGCGGCGTCCAGGATCAGGGTCGAACAGGGCAGCTCTCCTGCGGCCCCCGAGGTGACGAGGCTGTGGAGAGATTCCGTTCCCGACGGCGAGATCTCGAAGACCGTGCCGTTTCCGTGGTTGTCGTCACCACCATAGGAGCCAGTTCCCCAGAGGTTGCCCTGGCCATCCATGACCACTCCACCGATCGGATACCGCGCGTCCCCGCCAGGACCTCCATTGACCGCGAAGGAATACACGATGGACTCGGTGCCGGAGGTGGAAAGCTTGAACACCGTGCCCGTTCCGTTCGTGCCACCCCCGTGGGTCGTGCCGTAGAAGTTGCCATCGCTCGCCAGCATCAGGCCACCCCAGGGCTGCCGCCCGTCGGTCCCCGAGGCAGGTCCGAAGGAATACACGATGGTTTCCTGACCTCCGCCGCCACCACCTCCGCCGCCGCCTCCGCCGTTACCGCCGTTGCCGCCGTTGCCGCCGTTTCCCCCGCCGTTCGACCCGCCACACGCTACCCAGGACAGCACCACGCCGAGCAGAATCCAGGTCCGCGCCATAGAGCCTCCAGTCGAGGTTCGCCCTCGCTCGCTCGAGCCACCGACGGACGCCCAGGAGCGGCTCGCGCTCGAGAGCGCATGCATTTTGGAAACCCCTGGCTTTCACCCTCATCAGCGCGCAGGCGGTGCGTGTCGATCTGGATGCTCCTGCGCGATGCGGGGCAATGCACCCGGCGGTTCCCGAGCAGAGGAACGCTTCGAGCGAGCGCCGCCAGCTCCTCGGGCCGCGAAGGCGTCTCCTGCAGTCGAATGGTGGAGCGTGCGCGGCGGATCGAAGCATCGCAGCTAATCGCGGCGAGGCCTGGAAGCCGATCCCGTCCCGACGAGGAGCGGCGAGAGCACCCCTGGGGCAACGCAGAGGCCCGAGCAGCCCCAGGCTTCTGCGAGCAGAGCGCCCCGCCGCTCTTGCGCTCAGCTTCCGACTCATTCCGTCGTTTGCGCCACGTCCCTGGCAGCACGAATCCGCTGGGACGCTGCGCGCCGCGGAGGCACAATGACGCCCGATCGACCATGGCCACTCCGCCGGAGACGAACGCCTATCCGCTCGGCAGCGCCGACTTCGAGCACGAGCGCCTCGTGCGCCAGGCGGCCTGGGTGGCACCGCATACCGAGCGCCTGTTCCGCCGCGCGGGCATCGGACCCGGTCAGCGGGTCCTGGAGCTGGGCTCGGGCGTGGGGGACGTCGCGCTGATCGTCGCCCGACTCGTGGGCCCCGCCGGGGAGGTCGTCGGTGTGGAACGCGATCCCCGGTCGCTCGCCCGGGCATCGGCGCGGATGCGCGAGCTGGGGCTCACCCAGGTGCGCTTCGTGCAGACCGACGTCCTGGCACTTCCCGCCGATCGGCCCTTCGACGCGGCAGTCGGGCGCTACATCCTGATGTACATGAAGGATCCGTCCGTGGTCGTGAGGGACGTCGCGCGGCTCGTCCGGCCGGGTGGGGTGGTCGCCTTTCTCGATACGTCCTTCCGGACCTTCCTCGACGCCGTCGAGGACCTCCCGCTGTGGCGGGACGCCGTGGGGGCCATGGTCGAGGTGTTTCACCGGAACGGGGCGAGCACCGAGATGGGACGCGAGCTGGTCGCGGCCTTCCTCGGCGCCGGTCTTCCGGAGCCGGAGACGGAGACGTACACGCTGACCGGGTCGGAGCGCTGGCTCTCCGACCTGGTAGTGAGTCTCCAGCCGCAGGCCGCGGCGCTCGGAATCCCCTTCGGGCACCTCGGCGACGTGCGCACGCTCCACGAGCGGCTCATCGAGGAGGCGAGGTCGATGGGCCGACCGGTGCCGCTGCCACAGATGATGGGAGCCTGGACCCGCGTTCCTGCACCTCCCTGACGGCCGCGTTCTGGTCAGACGCCGGTGCTGCGCGTGGTTGGTGTTCCCACGCCGGAGCCGGGCGCAGGGCCTCGAACCGGACTTCACCACCGCTACCGAGCGGCCCAGCGACCTCCGGGACACACCTGCCTGAGGGTGCGGCGGACCCGCGGGGAGATCGCGCCCTGGACGCTCATCGAGGATGGCCGCCGGCTCGAGCTCGCCGTCTCGGGGCCTCTCATCGCGCACGACTTCTCGACCGTGCTCGGCGCAGGCACCGACGGAGTGGGTCTTGACCGCCGGCAGGTTCCGCCGAAGCTCCGGGCGTTCATCGACCACGCGAACTGAGGTTTCGCCACCCGACGGAGGTGACGGCCCTTCCCGGGGTCAAGGCGCGAGTACTTCACGTGATCCAGCACCTCCCCGAGGTCCTTGCCGCGAGCGACGTCGCGCACGCGCCAGCGCTGCCAGTCTCCGCCGCCCGCGGCGAGCCCGTAGGCGACCGTCGTCCCCCGGTCGTTCACCGCGATCCGCGTGAAGGCGAGGCTTCCATCACGGGACAGGAGATTCGGGTCGAAGACGACGGTGGGTGTCTCCGCGAGCGATTGGGCCATCAGGAGCACGCGCTGTGGCTGCCGGCCGTCGGACTCCGTCCAGAAGTAGCGCCCGGCGTGGACGATCGGCGGTGAGACGAAAGGAACCGTGGCAGCGGCGGCGAGCCGGGCACGGAGCGCATCGCGCCCGGGAATGCGCGACAGGAGGGTCGCGGTGAGCTGGTTCTCTGCGTCCATCCAGGCGCGCGTCTCCGGTGCGTGGAGGTCCTCGAGCGCTCGATAGGGGTCCGGCACTTCGACCCCGAAGTGGACCTCGCGCACGTCCGCCCGGGGTGGCGGCGGGTAGATCTGAGCAGTCGGTGCCGTTGATGCGGCGGGTGTTGCGGATGCCGCGGGTGCCGACTTCGTCGGAGCAGGATCGGCCGTGGTGCAACCGACGAGGAGGATCAAGACGAGCGGGCGCATCGTGCCGACTGTAGCGGCGAAGGCAGCGCGGAGGTGGCGAGAGTGATCGCGATCTGGAGCGTTCTGCTCACCGCCAACGGCCTCCGGGAAGCTGCGCAGTCGGCTCGAGATCCATTCACCGAAAAGCGGCGAGCCAGGCGAACACGGGGACCGACGCGGCCACGATGGCGAGACACGTTTGCGCGACCCGGCTCCGGAGCGGCGGCAGAGGTGACACAGCCGCCCCGACCAGGACACCGGACACGAATCCGCAGAGATGGCCGGCGACATCGGCGCGCTTCGACGTGCCCAGGTACGCAAGCAGCGCCAGCCCACCCACGAGGGGCATCCAGACGCGGCGGCTGTCCCGCGGCAAGGCGGCCAGTGCGCCCAGAGCCCCGAAGACGGCGGTCGAGGCGCCGATGGACACGAAGTCGCGGCGGATGAGCTCGGCGGCGGCGAGGGTCCCTGCGGCACCCGAGAGCAGCACGAGCGCGCTCGCGACCCCTGGACCGACGGAGCGAGCGAGCAGCGCGAGGAGAAGCCCGCCCAGCAGCGCGTTGCCCGCGACATGGCCAGCATCCGCGTGCAGGGTCAGCGCTGTGACGGCTCGCCACCAGTCGCCGCGGACGATCGCGGCCGCGTCGGCGCTCCCCCGCTCGAACCAGGGCGAGCCCGGGGCCTCCGGACCCGTCCGGAGGTACATCGCGACCAGCCCGAGCGCGAACGCGACACCCGAGGCCGCCGCTCCCGTGGTGGAGTGGAGGACCCTCTCGGGAGCGCGCGCCGCCGGAGCGTTCTCCTTCTCGAACGCAGCCATTGCCGCCCGTGCTCGCGCGGCGTCGTTATCGTCGACCTGGAGCGCCCAGTGCGCGTCATCGACGCGGCGCAGCTCGTGGGGGATGCCCGCTTGCTCGAGGACCAGCGACAGGTCCATCGCACGGCGGAAATCGCTCGAGAGGCGCAGAAGCACGCTGGCAGCCTACTCGGCGCGTGCGTCGCTGGTGACCAGACTCGTCCGGCCGGCCGTTCCCGCTGCACGCGCGAGCTCGTGGACTCGAACGGCAGTGAGCTCCCCGCGTGGGTCGTCACAATGTCATTCACACTTGCCAGACTTCCGCGGCGGATGAACGTGTCGAGGCTTCCTCTCTCCGCGCCGCTGCTCACCCTGACCGTCTCCCTCCTCGCGGGTGGCGAGAGCCAGGCCTCCTCCACGTCGGCCGCTCGTTGTCAGGGGCTCGTCGCCGCCGTGCTGAATCGCGACCCGGACCGTCTGAAGCTCATCCTCGGCAGTGGATGCGACCCACGGGCGTACAGGGGTCCCGTCAACCCACTGCAGCTTGCGATCGCAAAGGGGCAGGTCGAGGAGGCGAGGCTGCTGCTCGGAGCGGGAGCCGATCCGAATGCCATCGGCCAGGATGGCTCGCCCATCGTGCGCTGGCTGGGCTCCGGTCAGCGCGTCACGGACGGTGACCTGCTGGAAGTCGCCACGTTGCTCGACCGGTACCACTGCAGCTTCGGCGGCGGAGACGCCTCGAAGCCGGTGGACCTCATCCTCAATCTCTCCGGACGAAAGGTGCCAAGGAGCCTGGCGTTTCTCGCGTCGAAGCACCTCGCTGGAGACTATGGCCGTGCGTTGAGGGCGATTGCTCGAAGCGATGACGTCGAATCGATGAAGGCTCTCCTCGACGCCGGCGCCGCGCCAGCACCAGCGCTCCGTGATGCGGCGTCGGCGGGACGAACGGCTGCGGTCGCTCTGATGTTGACGTACGTGAAGGACAGAAGCTCTCCCCAGGTGCTCGCCGCCTACCAGAGCGCGATTCGGGCTGGACACCAGGACACGGCGCAGGCCTTCGCAGATGCTGGCGTGCAGCGTCCGCAGGTGACCGAGCCCCAGCGTCCGACCTTCGAGCGTCGCGCGCTGACGCCCGCCCAGCTTCAGCTCCTGAGTCACCTCGGTCTGCCGAATCCGGACCGCCTCGTTGGCCTCTCGGGGGAGATGAAATGCAGCCTCGCGCAGCAATGCGGGGAGCTGATTCTGGTCGACTGCAATTCGGCGGCGGACGGGCCGGCGTACTACATCGACCAGCGGGCCTCGAAGCTCCTGGCCACCTGTGGCGGGGCCTGCATGCACGGATGCACGGGCTGCCCGCCTCCGGAGTGGACCTGCCGCAGATGAGCCAGCTCGGGGGCCGTGCACATCGCCATCGAGGGAACTCGCCGGCCGCGGGTCTGATGGTCTCCTCTCGGTGCTCCGTCGACGGTGCCTTCCATGCAGCCGGTGGCAGAGGCAGCGGAAATCGCGACCGGCCAGTGGCGTGCCTACTGCACGATGCCGTTCTTCACGCCCTGGATGAGGGACGAGGGCGGGCGCGCGCGGACCGGGTGGAGGCTCCTGAGCTACCTCCTCGTCTTTGCCGTCTCGGGCTCGGCGGCGGGTATCCTCGGTCACGAGCTCCGGACCCTCGCCCCGCGCTGGCTCGTCGGGCTCTCGGTGATGCTGCTCGGCGGAGGGGGATGCCTGCTCGGGTTCTGGGTGCTGCGAACGCGCCTCGACCGCCGGCCCTGGTCCTGGATCGGGCTGACCCCATCCGCTCGGATGTTCGCGTTCGTCCTCGTCGGATTCCTGGCCGGCGCGTTGATGATCGGAGCGGTGTTCGGGGTCGAGTTCGGGCTCGGCTGGATCGAGCCTGGCCGGACCGACACTGCGGGCAGGCTCTCGGCGGTCATCGGTGCTCTCTTCGCGGCGCTCGGCGTCGGTCTGATGGAGGAACTTCTCCTCCGCGGGGCCGTGCTCCAGAATCTCGGCGAGCGGCTCCCGCTCTGGGCGGCGACTCTCGCGACGGGCGTCCTCTTCGGTGTTCTGCATCTCGCGAACCCGGCGCAGCGCGTGGACGTCCCGTTCGTCGCTTCGGCCGTGGTCGCGACCCTGATGCTCGTTCTGGCCCGCTTCGTCACCGGGGGTCTGGGATGGGCCGTCGGCTGGCACGCGGGCTGGGACTGGATGCAGGACCTGCTCGGACTCGCAAGCCCCGGCGAGGACACGGGCAGGGAGCTGGTCCACCTCGTGGAGAACGGTCCGAGACTCTGGACGGGGCAGGCACCGAGCATCGAGGGCGGACTTCTTCCCATCGTCTTCATCTGTCTTGCAGCCGCGGTGTTCTGGGCACTCCCGACCCCAGCTCGACGTCGATGGAACTGGCGCTCACCGCTCGTCGAGGGATCGCCGTGGCGCGCGCAGTCACGAGTTGGAGGCCACGGGGCCGATCACCGGACACGCCAGCCATCGTCAAGCCCATAGACAACGGCCTGCTGTGCGCTGGTTGATGGATCTACGCGGCCCGCGCTGCCTCGTTGTCGACCAGGGCGGCGACCTCCGCGAACTCGATGCGAGGCGCGACGCCGTAGAAGGTCGTGATGCGCCGGGCAAGCTCGGGAGTGAAGAATGCCCGCGCCGCCTCCTCGGACTCCCAGAGATAGACGTTCCTTGCCCGCCGGTTCTGGTCGTCGATGGTGAACGCCTTCTGCCGGAGTCCAGGCATCCCGGCAAAGGTCCCCTTCGCGCTCTCGGCGATCCCGAGAATGCGTTTGCGGTCGAAGCTCTTGTCGTACTCGAACGTCACGAACACGGCGATCATGGCCAGCTCCTCGTGGAACAGGTGAGTCGTTCCTAACGCCTCACCGTGCGTTGCGGCGGCTGTGTTCGTGGCCGTTGGCCTCGTCTGGACTGCTCCTCAGATGCCAGCGTCGAACGACATGACGAGGTGAACGACGGCGGTCGCATCGCTGACGCTGGGAAGATCGGCGGTGATGACCCCATCGAGGCACCAGAACTCCTGGCACGGGACACAGGCGTCGGCCCCGGGTTCGACCTCGGCCTTGCTGATGTCGAACGCGATCCCCCCTCCGCCCCGACCGTACGTGACCTCGAACCGTCCGCCGTCGCTCAATGTGACCGACGCCGCGTTGGGGACGCCGTTCGCGTCGCTCGCGGCGATGAGCTGCTGGGGCCCGAGCGCTGGCGCGCCGTTCCACGCGAGATTGACGTTCACCGACTGGACGAGACCGCCGGCCCCGGCGAGGTTGCTCGCCCAGAGAGCTCCGAGGGAAGTCGAGCCCGGGGACCCGGCGCCGGAGTTGTACACCGCGTAGGTCGGCCGGCAGGCACCACGCGCGGTGGCAGCGCCGGTGAGCGTCACCTCGCAGGGGCCCATCTCGGCCAGGGAGCGCGAGCAAACCGAGGGCCCAGCGTCCACCGTGGTCAGGCCCGAGCCGCAATCCCATCCGCCGAGAATGGCCGCACAGCCGAGGACGCCCAGGACCATCCCTCCTCGTGTCGCTCGCCTCGGACTGAGCGCTGTCACAGGCGAGACCACTCGACCTGCGCGCGGGACGTCCGAAGCCGCTGGTCTCTTTCAGGATGGATGCTGCGTTCGACCGTGCGCCGTTTCCGCTCGACGCCCATTCGTCACCTCCCGGATCTAGGGACGAAGCCAACCGGTCGGCTTCTCACCTGCCATGGAGATGCTTCTTTCGCGGCGCCGCCCGGATCAGGCTCGACGACGTCTGATCGCCCGGAGCATGAGCATCAGGAGGACCGCACCGACGAAGGCGATGACCACCGTCCCGGCGATCCCCGAGAAGGGCGCATGCCATCCAAGGGAGTGGAAGATCCAGCTGCCGATGAAGGCACCGATCACCCCGATGATGATGTCTCCGAGCAGGCCAAACCCGGTCCCCACGACGAGGGACGCCAGGAAGCCTGCGATGGCCCCCACTGCCACCCACAAGAGAAATGTCTCGAGCGTCATCGTTCGTCCCCCAGTGAGCCGAAACGATGTCCATTCGGAGGGGCTGCCGGGAGGGCCAGCTGTTCGCCGGCCGACGGAGGATGTCTGCTGGGGCTGGAGGCGTGCTTGCGCGACGCCAGTGGGCGGCCACGGGGTGGCCGTCGTGGAGTGGCTAGTGGTGCCCGTGCCCGGCGTGTCCTTCACGGACGGGAGGGTGCGCCGGTGCCCGGGCCAGCTCATGGGGCTCGACGTAGTGCACCCTCGGCGCTGTCCACCGGCCGCCCACCCAGTACCCGCGCGGCCCCCAGTTCGAGTACTTCGGGGCAAACCCGTACCATCGCCCGAATCCGTGACCCCACCAGACGAAGCGCGCGGGGCCGAAGACGAAGTACGGACGCGGGCCGAGCCCCCAGAGCCACGGAGCGGCGACCCAGACCCAGCCGACTGACGGGTAATACACGTACATCTCGGGCGCTGCCCCGTTGGTGGGGACGTACGTATCGGCCGGGTCGTAGGGCATCCACACCCAGCCGTACTGGCTCGTGTACACCCACTGGCCGGCTTCGGATTGCTGAGGCCCGACCGGCGCCGCCTCGACGGACACCCCGCCCGGCATCTGCTGCGCGTTCGGAGGCGGCGGCATCGCGGGCGGCGGAGGAGGGGCGGCGGTCGGTGCCGGGGTGGGTGGCTCTCCCTGGTCGGGCGGAGGATTCTGCGCCAGCGCGAGGAGGGGCGCGCAAATCAGGAGCGGGACCAGCTGGATCGAACGTTTCATGGCGTGCACCTTGAAACCCGGAGGAGACAAGACGATAAGCCAAGTGCCTGACGCACGCAGCCCCTGCCATCCGGTTGGTGCTCACTGCATCCGTTCGTCGC
>Ga0335080_10007086_pt1 | contig 11608 bp, 6 predicted proteins | sample Lox_Sample_34_FD_206720 | JGI IMG/M metagenome (GOLD analysis project Ga0335080, IMG submission 206720) | Soil microbial communities from Loxahatchee National Wildlife Refuge, Florida, United States - Lox_Sample_3.4 | ecosystem: Environmental > Terrestrial > Soil > Wetlands | place: USA: Florida...
CGGTAGCCCGCCGCGGCCAGGCTGGGCTCACCCAGCGCCTCGTAGACGAATCCGGCCAGGTAATGCGACAGCGCACTCTGGTAGCTGTTCTTCAGCGCGTTGACCTCCGGGTTGTCGATGCTCTGCACTGGGTAACCGTTCAGCTCTTTGAAGCTGGTGACGGCGCCGCGCTTGCGCGCTTCCTGCTCCACTTCGTACGTTTCCTTGCTGCGCAGGTCGGCGATCACGGCCTCGAGCTCGTGCGTCTGCTTGATCGCCACGCGTGCGTTGTCGAGATCGCCCAGAGCAAGGAAATTGAGCGCGATCCCCGTGGTGAGCATCACCTTCTCGTAGTCGTGCCCCTCGTAGGGACGCACCTTGTCGTTGACGACGTAGCTCGCGGCGTCGCGCGCGAGCTTCGCAGGATCGGTCTGGGCGGTTGCCTCCCAGGCCTGCACGCTCGTCTGCGCCGAGCGCCAGCTCTTCTGGCTGGCCTCATATTTGTCCTGGAGGCGTTGCAGCTCGCCCAGCTCGAGGTAATAGAGGAGGTCTTTGCTGGGCCCTTTGTTGTTCGCTTCGAGCGTCTTGATCGCCGCTTCGAGATTTCCGCTCGACGCTTGGGTCAGCGTGCCGCTGAGCTCCGTGTTGTAGCTGCGAAAGGCGGCGCAGCCCGATAGCCAGAGCAGTGCGATCAGGACAGCCGCACGGCGCAACCAGGCCCGTCCCGGTGACGGCATCAAGCGCCCATCTTCTCGGCGAGATCGACGAAGTCGTCGGCGATCACGTCGAAGCTGCTGTCATGGGGGAGGTCGTAGCCGGAGGCTCGCCCGTGCTCGCGCGGCCGCCGCACGAACGCGGTACGCAGTCCGACCGCCCGCGCGGCTTTGAGATCGTCCTCGTGCGCTGCGACCATCATCGTCTGCTCCGGGCGAGCGCCGAGCAGCGCAGCCGCCCCGAGGTAGGTTTCCGGGTCGGGCTTGTAATGGTGGAACAGCTCCGCGGAGAGGATGCAGTCCCAGGGCAGTGCGCTGTGCTTGGCCATGTCGGTGAGCAGCGAGACGTTGCCGTTAGACAGCGTGGCGATGATGAATTTCTGTTTGAGGCGCCGCAGCCCGCGCACTGCATCGGGCCAGGGGCGCAGCCGGTGCCACACCTGGTTGAGCTGTTCGCGGTCGTCCTCGGCGACGCCAGTCGCGCCGAAGCGCGCCAAGACCTCATCGAGGATCATGCGATGCAGCCGATCGATATGCAGCCACGGCATCTCGCCGCGGCGCACGCGGTCCATCGCCGGGCGGTAGCCCGCACGCCAAGCATCGGCGAAGGCCGCCCAATCCAAACGCAGTCCGCGGCTTGCACCGAACTTTCGGCTCTCACGGATGATGCTGCCTCGCCAGTCGACCACGGTACCGAACACGTCGAAGGTCAACGCACGAATCGCGGAGTAGTTGACGCTCATGGGGATGGGAAGGGCTCGTTGGGGGAGCCCCATTATACGAACTGGCATCCGACCCGCAGACCTCGCGGCGGCGACGCACCGAGCGGATCGCCCGCCACCGGACCTGGCGTCGGAACATTACGATATGCTTGCAGACGAGTTTACCGGAGGCCACTGATCGGACGGTCCGAAGCAGCAAGGGTCGTGCCGGACCGGCGCGCGACAGTCTCGCCGGGGAGGGCGGTCTGCACACACCGCTTGGATCTGGAAAGGGGATTGGCATGAACGCAATCGCGCGCGCGGGGCGCATTCCTGTGCCGCTGCGGCCCGGAGCGCTCACCGGGAGCGTCTTGGCGTTGCTCGGAGTGCTCGTACTGCTGGGCTGGGCCTGGAACATTCCCCAGCTCCAGAGGATTGTCCCGGAGTGGCCAGCGATGATGCCGAACACGGCGGCGGGCATGCTGCTTCTCGGGATCGCGTTCACCGCGTTCGAGGCAAGATCGGCTGCCGGGCGCAATCTGCTCTATGTCGCCGCCATGGCCGTTGTGCTGCTCGGCGCGAGCGCCGCTTTCGAATATGTTGCCGGGGTGGCCCTCGGCATCGATCGGTGGCTGTTCGCCGAGCGCCTGCCGGGTGCCCTGTTCCCCGGGCGCATGGCGCTCATGACGGCGGTCGGCTTCTGTCTCAGCGGGTCCGGGCTGCTGCTCGTGCATCGCGCCGCACCCGGCTCCGTGCTCGCAGGACAGTTGTGTGCGGTGATGGCATCCATACTTGTGCTCGCCAGCCTGCTGGGCTACCTGTTCCGAGCGCAGGGGCCGGAGCTGTTCCGCCCTTACTCCACCATGGCCTTGCACACGGCGCTGGGATTCCTTGTGGCGGCTACGGGGCTGCTCCTGCTGCGCCGAGACGAGGGGCTCATGCGAGAAGTCGCTGGCGCAGGTCAGGGCGCAGCGGTTCTGCGGAGAATGTTGCCTACGCTGATCCTGCTGCCTCCCTTGATCGCATATGTCCGCCTCACCGGCCAGCGTCTCGGCTTGTATGGCACCGAGTTCGGCCTGGCGCTGTATACGACTTTCACGGTCGCTGCGCTCACGACGGCCATGTGGTTTGCCGCGCGCTGGCTCTCATCGACGGACCGCAAGCGCCATCAAGCGGAACAGGACAATCGGCGGCTGATCGAAACGCTTCGCGTGGAGCGTGCGGCGTTGGAGCGGACGGTTGCGCAGCGGACGCGCGAGCTCATGGAGTCGGAGGCCAAGTTACGCAGCCTGCTGAACTTGAGCACGGATTGGTTTTGGGAGCAGGACGAGAACCTGCGCTTCACCTACCACTCTTGGTGGGAGCGCGACCTCCCCTGGTTCCCGCGCGAGGCCACCGAGGGCAAGACCCGGCTCGAGATGGATATCGAATGGGGCGAGGGCCAGCGCGAGACCCATGCCGCGGTCTTGGCCGCACACAAACCGTTCCGCGACCTCGAGTACCGGCATGTGGTCAACGGCCGGGAGCTGTACGTGACGGTCAGCGGGGAGCCGGTGTTCGATAGCGAAGGGCGCTTCCGCGGCTACCGCGGCGTGGGGCGTGACATCACCAAGGAGAGGCAGGCCGAGATCAATCGTGACCTGCTCGCCAGCATCGTCGAGAACACCGACGATGCGGTGATCAGCCGTTCGCTCGACGGTACGATCCTGAGCTGGAACCACGCCGCGCAGCGCATCTACGGTTACCGCGCGGAGGAGGTTATCGGGCGCAACGCGGCATTCCTGTTCGGAGCCGATGGCGACGGCATACTGCGGGAGCAGAACGCACGCCTGGTGAACGGCGAGACCGGGATCGAATACGGCGCCGAGCGCTTCGACAAGGACGGCACGCCGCTGCAGGTCTCGGTGGCGGTGTCCCCGCTCAAAGACGCGCGAGGACGGGTGATGGGCGCGACGTCGATCACGCGCGATCTGTCTGCGCTCGCGCGGGCACACCGCGACTTGCAGCTCAGCCAAAGCCGGCTGGCGCTCGCGGTGGGGATCGCCGGCGTAGAGACGTGGGAGGTGGATCCCGCATCGGGATGCATCACCTGCTCCGACGGGGTGGGACCGATCCTCGGTTATCCCCGCGGAATGCAGATCCGGGACCGCAGCATCTGGCGGCAGTGCATCCATCCGCAGGACCGGCAACGGGTGGCAGGCGCGTTCGACGCGGCGATGCGCGGAGAGCGCGACTACGATATCGAATACGCCGTGCTTTGGCCCGACGGGGCGACCGAACGCTGGGTGTCCTCGCGCTGCACCTTTCAGCGCGGCCCGGCCGGCGAGCTGACGCGAGCGGTGGGTGTGCTGATCGACATCACCGAGCGCAAGCTCGCGGAGCGGGCATTGCGCGAGAGCGAGCTGCGCTTCCGGCGCATGGCTGACGGGGCGCCGGTCCTGATCTGGACTGCCGGCAGCGATGGCATGCTCGACCAAGTCAACCGGCGCTGGCTAGAGTTCACCGGACGCGCGCTCGATGAAGAACGCGGCTACGGCTGGACGGCAATGCTACATCCCGAGGACCTCAAGGCGACGTTGCGCGGTTACGTCTCCGCGATCGAGCGCCAACAACCGTTCTCTCTCCAGTTTCGCCTGCGCCGTGCCGACGGACAATACCGGTGGCTCATGTTCAACGCCGTGCCGCTCGCGGATCCGGACGGGCGGGTGCAGAGCTGGATCGGTTCGGCGACGGACATCCACGAGCAGCGCCTGAACGAGGAGTTGCTGCATGCGGAGAAGGAGCTGGCGCAGGTCACGCTGCGAGCGATCGGCGATGCCGTCGTGACCACCGATGGGACGGGTCGGGTGACATATCTGAACCCGGTGGCCGAGCAGCTTACCGGTTGGTCGAACACCGAAGCGCACGGCCATCCGGTCTCGGAGGTCTTGCACTTGGTGGGCGAGGTCGACGGCGAGGTCCTCGCCAACCCGGCCGAGCGTGTACTCGGCACGGGGAGAGCCGGTGCGATGGTGGAGAACGCGCTGCTGGTGGCGCGCGACGGCCGGCGGTTCAGCGTCGCCGACTCGGCAGCGCCGCTGCGTGACCGGGACGGCAAGCTGATCGGAGCGGTCGTGGTGTTTCAGGATGTCACTCAGCAGCGCCGCATCGCCAACGAGCTGCGTCATCAAGCCGCACACGACGCTCTCACCGGTCTGATCAACCGACGCGAGTTCGAACGGCGAGTCACCCACGCCATCGACCGAGCGCGCGTGGACAACGTGCAGCATGCGTTGTGCTTCGTGGATTTGGACCAGTTCAAGGTGGTCAACGACACCTGCGGGCATGCGGCCGGAGACGAGCTGCTGCGCCGCCTGGCGGCGCACTTGCGCCATCACCTGCGCAGGCAGGACACACTGGCGCGATTGGGCGGAGACGAGTTCGGACTGCTGCTCGAGTATTGCGACAGGCCGGCGGCGGAAGCGGTGGCGGGCGAGCTGCTGTCGGCGTTGCAGGAGTTTCGCTTCGCGTGGAAGGAGCATGTGTTTCGCATCGGGGCGAGCATCGGCGTGGTGATGTTGCCCAACGGCGAGCAGAATCTGGCGCAGGCCTTCAGCGCCGCGGACTCCGCTTGCTATGCAGCCAAGGAAGCGGGCCGCAACCAGGTCGTGTTCGACAGCGTGGACGACGAGGCGCTTGCGCGGCGCCGCGGGGAGATGGGTTGGGTGTCGCGGATCACCGAGGCGCTGGAGGAGGAGCGATTCGCCCTGTTCGTGCAGCCGGTCGTCCCGCTGCGGCGCCCGGGCCGGCCGCACCGGGTCTACTTCGAGGTCTTGACGCGGCTGCGCGAAAGAGATGGGCGCCTCACCGCCCCCGGTGCATTCATCCCGGCCGCTGAGCGCTTCAATCTGATGCCGCAGGTCGACGAGTGGGTGGTGCGGCGCGTGACGGACTGGATCGCCAGCACCGGGCCTGGACCCAGGCTGCCGGTTACCTACGGCATCAACCTCTCCGGGCTTTCGCTCGGACACGAGCAGGTGCGCAACGCGGTCGCGGCGTTGATCCGCCGCTACACCTTCGCGCCACGCACGCTGTGCTTCGAGATCACCGAGACGGCCGCAATCTCGAACCTCGCGGCGGCGCGTGAGTTCATCGCGGAGATGAGGGCTCTGGGCTGCGTGTTCGCGCTGGACGATTTCGGCGCCGGCATGTCCTCCTTCAACTACCTGCGCAACCTCGCGGTGGACTATCTGAAGATCGACGGCTCATTCGTGGTGAACGTGGCCGCGAGCGCCGTGGACCGCGCCATGGTCGATGCGATCAACCGCATCGGGCATACCATGCAGATCGAGACGATCGCCGAGTGGGTCGAGGGCGATTCGACGGTGGCGACGCTGCGCGAGATCGGCGTGGACTATATGCAGGGCTACGGGGTGGGGCGCCCGCATCCGATCGAGGCGTTTGCGGAGCGAGCCGCCCCCGCGCAGGCCGGCAGAGTTTCGGGGCTGTGAAACCGGTTCAGTGGATGGCAACGCCCCACGGCAGCTCGCCGACGCGGATCTCCTTCACGCGCTCATTGGTCTGGGTGTCGATCACGGAGACGGCGTTGGAACGCCCCGTCGCCACATACAGCTTCGCCCCGTCGGGCGTGATCGCCATGTTCCACGGCCGTTTGCCTACCGGGATGGTGGCGATGATCTCATTGCTCTGAGTGTCGATCACGGAGACGGTGGCGTCCTTGCCATTGGAGATGTAAACGCGCTTGCCGTCGGGGCGCACGGCTACGCCGTTGGAGAATGTGCCGGCCTTGATCTTCTTGAGCACACTCTGCGCGGCGACGTCGATCACGTACACCGTGCTGTCCAGCTCGCAGGCCACGTACGCCTTGGTGCTGTCCGGTAGGAAGCCGATGCCGCGCGGGCGGCGACCGACCGGGATGGAGGCCACCTCCTTGCGTTGAGCCAGGTCGATGATGTCGACTTGGGTCGCTTCCTCGGCGCTGGAGTAGATCCACTTGCCGTCGGGGCTGAACACCGCGTGCTCGGGGTTCTTCCCCTCGACCTTGATGTTGGCCACACGCTGGTTGGTTGCAGCGTCGATGAGCGCGATCGAGTTGCTGAGCTCCACCGCCGTCGCGACCCAGCGCCCGTCGGCGGACATCCCGACGCCTTCCGGCGACTCGCCCAGATCGATGGAGCTCGAGACGGCCTGTTTGTCGAGGTCCACGACCAGCAGGCTATTGTTCGGCTGATCGCTCACGTACGCGACGTTGCTGGCCTTGCTCGTCGCGATCCCGCGCGGCTTCTTGCCGGCCTTGATGTCGTGCACCACCGTGTCGGTCGCGGTGTCGATCACGGAGAGCGTGCCGCTGCCCTCGTTGGGGACGTACGCGAACGGCGCAGCGAAGCCGCTCAGAGTCCAGGTTGCGGCTGCGATGGCAGCGAGTGTGGTCTTCATCGGTCTCGAGTCCTCGCGGTGGGAAACGCGCATTATAGATGCGGTGGGGCCGCGCAGACACCGGTGCACTCCGCGCCGCACCGGTCCGCCGAAGGCCGATGTGCGCCCCACGGCTTGATACAATCGCAGCATGACGCACGTGCGAGGAGGATGACGTGGAACAGGTCGGCTTCATCGGGCTGGGCTTGATGGGCGAGCCCATGGCGCAGAATCTGCTGAAGGCGGGCTTCGCGGTCACGGTGTACAACCGCACTCCCGGCAAGGCGAAGGCACTGGTCGACAAGGGGGCGAAGCTCGCATCTCGCCCCGAGGAGGTCGCCGCCCCGGGCGGGATCGTGGTGACCATGGTGGCCGACGACCATGCGTTGGAGGAGGTTACGCTCGGCCCGAGCGGATTCGCCGAGCGCTTGGGCAAGGGCGGCGTGCATGTCTGTACCTCGACCGTGTCTCCGGACATCGCGCGGCGATTGAGCGGCTGGTACGCGCAGCGCGGCGGTCACTACGTAGCGGCGCCGGTGTTCGGCCGCCCGCCCGCTGCTGCGGCAGCGAAGTTGTGGATCGTTTGTTCCGGCCCGCAGGCGGCGAAGCAGCGCGTCCAGCCGGTGCTCAACGCGATGAGTCAGGGGGTATTCGACTTCGGCGAGGGTGCGGGCAATGCCAATGTGGTGAAGGTCGCCGGTAACTTCCTGATCTGCTCCGTCATCGAATGCCTGTCCGAGGCGTTCACCGTCGGGGAAAAGAACGGCATCGACCGCATGGCGATGGCCAAGTTTTTCAGCACCACGAATTTCAACTGCCCGGTCTATCAGAACTACGCGGCCGGCGTGGCCGAGTTCGATCCCACCCATGTCGGGTTCCTGATGACGCTCGGTCTCAAGGACATCAACCTGGTGTTGGATGCGGCCGAGAAGGCGGCGGTGCCGATGCCGGTCGCCAGCCTCCTGCGCGACCGCCTCGTCTCCGCCATCGGAAAAGGGCGCGGCGCGCTGGATTGGAGCGCCATTTCGCTCAACGTGGCAGAGGACGCCGGGCTGCGGCGTTGAGGCCGGCGCGGGCGGCCGAGCTCGACTAGGGTCCGCAACCCGCACCATCCTGCCGGCCACATCACGGTGGCCGAACCGCTCGAGCGCTCCGCCGAAGCGCGGAGGTGGGCGCCTCGCGCGGATCTACGGCGTCATCTTGCCGCTGAGCTCCTCCGCAAACCGATCGTCCCGCATGCACCACATCCGCGCCGAATCCCCCTCTCGATAGTCGCTTGCCTGCTTGCTGCTCACGCGAGTGTTCGTGCGCAGCGGACAGTGGGCCGCGGGGACGCGCTCTGAAGCGAAGCGGACGGATAACCAATCGACTGGGGCGGGCGGGCGCGCAGCGCCGCTTTAAGCACGCCGTGGCCCAAGGACTCGGCGACCACATCTGCGCCGCTTGCGCTCCCCCGGGTCACGCGCCGGCCTCAGTGCTCCCACGCCACGCGAATCGGTCGGCGTCCCCGCTTGGGCTAGGTGTAGGACTTGCTTTCAGGACACTTGCGCGTCGCTCTGCCCTGGACAGTCAACCGATTGCGCAGCGTCGCCGTCCTCGGCATGAGCCGAGGACCGCGCCTTTTTCCGGACAAGGGAGCAAGTCATGGAAGTCAGAGCTGTGGCGTTCGCCGTGTGCGCGGCGGCTTGGCTGGCGTCGCCGATGTCGGCAGCCGGCCAGACCATGTACCGGTGCGGAAACAACTTTCAGGACACGCCGTGCCAGGGCGCCGTGCAGGTGAAGCCGATGGCCAAAGCTGCGGCCCCGGCGCGCGCGGACACGGCGCCAGTCATCGACCCCCAGTGCACGGCACTGGGCGAGCGGTCCCTGAAGATCATCTGGACGCGCGAGGCGGGCGCCACGATGGACAGACAGCTGGCCGACGCCAAAACACCCGACCAGCAGCGCTTGATTGCCTCGGTGTATGCGAAGCGAGGATCTGCGCCTTCGATCCGCTCGCAGATCGAGGCGGAGTGCCAGGACGAGCAGGAGAAGCGCAAACAAGCCGCTGCGCTCGCCGCTGCCGCCGCGCAGATCAGCGCCGGCCTGCCATCGAACGCGGCGCAACCCAATCCTGCGCTCACACAACAGGGCGCGGTCCCCACTACGCAGATCACCCAGAGCGTGTCGACGGGATCGACAGACGCGGCGCACAAGACCATCTGCACCAATCTCTCCGCGCAGCTGGAATCGTTGCGTAAGCGGCAGCGTGCCGGTGGCACGGCCAAGCAGATGGAGAGCATGAACGACCAGAAGAGCAGCCTGGAAGCCCAGCTGAAGGGTAACGGCTGCTGAGGGGTTGCGACGGAAGGCGCTCCCCGGCGATCGCCTAGAAAGCAGGGCACCTCTGCGCTGCCTGCGGGCAGAGGTCGCGCCCCTGTGGCATCCGCATGTTGTATGCAGGCTAGTTTCCCGGCTGGAAGGCCTCCTCCAGCAACTCTACCCAATGCCGCACCGGGACACCGGCACCGCTCTGGATATGCGCGAGGCAGCCGATGTTCGCGGTCGCGATCACCTGCGGTGCGCCGGACTCGAGCGCCCGCACCTTGTTGGCGAGCAGCCGCCGGGATAGCTCCGCCTGCAGGATCGAGTAGGTGCCCGCCGACCCGCAGCACAGATGCGCGTCGGGTACCGATGTGAGCTGATACCCGGCGGCGATCAATAGCGGCTCCACCACGCCACGCAGCTGCTGGCCGTGTTGCAAGCTGCAGGGCGAATGGAACGCCACGCGGGTGGGCGGGGAGGTGCGAGGCCGCAGGCGTGGAGCCAACGCGACCGTCTCCGCCGCCAAGACCTCGGCGGCATCTTTCGTGATCCCGGACACTCGCCGCGCCTTTTCCGCATACCGCGGATCATGCCGCAGCAGATCGCCATACTCCTTCACCAGCGTGCCGCAGCCGCTCGCCGTCATGACGATGGCTTCCACGCCCTGCTCGACATAAGGCCACCACGCGTCGATGTTACGGCGCATGTAGCCGAGCCCTTCCTCTTGAGCGCTGAGATGGAAGGCGACCGCGCCACAACAGGCGGCCCCCGGTGCGGCCAGCAGCGAGACTCCGACGCTGTCCAGCACACGCGCCAGGGCCGGGTTGATGCGCGGCGCGATCCCTGGCTGCACGCAACCCTGCAGCACCAGCATGCGTCGCGCATGCCGGGGCGCCGGCCAATGGGTCGGAGCTACGCGCGGCGGAACCTTGCGCGCGAGTGCTTGCGGCAAGAGCGGACGCGCGAGCTGGCCCAGCCGCAGCAGCGGGTTGAACAGCGCGGCGCGCGGGACGACCGCCTTCACCACGGCGCGCTGCAGGCCTTCGCCGAGCCGGCGGCCGACTTGCTTTTCGACCAGGTCGCGCCCGATGTCCACCAGCCGTCCATAGCGCACGCCCGAGGGACAGGTGGTCTCGCAGGCGCGACAGGTGAGGCAACGGTCGAGATGGAGCTGGGTCTTGCGGGAGACTTGACCGCCCTCCAGCAGCTCCTTCATCAGGTAGATGCGTCCGCGCGGACCGTCCAGCTCGTCGCCGAGGAGTTGGTAGGTGGGGCAGGTGGCGGTGCAGAAGCCGCAGTGGACGCAGGTGCGCAAGATCGCGTTCGCCTCCAGGCCTGCAGGCGTCTGCTTGATCCAGTCGGCCAGGTTCGTTCTCATCTACGCAACCTCACGCCGAGACCCGGACGCGACGGCGCGCTGAACTCACGCGCATCGAAGGGGGCCGCGGGTCAGAAGTCCGGGTGCAGGCGATGCGGGCAGAATATGCCATGCGGATCGAGCGCGGACTTGATGCGTTTGTGCAGAGCCAGCACGCCGGGAGCGAGCTGCATGATCGGCCCGCCGTCCGCTCCACGAAAACGCGTGGCATGCCCGCCGGCGGCGCGCGCGGCTTCGAACACTTGTTGGCCCGGCGCGTCGGTGGCAACCCAGCGCAGGCTGCCGCTCCATTCGATGACCTGTTGGCCCGGGAGCTTCAACGGCGGCGCCGTCGGCTTCACGGACAGGCGCCACAGCGTGCCGCGGAACGGCTCCAACGTCTGCTCGCGCACCGCTTGCCAGAAGGCGGCGCTGTCTGGCACAGGCTCTCCGCCTAGCTTGGCGCGCGCGGCCTGGACGCCGAGCTTGCTGCCGGACAGGCGCACCGTGAGCGCTCCGGCGGTGTAGCAAGTGGCGGAGACCGGCAGAGGCTGCGCCGCCCACCGGCTCATGGTTTCAAGCGCACTCGACTCGTCGGTGTGGAAACGCAGGCTCAGCTCTTCCTCTGGCCGTGGCAGGACTTTGAGCGAGACTTCGAGCAGGACGCCGAGCGTGCCGAACGAGCCGGCCATCAGGCGCGAGAGGTCGAACCCGGCGACGTTCTTCATGACCTGGCCGCCGAAGCGCAAGTCTCGGCCCTGCCCGTCGAGCAGGCGCACGCCGAGCACGAAGTCGCGGACGGAGCCGGCGGAAGCGCGACGCGGTCCGGAAAGCCCCGCCGCGACGCAGCCGCCGAGCGTGGCGTCCGGTCCGAAGTGCGGCGGCTCGAAGGCCAGCATCTGCTCCCCACCTGTCAACGTCCCCTCGATGTCAGCCAGCGGCGTGCCTGCGCGTGCCGTCAGCACCAGCTCGCTCGGTTCGTAGTCCACAACGCCGCGATAGCCGGTGACCGCCAACGGCTCCCCCTCCAGCCGGTGTGCATAGAAGTCTTTCGAGCCGCTTCCGCGGATGCGCAGCGGGCGCCGCTCGGTGCAAGCGGCATGCACGCGCTGCGTCAACTCGGAAATGACATCGTCCAT
>Ga0335080_10007088_pt1 | contig 11607 bp, 7 predicted proteins | sample Lox_Sample_34_FD_206720 | JGI IMG/M metagenome (GOLD analysis project Ga0335080, IMG submission 206720) | Soil microbial communities from Loxahatchee National Wildlife Refuge, Florida, United States - Lox_Sample_3.4 | ecosystem: Environmental > Terrestrial > Soil > Wetlands | place: USA: Florida...
CCACCCCTTCGTCCGCGGCGACGCGGGCGCACGCTCCGTGGAGCCCGGCCGCCCGCTCCGCATCGCCGGCGGTCACCCCGACGCGCGGCGACGCGGGGCCGGTGCCGAGCCGCGTTCCGACGAGGAGCACTCGCGCGTTTTCTGCCTTCGCCGCGCTGACGATCGCCCGCAGGGCGGCCTCGGCTTCCCCGAGCGGCTCGGTGCCGAGGGCGTCGTTCGTGCCGAGCGCGACCACCAGTACGTCGGGCCGGTGCGCCATCACCGCGGGCAGCCGAGCGAGGGCCCGCGCGGCGGTGTCGCCGCTCACCCCGGCGTTGATGACGCGTACGGGGCGGCCTCGTGCCGCGAGGGAGCGCGCGACGACGGCGGGGTACGCCTCCTCCTCGCGGAGCCGCCAGCCGGAGGTGAGGCTGTCCCCGAGGAAGGCCACGAGCGGCCCCTCGCCGGCCGTGCACGCCGGCCAGGAGGCGGCCACGACCGCGGCCGGCAGCAGCGGCCGCAGGCGCGGCCAGCGCGCAGCGATCGACCGGAGCACTACTCCCCGAGGGGCACCGCGCCCTCGGGAGCGGGCGCGCGGGCCTCCGTCCGGCGCCGTCGCCGCGCGGCGAGCCACTCCCGCACCGCCTCGGGCCGGAGGCCGTCGAGGTAGGTGTAGACGACCGGTACCACCACGAGCGTGAGCATCGTCGAGGTGACGAGCCCCCCGATGACGGCCCGGGCCATGGGCGCCCGGAGCTCGGCCCCGGCCCCGATCGCGAAGGCGAGGGGCAGCATGCCGAAGATCATGGCGAGGGTCGTCATGACGATCGGCCGCAGGCGGGTCGATCCGGCCTTGATGAGGGCCTGGTCGCGGGGAACACCCTTCTCGCGGGCCTGGTTCGTGAAGTCGACGAGGAGGATCGCGTTCTTCGTCACCAGCCCCATCAGCATGATGAGGCCGATCATGCTCATCATGTTGAGTGTGTCCCGGGTGGCGAGGAGGGCGACGGCGACGCCGACGAGGGAAAGGGGCAGGGAGAGCATGATCGCGAACGGGTGGAAGAAGGAGCCGAACTGGGAGGCCAGGATCAGGTAGATGAAGATGACCGCGAGGGCGAGGGTCTGGAGCATGCTCTTGAACATGCTCACCAGCTCCTCCGCGTCGCCCCCCGGCATGACGTCGTAGCCGGGCGGGAGCTGCATCCGGGCGATCGCGGCGTTCACGTCCCCCATCAGCTCGCCCACGCTGCGCTTCGAGTTCGCCGCGCTGAGGCGCACCTCCCGCTGCAGGTCCTTGTGGCGGATCGTGGACGGGCCGCTCGCCGGCGTCGCGGTCGCGACCTCGGACAGGGGCACGAGGATCTTGTCACCCCAGGCGTCGTCCTTGTCGGTCGGCACCCGCAGGGCGAGGAGGTCGGTGGCGTAGCGGCGCTGGTCGGCTCGCAGGCGCACCCTCACGTCGTGGCTGTCTCCGGCAGCGTCCTCGATCGTGGTCGCGACGTCTCCCGTCACCGCCGCGCGCAGCGTCATCGCCACCGGGCCGACGTTGAGCCCGAGGTCGCCGGCCCGGTCCCGGTCGAAGTGGACGCGCAGCTCGGGCTTCGTCTTCTCGAGGCTCGTCTCGACGTCGACGAGGTTGGGGATCTTCGCCATCTCCCCGGCCAGCTCGCGGCTCAGGCGGTCGAGCTCGTCCACCTCCGGGCCGCGCACCGAGTACTGAAGGGGCTTCTGGCCGAACGGCCCCGCCTCGGTGAACCCGTAGGTGAGCCCGGGGACGACGGCGACGGCGCGGCGGGCGTCGGAGAGGACCTGGGTGAAGGTCTTGCCACGGGAGGACTTCAGCTTGACGTACACGACGCCCTCGGTCGGGCCCCGGCGGGTGATGCCGGACTCGCCGATCGTGGTGTACGTGTAGTCGACGTCGGGCAGCCTCTTGAGCTCGCGTACGACGGCCAGGGCCCTCTCCTTCGTCTCCGCGAGCGTGGCCCCCGGCGTCGCCTTGAAGGTGACCTGGTACTCGCCGCGGTTGAAGTCGGGCATGAAGTCGCCCCCGAGGATGGCGAGGATGGGGAAGGCGAGGAGGAACGCCGCGGCGGCGATCGCGAGGACGGCCGGGCGGTGGCGGAGCGCCCAGCCGAGGAGGCGCTCGTACTGGACGTGCATGTCCTCGAACCACTGGTTGAATGCCTGCAGCGTGCGCCCGACGAGGTGCGGGTGGTAGCCCTTCTCGATGTCGGGATCGACCCACCGCGAGGAGAGCATCGGGTCGAGGGTGAAGCTGACGAAGAGCGAGGCGACCACCGCCGCCGCCACCGTGATGCCGAACTCGTAGAAGAAGCGGCCGACCATGCCGCTCATGAAGGAGACCGGCACGAAGACGGCGAGGATCGTGAAGGTGGTGGCCATGACGGCGAGGCCGATCTCGGCCGTGCCGTCCCGCGCCGCGTCGAAGTGGTCCTTGCCCCGCTGGAGGTGCCGCACGATGTTCTCGCGGACGACGATCGCGTCGTCGATGAGCATGCCGATCGCGAGCGAGAGGCCCATGAGCGTGATGACGTTCAGGGTGAAGCCGAAGGCCCGCATGGCGATGAACCCGGACACGACCGAGATCGGCAGCGTGACGCCGGTGATGATCGTGGACCGCCAGGAGTTCAGGAAGAGGTACACGATGAAGACGGTGAGGAGGCCGCCGATGATCATCGTGGTGTTCACGTCCTCGATCGAGTCGCGGATGAAGCCCGAGTCGTCCTTGATGACCGAGAGGGTGATCCCGGGCGGCATGTCCCTCTTCAGCTTCTCGAGCGCGGCGAGGACGGCGTCGGCCACCGAGACGGTGTTGGCCCCCGACTGCTTCTGGATCTCAAGGGCGAGCGCCGGCCGCTCGTCGAGGAAGGCGGCGTTTCTGGGCTCCTCGATGCCGTCGATGACCTGCGCGAGGTCGCTCACGTAGACGGGCATGCCGCCCGGCCGCTTGACCGGGATCCTCCCGATGTCCTCCGGGGTGCGCCCGCGCGCGGCCACGCGCACCAGGGCCTCGGTCGAGCCGCGGTCGGCGTTGCCGGCCGGCACGTCGACGTTCTCGCGCTGGAGGGCGAGGACGACCTCGTTCAGGGAGACGTGGTAGGCCTCCAGCTTGAGGCGGTCGACGACGACCTGGATCTCCCGCGTCGACTCGCCGACGAGGGCGACCGCCCCTACCCCGCGCACGCTCTCCAGGCGCTTCTTCACCACCTTGTCGGCGAAGGTGGTCGCGGCCTGGGGCGAGAGGCCGGGGGCGTCGACGCCGATCGAGAGGACGGGCAGCTGGCCGAAGTCGATCCGCTGCACGATCGGCTCCTCGATCTCCCGGGGCAGGTCCCCGCGGATGGCCGCGATCTTCCCCCGCACGTCCTGGGAGGCGTTGATCGCCGAGACCTCGAGCTGGAACTCGACGACGATGTTCGAGAGGCCCTCCTGGGAGATCGACTCGATGTGCTTCACGCCCTCGACGGTGTTGATCTCCTCCTCGATCTTCTTCGTGACCTCGCGCTCGACGGTCTCGGGGCCGGCCCCCGGGTAGATCGTGGTCACGGTGACGACCGGGATCTCGACCTTCGGGAACATGTCGACCTTGAGCTGGCTGTAGGAGGCGACCCCGAGGACGGCGAGCGCGGCCATCATCATGGTCGCGAACACCGGGTGCCGGATCGACAGGTTGGAGAGGAACATCGCGGGCTCCTAGCGGGCGGCGGCGCCGGACGCAGCGGGGGACGTCGCCCCGGCGCGCTCGTTGCGCACCTCGACCGGGGCCCCCGAGGCGAGCGCGGTGGGCGGGTCGAGGACCACCTGGTCGCCGGGGGCGAGGCCCTTCGTCACCTGGACGCCGTCCGCGGCCTCGACGCCGAGGGCGACGCTCGCCTTCTCGGCCTTGCCCGAGCGCACGACGAAGACGTCGGCCCGGGCCGGGTCGGTGCCGTCGCGGACGAGGGCGGCCGGGGGCACGACGATCGCTCCCGCGACCTGGCCGACGCTCACGGACGCTCGCGCGAAGAGCCCCCCCACGAGGTCGGCGCGGCCGGGCACCTGGACCACGACCTGGAAGGAGCGCGAGCGCTCGTCGACCAGGGGCTCCGTGCGGGCGATGCGGCCGTCGACCCGCGCGCCGCCGAGGGCGTCGATCGCGAGGGAGACGGGCTCGCCCACCCGGACCTTGGCGAGGTTCTTCGACGCGACAGGGGCCCGGAACTCGAGCACCGAGTCGTCCACGAGCGTGAAGACGGGCGTCCCCGGGCCGAGCATGGCGCCCGGGTCCGGGAGGCGCCGCGCGACCCGGCCCGCGAAGGGGGCCTTCACCACCGTACGGGCGAGCTGCTGGCCGGCGATCGCCACCTCGGCCTTCGCCTGGGCGAGGCCGGCCTCGGCCACCTGCTGCGCGACCTGGGCCGAGAGGTGATCGCGGTCGGTGATGCCGCCCGTCTTGAGGAGGCTGTCCGCGCGCTCCTTCTCGGCCTGGGCGTGGGCGCGGTTGGCCTCGGCGACCGCGAGGGCCGCCCGCGCCCGGTCGTGGGCGAGCCGGTAGTCCGTGTCGTCGAGCACGGCCAGTGTCTCGTCCTTCCCCACCCGGGCCCCCTCGTCCTTCAGCACGCGCAGGAGGCGGGCCTGGACCTCGGCCACGACCTGGACCTGGGCCCGCGGCTTCAGGGTGCCGGTGAGGACGATCTCGTCGGCGAGGTCGCGGGCCACGACCGCGGCGGTCCGCACGGCGAGGCCGCGCGGGGGGCCCTCGTCGGTGCGCCCGCTGGTGCACGCGGCGAGGAGGAGGGGGGCGGAGGCGGCGAGGAAGAGCGTTCGGTTCGTCATGGCGTTCCTCTGCTTCAATCCCGACGGGCGGGAGACGGTGAGGTCGGGTCCCCGATGGCCGCGGCGCCGCTCTTGGCCGGGGGCGAGGACGGCGGGGGAAGGGGGGCATCCGCGAGGGGATCCTGGCCCATCACGTAGCGGAGGCCGGCCCGGGCGTTCGCGTGGGCGGCGAGCGCCTCGATGCGGCTGAACTCGGCCTGGGTGAGCGCGGCTTGGGCGTCGAGGACGTCGAGGGTCGTAGCCGCGCCGAGGCGGTAGTTGGCTTCGATCATCTCGAGGGCCTTCCGGGCCTGGGTGACGTTCAGCTCGGTGGCGTGGAAGACGCTCGCCGCGACCCGCAGGCGGTCGACCGCCTGCTTGGCCTGGAGGTCGATCTGGGTCTGGAGGGCCACACGGTCCTGGCCCACCCTCGCCCGGTCGGCCCTGGCCTGGGCGACCTTGCCCGCGGTACGCCAGCCGTCGAAGACGGGCACCTTGAGCGTGATCGAGAGGCTCCACTTCTCGTAGTCGGGCTCGAAGAAGTGCTCCGTCTTCCGGACGGACCAGCCGAAGGCCCCGTAGAGGTCCAGCCGGGGCTGCATGTCGGCCTTGTAGATGCCGATCGCCTCGTCGTAGATCTTCTCGTTCCAGGTCACGGCCTGCACCTCGGGTCGGCCCGCGATCGCCTCCCGCACGACCTGCTGCTGGTCGGCCAGGGCCTCCTGGAACTCCAGGGTGTCCGTGGGCTCGACAGGCCTGTCGGTCGGCTCCACCATGACCGCGTTCAGGTCCCCGCGGGAGAGATCGGCGGCGCCCCGGAGGCGGAGGAGCGTCGTGCGGGCGTTGGCGAGGTCGACCTCGAAGCGCAGCACCTCGAGGTCGGTGGCGACGCCCGCGCCCCGCCGGTTCCGCGACATCTCGAGCTGCGTCTCCTTCTGGTGGACCACCGTCTCCGCCACCTTCACCTGCTCGAGGGCGAGGAGGAAGGCGTTGTAGGCGAAGATGGCCTGCAGGGCGACGTCCTGGCGGGCCGTGCGGACGTTCTCCTCGCCGAGGTGCTCCGCGTAGCCGGCGGCCCGGATGGCCTTGCCGAGGCTGAAGCTCCACAGCGTCTGGCGCACGCTCGCGTAGCCGTCCCAGAGGTTCGAGGCGAGCGGCTTGAAGGCCCCGAGGAGCTCGGGGGGAAGCTGGTCGATGTTGGGGCTGTTCAGGAAGCTCGGGTCCTGGTAACGGAGGAACGTGCCGTAGACGTTCACCTCGGGCAGCGCGTCGGCCCGAGCCTGCTTCGCACGGCCGCGCAGGCCGTCGCGGTCGGCGAGGCTGCGAAGGATGGCCGGGTTCCTCTCGAGGGCGCGGGCCACGGCTTCGGCGCGGGACAGGGGCTCGGCGGAGGCGGGGAGCGTGGCGGCGACGGGGAGAGCGGCGAGGAGGGCGACGTGGACAGCACGGTGCATGGCGTCTTTGTTCCGGGGTTCAGGACGAGGATGCAGTGATCGGGCCGCCATTCCGCTCGGCACGGGCGAATTGCCAGCCGCTGAGGACGGTGTCGACGAGGGTGTCGGCCAGCTCCGGCGTCAGGTCTGGCCGGCCCACCAGGAGGTGGCCGTGCATGGCCTCGCCGAGGGCACCCATGAAGACGAGGAGACGGACATCGGAAGGGCCCGGCACGACCTCCCCACGGGCGACCGCCAACTCGACGGTGCGGGCCAGCTCGTCGAGCACGGCCTGGTAGAAGCCGACGAAGTCGGTGGCCGGGGCCGAGCGCGGGGGGTTGTGGACGAGGGCCATGATGAACCGGGCGAGGTCGGGCTCGCGGAGCGTCGCCTCTACGTAGGCACGGGCCATGCGCACGAGCCGGTCGCGGAGCGTGCCCTCGCCGGACAGCGAATCGATCAGCTCCGCGCGGAAGCGCTCGAGCGCGCCGTCGACGATCGCCCGGTAGACTCCCTCCTTGCTCCCGTAGAAGTGGTAGAGGGTGGGCTTCGTGATGCCTGACGCTTCGCAGATCTCGCGAACGGAGGTGGCGTCGTAACCCTTTTCTGAGAACAACCACAGTGCTTTCTTGAGGATGCGGTCGTTCGTCCGAATGGTCTGAGTCGCCACCGTGGATCTATACGTACCGGACGGTACACTCGTTCCGTCTTTTTGGCCATGAGCCTGGTGTGCTACCCTGACGCATTCCCGAGGCCCGGGCGTCGTGCCCCCCGGGCGACCCCGCCCGGACGCCGGTCCTTGGAGGGGGGGAGACGGACGAGGGCAGCCCCCGCACAGGAGGGAGTTTGGCAGTCAGCACCCAGGACGAGCAGCGGCTCGCCCTCTTCATCGACTTCGAGAACATCGCCATCGGCGTCCGCGACGCCCACTACCGCAAGTTCGACATCAACCTCGTGCTCGAGCGCCTCCTCGACAAGGGGAAGCTCCTCAGCAAGAAGGCCTACGCCGACTGGAGCCGCTACTCCGACTACAAGCGCTCCTTCCACGAGGCCGCGATCGAGCTCATCGAGGTGCCCCAGAAGTCCGTGGGGGGCAAGAACTCCGCGGATATCCGCCTCGTGGTGGACGCGATGGACATGTCCTTCCAGAAAGAGCACATCAACTGCTTCGTGGTCTGCTCGGGGGACTCCGATTTCTCGCCTCTCGTCTCGAAGCTCAAGGAGAACAACAAGTACGTGATCGGGCTCGGGGTGAAGAACTCGACCTCCGAGCTCCTCATCGAGAACTGCGACGAGTTCATCTTCTACGAGGACCTCGTCCGCGTGCAGCAGCGCCCGATGCCCGTCCTCGCCGGGGCGCTGCCGGAGAAGCTGCAGGACTGCTTCAACCTGCTCGTGGACTCCGTCTCCGCGCTCCAGCGCGAGAACAAGGAAGTGCTCTGGGGCTCCATGGTCAAGGAGACCATGAAGCGGAAGAGGCCGTCCTTCAACGAGACGTACTACGGCTTCCGGTCGTTCTCCCACCTCCTGGAGGACGCGCAGCGGCGGGGGATCGTGGTCCTGCGGCGCGACCAGCGCTCGGGCAGCTACATCATCGAGGACCTCGGGGCGGCGTCGAAGACGGATGCGGCGGGAGCGGAACCGCCAGCCGAGCGCCGGGCCGAGGCGGCCGTCGAAGCCGAGGTGGCCAACGGGGCGCGTCCGTCCCGGCGGCGGCGCGGTCGAGGCGGCCGCGGCCGGCGCCCGGGAGCCCCCGCGGCGCCGGGCGTCCGGCCCGAGGGCGGCGCGGCGGTGGACGACGAGGGCGACGAGGAGATCGATGACGAGGACGGCGCGACCACGGACGACGCGGACCCTCCGCACGCGCCGACGGCTCCCCCCGAGGAGAAAGTGGCCACGTCGCCCGGGGAGCGGCCGGGCTTCTCTCTCTTCTCCTGGCTGAAGCGGGACAACGAAGAGAAGAAGCCCTCCTGAGGGCGCGCTCGTCGGCGCGGGAGCGCCCGTGGTGCCGCCGGGGAGCAGCCGGGTGGAGGCGGCGCCCCCGCCCGGCGACGATCAGGCGGCCCCGGGGCTCAGCTCCAGGGTCTCCGGGTCTGCCCCGATCGGCAGCTTGCCGGCGACGCGCCCACCGCAACCCGTCACCGGACACGCTTCGGAGTACTCCTTCGGGCCCCCCGTTTGCTGAGGGTCCCACTCGAACGACACCTTGACGGCGTGTCCGTCGCCGCAGGTGGCGCTTCGGCTGTAGATCGCCAATCGAGCCTCTCTCGACGGTGACGGTAGCCGCAGAGAGGGGCCGCCGCGTGTGCGGGCGCTCACGCACCGCGAGTCGCGTTCGGGACCACTTCTCGTACCGGCGCTGCACGCCGGGGGCCCGTGCACTCCGTACACGGCGAGTCGAAGGCGGGTCGCCTCAGGCCGCCGGCAGAGTCATCACGACCTCCCCGGCGACTCCACCGTCGTGGAGACTGCCTCCGTGGAGCTCCGCGATGCGCCGGGCGAGGCCGAGGCCCAGTCCCGCCGTGACCATGGGGCTCTCCGGGGGCATGCCGTCCTCCCGGGCGGAGCGCACGGCCACGCGCACGCCGTCGGACCAGGCTCCGGCCCGGATCGTGAGGGGGGTCGTGTTGGCTCCCGAGCGCGAGCGCACCTCGTCGGCGATCGCGTGGAGAGCCACGCGGAGAAGTGCCGCGTCGGCGCGCACGGTCTCCGCCGACGGGTCGAGCTCCACCGTGACCTCGGGCGTTCGCAGCTCGGCGAGGAGGTCCTCCAGGTAGACGGTCTCGGTTCGCACCTCCCCGCGGCTGAACGCGAGCAGGGAGCGGCCGTCGTTCAGGGCGGCGGCGAGGGCCGGCGCGAGGTGGACGTACTGCTCGGTGAACCATGCCGGTGCGTCGGGGCGCTTGCGGATCTCTCCGAGCCGGTCGCGGAGCGACTCGATCGAGGCCACGAGGTGCTCGAGGCCGCTCAGCGAGGCCGTGCCTGCGAGCGCGAGCTCGAGGGCCCGCTCGGCCGCCTTGACCGTCTGCAGGGTCGCCGCCAGCTCGAGCGTGGCCGAGAGGGCGCGCGGGATCTCGGCGAGATGCTCGAGCGCCTCCGGCCCGGGCCGCGCCGTGTCGGGCCCGTAGTAGAGGACGCCCAGGCCTTGTAGGCCGCCGGGCGTCCGGAAGGGCACGGCGAGGAGAGCGGCCAGCCTCTGCCCCGGGCGGTCGAGGGCCTGGCCGAGGTCGAGGTTCTCGGCCGCGAGAGCGAGCGTCGGCCGGCTCGCCCGCGTCACGGCCTCCGACACGTGACGGAGAGCGGCCGGCGAGGCGAGGACGGGGTCCGTCTCGAGGCCGAGCAGGGCGGCGGCGTGGGGCGGCGCGCCCCGCTGGGGGATCCAGAACGCGGCCTGGTCCGCGCCGCCGATGCGCGACATGAGGGCGAGGACCGGCTCGAGGGCCGCCTCGAGCGGGGTGCCGCCGAGGAGGCTCTGCGCCGAGGCGAGGGCCTTGCGGAGGTCGCCGAGGCGCTGGTGCGCCGTGTCGCGCTCCTCGCGAAGCTCCGTGATCGCCGTGCCGAGCTGGGCCGAGGCCTCGGCGTAGGTCTCCACGAGCTCGCTCGCGCGCGCGTCGGCGGTCGCCCCCCGCGGGGCCTCCTCGGGCGGGGCGGGGGGAGGCGCCACCCGGACGACGGTGTAGCCGGCGGTGGTGGCCGGGGGCGGGGACGAACCCGCGGCCGGCGGGGAGGAGGCGGGCGGGGCCGCGGAGTCGATCCGGGGAGCCGTCGGGGCCTTCGGCTCGAACGAGAGGCGAGTGCGACCGAACAGCTCCAGGAGGGCCTGCTCCGCCCACTGGCGGGCCGGCGCGCCTTCCTTCACGTCGAGGATGGCGTATCGGGTGGCGAGGTCGTGGACCGTGCGGGCGAGGATCGCCCCGAGCGTCTCGAGGACGCCCTCCCCCCGGACCGCGATCGCCGGGACGACTTCCGCCTTCCGTGCGTTGAGCGCCCGGTCGAGCGCCTCGATTTCGAGCACCTGGGGCAGGTCCCGCTTGTTGTACTGGAAGACGAGGGGCATCGCCTCGGGGTCGAGGTGGTGCGAGACCAGGTTCTGCGTCATCTCCCGGAGGCTCTGGATGTTCTCCTCCCAGCGGTCGAGGGCGGAGTTGGCGACGAAGACGAGCGAGTCCGCACCCTTCAGCACGAGGCGCCGAGTCGCGGAGTACATCGCCTGGCCGGGGACGGCGAGGACCTGGAGGCGCAGGTCGAAGCCGCGGAACCCCGGGGTCCGCAGGGGGAGCAGGTCGAAGAGGATCGTCCGATCCTGCGCGGAGTTGATCGAGATGAGCTCTCCGCGGCGCCGGGCCTCGGCGCAGCGGTGCAGGATCTGGAGGTTGGTCGTCTTGCCGCCGACCGGCGGGCCGTAATACACGAGCTTGACCTTGATCGTGCGGTCGCGGTGGTTCAGCTCGACCATGCCTGCTCGTGCGAGGTTGGCGAATGGTACCCGCAGGCGGCGGGCGCTGTCACTCCGGCGGGGCGGCGCGCGCGCGCCGTGAGCCTCTCTGGAGGCGCGCCCGTCTCACCGGCCTCAGGAATGGGATGGTAGCGCTACGGGGATTCGAACCCCGGTTTGATGGCTGAGAACCATCCGTCCTAACCCCTAGACGATAGCGCCACTTGCGAGTCTACGTAGCCGTCCCGGGGCAAGTCAAGCCGACGCGCCGAGCCCGCCCGGCTCGCGTCGACGGAGCCGCCCCACCTCGACCGCGGCCACGCTGACGTTGTCGGACGAGCCGCGGTCGAGCGCGAGGGCGACGAGGCGCCGGCAGGCTTCGTCGAGGGCCCGCGTCTCGTGCAGGAGCCGGTGCAGGTCGGTCTCGCCGACCGTCGCGTGCAAGCCGTCGGAGCAGAGGACGAGGGCGCAGTCCTCGTCGAGGGTGCCCAGGTCCTCGGCGGCGGGGGCGAAGTCGACGACGAGGGCCGCCGGCCAGCCGAGGGCGTTCGTGAGGCGATGCCTCAGCGGGCTGCCACTCGCCCGCTGCGGCTCGAGATCCCCCGCCCTCACGAGACGGGCGGCTTCGGTGTGATCGACGGTGAGCGCGCTCGCCCCGCGGTCGTTCACGTAGTAGCAGCGGCTGTCGCCGGCGTGGGCGACGAGGTAGTGACGGTCCCAGACGAGCGCGCAGACGAGCGTGCTCCCCCCGGCGCCTCCGACTCCGCTGTCGCTCCCCCACTCCCAGATGCGACGGCTTGCGCCGCGGAGGAGGTCCCCCAGGCCCCGTCTCAGGCTCTCCGGCCCGGGCTCGATCCGCGGGATCACGTGGTGCGCGAAGTCGCAGACCTCCTGGACGGCCAGCTCGGCCGCCTGCTCGCCCGCCGCGAGCCCGCCGATACC
>Ga0335080_10007089_pt1 | contig 11606 bp, 8 predicted proteins | sample Lox_Sample_34_FD_206720 | JGI IMG/M metagenome (GOLD analysis project Ga0335080, IMG submission 206720) | Soil microbial communities from Loxahatchee National Wildlife Refuge, Florida, United States - Lox_Sample_3.4 | ecosystem: Environmental > Terrestrial > Soil > Wetlands | place: USA: Florida...
GGGATCTCCGGCGCGAAACTGTTTCGTTGGGAAGCAGGACGGAGACCGGGCTCCTCACGCCGCTGGGTCGCGGCCGCGCTGACGTCGTGGGCGGCAGTCGGCGCCATCGCCTGGGCAACGGGACAATCGAAACCGGTTCTGGCCGAAGGGCCGGCCTGGAGCAGCATCACGGAGGCGCAGATCGCGACGATCGGCTTCAGCGGCCTGCCCGCCGACACCGATATTGTCGCGGCCCTGGCGCCGCCCGATATGGACCTGTCGCACACCTGGGAATTTGCCGGCAGACTGGCCTCGTGGCCTCAGGCCAAACTAGACGATGCCGGGCAGAGCATTCGCAACCTGGTTTCCGTCGCCGCGGTGGCTGACCTCTGCGCCGATCCGCGAGAGTGGGAGATTGCGCGCCTGGTGCTCCTGCAAATTGAAGGCAGATTTGAGCCCGAGGTGGCGCGCCAGGCTCTCGCATGGATTATCCTGAGCCCCGAAGACGGCGAGGTGGTAACGAAGGCTTCCGACCTGGGGCTATTCCGCCACCCCCCAGAGCAGCTGGTTCGCGGGCGCAGCGTCATCTACGCGAAGAAGTATCTCGGCCGTTTGCTGGGAAAGATCCCGGATTGAGCCGGATTGCTGTGCGGAGTTTAATGTCGTTATAGTGTGGCTGGGCCTGATGCGTCGGACTGCTGTCGCTCGATGCATCCACGGAATCGGCCGCTGTCTGCCGGTTTTTGGTTGGCCCCGGGGGAGACGACTGCATCGAAATGTCAGTTGAGAAGCCGCATCCGGCGAGCCCGGCCGCTGACATTTTTCCTATCTTGAGAACTGTCAGGAAGCGTCCGGGCGGCGAAACCGCAGTGATGAGGCGCCTGGCCGCGCTGCTGGTTTTGATCGCGGGCGCGGCGGTTCCCGCCTGGTTCGCCGTTCTCCCGGCGCATCGTCCAATGACACGGGATATCCACATCGAGGCTTACCGCTACGGCTTCAGCCCCTCGCGCATTCACGCGAACCGCGGGGACCGTCTCCGTCTGACTTTCTCGACACGCGATACCGGCCAGAGTTTCTTCCTTCAGGACTACGATCTTCATGTCTCCATCACGCCGGGAAACGGGGAGGTTTCGGTGCAGCGCCTCTCCCGTCCGGATGAACCTCCAAAGACGATGGGGGCGGTGGAGATCGTTGCGGGGCTCCCGGGATGGCAGGGCCGACTGGTTTCCAAATCGCAGTTTCGAAATCACACGTATAACGGACCGCTGCACGGAACAGAGCGGGGAGAACTGATCGTTGCCCCGAATGTCCTGCTCTACGGAGGCCTGGGACTGCTGGCCGCGATTCCGCTGGCGGGGATATTGGTGGCGGGCCGGCAAACCGGTACGGGTCCGGCTCGCCGCCTGAACCTGTTCCGGGTTTTTCCCTGGCTCAAGCACGCCGTCAGAGCGCCGTCCTTTCAATTGAACCTGGCCCTCCCGATGCTGGGAATTTTCTGGTTCGTCATCCTGGCGGGCCTGTTCGGCACCAAGGTTTCGGGACGCAACGCGGGTCCGATGATCATATGGGTGCTCTGGCTCTCGGCGCTGATCCTGCTGCTGGTGCCGGCCGGCGGACGGAGCTGGTGCACGGTTTGCCCGCTTCCCACGGTGGGAGAGTGGATGCAGCGGCGCCGGCTCTCGCGAAGTCCCTCCGAACAGAAACGGCCTCTCATTTGGCCGGCCTGGTTGAAAGATGCCTGGCCGCGGGTCCTGCTGTTTCTTCTGCTGGGAACCTTCAGCACCGCATTGGTTGCGGTGCCGGCGGCAACCAGTTGGATGTTGATCGGGCTTGTGCTGATGGCGGTGGCGTCGTCGTTCTTCTCCGGGCAGAGGCTGTTTTGCAGGCACCTGTGCCCGATCAACAGCTACATCAGTCTGTACGCCACCACCGGCCGCGTCATGGTGCGCTCCGCCTCGCCCCAAGTTTGCGCGGCATGCGCGGAGCACTTCTGTCTCACGGGGAGCGCCAAAGGGTGGGGATGTCCGTATGGACTTTGCGTGGGCGATATCGATCGCAACAACGATTGCGGCGCATGCATGGAGTGTGTGAAGACCTGTGCCTACGACAATGTCGCCGTCTTCTGGCGCGGCTCGGGATGGGACAGGAACATCGCCACCTACGGCGAAGCCTGGCAGTCCATCGTCATGTTTGCCTTAGCCTGCCTCTACTGCTTTGTCAACCTCGGCGCCTGGGACAAGGTCCGGGATTGGATCGACATCGTGGATAAGCAAAACTGGGGAACTTTTTCGGTCTACGCAGTGGCGGTGTGGATCGCGTGCCTGGGCGTGCTCCCCAGCCTCTGGTATCTGCTGACGCGGGCGGGTATCGCGCTTGGCAAGTCGAACCTGATCCCGGGCGTTCAGTTTCGGGCGGCCAGCGCGGCCCTAATACCCATCGGAATGGCCTGTTGGATTGCCTTTGCACTCGCTACGGTGCTTTCCATGTTGACGTTCGTTCTGCAAAGCCTGTCGGATCCCTTCAATTGGGGATGGGATCTTCTGGGGATGGCAGGGAGCCCTTGGCACATCATCTGGTCTCCGGCCATTCCGTGGCTGCAGGTGGCCTGCGTTCTCATCGGCGCCGCGTATTCCATGAGGACGCTCTATCATTGCTGGCTCGACCACTCGCCATCGACCCGCCGGGCGATCGTGCAGTCCCTGCCGCTCGGGTGTTTCGTGTGGGGCGCCGCCGCCGGGATGATCTGCTTCTTCGCCGGTTGACGACGATGGGAAGAACGAAAAAGGACACGCCCAGACCGAGATCGCCTGTCAAGGGACGCTCCACCGCGCTGCCCGGCCTGAGGATTCTTGCCGTCATGCTCGGCGTCCCGCTGCTGGTTCTGCTCTACCAGGCGCGCACATCGGGTCTTTCCGTCGGCCAGATGTTCGAGCACATCTTCAAGGGCGCGAGGACGGGAGAGACCGATGAAAGCCCCGCGAAGGCCGCGCACGGCCCCAAAATCGACTTTCTGACGCCCGTGCCGGCCGGGTTTCCGTCCACTGAGCCGCCCCGCATCGGCAGTCTCCAGATCGTCGATCTCGATAAGGACGGGCTTCCGGACATCCTGGTGGCCGACATGCTCGCCAACCGTATCGGCTGGATCCGGCAATACCCGGCCGGGGTCTACACAGAAAAATGGATCAGCCCGGTGCTTCCGGCGCCCGCGCACGTCAGCGCCGTCGATATCGACAAGGATGGCGACCTCGACGTGCTGGTGGCTTGCATGGGAAGGCTTTTCCCCAGCAACGACAAGATCGGCTCGGTGGTGATTCTGGAGAACGACGGCAGGCAGAACTTCACGGCGCATACCATCGTCGATCACGTTGCCCGCGTGACCGACGTGCGCGCCGCGGATTTCAACGGCGATGGCCGGCTGGATCTGATCGTCGGGCAGTTCGGCTATGACGACGGCGAAACCCGCTGGATGGAGAACCTCGGCAACTGGCAATTTCGCTCGCACATCTTGCAGAGCCTCTCCGGAGTCATCCACACCATACCGGTGGATCTCGACGGCGATGGAGACATGGACATCGTCAGCCTGGTGAGCCAGGAGTGGGAAGAGCTTTACGTATTCGAAAACGACGGCCACGGGAATTTCAAATCGCATCTTGTTTGGGGCAGCACCAATGAGGACTACGGCAGCAGCGGCATCCGCCTGATAGACCTGAACCAGGACGGATTGATCGACATCCTGTACACCAACGGGGATGCGTTCGACTATCTGCCGCCGCGCCCTCGGCCCTGGCACAGCGTCCAATGGCTGGAAAACAAGGGGAATTTCAAGTTCGAACATCATCCCATCGGACTCTTTCCTGGCGCCAGCGCCGCGGTTGCGGCGGACCTGGATGGCGATGGCGATCTCGATGTGGCCGCCGTCAGTTGCTACAACTTCTGGGAGAAGCCGGACTCGCAAAGCATCATCTGGTTTGAAAACGACGGCAAGATGAATTTCACGCAGCACGACATCAGCCACTCTCCGACCCATCTGATCAGCCTGGAGGCGGCGGATATGAACGGAGACGGGAAGCCCGACCTGGTCTCCGTACGCATGGACGTCTATGCGCCATTTACCAACGACGGGCGCGTCGTGGTCTGGCTCAATCGCTGGCCAAAATCGGCGCCCAAGGCCGGCTGGTTTCATCCGGAGTGGACAGGGCCATATTCGATCGCCGAGATGTTTTGGAGGCCCCGGCCATGAAGAACGAATCCCCGGAAGAGCGCCGCGGTTCCGATCGGGCGGGTTGGCTCAAGCTGGCCGGGCTTGCCGTCGTGCTCGCGGCAGGAACCTGGCTGCTCTTGAAAAGCCTGCTCCCGACCACGGTGCCGGACGACTTTCCGAGGCTGCCGGATCTGGCGGCTGCCAACCCGGGACTTCGGAACCTGCTGGTGAGCGCGGACAAGGAGGCCCGGCGTCGTCCCGGATCGGCCGAGGCTGTTGGCAGGCTGGGGATGGCCTATCAGGCCAACCAGTATCCGGACGAAGCGGCAGAAGCTTATCGGATTGCGGCGCGCCTGGAGCCCGGCGACTACCAATGGGCTTACTGCCAGGCTTCCCTACAGGAAGAAAGCGGCAACGAGAAAGAGCAGTTCAACCTCTTGCAGAGGACCATCCGTCTCAAGCCCGGTTACGTTCCCGCGCTGCTCAAGCTGGCCGACGCATATTTTAAGCAGGAAAACCTGGAACAGGCCGCGCATCACTATGAACTAGCCGCTAAGGCATCCGATCAGGGCGCGGGGCTGCAGGCTGCGTTTGGACTCGCTCGGGTAGCGGCAAGCAAGGAGGACTGGAACAAGGTCATCGAGTACGCAGGGCCGCTCGTACAAAGCTATCCTCACGTGCGGCCGCCTTTCCAATTGCTTCAAAAGGCTTACGAAAGCACCGGCCAGGCGGATAAAGCCGCTGAACTGCGGGAAGCCATCCTTGCGGGCAAGTTCACCGACGTGCCACCGCCCAAGGACGCTCTGCACGATCAACTCGTGGAGCTCTCGTATTCTTCCACGCGGCTCCTCAAAGAGGCCGGACTGCTGAGCCGCTTCGGTTATCCCGACCTGGGGCTTCAGGTGGCGCGCCGCGCGCTTGACGCCAACGCCAGCGACGCGGATATTCACAATTTCATCGCGCACACGTTGCTGACTTACCACGGGGACAATCCGGAAGCAATCGACGAAGCCCTCAGACGGCTCAGCGAGTGCCTTCGACTGAAGCCGGATGACCCGACGCCGTTGTGGGGCTTCACGCAGGACTTCTTCGACAAGCCCAAAACGCCGGCCGCCGTGGAACGTCTTCGCGCCCTTCTACGCCCGTATGCCGGCCGCGCCGATGCCCGCTACTACCTCGGCCTGGTGGCCGATTCGCAGGGAGACGCCGCGAGCGCGATTTCGTACTACCTGGCTGCTCTCAAGAACGATCCCAACAACTACGGTATCTACAACAAGCTCGGCGCCCTCTCGGACAAGATCGGGAGATTTGACGCGGCTATCTCCTATTTCCAGAAAGCCGTCCAAATGAATCCCATGGATACCAACTCCCGTTCCAACCTGGGCGCCGCCCTCATGCAGCAGGGCAATTACGACCAGGGGTTCAAAGAGCTCAACGAAGTCATCCGGCTCAAGCCGCACGATGCGCCGGCCCGGTTTTGCATGGGGTTCGCGTTCCTGTTTTCCAAGAAGTACGATGAGGCGGTAACGAAATTCCGCGAGGGGCTACGCTACGATCCCGGCGATCCGGAGGCGCACTACGGGCTGGGATCCGCGCTGGCCATGCAGCAAAAGCGTGAGGATGCCGTGCGGGAACTGAGGGAGGCTCTGCGGCTGCGGCCGAATTATCCGGAAGCGCAGGAATTGCTGCAACGTCTTGGCGGTTGAAAGAACCGGCCTTCAGGCTTCCCAGCGGAACCGCCATACCGCCACGGCGCCGAACGCCGCAGCGAAGCCGAGCATCGCCGCGATCGGCCCCACCGCGGCCCCAAACGGCAGCCCGCGCCAGATCATCGCGTCCAGACCGTCGACCGCCCAGCGCGTGGGCACGGCGAACGTCGCGTTTTGCAGCCACTGCGGGAAGATGAACGTCGGCACCCAGCTTCCGCCCAGCATGACCAGAATGAGCGTGACGAGGATGGCAATGCCGCGCGTCGCCTCGGGCGTCTTGCCGACCACCGATACCAGCAGGCCGAATGCAGCGGTCATCAGCGCGAAAGCGGCGCAGACGCCCGCCATCCCGGCGAAGCTGCCTTCGATCCGCACCCCGAACACCACCCGCGCGAATCCGAAGACGGCCAGCATGATGATCATCGCGATCAGCGCCGAGCTGACGGCGCGGCTGCCGATCAGCACGAACCGCGAGAGCGGGGCGGCCCGCAGCCGTTTCCACAGGCCGCTGCGCCGCTGATAAAGCATCACCATCCCAGTGTCGATTCCCATGAAGAGGATGAACTGCACGCACATGCCGGCGAACGAATGAGCCATCGAGTTGTACGGTGTTCCCTTGTGTGCCGTCACGGCCTCGTCGCGCACCGTGTACGGCATGTTGAAGCCGCTGCGCGCCGGGCCCGCCGGCGAGCGCCGGCTCCACTTTTGGATTTCCGTGAGCATATTGCGCAGGGCAGTCTTGTCGGCCGGATCCATTTCAGCCGTCTTGTCGAGCTCGCGCAGCGAGTCATCCACGGATTTTGCCGACATACTCTCCGTGGTCACGGCTTCCATTACATGCTGAGTCAGGATCCCGCGCACCATTTGCATCTCGGTCGCATGGGAAGGATCGTAAAGGAGCGGCACTTCGGGCCTCGGTTGATCCCGGCGATAGAGAGCTCGCGCCGCGCCCTCGGCGAAGCCCTTAGGAAACACGATAGCCACCGCGGTCTTGCCCGTGCGCACGCTTTCGCGAGCCTCCTCGAGCGCTCTGATCTGCACCTCGAGCGATTGATCGCCGGCCAGCGCCGTTATGATCCCACGGGAAACGGTGCTTGCATCCTCATCCACTGCCGCCACCTTGATCTTCGACGCGGCGCCGCTGTTCGATACGCCGCCAAAGAGATAGCCGAAGAAGGACGCAATCAGGATCGGCGCGGCGAAGGCCATCACCACCGCGCGCCGGTCCATGAAGAACAGGCGCAGGTCGCGGCGCACGAGGGCGGTGAAAGCGGTGAGATTCATTGGTTGCGTACACTCCTTCCCGTCAGAGCCAGGAAGACGGTTTCCAGGTCGGCCCGCTGGCTTGCGATATGCGAGCACCGGTACCCATGGTCGCGCAGCCAGCCCAGCACATCGGGGGACTGCCGGACCAGATCGCGGACGGTCACCCGGAGCGTGCTTCCCGCCAGTTCCGCGGAATCGACGCCTTTCAGCGCGCGCAACTCTCCGCACCAGCCATCCATGCCGGGGTTCTCCACCTCGATCTCCAGCACATTCGTCGCGGGAACCAGCCGCCGCACTTCATCCAGCGTGCCGCTCGCGATCACCTTGCCGTGGTCGATGATGATCACACGGTCACACAGCCGCTCGGCTTCCTCCATGTAGTGCGTGGTATAGACCAGCGTCTTCCCCTGGGACTTGAGTTCCTCCAGGTTGGAGAAGATGGCATTGCGGCTCTGCGGATCGACGCCTACCGTGGGCTCGTCCAGCAGCAGAATCGAAGGCGAATGCAGCAGCGCGGCGGCCAGGTTGAGGCGCCGTTTCATGCCGCCGCTGAAAGTGGCGACCCGGTCGGCCGCGCGGTCGGTGAGGCCCGCAATCTCGAAGGCTTCGCCCATGGTTCGGCGCAACTCGGCTCCTTTGATCGCGTAGAGCGCACCAAACAGGGCCAGATTCTCGCGGGCCGAAAGCTCGTCGTGCAGTGCGAGTTCCTGCGGCACCAGCCCGATCCGGCGCTTCACGGGATCGGTCTCGCGGCGGACCGCGGAGCCTTCGATCCGTACCTCTCCGCGGTCCGGCTGCAGGAGCCCGGCGATCATGGAGACCGTAGTCGTCTTGCCGGCCCCGTTCGGGCCGAGTAGTCCGACCATTTCGCCGGGACGGACTGTGAAGGAGACCTCTTCGACGGCCACGAGATCCCCGTAGCGCTTGTGGAGTGACGAAACCTCGAGCATGGCTGCTGTCGGAAGTATACGTGAAGTATTCGATCGATGTTCCCGAGCCAGGCTCTGAGCTTTGGCGGCTCCCGTCCCACAACCTGCTAAGCTATTCCATTGATGACCGTTGATGAAATCCGTGAACTGATCGCCCTGGTGTCCGAAACCGGGATTGCGGAGCTGGAAGTGCAGCGCGGGGACAACCGCGTGCGCATTCGGCGGGCCGGGTTCACGGCTCCCCAGGAGGTCTTAGTGGCGGCTCCCGGTGCCGTCGCCGCCAACCCCGTCCACCAGCCGGCGCATTTGCCGGCCGCCGAAGCTCCCAAGGAAAAATCGGACAAGCTCGAAAAGCCGGCAGCCGATCCCAATCTGGTTCTGGTCAAGTCTCCCATTGTCGGCACATTCTACGAAGCTCCCGCTCCGGATGCCGCGCCGTTTGTGCGCGTCGGCGAGCGAATCACGCCTGGAAAGGTGCTCTGCATCATCGAAAGCATGAAGCTCATGAACGAGATCGAGGCAGAGGTCAGCGGAGTCATCGAGAGCAAGTTGGTCATCAACGGGCAGCCGGTCGAGTACGGGGAGGCCCTGTTTGCCATCCGTGCGATTTAAGAAGATCCTCATCGCCAACCGGGGCGAGATCGCCGTTCGCGTCATCACCGCCTGCAAGGAGCTGGGAATCGAGACGGTGGCGGTCTATTCGGAAGCGGACCGCTACAGCTCTCACGTGCGATTCGCGGACCAGTCCATCTGCATCGGGCCGGCGAAGAGCGCGCGAAGTTATCTCGACGTTCCGTCGATCATCAGCGCCGCCGAAATCACCAACGTGGATGCTATCCACCCGGGGTACGGATTCCTCAGCGAGAATGCGGGTTTTGCCGAGGTATGTGAAGCTTCGAGCCTCAAGTTCATCGGCCCGCGTCCCGACGTGATCCGGCTGATGGGTGTGAAGGAGCGGGCGCGGGCGTTCATGCACGAGACCGGCGTGCCGGTGCTTCCGGGTTCGCCTGGGGTGCTTGGCAGCCCGGAAGAGGCGCTCGAACTTGCGGGGCAGATCGGCTATCCGGTGATCCTGAAGGCGTCCGCCGGCGGCGGAGGCCGCGGAATGCGGGTGGTGAACCAGGCGGAGGACCTGCCCAACCTGTTCCTGCAAGCCCAAGCCGAGGCGGGAAGCGCGTTTTCCAGCGCGGATGTCTACCTGGAAAAGTTCATCGGCGCGCCGCGCCACATCGAGTTTCAGGTGCTGGCCGACGAGCACGGCAACGTCGAGATTCTCGGAGAGCGCGAATGCAGCATCCAGCGGCGCCATCAGAAGCTGCTGGAGGAATCGCCATCTCCCGCCGTGACGGCGGCTCAGCGTGACGAGATCTCGGCGATCCTGAAGACAGCGCTCGGCAAGGCCGGGTACACCAATGCGGGGACGGTCGAGTTCCTGATGGACGAGACCGGCAAACTCTACTTCATCGAGGTGAACGCGCGCGTCCAGGTGGAGCACCCGGTTACGGAGTTCGTCACCGGCATCGATATCGTCAAGAGCCAGATACGAATCGCGCAAGGCGAGAAGCTCGGCGACATCCTGCCTTCGCCTATCGAGGTGCGCGGACACGCGATCGAGTGCCGTATCAACGCCGAGAACCCGGACACGTTCGTGCCCTCGCCGGGCCGCATCACGGGGTTTCACTTGCCGGGCGGGATCGGCGTGCGGGTCGATACCTGGGCCTACACCGATTGCGTGATCCCGCCGTTCTACGATTCCCTGGTGGCCAAGCTGATCGCGTACGGAAGCGATCGCGGGGAGGCCATCCGGCGCATGCAGCGCGCGCTGGATATGTTTATCGTCGAAGGCATCTACACCTCGATTCCGCTCCACCAGCGCATCCTGGCAGATCCGGATTTTCAGGCTGGACGCTTCGACACGAATTTCATCAAGCGTTTCGGGAAGTAGGGCTATTGATCGTGCCGGCGCGGGACCGGCAGAGTCGAATGAGTGCGATCGGGCGAAGACTCGGGGGCGGCCGCGTTGGAGACTCGCGGCGGTTGATAATTGCCGAAATTCAACTCAGCCTCGGTGTAGCTGATGGGCCGGTCGAGGACCATTTCGAGCGTGCTGCCCCGCGCCAGGACCGCGTCCGGGCCGCGCGACATCAGCACGCCGGCCATACCCGCCGCAGCGCCTGCCGCCGCTCCGATTCCGGCGCCCATGCCGTAGTGACCGGCTGCGCCGCCGGCGATCACGCCCACGCCTGCGCCTGCTGCCGCGGCCTCGCCGACCGTACGAGCGTCGCCGGCTTTGTTCCCTTCACTGCGGACCGTGCCTTCGGAGCGATCCAACTCGTCTTTCGCGTTCCCGTCCATAGCGCCGATACGTCCGCGAAAGTCGCGCGTCACGCCGTTGGGCAGGGTCAGAGAATCGAAGCGCACGTACAACTCCGCCCGGCCCTTCACGCGCCCAGGCTTGGTCACCTTGGTGACGGTGCCAGTGACATAACTGCCAACGGGAACGATGATGCGGCCGCTGACCAGCACCGGGAAAACGGTCTCCAGGTAGACGCGGTCGCCTTCGGCCGAATGCTTGGTGCTCACGCTGTTGATCAGGCTGAGGGGCACCTTGGTACCCATCTCGACGGTAAAGTTGGCGCGAGCGGGAGCCGGCGTTGCCGGGGGCGTGGCCTCCTGGGCACAGGCGAGCCCCGAGACTACAAAAGTTATTGCTAACAGAGGCCGCAGAGACATCCGGTACTCCTTCTCGATTCTACCCTATTGGTTAAACGCGGCCCGGCTGCGGAAAGTTGCCCCCGCATTCACCGGATGGGCATTTTCAAGCCGGTTGTCGGGGCGGAACCGGCCGCGGAGATTTGGATCTCGGGGTCATCCCCGGTACCTTCGGGTACTACCAGGTTGACCTGGTAGAGGCCTGCCGAGCCCGGCGTCAACCCCGCATATTTGATCAGCCCCGGGTCTACCGCCTTGTCGCCGAGCGTCACCTTTAGCGACGAAAGGGCGACTATCGGAGCCACGAAGTTCGGAATGTCATAGACGCCCGGGTTCGGAGAGGTCCGGCCGAGGCCGGTGGCATAAACCACGATGGTGTCGCCGGCATGTCCGGGGGAATCGGCCGTCAGCAGCTTGCCATCGGCACTGGTCGCGATGGCATAGCCACCTGACCGCGAGAAGAGGGCGGGCGCCGCGTCCACGAGCGTCAGCACGATTTCGGGGCCGCTTACGCCCTCGGTGACCACCCGGACGCGCACCGGACCGGTGGTCAGGACGCTCGACATGATGAAGTTGATCTGGCCATCGGAAACGAACAGCAGGGACACGGGCTGGTCCTGGACGTACACACGCACGTAGTTCAGCTCGTGAGGCATCTGGCCGGCGACGATATCGGAGGCGGCCAGGGCGTAAGTCGAGCGTGCCAGGCCCGATCCGAAGATCGAGAGGACCGAATTGGGCGCAAAAGGCCCCGGGCTGTAGTCCGACGCATTGACGATGCTGGCCGCCGAGTAGTTCGGCCCAGCCCAG
>Ga0335080_10007090_pt1 | contig 11606 bp, 11 predicted proteins | sample Lox_Sample_34_FD_206720 | JGI IMG/M metagenome (GOLD analysis project Ga0335080, IMG submission 206720) | Soil microbial communities from Loxahatchee National Wildlife Refuge, Florida, United States - Lox_Sample_3.4 | ecosystem: Environmental > Terrestrial > Soil > Wetlands | place: USA...
CCCGAATTCCTGCGCGGGCCGCTGCTGTGTTTCGGATTTCAGGAATTCGAGCCGGGAGCCACACTCGATGGCAAGCAGCACCTTCACCTGGGCGAGTACCTCGCTACCGTGGGAATCGGCGCCACGTCTCTCGACTTCTTCGACCCGCGCTCCGAACTGCGCTACGACATGAACTACGCGGTGCCCTCCTGCGAACACGGCCGCTATGCCACCTTCATCGACATCGGCAGCCTCGAGCACGTCTTCGACACCCGCCAGTGCTTCGAGAATTGCCTGCGCATGGTGGCCCCCGGCGGCCACCACCTGCTGCATACGCCCGTCAACGGGTATTACGCCCACGGGTTCCACGTCTTCAATCCCGAGTGCCTCCGCGGCGCCTTCGAGCTGAACGGATTTCGCGTGATCTACGAAAAGTATTCGACCGTGAACGGCAGACCGGTCGCCGATCCTTCCGCTCCCGGCGATATCCTGACATGGATGGTGGCCCGCAAGGAGCGCGAGCTCGACCGCTTCGTCTGCCCGCAGCAGGGCAAGTGGTATACCCGATACGAATAGCCGGAATCGATGCAGATTGCCATTTATTGCCCCGACCGCCACTTCCTCTACGACGGGAAGACGCCCGACCAGTCCGGTGTCGGCGGCGGCCTCACCGTGCGCATCCGCATTGCCGCCGCCCTGGCCCGCCGCGGCCACCGCGTCTCACTGGTCTGCAACTGCGCGCGCGAGATTGTCCATCGCGGCGTGCTCTACCAGCCGCTCGACAAGGTCAGCCGCATTCAGGCGGACGTGCTGGTGATGCAATCCTCCGGAGGCGCGCTCGACCTCACGCCGCTGCTCTCGGCCGCGCTCGACGTCAAGGTGCGCATCTTCGTGTTGAGCGGCCTCGACGTCGCCAAAAGCGTCCACGAGCTGAATCCCGACGCCGTTTATGTGTGCAGCAACTTCATCCGCACCGCGATGATCCAGTCCGGCGCTTTCACCCGCAACCTCTTCGTCTCGCATTACGGCGTCAACCGCTGGAACCGCACCAGCCGGCTCGGTCCGCGCCGCGATCCCCGCCGGCTGATCTACTCCAGCCACCCGTCCAAGGGTTTCGACGCTGCCCGCGAAGTGGCCCGCCGGCTTCACAAACGCGACGAACATTTCCGCCTGCACTACTTCGGCGGCTCGAAGCTGTGGGGCTCGTCCGTGCCGGAGGAGGTGCCGCCCGCCGAGCCGTCGATCGTGTACCGCGGGCTGATCAACCAGCGCCGCCTGTCGTCGGAATACAAGCGCAGCATGTTCCTGGTGCAACTGCAGACCCGGCCGGAGCCTTTCGGGATCGTGGTGGTGGAAGCCATGGCCGCGGGCTGCCTGGTGCTGGCCAGCCCGGTCGGCGCCTTTCCGGAGCTGATCGAACACGGCGAAAACGGTTTCCTGGTTGGCGGCGACCCCTCCAGCCCGGAGACCCACGACCGGGCCGCGGAGATCATCGCGAACGTCTGCCAGGATCCGCAACTGGTCGAAAGGATTCGGCAACGCGCCTTTGCGACGCCCTTCGCTTGGGACACTCTCGCGGAAGTCTGGGAGTGCCATCTGAACTGGCTCATGGGCCGCAAGGGAGGGCACAGCCTGGAGGCCGACTGGGCCCGCTGCCTGGAGTGCGGGTCCACCTGCCTGGTCCTGCCCGACGGCTACCACTGTACCGCCTGCGGCTACTACGCCCGGCGATGCCGGTATAAATGATGCCGGTTATAAATAAGGATACAGAAACTCCACTATGGGATACCCACTGTGGGTGCTGTGCTCACAGTGATAGACGCCGATTCGCCGCCGGCGGGAGCGTCAGGACGATATTCGCCGTCTCCGCCGCCAGAGGGCGAGCCCCATCCACGCGCTGCCGGCCGTGACGCCGGTTCCCACGTCTGGCACCGGAGAATTCACAGGAAAATCCTGAAGATCCACAGGCTGCGGATCCACCAGAAAAGCCTGTTCCAGGGTGCCGCCCTGCAGGTAATTTGCGTCCACAATCAGCCCGAAATCTGTTGGATCGACCGAGAGAAAATCGGCTTCACTTTCCAGGATTCCGGTGTCGGTATATCGGTCTGGAGCGAACTGCGCCCAAACCTGATGCTGGATTAAGTTGTTCTCCGCGACGTCCGACGCGATCGTGCTCAGCAAAGCGTAACCTACCGTATCGGTGTTGAGTTTGGGCTGATAGACTGCCGGATCGGTGATTCCAAAATATGCCTGCATGACGCCTGCAACCCGCGGATCGGTCAACGCGATGTACACAGCGTTCCATGAGGTGCCAATGGTGTCGTGCAGGGCATCAATACAGAGGCCCCGATAGTCAGCGCCATCGAGAGTCAAGGTCACGTATCCGGTAAAATAACTTCCGTCGTTCCAGCCTTGCCCATTGCCCAGCCCGGACAGCGCTACCGGGTCGGCGCTCGCAAGCGTGGATCCAACAAGGATAGTTATGGCGATTGAGAATAGACGCATTCTTCCTCTTACAAGACAATTCCTGGCCGCAAAGCTTTAGACTGAATAACTGCCTGCTGATATGTAGTTGGGCGCGCTTCTGTTTATCTCACCCGCAGGGGTACTGGTGGTGTCGTACTGCCTGACCTATAAGTTTCAGGCGCCTCAAGACGATACCAGAGCGCCGATAGTCTCTTCGAGATTGGAAACAAACTCGCCCCGGATGCCGAAAAGCTCGCGGAAGCCTTTGACCTCATAGCCGCCCTCGGGCAGCATCGCCTGGGTCGGCAGATAGCCGAAGACGGAATCGATATAGCCCACCGGCCAGACCGTCTTGCCGCGGAAGGCTTGCTGCATCGTCTGCGCGTACGCCCAGCAGGGTTCCGCGGAGAGGCCGGTCACCCGCAATTGATCCGAAAGATCGAACCAGTGGAAGGTGACTCGGGAGGTCTCTCCCGACAACCCCAAATCCGAAAGCGCGATGCTGGTGCGATGCAGGACCAACTGCGTGGCCAGGCGAGGCGCCTTCGCGGCTTCGCCGGCGGCCCGTTGCGCGGCGGCGGCGATGCTCTCCATCCAGCCGCGATACTCCGCGGGTGTGAATCCCGTGAAGCCAGGCCCATTCACCAGGTGGCTGACCAACAACAGGAGGCGCCGCTTCCAGGAGCCTCTTCGCATCCACCAGCCGGTGGCCCGCGGACGCAGATCGCCGCAGAAGCCCTGCAGAAACAAGACCGGGATGGGGCTGCCTAGGTGTGTGCGCAGCGCCTGCCGGACACCGCCCGGATAATCCGAGCTCAGCTCGCGGTATTGCGGCCATTCCGTGGGATGGCAGGAGATTCCCCAGATCACGCTCAGCAATTGCCCCGCCTCGTCTTCCACCCGCAGCAGGCGAAGCTCGCGGTCGCGCGGGCCGGAGGGATTGGGATGCAGGAACATCACGCGGCGGGACCACGACTCCTTCGGCCACCAGATTTTATGGCGGCGATTGATCCCGGGATCGCATGCCGTGGTGGCGAAGCGCAGGCGTGCCGGCTGCCATTGGCCGCCGCGCAGGACTTCGGCCACCCGATCGGCAATAGCGTTTTCTGCCCAGCCGATGTACCCCGGATCGACCGCGCTGAACCCGACCTTGGTGGGGTCGGTGGCGGGCGATGTGTGAGCGTGGCTGGCCGCCACAAACAGGCTCGCCTCGTCAAGCAGCCCGGCGCTGCGCTCCAGGATGCGGGCACGCAGCCCTGGGCTGGTGAAGAACCAGTCGAGTGACACCATCACCAGGGTGCGGCCGTCTGCCCGGAGGGCCAGGATGTTGGCCTCGAACGGCAACACCACGGCCCGGCTCGGTACATTGAATGGCCCATGACAGGCCGTAGGCAGAAGCTGTGAGGGAGTTATGTCAACCGAGGCGGCTGTGACTTCCATCCAATGCCTCGCGGGACTGAGTGCCTAACTTGGCCGTCAGCACGTCTAAAATGGGGCGGATCGCAGTCAGTTCACTGACTTCCCGGGCATTCAAGCGGACGTTGAATTCTGTCTCGATGGCCATCACCAGAGTCACATGAAGCATCGAGTCCCATTCGGGTATGTCCACCAGTTGGGTATCCTCGGTGACCGCCAGAGAATTGTCCAGAAACAGATCCCTCAGGATGCGCCGCACCCGCTCCATCAAGTCTTGCCGAAAGGTCGTCGTCACGCTTGTCCCTCTTTCCCCACACTATAGCGCGCCCCTGTTCCCCACCGGATGAAAGGTGTGAACGCCGGTACGGAAGCGGTCACATCGAAGCGCCACCGGCTCCCGCCGTTTTCGGCGCCATCGGCGCGGAATCCCAGCCGCGGGAACAGGTCGGCCACCGGGCGATTCTTGGAGGTCGGATAGTAGCGGCCGATCAGATACGGCACGCCCGATTCTTTGGCGGCGCGGACCATCTCCAGAAAGACCAGCTCTTCCAGACCGCGCGAGAACACCCGGCAGCTCATCGCCCAGGAGTCGATGATCCAGGCATCGTCTTGCGGCAGGAGCGCCGCCACGCTCACCAGGCCGTGGTCGCCGAAACGGTCGCGCAGCGAAAACCAGCGGACCCAGGCGCGCCGATTGGCCGCCATGGCCGCCAGCTCCGATTCGGTATGGCGGGTGGTGGTGGGGTGGAACTGGTTGGTGCGGGCCAGCAACTGGGCCATGCGCGGCAGCGTGAACGAATCCGGGGGGCCGCTGAGCGCCTCCATATCCAGGTCGCGCAGAAAACCGGCCAGGTCGGTGGCCGAGGTGCGGGCTGCTTCGCGGCGGGCGTTCTCGTAGTAAAGGCGCGTGCGCGCGGTATCCTCTCCGGAAAAAGAGGAAGCTTCGAAGTAGCGGCCCGCCACCAGCGCCGGCACAAATTCCGCCGGATCGGCCGGCATTTCGGGCACGGTCACTTCCGGGAGGACGGAGCGGACGAGTTCCCGTTCGGCCGGGTTGTCGTCCACAAACACCAGGGAGTCCAGCCCGATGTTGAGGCTGGAAGCGATATCGCGAAGGTTGTCCGCCTTGTTCTTCCAGTTCGCGCGGAAGGCCACGATGTCTTCCAGGCGCAGGCGCATGGCGGGATGTTTGAGGAACGGCTCCTGGGCCACCGCCTCTTCGTTCTTGCTGCACACTGCCAGCAGGATGCCGCGGCGCTGCAGGGTTTTCAGATAGTCCTGGAGGGCCAGGTAGGCTTCACCTTCGGGGTCGTTGCCCAGGTGGATGCCGGCCAGCCCGTCATCGCCTGCGATGCCGCCCCACAGGGTGTTGTCGAGGTCGAACGCTACGCACTTCTTGGCCGCGCCGCGGCTGGCGCTCAGAAAGCGGGCCGCCTGAAAGGCCACCAGGCCGAACGCGTCGGGAGCGAAGGGCTGCTTGGATTGATACCAGTGGCGGTCCTGATGCCAGCGGCTCAAGCCGAAGACGGAAGCGGTGTGGTCGAGGTCGAACAGAGAGACGTTCTCCGCGGCGGTTGCTTCGGCCAGGACCAGGTTGAGGCGCCGGGCGAGATTGGCCGGGCTCCACGGCAGGGCCCCATCGTAATGCCCGAATATGCGGACCGCGGGAGCTTCGCAATTGTTCTGGAGGATGGCAACCGGGGCGCTCTCCCGCACGCGTCGCCACAAGTTCCGCCATTCCGACACAGCCGCCTGGACCGCGGACTCGCAGGCATCCGGCGCGGCGCCAAAATCGACTTGAGGCAACAGATCGCGTCCCGTAGCGAACAGCCAGACGACGTCCGGCTGGAATGCATAAAGCGCGCTGTGCGGATCGAGAATCTCCTGCCGGAAGGAACCGTAGGAAGCCAGGTGAATCTCCGGACGGAATCCCTCCAGCGCCAGCCAGAGGCGGAGGGTATCGGCGAAGTGTCCCATCGTGCCGCTGCCCAGGACGGCGATGCGCAAGGGGCGAAGGTTGGGGATCTCCGGGAGGACCTTCTGCAAGCGCCTGGCCCAGACCGCCTGGTTCGCGAACGGAGCCGAGGGATCGGCGCTGGCGCGCAACTGGGCAAACAGCGGCGTCTCAGTGGTGGAAACCGTCATGAGGTGTGACGCCCCTTCGCAAAAGACTGCAGCAGGCCGGCGAGTACCGGCGCAGGCTCTTCGGCCGGTACCGGTGACAAAGTAACGGTCTGGTCGGTAGTCAGTCGCGGCAATCGGGGAGCGGCGAAGTGAATCCGCGGGTATTTCCGGGACCAGTCCGTAGCGAGATATTCCATAGCCTGTTTAGCCATTATGTAAGCCGTCATATCTTCCGGGCGAGTGTCCACCGCTACCGACGAAGGCAGCCAGACGCCGCGCAACCAACCGTCGTTGGACGGGCCGGACAGCATCTCAAAAAGCCGTGCCAGCGCATGAATATAAATATCCGAAAATTCGAGGAATGCCGTATAAGCAAACTGCCGCGTTTCCGTGAAAATCGGGGGCGTGGCGAAATAATACAAGTCGGTAATCCGCCCGCCGCTGCTTAAGAATGCCGCGAGTTCGGGAAATTCCGCATCCCTGGCATCCAGGCGCAACGCGCCGGCAGAAGCGCCGGCGTCGGCGAGCTCCGCCACCACGCGCCGCGCATCGGCGGCGCCCTCGCGGTAAGTCAGAGTCACATGCGCTTGGCCGGCAGCCAGTAATTTGGCGCAAACTTCGCCCAATCCACGGCTTCCCCCCACGACTAAAGCGTGTTGACCGGCGAAGAGATCCGGCTCTATGAGGGCTTGGATCCCGGAAAATGACGGCTGGACTGCCGGCGCGGGGCGGACAAACGCTTCCAGGAATCCCGACATGCCGGGCGACGACACGGCAATCCGGCAAAACCGCCGCTCCGCCGAGAAGTTCTGTGTCTTATAGACAAGGTCAGGATGGTCTGCTGTCAGTGTATCGGTGAACGAGAGATTCAGGCTCGAGAAAATAGAGTCGTGGCCGGGCAGCCGCATGCCGATGACGTAAGTGGTGCCTAAGATCGCGGCGAGCTGCGTGGCTGGCAGGGCGGACGATAACCTGGGAAACAGATACGCGGCCGCGGATGGATCTAAGAAAAGAGGAAAGCTTCCGCCGCCGTTCGCGATGCCGGCGTCGGAGAGTCTTTCACAGGCGTTCCCCTGCGGCGGAGCATGGGATAGAAGCGAGATCGAGGCAGGCCGAAGTCCGCTCCACTCGGCTTGCACCTTCGCCACGACGCGCCGGTGCACATCCGTAACTACGATGCCGGAGTGGTTGTCCCGGTCCGTCTGCATCTCGACCTGCACCGCTTCGCCGGGGTGCGTGGCGGAGAAAAAACGCGCTCCCAGGCGGACCAGCGCGCCCACATCCTCGTGAGTCTGCGCATAAGTCTCCAAAGCGCGCAGCAGTAAGTGGACGCCGTGGGTCACGCAGCCGCCGAACATCAGCCTGCGGGCGTAGAGCGCGTCCAGATGGAGCGGATTGTGATCGCCGGACAAGCGTGCGAAGGCCTCGTGCTCGGCCGGCGTCACAATGTGAGACTGCTTCGGCAGGACGGCGGTCATACGAAACAGACAATTCCGCGATCGCGCAATGCCAGCAACTCCGTGGCGAGCGCCGGCCACGCATAGAAGCAGAGCGGGATTCCATGAAAGGGAAGCACCTGCATGGCGTCCGGCCCCAGGCTCTTGCCGATCAGGACATCCTGGTTGGTCTGGTTCAGGGTGCGGCGGTAAAACGGCCGGCGGAGTTCGTTGCCGTGGGCGTCGCGGAGCAGGCACTCGAACGGACCATCGTGCGCCCGGATGGGATATTTTTCCGGTTCGATGTCCTCCACCCAGTGCACAAACGAGTGGAAGCCGGGCCGCATGCCCAGGCAGAGGGATTTCGCGCCTTTCCACTGGCGGATGCGGTCGAACGGAGAGCCGGGGCCGTCGGCGTAGACGCAATCCTCGTGGCCGGCCAGCAGCTCCGCCGCGTGCGGGCCCGTGCCGCAGATGGAATGGCGGGGGTGCAGGCTCCGGATGACGTCCTCTTCGCGGCGGAACAGCTCCGGCAGGATTCCCGCATTGGTGGGTTCGCGGAGAACGTCGAAGAGACGCGGCGGGGTATCGAACATGTTGGATGTGTAAGCCGGCATCAGCAGCGTGCCCGCGGGCCCCGCCAGTTCCCGCATGGCGTTCAGTAATTGGTAGGGCGTCCCTTTGTATGTCAGTAAGTCATCGTAGGAGCACTGTACGAATAAGACACCGCCTTCTTGCAGTCCTGCCGAGCGGCATGCCGCTACCAGGTCCGCGGCTGTAAACGTGCCGTGTTTCCGGATCATTCGTGAGCGCAATTTGGCGCGCTGCTGCTTGCGCCAGAGAGTGCGTTTGTGTTTGATCCAGTTGATGCTGTGGGCCGGCAAGCACCGCTTGGCGTCGCGCACCAGCCGTGCCTTCAGTCTTGAAAACACAACTTTCTCATGATATCAGCCCGCCTCGCGGCGACGCCATGTTAACCAAAACCAGGGGTGGGAAGTTGACGAGTGGACTACCAGATCGCGTTGCGGTAGCCGTCCCGAATGCGCTCGTCTTTTGTAACCAGGGGTGTGTAGTTATTCGCCACGGCGCCTCGCGCGTTTGCCTTTCTTGTCGATTACTCCCAAAGGCCCGCCACACTGGTGGCGTACTCCTGGTTCTCGAGGAGCGAGCAGACTTCCGGGGCCAGACGCCGCGGCGCCGGTCATCGGAAGTATTTCGCGATGTCTGAGGCGACCGCGGGCTCAACACGGGCCTCATTCAACTGGTAGAGAGGCTGATCACCGTTGATGTCGCCCGCGAGCAGCCTCCATTTCCCCCGCACCCACACTAGTCTGCCTTCCGAAAAGCTCACATCCGTAGCCGGTGGAAGATTCACATCAATCATTTGGTCGCCAAACCGGTGGCCCGAATGCATGCGATTCCCGGCATCCGGCAATAATATGAAACGTTGCACGGTCTGGCCTTCGCGTACCGATTGTCCCCCCCGCATCATGTAGCCCAGAACACAGGCCGACGTGCCCGTAGAGATCCATCCCTGCTTCAGGGATCGATATCCCCGCGGCAAGTCACACCACGCCACGAGAGCATATTCGTCCAAGTGGCTGGTCCTTGGAATCAGGTCATACAAATCCGGTCGATCCGAACTGAGGAAAAACAAGTCCGGTAAGACCGCAGCCACGCAGATCATGCATACCGGGCCCAGCACCATCCACCGGGCACGGCGGGAGAGTCTGTCGGCCCTACGATGTCCTGCTGAGCAGATTGCCCGCACCGCTGTATGCAAAAACTGCTTCTGGGCTTGCGCCGAGCCCGCTTCGGGTGGTGATGTTCGCCACCAGGCTGGTCTTGCCGCCAAACTCTGCTTGGGGCGTTCCCGTCACCAGTTCCATGCTCTGCACGGCGCTGGAGGGGAGTTGCGTGGAAAAAACCTTGCTCTGCTGGTCGCTGATGGGCTGGCCATCGATTACGAAACTCACCTGTGCGTGATCCCCTAGGGGGTGAAAAAACCCGTTGCCATCCGCTGCCACACCACCGGTGCTGTACACGATCGCCTGGCTCAATCCGGCGCCAGGATCAACCACCGGCAGTTTCGCAATCAGGTTGCGGTCGGCATCCACGTGATCCGAAGGGTCCAGTTCGATCATGTCGGCACCGCTGGCTTCCACCGTGACACTGGTCTTGGATCCGGCCAACGCCAGAGATGCTTTGACCTGCACGGGCACGGCGGAGCGGATTGCTACATCCTGAGAAAATCCTCAAACCCCGCGGCCCGGATTTCGAGGTGATAAGGATTCGGTGGAATATTGGTCAATCGAAAGGACCCGTCCGCCGCGGTGCGAGTGGATTGCTGATAACCGGTAACCAGATTGTGAACGCTCACCGCGGCGTTCGTGACCGCCGCGCCGGATGGATCCACTACCGTTCCTTCTATCGTTCCCGCATTTCCCAGAGACTGTGCCAATCCTACCTGCATAAATCCGGACAAGAACAGGCCGAAGATAGCCACAGCGAGAGTGCTCTTCATAGGCTCCAGTATGGGGACCGGATGAACCGCCACCCTAGGCAAATCTCACTGGCGGAAGCTTGGCTGGCGTAAGCGGGGCTAAAAATGGGTATGAGCGGGCCAGAAGGCCGGAAATCTACCAATCCAGAATCGTCCGGATGTGATGGGCTTGCCGTTTGCTCACCACGATTTGCAAACCGTTATTGAGTGTGATCAGCCAACGCTGGCTGCTCAGGGCGCTCATCTTGCGAATATGGTTTACATTCACAATCGAATTGCGGTGAACCCTTTGAAACTGGGGCTCCGTCAGGCGCATTTCGAGCGAGCGCAAACTCTGGGTAGCCAGCAACCGTTGTTTCGCGGTCACGATCCAGACCAACTCCCGCTCCGCCTGAAACGCCAGAATCTCGTCCAGATCCAGCAGGAAATACTCGTCCCCCGTGCGACCGACGATTTTCTTGGTGCGCGGCGCGTTGGACGATTGCACCGAAACGATTTTGTCTAGGATCGACGCGATCTCGGTGGGTTTCCCCTTCAACTTTTGCGCCCGCTCCACCGCGGTCCTCAGACGCGGCTCGCTGACCGGCTTTAACAGGTAATCGATCGCTCCAGCCTCAAACGCCTCAATGGCGTGCTGATTGAAGGCCGTGACAATCACGATCACGGGAAGAGCTGGACCAGTTAGGTTTTGAATCACCTCGAATCCGCTCATGGTGGGCATCTCGAGATCCAGGAAAACCAGTTCGGGCTGGGTTTTGGCGATCTCCTCGAGCGCTTCCTTACCGTCGCCGGCCTCGCCCACCACCCGAATTTCCGGGAACTGTTCCAGTTCCTCCCGGAGGACGCGTCGCGCGATCGGCTCATCATCGACAATCAGCGCTTTCAACACCCCGGAACCCATCTGTTTAGATTTATGCTGAAGTCGCCCGCGGATCTCAATGAAAACTCACCGGCGGCCACATTAACCCCATGAACGGGATGAAATCGCCAACGAACCACTACCAAAACGGCCGCGGACACGCGCTAACTGGAAAGGCGGGCGTTTTTCGCGGGACAGCTTTCATGAAAAACGGGTTGTCTCACGTCACCTTTGTCAACCGGCACCGAGAATCCCACGCGCGTCCCAAACTCGCCTTGATCCATATTCAGTCGAGCCCCGGGGCCAAAGCATAATTGCAGGCGCCGCGCCACGTTTGCTAATCCAAGGCCGGTGCCGGTCGAAGGATCTGGTGAGACGTTGGCCGCGGGTCCGGATCCGGAATCCTCCACCACAACCCTCAGGTCTCCCTTTGCCATGGTTGCGCTCAACCGGAGCCAACCCTCCCGGGGACACCGCGCCAAACCGTGTTTGATGGCATTCTCCACCAGCGGTTGGACCGACAGCACGGGTATCAGAATCTGCTCGGCATCTCGGTCCACCTGGATATTCGTCTGCAATCGAGGCCCAAGACGTAGCCGTTCGATCTCCAGGTAGGCCTTCACGATTTTGATCTCGTCTGAGAGCGGTATCAGGATCTTGTTGGTTTGCAGGGAATAGCGAAATATGTCCGACAGGTTGAGTACCGTGCGCCGCGCATCCGTCGCTTCTCTCGGGATGACCCCGTAAATCGTATTCAAGGCATTGAACAGGAAATGGGGATTGATCTGAGAGTGCAGCGCACGCAGTTCTGCCTCCGATACCA
>Ga0335080_10007091_pt1 | contig 11604 bp, 9 predicted proteins | sample Lox_Sample_34_FD_206720 | JGI IMG/M metagenome (GOLD analysis project Ga0335080, IMG submission 206720) | Soil microbial communities from Loxahatchee National Wildlife Refuge, Florida, United States - Lox_Sample_3.4 | ecosystem: Environmental > Terrestrial > Soil > Wetlands | place: USA: Florida...
CGCAGCGCCGCGTAGAAGCCGCGTGGCCCGAGGAAGAAGCCGGCGTGCAGCACCTGGCCGTTGCGCAACTCGCATCCGAGGCACTGCTCGCCGAGCTGCGCGCGGCAGCGCGCATCGGCGAGGTCGGCCTCGATCCACTGCCCGTCGCGTCCGCGCATCCGGCCGTCCAGGAACTCCACCTCCTCGCGGAACACCCCGTGGCGCTGCAGCTCGGCGAACTCAGCCGCGTCCAGGCGCGGGCCGGCGCCGGCGGCCAGCAGCGCCGCGAGTATCTCGGCACCGAAGCGCTCGGACTGCCCGGCGGCGAGTGCCCGCTCGAGCGGCAGCGAGTCGTAGGCGCGGCGGCGCAGCAACCCGGCGCGATACAGCTCGAGCAGCTGGGCGACGAACATCTCGCTCGCGGCGAACAGCCCGTGCACGAACGGCGTCGTGCCGCCGGTGGCCTCGAGGAGCGCGGCGTCCTGCACGCCGCCGAGTGCCGCCAGCGCCGTGCGCCAGGCCGCGTTTTGCTGATGGCGCAGCAGCAGCGCATGGCAGAGCGCATCTCCGAGCTCGCCGATGCCGACCTGCAGCGTGCCGCCATCGCGCACCAGCGCGCTCGCGTACAGCCCGATGGCGTGCTCGGCGGTGGCGAGCGGCGGGTTTGGCGGCGCGAACAGGTCGTAGTCGTAGGCCGGCGCGTCCACCAGGAAGTCGAAGTGCCCGGCGTCAAGGCGCGCCGCGCCGCCCATGAACGGCAGCTGCGCGTGCGTCTCGGCCACCATGACGACGTCGCGCCCGGCGCGCCGCTCCGCGGCGATGAGCGGCATGAGGTCGAGCGTCACGTCGGGGTTGGAGCTCAGGCTGAGCTCGCGCGCACCGTTGACGGTGCGCTGGGCCACCAGGTGCGCAATGACGTTGACGCCGCGCGCGAGCACCGCGCGGGCCACGTGCGTGTAGTTGGCGCTCAGGTAGTGCTGCTGCGCGTGCGCGCGGTGCAGGTAGCCCCCGGGGGTGAGGAAGAACTCGATGACGTGCACATTGGCGGGCACGCGATCCGCGCGCAGCGCGTGCGCATACTGCGGCTCCACGTAGCTGCCGAACACCCGGGCCACCAGCGGCTCGAGCAGCCGCCGCTCGAGCGAGGCGCGTGCCACCGGCTTCAGGAGCGAGAGCGCCGTGATGATGGTGAGGTCGAGCTGCGGATCCTGCAGCGCGCGACGGTAGAACTCGTTGACGAGCGGATTGGGCTTGCCGATGCCGAGCGGCAGGGCGAGCACGATGCGCCGGCCCACGCGGCGCAGCACCGCATCCACGCAGTGACCGACGTCGGTGAACACTTCAGGCATGCAAGTTGCCAGATGCTCCCCGAAGCACGCGCCGCACGTCAACCGTGGGGCCGGCGGGCCGCGCGCCCGCGGTGGGCTATGCAGCCATGCGTGTTGATGGCAGCAACGTGCAAAGTGTCAGTTCCGGATCGGCGTTCACCCTTACGGGTAGGTTGCTGCACCCCACGCCGCGGCTGACAATCAGCGGGCCATTGTCGGGGAGTTCGAAGCGGCCGCGGCCGTAAATGCGCGCCAGCGGCCCTCCTGCGCTCACGATAGGGGTGCCGTCCGCCAGGGCGATCTGGCCGCCGTGAGTATGGCCGGCGAGTGCCAGATCGAAGCGTTCATCGCCAAGCAGTAACAGGGCGTCGGGCGAATGCGTGAGGAATATGCGGATCGGGCCTGACCCTTGGAACGCCCCCGCCAGGTCTGGTTCTCCGACCCAGGGATCATCAATACCGCAGATCGAGACCTCGCTGAAAGGCGCGGGAAGCGCCTGGTGCGAATTGACGAGCACCACAATGCCGGCGGCGCTTAATTGCCGCCTGATCGAGGCGGCATCGGCCCATAGGTCGTGATTGCCGAGGACGGCATAGACACCCAGTGGCGGCTGATAGCGCGCGAGCACGGGCAGCAAGACCGCGAGGTGCTCGGCCCTGCTGGAAACGTAGTCGCCGCCCAGCAGCAGCACATCGGGGGTGCGACGCAGCAGCTCTCGGCGAGGCGAGCGAACATCCCCGGATGCGTGGTCGGTCCGGCGTGGAAGTCGGAAGCGAAGGCAAGCCTGAGCGGTTTTCTGAGCGGCGCGTTCGGCGCTAGCTCGATTTCGTGCACCCCGATCTGCAGCGCGCCGTGGGCGCCCAGGCGGTAGCTGAGACTTGCGACCGCACCGCGCAGCAACGCAGCGTCCAAGGCGCGCAGCCCGAGTTTCCGCAGACGACTGTGAGGCTTCATGGCAGCAGTGGGCGGGCGCCGCGCAGCGCGGTCTTACCGGGCCGCAGCCATGCACCGGTGCTGCAACGCTTGATGGGCGTTTGCGGCGCGCTGCGCGTGCTCAGCGCAGCCCCCTCAGCGGACGGCGCTGCGCAGGCGCAGCGCAAAGGCGACGCCGACCTCGTTGGGGACCTGGTCGGTCGCCTTCCAGTCCCCCTGGCCGACTCCGTAGTCCAGACGCCGCAGCTGCGTCTTGCCGCTCATGTAGCCGACGCTGGCACCGGCCTCGGTGGCGGTGCGGAACGTAAAGGGCAGGTGGATCTCGCGGCTCACGTCGCGGATGGTCAGTTTGCCGACGGCCTCGTAGCCGCTGGCGGTCTTGACGATCTGGCTGGCGCTGAAGCGTGCCTGCGGGAACTTCTGCGCCGCGAACAGCTCGGCATCGCGCAGCGTGGCGTCACGCTCCTCGTCGCCGGTATCGAGCGAGGCCACCTCGATCGAGACCTCGAGACGGCTTGCCGAGAGGTTGTCCGGGGCGAAATCGAACTGTGTCTGGAAGTGGCGGAAGCGGCCCTTGTTCTGCGCGCCGGCCTGCGTGAAGGTGAATTCCAGCGTGCTCTTGGCCGGGTCGAGCACGTAGCGCGCGGGCGCGGGCGCATCCGCCGCCCGTACCGCAACGGCCGCGCACAGCAGCAGGGGCGCGATCGCGAGGCGCGTGGCGGGGTGTCTCATGGGCACGATCCCTAGGCTTTCGTGGAGAAGAAGGGCAGCATGCGCCGCAGCGTGTCGTCCCGCAGCACGAAATGGTGCTTGAGAGCGGCCAGCAGGTGCAGCACGGCGACGGCGCCCAGCGTCCAGGCGAGCACCCCGTGCGTGCTGAGCAGGAACTCGTACAGGGCGCGGTTTTTCGGCACCAGGTCCGGCAGCGTGAAGAACCCGAACCAGCTGACCGGGAACCCACGGGCCGAGGACATGAGCCAGCCGGTGAGCGGCACGGCGAACAGCAGCACGTACAGGAGCACGTGGGTCAGGCGCGCCAGCGCGCGCTCATAGGGCTTGAGCGTCGCCGGCAGCGGCGGGGTCTGATTGCTCCAGCGCCACAGCACGCGCAGCAGCGCCAGCATCAGGATGGTGATGCCGATCGACTTGTGACGTGCGACCAGCGTCAGCTTGCGGGAGCCGGCCGGCAGATCATCAAAGAGGAAGGCGAGGGTGAACTGCGCGATGATGCACAGCACGACGATCCAGTGCAGCAACTGGGCCAGCGCGCCCCAGCGGCGCGGAGTGTTTCTCAGGACCATGATCGGCAAGCTTAAGGGGCCGGGCATCGCTTGCCTACTGCGCCGCGGCGCGGCGGCGCTGTGCGCGCTTGCGCTGAGCGGCTGCCCCGCGCCCGCCCCGCGCGTGGCCGCGCCGGCGAGCGTGCCGGCGCCGCCGCCGCCGCGCGCTGCGCTGACCTACACGATCCTGCCGGCCGAGTCGCTGCTGACCATCCGCGTCTACCGTGGCGGCGCGCTGGCCGCCGCCGGCCACAATCACGTCATCGCCTCGCACGATCTTTCCGGCCACGTGTACGTCGCGGATGAGCCGCTGGCGAGTGGCTGCGAGGTACAGCTGCCGCTTGAGAGCCTGAGCGTGGATGAGCGCGAGCTGCGCCTGCAGGCCGGCCCGGACTTCCCGCCCGACGTTCCCGAGAGCGCGCGCGAGGGCACGCGCCGCAACATGCTTGGCCCGGCGTTGCTGGCCGCGCTCGATTACCCGCAGATCGTGCTCAGCTGCGTGCGTCTGGAGGCGTCGGCGCCACCGCAGGGCGGCACGGTGCAGGCGCACCTGCAGGCACTGGTGCGCGGTACGCCACACGAGCTGCAGCTGCCGGTGCACTGGGAACGCAACGGCACGCGCCTGGTGCTCAGCGGCGAGACGGCGCTGAAGCAGAGTGAGCTCGGGCTCAAGCCCTTCAGCGCCATGTTGGGTGCGCTGCAGGTGCAGGACGAGATGCAGGTGGCGTTCCGCATCCTCGCGCAGGCGCCTGAGCGCTAGCGGCCGGCGCGCACGCAGGCGCCGGCGCTGCACGCGCTACTTGCTGCCGAGTTCGCTGAGCAGCTCGCTGGCCTTGTAGACCTTGCGCAACCCCTCGAAGATGATCTGCGGGTCGACCGCCACCGCCCGGTTCAGCTGCGGGTCGAACCAGTAGTCCCCGGCGATGGAGTGGATGTTGCCATCGAACATCAGGCCGACGATCTCGCCCTTGGCGTTGATGAGCGGGCTGCCGGAGTTGCCACCGACGATGTCGTTGTTGGTGGACAGGTTGAAGCGCGTCTCCATGTTGAGCGCCGGCTTTGCGCTCAGCCAGGCTTCCGGCACCCGGAACGGATCCTGGCCGGTGGCGCGCGTGTACAGCTGCGCGAGCTGCGTGAACGGCGGCACCGCATGGTCGCCCTCCTGCCAGCCCTGCACGGTGCCGAAGTTCAGCCGCAGCGTGAAGTTAGCATCCGGCGGCTCGCTGGTGCCGAACACCTTGAAGCGTGCGCGTGCGATCTTCTCGGCCGCCGCCGTCTCGGGCGCCTCCACCTCGTCCTCGTAGCTCTTGCGTGCCGCGCGCGCCTCGGCATCGACGCTGCGCGCCAGCACGATGAGCGGATCGGTGGAGGCGTCAACGGCCGCCGCCCCGCCATCCCACAGGCGCTTGCGCACCGCCGGATCGCTCAGCTGGGTGCCGTCCACCAGCTTGGCGGCGAGCGTGTCGGGCGAGTCATGCGAGAGCAGCTGGCGCACGATCGGCGCGTCCGGCCCCATCCACTCGCGCATGCGCTCCAGGCTGAAGGACAGGTTGATCTTCTCCAGCTCCGGGTAGACCGGTACCGGGGCCACCAGGCGCTGCTCGACGCGCGGCAGTGCGGCGTCGCTGTATTCGCGCAGCCGCTCGGTGTTGGGCTTGGTGCGTTCGGCGGCCGCGCGCACCAGCGTGCGGGCGTAGCCGAACAGCTTCCCGGGGTAGCCGGCACCGAGGCCCGCGCCCTGCTCGATCCACACGTACGGCAGGTACAGCTGCTCCTCGCGCTGCTGCGCCTTGGCGATGCTGGCCCAGGGGTCGCCGAGCGCCTGCGCCAGCTGCGGATCTGCGGCCACCTGCGCCCGCAGCGCCGCCTCGTCCTTGCGCTTGGCCTGCATCAGCCGCTCATCGAGCAGCGCATCGAGCAGCTTGCGGCGCACCTTGATGACGTTCTCGAGGGTGTTGAGCGGGTCCTCGACGATGCGCGCCGCCTCGGGACTGCTCTTGCCGAACTGGATCAGCCGCCCGCGCAGCTCCGCGGCGCGCAGCAGCCAGCGCGGCAGGATGATGTCGCGCTGCGTCTCGAGCTCGGCGACCGTGAGCAGGCGCGAGGTGCTGCCCGGGTGCCCGGAGACGAACACCAGGTCCCCGGCCTGCGGTCCGGCCGGATTGATGCTGAGGAAGTTGGGGGTCGCGGCCGGCTTGCCGTCCGGCCCGTAGGCGCGCAGCACCGACATGTCCAGGTCCCAGCGCGGGAACTGGAAGTTGTCCGGGTCGCCGCCGAAGGCGGCGATGGCGCGCTCGGGCGCGAACACCATGCGCACGTCGCTGTAGCGGTGGTACTTGTACATCCAGTACTGCCCGCCCTCGTACAGGTCGACGGTCTCGCACTTGAACGGCCCGCCCTTGGCCTTCTTGCCATCCTGCTCGCACTGCTGCTCGAGCTGCGTCATGGTGGCCTTGCGCTTGTCGTTCGCGGCCTGATCGCTCAGGCCCTGGGTGGCGGCGTTCACCTGGGCGGTGATGTCCTCCATCTGCATGAGCACGTCCGCGATCTGCGTGCCGCACTTGAGCTCCTTGTCGCGGGTGCGCGCCAGGAAGCCCTCGGCGAGCAGGTTGTGCTCCTTGCTCGAGTGCTCATCCAGGCAGGCCGCGCCGCAATGGTGATTGGTGAGGATCAGCCCGTCGCGCGACACGAAGGAGGCGGTGCAGTTGGAGAGGCGGATGGTGGCGGTGCGCACGCGGTCGAGCCAGGCCGGGCTGACGTCGGTGCCGTGCTCGCGCTTGAGCAGCGCGTGCGGGAATTCCTGGAAGGTCCACATGCCGCCGTCGCTGAAGGCGGGGGCGGCGATGAGGATGAGCAACAGGGCGAAGAGGGGGCTGCGGCGCATGCCGGTTCCTTTCGAAGTTGTTCTATGTGCGCGGCGGGCACTTCAGACCACGCATTATGCAGCAAAGCGTGCGCGTCGATGGTCACCGGCAGCGCCCGGCCGCGTGTGCTTCACCGCACGCCCACGGGCACTGGTCGCAGCGGCACGGGCAGCACCGCTAGTCCGTCTCCGGCAGCAGCAGGAGCGGCGTGCCCGCGGGTGCATCCAGCAGCGCGCTCTCGGGTGGCAGGCCGCGCGGCGTCGGGGCGAAGGCCACCCCCAGGCTGCGCAGACGCTCGATGCGTCCCTGCATGTCCGGGGCGCGGAATACCAGCAGCGGCTGCTCGCACAGGCGGGGCCGGTGGAAGGCGAGCTCGAGGAAGTCACTCGTCAGGGGCAGCCGCGCGTAGGGGCTGTCCTGCTCCTCGGCGGCCACGAAGCCCAGATCCTCCCAGCAGCGCTGCGCGCGCGCGAAGTCCGCGGCCGGCAGGCTCAGTTCGGCGAACTCACCGCACAGGGAGCTCTCGTGGGCAGAACGCGTGACCGGCGAGTAGGTGCGCGCCTCCAGCACCGCGACCGTCTGGCCGCAGGCTGCCTCGAAGCTGAGCTCGTTGAAGACTTCCTCACCGGTGTGGCAGGTGCGCAGCTCGATGCCGGCGCGCGCCAGCGCGGTAGCGCTGCCGGCCACCCCCGGGCGCACGAAGGTGAGCACCGGCGAGGGCGGCGCGCGGCGGTGCAGGCCGATGAACAGCCGTCCGTCGGTGAGCACCCCGTAGGGATGCGAGTAGGTGTCGGTGGTGGTCGCGTGGCTGAAGCCGAGCCGCTCGTAGAACTCCACCGCGGCGCGGACGTCCGCGACGGCGACGCTGAACTCGTGGAAGGTGCCAAGCAGCGGCAGCGGCCGGCCGCTCATCCGGAGGTGCCGCGTGCGGTCTGCGGCAGGCTGCCGTGGCCGCTGGTCATCCACGCCTGGCAATGCTGCGCGATCAGATCGGCGAGCGCCTGCGCGTGCAGCGGCCGCGCATTCAGCGCCGGCACGTATTCGAAGCGCCGGCCGCCGGCCTCGAGGAAGACGGCGCGGTTCTCGATGTTGATCTCCTCCAGCGTCTCCAGGCAATCGACCGCGAAGCCCGGGCACACGACGGTCACCGCGCGCGCCCCGCGCCCCGGGAGCGCGCGCAGCACCGCCTGCGTGTAGGGCTTGAGCCAGCCGGCCGGGCCGAAGCGCGACTGGAAGCTCACGCTCCACTCGCCCTCGCGCAGCAGCAGTTCATCGGCCAGCAGCCGCGCGGTGTGCTGGCACTGCTTGAGGTACGGGTCACCGGCGCGCACGTTGCGCTCCGGAATGCCATGGAAGGACATGAGCAGGTGTGCGCTGCGCCCGTGCGCCTGCCAGTGCTCGGCGACGCTGGCGCGCAGCGCCTCGATGTAACCCGGATGCTCGTGGTAGCCGGCGACGAAATGCACGTCCGGCAGATGCCGCCAGCGGCCGAGCAGTGCGTGCACCGCGTCGAAGGCGGCGCCCGAGGTGGCACCGCAGTACTGCGGGAACAGCGGCAGCGCCAGGACGCGCTCGGCGCCACTGTCGCGCAGCCGGCCGAGCGCCTGCTCGAGCTCCGGCGCGCTGTAGAGCATGCCCACCTCCACCGACAGCGGTGCCAGCACGCGCTGTGCCAGCGCGGCGCGCAGCTCGACGCTGAGGCGTTCGGTCAGCTCACGCAGCGGCGCGCCGCCGCTTGACCAGATGCGGCGGTACTTGCGGGCCACGCGCCGCGGTCGCAGCGGCAACACCAGGCCGTACAGCAGCGGCAGCCACAGCGCACGCGGCAGCTCCACCACGCGCGGGTCGGCGAGGAAGCGCGCCAGGAAGGCGCGCACGGCGTGCGGCTCGGGTGCGGCGGGCGAGCCGGTGTTGATGAGCAATATGCCGATGCGCTCCGGCGTGGGCCGCGGCGGCGCGGGGCGCCTCTCAGCCGATGCCGACACAGACGTACTTGAGCTCGGTGTAGTCGAGGATGCCGTACTTGGAGCCCTCGCGGCCGGTGCCGGACTCCTTCATACCCCCAAAGGGGGCGACCTCGGTGGAGATGAGGCCGGTGTTGAGGCCGACGATGCCATACTCGAGCGCCTCGGAGACGCGCCAGGCGCGCGCCAGGTCGCGCGTGTAGAAGTAGGCAGCCAGTCCGAACTCGGTGTCGTTGGCCATGCGCACCGCCTCAGCCTCGGTCTCGAAGCGGAACAGCGGCGCGATCGGCCCAAAGGTCTCCTCGCGCGCGACCAGCATCTGCGGCGTCACGCCGGTGAGCACGGTGGGCTCGAAGAACGTGCCGCCGAGCGCGTGGCGCCGGCCGCCCTGCACGACGCGCGCGCCCTTGGCGAGGGCGTCCTGCAGGTGCTCCTCCACCTTCGCGAGCGCCTTCTCATCGATGAGCGGTCCCTGGTCGGTCGGGCCCTTCAGGCCATCGCCGACCTTCAGCTGCGCCACCGCCCCTACCAGCCGGCGCGTGAACTCCTCGTACACCGGCGCCTGCACCAGCAGGCGGTTGGCGCACACGCAGGTCTGGCCGGTGTTGCGGTACTTGCTGGCGATGGCGCCGGCCACGGCCGCATCCAGGTCGGCATCGGCGAACACGATGAAGGGGGCGTTGCCACCCAGTTCGAGCGAGAGCTTCTTCATCGTGCCCGAGCACTGCGCCATCAGCTTCTTGCCGATCTCGGTCGAGCCGGTGAAGGTCACCTTGCGCACCGTGGGATTGGTCGTCATCTCCCCGCCGATGGCGGCGGCATCGCCGGTGAGGATGTTCAGGACGCCGGCGGGCAGTCCGGCGCGCTCGGCCAGCGCGGCGGCGGCGAGCGCGGAGTAGGGGGTCTGGCCGGCCGGCTTGCAGATGAAGGTGCAGCCGGCGGCCAGCGCCGGCCCGGCCTTGCGCGTGATCATCGCCAGCGGGAAGTTCCACGGAGTGATGGCGGCCACGACGCCGACCGGCTGACGCAGCACCAGGATGCGCTTGTCGCTCTGATGCGCGGGAATGACGTCGCCGTAGAGCCGCTTGCCCTCTTCGGCGAACCATTCGATGAAGGCGGCGGCGTAGGCGATCTCCCCCTTGGCCTCCGCGAGCGGCTTGCCCTGCTCGGCCGTCATGAGGGTCGCCAGGTCCTCCTGGTTTGCCATCAGCAGCTCGTACCAGCGGCGCAGCAGCTGCGCGCGCTCCTTGGCCGTGCGCGCCGCCCAGGCCGCCAGGGCCGCGTGCGCGGCCGCGATCGCGCGGCGCGTCTCGCTGATGCCGAGCACCGGCACCGTGCCGAGCACCGCGCGCGTGGCCGGATTGGTCACCGGGTGGGTGGCGCCATCGTCCGCGCCCACCCATTGGCCGCCGATGAAGGCGCGGGTGCGCAGCAGCTCCGGGTCGCGCAGTTTCATGCCAGCACCAATCACCATACCATCTCACTCCTGCCCGGGGCGCGTGCCCACGAGGTAGCGCTCGAGGAAGCCGAGCGTGCGGCCCCGCGCCAGCGCGGCGGCCTGCGGCTCATAGCTGGCGCGCTGGTCGCAGTTGAAGCCGTGACCGGCGCCCTCGTACACGTACACCAGGGCCGGGTCGCGCGCCGCCGCGCGCACCCGCTCGACGTCACCGGGCGGGATGCTGTGGTCGCTGGCCCCGTAGTGGTACATGACCGGACAGCGTGGCTTCTGCTCCAGGTGCGCGCTCAGCTTGCCGTAGTAGACCACCGCGCACGCGAGCGGCAGCTGCGTGGCCGCCAGATACGAGAGCGTCCCGCCCCAACAGTATCCGACCGTCGCGGTGCGCCCGGAATTCTTGACCACGGCGGCCGCGGCCGCCACGTCCTTCATCACCTCTTCGGTCTTCAGTTGCGCACGGTAGCCGGCGCCCTCCTGCATGTCCGCCTGCGTATAGCCCAGCTGGATTCCGCGGCGGATGCGGTCGAACAGACTCGGCGCGATGGCCGTGTAGCCCTCGGCCGCAAAGCCGTCGGTCACCGCGCGGATGTGGCCGTTGACGCCGAAGATCTCCTGCAGCACCACGATGGCGCCGCGCGCGCGCCCGGGCGCGGCGGCGAGCCACGCCTGAAACTCGTGCCCGTCGCGGGCCATGATGGTGGTGTATTCGCCCATGCTGCGCCCCTCCATGGCTTCGCCAGTTAGGGCATGGCATTCTAACGCGCGGCGCACCCGGGAGGAGTCAATGCTGGTCGGACCTGCAGTTAGGCGCGTCGCCATCGTCGGCGGTCTGCGCATTCCGTTCGCACGCGCCTACACCGCCTACGCCAACGCCACGAACCAGGACATGCTCACGGCCGTGCTGCGTGCCCTGGTCGAGCGCTACAAGCTCCAGGGCGAGCGGCTCGGTGACGTGGCCGCCGGGGCGGTGATCAAGCACACGAAGGATTACAACCTGGTGCGCGAGAGCGTGCTGTCGAGCGGACTGGACCCGCAGACACCGGGGCTCGACCTGCAGCGCGCCTGTGGCACCGGGCTCGAGGCGGCGCTCGACATCGGCAACAAGATCGCGCTCGGGCAGATCGAGGCCGGCATCGCCGGCGGCGTCGACTCGATCAGCGACGCGCCGATCGTGTACCCGCGTTCCTACCAGCAGCTGCTGCTGCGCAGCTACCGTGGCCGCGGCGCCTGGCAGCGCCTGGCCCCCTGGCTTGACCTGCGGCCGCGCGACTTCAAGCCCGTCAGCCCCGCGGTGGTCGAGCCGCGCACCGGGCTGTCGATGGGGCAGAGCACCGAGATCATGGCGAAGCGCTGGCAGATCGGGCGCACCGAGCAGGACCTGCTCGCCTACGACAGCCACCTGAAGGCGGCCGCAGCCTGGCGCTCGGGCTTCTACGATGACCTGGTGATCGAGTACCTCGGGCTCAAGAGCGACAACAACGTGCGCCCCGACACCAGTCTCGACAAGCTCGGCAAGCTGCGGCCGAGCTTCGTGGCCGACGGCACGCTTACCGCCGGCAACAGCACGCCGCTCACCGACGGCGCGAGCGCGGTGCTGCTCGCCACGCCCGAGTGGGCCGCGCGGCGCAACCTGCCGGTGCTGGCGTATCTCAGCCACGGCAAGGTGTGGGCGGTGGACTTCGCCAGCGGCAAGGAGGGGCTGCTGATGGCGCCCGCGTACGCCGTCCCGGCGATGCTGCGCGATGCGGGCCTGACGCTGCAGGACTTCGACTACTACGAGATCCACGAGGCCTTCGCCGC
>Ga0335080_10007092_pt1 | contig 11602 bp, 11 predicted proteins | sample Lox_Sample_34_FD_206720 | JGI IMG/M metagenome (GOLD analysis project Ga0335080, IMG submission 206720) | Soil microbial communities from Loxahatchee National Wildlife Refuge, Florida, United States - Lox_Sample_3.4 | ecosystem: Environmental > Terrestrial > Soil > Wetlands | place: USA...
AAAACAATTGACTTGGTTGCCGTCATAACTTCGTCACGCAACATCAACTCAAAAGTCAGAAATCGGTCAAGACAGAACGGGGAATCGCTGGCAACTTTGACGAACAATGTAGCACGCAAAACGTCAAGGAGGTCACTATGCTGACAAGAAATATTTTGCTTCAGGTGCCATTGTTACTTGTACTGGCGCAAAGCAGTGCACTCAGTGGTGCAGCGCAGGAGCGACAACCCTGCTTTACGCTAGCCAGTATCAAGGGGACATATTCGGTGGTTGGCACATATGGCGCCAACATTGCCATTGCTCTTGCAAAGCGCTACGTGGACGACGCCGGGAATCTCACTGGAACTTTTCTTGTGAATGAACCAGCTTCCGGATCCACAACTGGAGCAAGAACCCTTGTCACCGGAACTCAGGCCGGAACTGTCTCCGTAAACTGCGATGGCACCGGTGTCGTCACACGCGTTCTCACCGTCGCAGGTGTGCAGACAGTTCAGATGGACGATTTTTTGATCACTGAAGCCAAGTTCAAAGACGGTGAACTCATTGCCACGATCATCACTGATGCACAGAGGACTCCATCGACCATTGTTCCGAGTTTCCGAGGAACATTCAGACCGCTAGGCCGCAAGGAAGGTGCTTAAGGTAGAGCGCACCCATATCTTCTGCCCCCATTGATTTGCAGAACTCCAAAAGGAGGCCATGAAGATCAAGTAAAGCCCCAATCCCAGAGTGACCGCAGCTGATTCAGCTGAGGAGGCTCTCGGATGACGACTTTCAACCAGTTCGGTTCCCTCTTTCTACTCGCAACCTTCGCCCCCGCTCTGTTTGCGGAATCACATTGCCCCGGAAATGTCGCCAGTTTACCCTTCCGGCTTCTGATCGGGTATCACATCGTCGTGCCTGTAACCATCAACCGCTCCGGTCCGTACGAATTTCTGCTTGATACGGGCACGCGGATGACCATGGTGGGTGCTTCTCTAGCGGACGAGCTTCATCTGGATACCCACGGCACGGTCACGGTGGCGGGACTTGGATTCCGTCAACCAGCCTCTCTCACCCAACTCGACCTTCTCGAAGCCGGTTCGCACGCCGTGACCGACCAGAGAGTACTTGTGTACAGTCTGCTGAACCTTCGCTCGGTCGACTCCCGCATTCGCGGCATCTTGGGCGAAGATTTCCTGAAGCACTTCGACGTGCTCATCGACTATGCCCACCATCTGCTTTGTCTCGACGACACGACAGTCATGCGCGCGAAGGTGAGGGGATCACGTATCGCGCTGCTAACACCGGTTCAGGCGACCGATGCCGCATCTTTGCCCAATTTGCTGATCATCGCTGCGCATCTGTCGGGAGAGCCGCGACCCGTTCGATTGATGCTCGACTCAGGTACAAATGTTCCTTACCTTTACAGCAGCTCTCAACAGATGAGGTCCCAACTTGAGGATCCTGTAGTTTGGAACGGTCCGGATGGAGATCAGAAGCTCGTTTATGCCCTGCATCCGCAGGCGGTGAGAATTGGCTCCCTCGAACTCCCCAAAGTCGCCTTTCTCACTCTTGCACTCTCGGTGAAAGATTCGAGCACCAGGGAGTTCGATGGATTCCTGGCGATGAATCTGTTCCGGTATGTCTTCATTAGCCACGCCGATCATTTTGCCATCCTCCAGCCGCGTTAAGGGGAACTTTTGCCCCGTGGGAAGGTGTGGCGACATCGGCCTTGGAGATTGGATTTTCCGATTGGGAGACTCGGAAATCAGCAGGTTCTGGCGGGTGCAAACTATGCGGGTAGACAACTGCAGATCCTTCGACTCACCACCCCCAAGCTGAAGACTACGCTTGGGGCCCCGTTCGCACATGATGACGGCGCTTTAGGTTTTGGAAGAATTTCGGACTGCGAGTCTTCAGGACGACAACCGCAGGTATTTCGACTCCGGTCGCCGCGCGATCTGCGCTCAACATGGCAGTGTTTAGAGCTGCCGCAAAAACAAAACCAGCTCTCCGATGCTGCCGAAGAGCTGGTCGATCGAGTGAGCCTGTAGCTCGCAGCTAGTAGCTCGTTGCGGTTTTCATTTGACGCGCACCTTGGGTTCTACAGACAATCCGGGCCGCAGGGCGTGGTTTGGATCTTCCTTGTTCAGATCGTCGAAGTCGATGCGCACCGGGACACGCTGTACCACTTTCACGTAGTTGCCGGTTGCGTTCTCCGGCGGGAAGAGGGACAGAACCGAGCCGGTCGCACCGCCGATCTGGGTGACGTGTCCATCGTATTTCCTGCCTGTGGCATCGACGGAAATCTGCACCGCCTGTTTCGCAGACATGTGCTCCAACTGTGTTTCCTTGAAGTTCGCGGTCACCCACAGATCCTCCAGCGAAACCAGGGTGAGCAGATTCTGACCAGTGGAGACGTTCTGATTGATCTCGACGCTCTTGCGGGTGATGATGCCGGCCGCCGGGGCGACGATCTTTGTATAGCTCAGGTTAAGATTCGCCTGGTCAACCTGAGCCTGTGCGCGCTGAATCTCCGCCAGGGCTTGCTTGTATCGGGCATCCTGTGCTGCAACCTGCTGCGGTCCGGTCTCCGCATATTTCAACTGAGCCTGGGCCTGGGCAGCCTTCTGATTCGCAACACGAACCGCGTCGCCCGCCGCCTTTTCGTTGGCATGCGCGCTGTCGACGGCAGCTTTTGCAGCATCCGCTGCCGCCACTGCGGCGTCGTACTGCTGCTTGCTGATGACGTCTTTTTCCACGAGCGGCTTGTAACGTTGCAGATCCGACTGGGCCTTCGCATTATTGGCCTCGGCCTGTACCACCTGTCCATGAGCTGCCGCCAGTTGCGACTCCGCCTGCGAAATCGACGCCGTTGCCGCGGTCACATCCGCGCCAGCCGAGGTCAGGTTGCTGCCGGTGTTGATGCTCGTGATCGGCACATTCACCTTCGCGGCTGCGGCAGCGGCCTGTGCGGCTGCGAGTGCAGCTTGCGCGTTCTCGACGGCTACCTGGAAGTCTCGGGGATCGAGCTCGGCGATCAGGTCGCCCTTGTTCACCTGCTGGTTCTCTTCCACGTTGACCTTGATCACCTGACCGGCAATGCGCGAGCTGATCTGGATGAGGTGCCCATTGATCTGCGCGTCGTCAGTGTCTTCGTAATAGGTCGAGCGCCACCAGAATCCGAGCGCGGCCAGCACCAGAACCACCACCACGACGATGATGATTCCCTTGCGGCGAGAAGGGGGCTGCGCTACCTCAGTACTCTCATCGCGCGGCGCCTGCACGGTTGTTGTTGATGTTTCCGCCACGTCTACTTCCCTCCCAGATACTTTGAGTAATCCTGCCCAGCACCCAGCGAGCGCGCCAGGTTCAGCTTGGCCACGTCGTTGCGATAGAGGCTCACGACGTATTGATTGTTTGCCTGCGCCACAGACTGCTGCGCATCGCTCACGGCCAGGTTGTCGCTCACTCCGTTTGCGTAGCGCTGCTGCGCATCGCTCAGTGCTTCCCTGGCCAGGTCCACGCTCGAGCGCGCAACGTCAACTTGCTTTTCGGTCGCTTCGATATCCAGCAGTGCATCGCGAACATCCGCATCGACCTGCGCGCTCATGTCGCTCGTCTGCGCCTTCTGAGTATCCAGTTGCGACTGCGCAATCTCGGCTTCTCCGCGCAAGGAAAACTCTTTGAACAGCGGCACGCTTAATGTACCCTGCGCACTTCCAGTCCCATGCGAAGTGCCCAAATTGGGGCCAATAACACCATAGTCTCCGTTGAACCGAATGGTCGGATAGCGGTCCGCCGTAGCGCCTTTCCGCTGCTCTTCTGCCGCAATTGTCTGCTCCATCATCGCCGCCAGGTCCTTGCGGTTGGCATGCGCCTGTTTGACCAGCGCGCCGACATCCATGTGATCAAATGGCGCGTAGGGCTCTGTGTCCGTCAGGTTGAATTTCTGTTCCAGCGGCAATCCAATGGCCCGGGCCAGCGCCAGCTTGTCTTTTTCCAGCCGGTTCTGGGCAACAATCAGCCCTTGTTGCTGCGACTGGTAGTCCACTTGTGCCCGCAGAACATCAATTCTCGGCGCCGTCCCTGCTTCGTGACTTGCGCTCGCCTGGTCGAGCGAAACCTTCGATGTCGCTACTTGCGCCTGGTAGCTGTCCACCAGTCCTTCATCAGCCAGAACCATCAGATAAGCGTTACCCACGGCCAGCACGACCATGTCGCGCGCATCCTGATCCGACAGCTGCGCGGCTCTGAAATTATGCTTTGCCGCCAAATATGTCCGCAGCGACTTGATGTTCAGCAGCGACCACGTCAATGAGCCGCGCAGATCCGTGTAGCCGAATGGGCCGATGATCGTCGGAAATCCGGGGATCCTCAATCCCTCAGCGGCCAGGTCCACCTGTTGCACCGCTTCGACAGCATTGAACTCGACGTCGGGCAGCAACGGCTGCAGATCGCTCAGCTTCTGCGCTTTCGCCGACGCAGTCTGCGTCCCGCTCAAAATCACGCCCAGGTTGTTCTTCAGACCCCGTTGAATCGCATCATTGAGCGAAATGCCGATGGTCTCCGCCGTCGCCTGGCCCGCCGGCACGCTTCCCTGGAAACTGCCAGCCGTCGGGCCCGCCGACTGCCCCGGAATCTGCGCCGGCAACTGCTGTGCGATCAGCGACCCGGATGCCATAACTACAGTCATCAGCGCCAGCACCGCATGAAAACAAGAATTTTGTGGATACTTCCTACAATTGTCTGAGGACATTCTTCTTGAAATCCTGGCCGTCAAATCCGCCGGAAGGTTGTTTCGCACTTCAGTAGATGCCAGTGACAGGCAGACAGGTTCTTTATCTCTAGTGTATCGAACAAAAAACGAGGAACTGACGTCTCAGCAACTTATTCGTCGCTCTCCGCCGCAAGCCCCCGTGATCCCCATCACGAATAGCCACTCGAAGATCAAAGGAAAAGTGGATTCACCGTTCGATCTTCCCTGATCCCAGCTCACTGATCCCTGTCATCTCACTTCACCGCATGGATCAACTGTGACGCGAGCGAACAGAGGCCCTGCCGGAAGATCTCCCGCACCGCGTCAGCACTCCATTTGTCGGCCCCTTTGCCGCCGTGTGCAACCAGCATCGCCGCCGTCTCCTTCGCCGTAAATCCTGCCACGGCTCGCAGCACAAAGATCACCCGCATCTCCGTCGCCAGGCTCTCGATCCAGTGCTTTACGTTCTCGCGCCCCGGACCCGCCAGCATGCTTTCGAATTCTGCGCGCGAAATCCCAGCTGACTCCAGGTCGTCATCCTCGATGCAGGTCGATACGTGCTGCAGCCAAACCGGAGCGGCCAGGATGCCTGGCTTCCGTTCTGCGATCAGCTCGATCGCAGCCGTGCACAGTGCTTTCCGGCTGTTCCTGCGCGCCTCGGCAGCATCGGCACACTGCGAAATCTCGGTTCGCGCCACGGCCGTTTCTACCAGCCGGATGCTGTCCTCACCTTCGCCGACCAGCATCGACGCCATGCTGTACAGCCCGGCAGCAATCATGTCCAACATCGCGTCCATGCCGCTCAGGGTGTTCTCAACCGTCGCCTCATCCTTCGGTTGGCTGTCGAGCAGCCCCTGAACCTTCCTGGAGAATTCCTCCGCGCCCGCTGGAATCGGTTGTGGGGGAATCAGGCTATGCTTTGAATCGGAATCAGGCATAAAGAGAGCACCTCAAGGGAGAAAAGGCCGGATTGCACCGAGTCTTTATCCTCCACCCGACCCCCGTCCCGGGTCAACCACCTCAGAGTTGGCTCCCCCTCAACTTGGAGTCCTTCTCAAACGGACATGCTCCGTGCGGTCTGCGCTGGTTATCCTTCCCACACGGACCATTCCGCCGTGAAAGGGAGTACCGAATGAACCCCGTCAGTCATCTCATTCCTGGAATTCGCTCGTTTCGCCCCTTTCTTCCTGCAAAAAACTTCGAAACAAGTCTTCGTTTCTATGAGGCGATCGGGTTCGAAGCTCACAAACTTGGGGATACACTCGCCGAATTGAGTCTTGGAGCGCACGCTTTTCTGCTTCAGGGCTACCTACGTCAAGGAGTGGGCCGAGAACATGGTCATGCACGTCCTGGTTAATGACGTCCAGGCGTGGTGGCGGTACATCCACTCCCTGGATCTGGCGAATCGGTTCGGCGTCTCGCCTCCTTCGCCGCCCCGCGTCGAGCCGTGGGGTCTGACTGTGGCCTATGTTTTCGATCCGGCGGGGGTACTCTGGCACTTTGCAGAGGTCACTGAAGCCAGGGTTCATCAGGAATGACGGAGCGTCGAGCTTTGGCTGGAGCGGCAGAACGTTCAAACTGAGACGGTGATTGCGGTCGATTTGCCATCGCTTTTTGCATTCTCTTAATCTTCTCCGTCCGACTCTCCTGTAAGCATTGCTACCAGAGAGCACCCCGGGAGTTCCGGGCGACGGGCGGTGCGGGACACCCCTCCGGGTGGACCGGGCTCTCCTGTGGAAGCACTCTAAGTCTTGTGAGTTCCTGTTTTCCCCTGAAACGCTGTAGACTTTCCAACACGGTCTTAAGCGCCCAAATGGCTCGAACAAAGCAGAAACAAAAGCTCTTCACCGGTCGCGATCACTCCTGGATGCAGTTCAATCGCCGTGTCCTCGAAGAAGCCGCGGACTTCTCCAATCCCCTCCTCGAAAGGGTCAAGTTCCTTGCCATCACCGGGTCGAACCTCGACGAATATGTGGAGATTCGTCAAGCCGGTCTCATGCAGCGTATCGAGGACGGCTACCGCGAGCAGGGCTACGACGGCCTTCGTCCCGATGAGTCCCTCGCCTCCCTGACCGCAGAGATCCACAGTTTCGTCGAGGCCCAGTACCGCTGTTGGAACGACCAGCTTCTTCCCGATCTGCGCAAGCAGGGCATCCGCCTCCTTGAATGGGACGAACTCGACGAAGACGCCCGCGCTTACGCTCAGGCCTATTTCCAGCGCGAGGTCGATCCCCTCCTCACCCCCATTGCTATCGATCCCGCACACCCGTTTCCGAGGGTGCTCAACAAGGCGCTCTGCCTCGCTCTCTTGCTGCGCCGCAAGCGCAAGAGTTCCGGCCCCCAGGTGCTGGGCGTCGTCACTGTCCCGCGTGCTCTTCCTCGTTTTGTCCGTCTTCCCGCTGGAGACGGCACATTCGATTACCTCCTGCTGCAGGACCTCATCGCGCAGAACCTTTCCGGCATGTATCGCGGCTACGAAGTGCAGTCGCGTGTTGCATTCCGCGTTACGCGCAACTCAAACCTCTATTTCGAAGAGGAAGAAGCGCGCTCGCTGCTTGAGAGCATCCGCGTCGAACTCCATAACCGGCGCAAGGGCGACGCCGTTCGTCTCGAGATCGAAACCGGCGCAGATCCTGAAATCATCGAGCGACTCCGAGTCAACTTTGAACTCGACGAAGACCAGGTTTTCCGTTGCGATGGTCCCGTCAATCTCTCCCGCGTGATGTTCTTCTACAGCGACATTCAGCGTGCCGACCTCAAGTTCCCACCCTTTACTCCGAAACCGCTCCACCTGAGTCGCAAGTCAACCAACATCTTCGACGAGCTCCGTCAGCACGACGTTCTGCTGCATCATCCCTACGACTCCTACGACGCCGTTGTGGACTTCATTCAACAGGGCGCCGACGACCCCTCTGTCGTGAGCATGAAGCAGACCCTCTACCGAACCAGCCAGGACTCGCCCATGTTCCAGGCGCTGACCGATGCGGCAGCCACCAAGGAAACCACCCTGGTTGTGGAACTCATGGCCCGCTTTGATGAAGCCTCCAACATCCGCTGGGCGCGCAACATGGAAGACGCCGGCGTCCAGGTCTTTCACGGCGTTGTCGGACTCAAGACACATTGCAAGCTTGCCATGCTCGTCCGTCGCGACGAAGACGGAGTCACGCGCCGCTACTGCCATCTCGGCACCGGCAACTACAACCCCATTACCGCACGCTTCTATACCGACCTGAGCCTTCTCACCTGCGATCCCCAGATCACTGAGCGCGTGCACATGGTCTTCAACTACTTGACCGCGCACGCCGAGATCGACGACTATCGCCCGCTCCTCGTTGCTCCTCTCACCATGGCGGAAAGCTTTCTTGGCCTCATCCGTCGCGAAACCGAGCACGCCCGTGCAGGCCGCCCTGCGCACATCGTCGCCAAGATGAACGCTCTCCTCGAGCCCAGCGTCATCGAAGCTCTCTACGATGCATCCAGCGCCGGGGTGGAGATCGACCTCATCATTCGCGGACTTTCGATCCTCCGTCCCGGTGTCAAGGGCCTCTCCAGCCGCATCCGCGTCCGCTCCATCGTTGGCCGCTTCCTCGAGCACTCCCGCATCTTTCACTTCGCCAACGGCGGCGACGATGAAATTTATCTGGGCTCTGCCGACTGGATGCCCCGCAATCTCTTCGAGCGCTGCGAAGTCGTCTTCCCCGTGAAAGATCCGGTGGTCAAGGCCCGAATCCATGACGAGATTCTTCCTGCCTATCTCGCAGACACCATCAAGGCCCGACTCCAGCAGTCAGACGGGACGTACCGGCGTGCCTCCGCTTCAAAAGAAGGGCCGGCCTTCTCCGCGCAGGATTTCCTTATCAAGCTGGCCGAAGGAAAAGCCGACATCAGCTCAATTCCCAAGGTGAAAGCTCTCGCGCCTCCCGCCCGCACCACGCATGCGAGCAAGCCTGCTCCCGAACCTGCGCACGCCGCCGACTAGCGCTTGCTTGCTTCACAAGTTGCCGGAAAAAACTCAGTTGTCTAAGGACTACATTGGCCGAGACACAGTCTCGCGGCAATTTTTCCCGATAATGGGTTCTGATCCCCTGATCTCTGACGCTTGATTCCTGGATTTGACGTATCCCCTGCGCAGCAGAAACACTCTCAATGGCAGCGAGGGGACAGGTTCGAGTCAAGTCACCCCTTCTGTCGATGGAGGTCGAATGATAGCGCGCAGAGCGAGCCGCCGTCCGAAAGAATGGAACCTGCTCAAGGCTGAAATCAAGCACCGGTGGATGCTTCCCCTTCGGCGATTCGAGTGGATGTTCGAATGGGCAGCCTACACCCTAAGCCGTTGGAGTTTCCTGGAGGTACTCGAATATCTCGGAAGCCTCTCGGTGCTTGTCGGCGTCATTTTCTACTTCAGTGAGTCCGGCGACCGCATCAAGCAGCGCCACTACCAGGCATGGCAGGTCATCAACACCGCCCAGGGCAAAGGCGGGAGCGGTGGTCGCATCGAGGCGATGCAGGAGTTGAACGCCGATCGGGTCCCGCTCGTGGGCGTCGATGCCTCATTAGCCTTCCTGCAAGGCATCCATCTCGAAGGCGCCAGTCTTCTTCGTGCTGACCTCAGTGCCGCCGACCTCCGCGGCAGCGTACTCCGATCCGCCGACCTAACCTTTGCCAATCTCCATTCCGCCAACTTCAGAGTCAGCAGTCTCCAAAATGCAGACTTTACCTTTGCAAACCTGTCTGACACGGACCTTGTCGGCAGCGATCTCACCGGCGCGAAATTCGACAGCGCCGATCTCTCCTCCGCAGACATGCGCAACACCAATCTGCAAGAAATTTCGTGGAAGCACATCGCGTCGATCAGGTCAGCAAACATCGCTGGCGTAAGGAACGCCCCGGAAGGTTTCCGCGACTGGGCACTGAAGAACGGCGCCATTGAGAACGCCGCCTCTTACTGACTAGCAGCGCTCCGCCGCTCTCTTCGGCTTCGTCTCAATCCGGTTCACTGCGACGGGCAGGCAACCTCCGGCGTTCCCGCAGGCGTCAAGCCTTCGCACGTGATAACAATCGACTGAATCCCTGTTCCGAATCAAGGCCTCGTCGAGATTTGAAAGAACTGTTCCGCCCCCCCAACCAGGCTCGGCCCGACCGGTGCAAATGGATATGCATTGCGGAGAACCGTGATTAAGGTTCGCCGCTTCTATCGTCCAGTTTGGTCTCAGCTTTCTCGGCTAATTCGCAGAATCGATCAGACGTCATTCCCCATGGGTAGTGATCGTAGAGGACGTGTCCTCTGTGGGGTGGGCGGGTAAAATCGTACATCGGCGCAATACGGTATCGCTCCGTGGAACCGTAAAAGCCCTTGAGAGTCTCGCGTTGCGTCGCGAAGCACGCAATCAGTGTCTGTTTCCGCTCCCTTTCCGCAGGCGATAGCTCATACTTGACCTCCGGCATCGACATTGCAACGTCAAGAAATGCACCCCTCCCTGACTCCTTCGGGCCGGCATTGTAAAAGGGCGCCTCAAGGATTAGCGGCCTCTTGCCTCCTTGCTCCCTGTGCAGGCCTACTGCATGGTGCACTGCAAACGCACACGCATCGTGGTCGGGGTGCCCACCTTCATAGGGGTGAGTAAAGATAATCTCCGGTTGGTGATGCCGGATGTGCCGCTGAAGCTGACACACAATCTCTACGAGATTAAGCGCTGCTTCCTGGTCCGGAATGTTGAGATCGCTCCGGCTGACCCGTTCCAGGCCCGCCTTGGCGAACATAGCGGTCAACTCGCTGGCTCGTGCCCGCCTGTAATCGGCCAGCGTTGAGAAGCCACACGCCCGGCTAACCTGCTCGTTGCGTGGGGCCCCGTCGGTTACATGAACGAAGTGTGCCTCGTGAAAGCGCCCCATCCTTCCCCCCAGCGCGATCGTCTCATCGTCGGCATGCGCCACGACGACCATCGCACTCGGCATCGGCACAGGCGACCCCTCGGAGGCGGTCGCTCTCCGTAACAGATCTTCCGCCGCTAACATGGTGTGCGTGGCGTCCACGAGCTATTCTGATGCACACAAACATCGCGGCGCTCGTATACAGTTCCCATCCACTGAGATAGAAGTGCAAATGCGTATACTCGCCGGCCAATTCCATCGCACCACAGGCTAGTGCGTGATTTACAAACAGACCTGTGAGCACCCGGCGCGCCATGAAGGGCGGTTGGATTGACCGCGAGTTGATTGCCCGGGGCCCTAATGGCCGCGGTCTCTGCCGATGGTGTTGCCTCGAGGTTCCCCGAGGTCGCTCCACGTTTTGTTCCGAGTTCTGCGTGCACGAGTGGAAGCTTCGCACGCAACCCGCATATCTGCGCGAACAAGTGCTCCAGCGCGATCGAGGCGTCTGCGCCTCCTGCGGGGTTGATACGATTGCCGCGGCACGCAGGCTTCGCTCCTCCCGCGGCAGCAATCGCGTAACCCTTTTAGCCTTCTGGGGTATACGCACTAGGTCCCGGAGGACCCTTTGGGATGCAGACCACATCGTTCCGGTAGTTGAAGGCGGTGGGGAATGCGACCTGGAGAATATCCGCACCCTATGCCTCCGGTGTCATCGCATTGCAACCACAGAGTTGCGCAGACGTATCAGGGCTGGCGGTAAACCCTGAAAGGACATCAGTTATCCGGAAAAATTCAGGCTGTCAACCTGCAGCGGGCTCAAGGGCATCCAAATATTCATAGAGCGGTCTAAATGAAACTAATGGTGGAAAGAGCTATGCCATACGAAATTCCGTTGAACGTTATAGAAATCCTAAAAAGCACCCTTTATCTTCTGGAACACACAATCTACCCTGGGAAAGACGGCAAAACCGTGTCGGACCTCAAGAAGTG
>Ga0335080_10007094_pt1 | contig 11599 bp, 8 predicted proteins | sample Lox_Sample_34_FD_206720 | JGI IMG/M metagenome (GOLD analysis project Ga0335080, IMG submission 206720) | Soil microbial communities from Loxahatchee National Wildlife Refuge, Florida, United States - Lox_Sample_3.4 | ecosystem: Environmental > Terrestrial > Soil > Wetlands | place: USA: Florida...
CATGGCACGGGGGAGGAGCGTGACGAACCGTTCATGGCTGAGGGGCCTGCCCAGCCGCGCAAGCTCGGGGGGAAACCACGGGTTCCCCTCAAGCTTGCTCCTGCTGATCCCCCGGGCGGAGAGGTCGGTGTGGAGGCGTTGCAGGGCGTGGAGGATTTCGCCTGCCAGGGTGCGGAGCCCGGGCTGGATCTCCTGCGCCTCCTCCTGTTCGCTCACAACCCAGGAAAAAGGGTCGCCCCGCAGGCGAGGCGCCGGGACTTCCGCATCGTACGGGCGCCAGCCGATGCGCGGCGGGGGCATGAACTCCGAGTAGGCGGCAATGGGACCAATCTGACGAGGGGGATCATCGAGGAGTCGATCCCAGCCCTGGGCGGCCATTAGGGGCGTCTTCGCGCTGTGTGGAGATTCGGGTGAAGATACGGCGGAGGGATGTTATTCGCAACGAGAGACATTTCTATCGAGCCAGGGCGGGATCTGAACGGGGACATTTCTATACAGCCAGGATGGGCTCCGGGTGGTGACAATTCTATCGAGCCAGGAGGGGCGAGACAGAACGGGGTAAGAGAGTGAGCGTGGAACAGGCTGAGTAGAGGGAATTCCCGGCGCGTTCAGGACGTTGGAGTTCTTCGACGGGGAGCGTGGAAATCGGTCGCGACACCCCCGTTCAGACAGAGATACAGATACCAGGGCACTTCCACGATATTAACCGACCGCAATGAACGCATCCACCCCCATCGTCAAAGTGATCCCGACGCTCCTCCTTATAGCGATGTTCCCCCCGGGCGTGTCCGCCCAGCCCCGCTCCCGTCCGCCGGAGGCGCCGCTCACACCCGAGCACCGGCTTTCCAGGGAGATATTCAAGGAGCTGGTCGAAATCAACACGACGCTCACGAAGGGATCCACGCGCGCCGCCGAAGCCATGGCGGCGCGGCTCAGAGGGGCGGGCTTTTCCGAGGCTGACGTCCAGCTCGTCGGGCCCGCGGCGGAGCACATGAACCTCGTCGTCCGCTACAGGGGAAAAGGGATTCTCCGGCCGATCCTTTTCATCTGCCACCTCGACGTGGTCGAAGCGCGCCGCAAGGACTGGTCGATGGACCCGTTCACATTTATCGAAAAGGACGGGTGGTTCTACGGCCGCGGGACGACGGATATCAAGTGCGAGGACGCGAACCTGGTCGCGACGCTGATCAGGCTGAAGAAGGAACGGTACATCCCCGACCGCGATATTATCGTCGCGCTCACGGAGGACGAGGAAAACGGCGACAACAACGGCGTGCAGTGGCTCATCGCCAACAGGCGCGACCTGATCGACGCCGACTACTGCATCAACCCGGACGGCGGGAACGGCGAGCTGAAAAACGGCCGGCCGACCGTGATGGAGATGCAGACGAGCGAGAAGATCTACATCGACTACAGGCTCGATGCGACGAACAGGGGGGGACACAGCTCGCTGCCCGTGAAGGACAACGCCATCTATCACGTCGCGGGGGCGCTCAGCCGGATCGCCGCCTACGAGTTCCCCTTCCGACTGAACGAAACCACGAGGCTCTTCTTCTCGCGGAGCGCGGCATTCGAGACGGGGGAGACGCAAAGCGACATGCTCGCCGTGGGAGCGACGGTCTCCGACACCGCGGCGGCGCGGCGGCTTGCGGAAGGTTCGCCGTACTACAATTCGCTCATGCGGACGACGTGCGTGGCGACGATGATCAGCGGAGGGCAAGCGGAGAACGCGCTCCCCCAGGAAGCCCGGGCGAACGTCAACTGCCGCATGCTCCCCGACGACAGCCCCGAAGAGGTGATGAAGACGCTCCGCACGGTCGTCGCCGACTCGCAGGTCTCGATCACGTGCCTTTCGAATCCCAGCCGGGGACCCATCTCGCCGCTCCGGCAGGACATCATGGATCCGCTCGAGAAGATCACCGCCGCGATGTGGCCGGGCGCGGTGGTGGTACCGACGATGTCCACGGGTGCGTCCGACGGGAAGTACCTGCGCATCGCGGGGATCCCGGTCTACGGGATCTCCGGGATGTACACGGACATCGACGACGTCCGTGCGCACGGGAGGGACGAGCGCATCGGTGTGGCGGATTTCTACCGGGGTGTGGATTTCATGTACGCGTTCATCAGGGCGCTGTCGGGGGGCCCGCTCCCGGCGGGCGGGTGATCCCGGCACACACATTCGTCCGCGCACTCTGTTCCAGCAGTGCACCCCCGGTCGTCGGCTCTTCCGATGACATTCACCGCGGGATTGCCCTGCGGAACTCGTCGACTTCAAGCCCGATCGAGTCAAAGGGAATTTCCCTGAACCCCGCTCTCCAGGCCGGCGAGCCCGCCGGAAGCCGGAAATTCCCGTGCACGGGATCGGCGAACCCGGGATCGGCAATGACGTTCCCCCGGAGGACGAGCGCACTTACCATCGCGCTATCACCACGCGGATGCGTCGAGGAGTAGCCGATGTGGTACGGGTCGTAGTCGGGCGTCCATTTCTTCGTAAAGACGACCAGCATCGAGTCCCCCGCGACATTGTTCTCCACAGTCACGTTCGAGAGCGTCATTCCTTCAGACAGGTCGAGCCATGTGCCCCCGGCGCTCACGTTGTGCCGGACGATGTGGCCGAACGGCTCTCCCAGGTCCACCGGGTCCAGGTACCGGGGGAGGAGCGGATAGTGCGCGCTGTATGGAGGTTCCGTGTACCGGATCTCGTGGAGCTTCTCGTAAATCCTCCATCCGCCCCCCGGACGGAAATACTCCTTGAACGGCCACCGGTAGATCCCGATCGCGGGGTGGCAGTCGTAGAAGACGTTGTTCTCCACCAGGTTGTCACGGCCGCTGTTGAAGAAGACGCCGATATCCACACCGGCGATCACGTTCCCGAATATGGTCGTGTTGGAGCCGGGAAGATCGAGGTATATACCCCTGACGCCCCCTTCACCGGGGCCGTGCATATCGTGGATATAATTGTAGCGGATTGTCGTCCCCATCTCCGAGTAATCGGCGCCCGTGTTGATCCCCCCCACGTCGCCTGACTCATGCGCCAGGTCGTACAGCTCGTTGAATTCAATCAGATGGTCGTTCCCGTAGTACTGTATCCCCGAGAACGGGGCGTCATGGATCCGGTTGTGCGATACCGTGTCCCCCACCCCCTCCAGGTATATACCGCCGTTGAACGCCCCGAGTATGCAGGCAAAACGGCGGATATGATTGTTGATCGCGTAGTTTCCCCCGGGTGTGAGCGTCTTTCGGTCGCCTCCCCCGATCCTGATACCCGTCGAGCCGACATCACTGATGTCGCAGCTCCGGGCGCCGTTGTGGCGGCCTCCGTCAATCACCACGCAGGTGTCGTTGTCGATGTTCCGGAACGTGCATCCCGCGACCATGTTCTCGCTCCCCCCGCGGATCATGACCGCGCGGGCGCGGGAGCACTCGAACGTCAACCCCTCGATGCGAACGTTTGAAGCGCCGTCGATCAGCAGCATGGGCTCTTTCAGCATTGAGATAACGACGTCCCCGGGGACGGGCGCAGCCGGCGGCCAGAAATACATGAGACCCTTCTCCGGATCAATGACCCACTCACCGGGCGCGTTCAGCTCCTCCAGGACGTTTATGAAGCAGAACCTCTGCCCTTTCTGGTATCCGTAGTGGTGGTGCGGCGGCTCGGGGTATATGAGATGGGCCACGGTGTCGATGCGCGCGATCTTCTGGTAGTCGTCCCTCCAGTCCCACGAGAAGTATCCATGCATCCAGATATCGTGCGAAGCGGCCCAGCGTGAGGGCCGGTCCCCCCCGTAGTGGAACATCCCGCTGTGACGTCCGGCCGGAATACCCTCCTTCAAGACCAGCGGATCGCCCGGATTCAATATATGGCCTTCGATGACGGGGACTGTGCCGATCCTGGCCCAGCCGCTGTCGGGGTAGCGCGCGACATGCATACGCGTTTCCCTGAAAAAGAGATTCAGCCGGTCAGGCGGTACGCCGAAACGCGTAATTCCCTGGCTCCGGAGATCCGCGACGAGAACTTTACCCCGCGCCGACGGAGCAAGCCGAATCAGTGTGGCAGGATCGGTGAGAACGCTGAGACTGGCCAGGGGGACGCCGCCTGTCAGCCGGACTGTTTCCCCCTCGAATGCGCTCCACGTCACGGGATCATGGCTTGAGCCAGAGTCGAGAGAATCGAGCCTGATTCCCGAATGAAGAGCGTAGGCTCCTCCCCGTATACAGACAGATGGATGTTCACCGCGGGCGAGCGCCCCCCTGACAGATTCCCGTGCGCGCTCAAGCGTCGCGAACGGCCCGTCCCCCCGTCTCGGGAGAGACGCCGGGATACGGCCCGACCAGGAGTCGTTCCCCCCTTCGGCAACGTAAAACACAGGTCTGTGCTGTTGACTGCGTGTTGAACGAGTCATTGATGCCGGCGGTTGATGGTCGCCCGCAAGAGACGTGTTCGTCGCTCGAAGTGTCAAGGCGGCGAGTATACAAACTGCAACAAAATTGCGGCGCATCTGTGCGTTCGGGTGCATTGTGTTCTTGGGGAGAAAGGGAATGGAAAAGGACAGTGAAGGGAATATACAAAACTCGAGCGCGGAAACCTGATTCGCAGAGCCGCCCACCGGAACCATGTTCCCGGAACCTGCGTTCAGACACTAACCTCCCGGAGCTCCTCTCATGACACTGCTGCCTCCGCACCGATTATCCCAGCTACCCCCGCCTCGGTTGACCCGGTTACCTCTGACTCGATCAACCCCGGCTTTACCGCGAAATATCGGAACAATCATGGTAGCGCTGGCGCTGCTGTTTATAAGCCGGGGGATTGCTTCTTCAGGGACGTTGCACGGTTTTGTGCTGACGGGGAACCCCGCGTCGACAAACGGCGCAACATGGACATACCGCGACACCGTCGGGGGAGTGATTTACGACCTGGAAGGGATACTGCTCAAGCCGGCGGGTACATCAGGGCTACCGGCGGTCGTCATCAGCCACGGGCACGACAACAACGTCAACACTTATTCGATCAACATCGCCCGCACGATGCGCGCGTGGGGACTCGTGTGCATCGCCACGAACTACACGCACGCGGCGGGCGTGCCGACCGGGTCGCCGGGGGATTCGACGCAGCCGGGAGCAAGCATGCCGAATATCCTTCGCGCACGCAAGTGCGTCGAGATCCTCGACTCACTCGGGTACGTCGACACGACGCGCATCGCAGCGCACGGCAACAGCATGGGCGCCTTCGTCACGGCGGCGTTCGTGGGCACATACCCCCATCTCTTCCGCGTGGCGTCGCAGTCCGCGGGAGGCGTCAATGACTACAGGCTCGCGTGGACCAAGTCGCCCCAGGCGAGCGGGATAACGGTGCCCTACCAGCACCACCACGGCGACGCGGACACGACTGTACCCATAGCGGACGACTATCGCCTTGATTCGATACTCGCTGCGAAGGGGACGATAGATCAATTCTATGTCTACCCCGGGTACAGCCACGTCATGATGACGTTTGACTCGACGATGCTGACCCGCGTGCATACGTGGTACATCACGTACCGACTCCTCCCGGCAACCGGAACCGATGACGCTTCGGAGGCGCCACCCGCCGACTATTCGCTGGCCCAGAACTACCCCAATCCCTTCAACCCGGCGACGACGATTGCGTACGGCATACCGCGGACGACGCACGTGAGGCTGCGCGTGTTCGACGTGCTCGGACGTAATGTCGCCACGCTTGTGGACGGCATCGAGCCGCCCGGCATGCACGAGTCGACACTCGATGCCGCGAGACTCGCCAGCGGCGTGTATTACTACAGGATCGAGGCGGGAACATTCGCGGAATCGAAACGGATGGTGCTCGTGCGGTAGGGGCATTCGTCCTGTCATTGCAGTCGCTGCACGCCTGTTATTGACAGAATTTTCTTCAGCCCATCTCTACCACACAAAGGTAATTGTGACGATTGCTCTTGTAGCTCCCCGGTGAAAAGGCTAGCTTACCGGAAGATCTACGAGAGGAATCGCGATGAGGCTTTTCATCCTGTTCGCGCTTTGCGCTATCCTTCCCTTTGTCTTTGCGCCCTCCCCGAACCAGGCTGACCCCGACCGCGGAACTGCCCCTCCTCCCGCTGTGCCAGTTATTTTCAACGACAGCCTGCTGAGTGTGGCAATGCCGATAGCCAATGCATATGTAGGCAGCCTTAACAGCACGTTGTGGTCTGAAGAGCTGTCTTCCTGGCTTTCGAAAACCGCATACAGTGGCGTGGTGGATACATTTCAGGGGGTTGATATTGAGCAATGGGAATCCGAGAAGTTCTGTTTCAGAACCGACACCGTTCAAAACGGCTGCACCGTCACATATTCATTCTATGATGACGGGAATTTCGTGCAGCCCAGGGGGATTCTCCAGCAGGTCGAAATTCTTGATCGAAGAACCAAGCCCTCCGAAAAAATGACCGCAGTCGTGTGGGGTATCATTTCGGACTCGCTTACCCGGTCTTTCGGCGCGTCCCAGGCCGTACCGAAGGATGCAATGCTCCATCCTTTCGACCTCGGCCCGGTCGATAACGAGAGGGAGAATGTGTTCTGGCAGGATAGCGTGAAACGGATAATCCTCGCCGCCTACTACACGTGGGACGCGGGCGGGAGATCGGATTGTATCGTTCTGTTTTCGCGGGCGCTTGCGCTTGATTCACTTCTCCGCCGAAAAGGTGAATTGGAGACACGCCAGGCTGGGATGGTCGTGGGTAATGCGATGAGAGCCGAAATCTGTGACTCCCTCCGCGCGATAAACTCGCCCCTCGTCAGATTATCCACCCCCGCTCAATCCTCCGACCGCCGACTCTCCGAGCTTATCGATTGCGGCGAGTTTGTCTCTGCGGCCAGGCGTCGTGGCGATACCGCTCACCTGCCCCTCTATCGTATGGCACTGTACGCCTTCGGAAGCACATACACGCCCGGGAGTCCGGAGGGACCGGGCCCATTCAAGGACGTTGACACGTTGAGACACTACAACATCGTCTTCGAAGGAAGCTCCATCGGTGGTCCGGCCTGGGAATACAGCGATGCCCCCCTGGTCACACTGTACAACGAGTCTCCCGCGAGCCACTGGGGACAGCTGGCCTTCCTGATACTTCAGAACTCGGGGTGGTGTCTCGACAATATGTGCAACGGAAACAACGGACCGATCGTCATTGCCAAAGGGGAGGAATTCCTGAAGCAATTTCCAGGAAGTCAGTTCATCCCCCAGGTTCTCCTCACGATCGCGAAAGGGCACGAAACCAACTGGAACGTCAGTACGTGCGACCCGAAAGAGTCAGAATACCTGTATGACGGTGACCGAAGAGACGACGAAGCATCCAGGTTGAAGGCGATCGAACTCTACGAGCGGATTTTGAAGGAATACCCTGGCTCGCCGGAAGCCGGAGTCGCCGAAGCCAGGCTCCCGCGGCTCAAACTCATGATCAACACCGACAAGAGAGACTACATGTTCATATACGATTGACAGATCAGGGTGAGTTGCAGAAGTCCGTTATTATCAGTAGAATATCACCCCCTCTTTTCACCACAGGCGGACGAGCCAGGAACGGAAAGCGCGGTGAGGTTTTGATCGGCCATCTGCCGGGGATTGCAGAACTCACTGCGGAGGCGTTATGTCCAGTGGGAAAGGCGAGTCTGCAACCAGTTTTCGCATGCTCCTCGTTGGCATCGTCCTCGTACTCGGAGTCCTCTGCGCGGCGGTCATCATGGTCAGGCGACGCCAGGAAGCCGGACTTGCGCGGGCCGATCACGACGCCATGCTTGTTTCGATGATCAACATGGCCACACGCGCGCAGGCATATTACCGCGCGGCAACAGGACTGGGCGGCGGCGGGAGGTCGTTCCGGGGGCTTAACGACACACACCGGCTGGCGACGTACCCCGACGACGGGACCGGGGATTATTCCATCACCGGCGCCACGGACAGCACGCTGACGCTCCGCGGCACGGGATCGCGGCGGGGGCGAACGGATTCGCTCATACAGATCACGCTTGTCGTGCGCCCTGACACGTTCGAAGTACTGAGCGACAACGTGCCCACGGCTGATCCGTTCTCGCCTGACCCGGGCGTCGAGAGCGCGGTCGCATTCAACAGGATCTCGCTTGACGAAGCGTTCAGGGACAACTACCAGCACGTCCTCCAGGACCTCATGAAACTGGGGGACCGCGCGCAGCGGTACTACCAGGAATCTGCCAGGTCGAGAAACGAGGTGCGCTCGTTCAGGACGCTCGATGCGCTTACCAAACTGATGCAACCCGAGACGAACGAAAACGGCCTGTACCGGGTCCTTGCAGCGGACGACACGTCAGTCGTGCTCCAGGGCACGGGCGTTGAACGGACGCGCGGGGGGACCCGTGTGACCGTCCGCGTGAACGTCAGGCCAAACAGGATCGACGTACTCCCCGATTCAGGAATTCCCCCGCCGGCGGGAAAACCCGCGCCGGGCGCCGGGGGCCGGCCGCACAGGAACAGCAATTGAGCATCGACGCCGTCACCGGAAGCGAGACTCCCCCGGTCTCAGTGCTTGCGGGAAGAGCCATCGGCGCGATGTTCCTCTTCTTCTTCGGAGGAGCATGGCTCGGGTTATGGGTCACGCTCCGGTTCAGCAGCCTGTTCACGCCGCTGACCCTGGTGGCGGCCGGCACGCTCGCGCTCCTCTCACTTGCCTACCGGAAGTACCGCGTCTACCGGCCGGCACTCTCGGCCGAACCCACTTCCCCCGAACGGAGGCGGATTTCCCGCATATTCAATATTGTGAACGCGACGCAGTGGATTCTCATACTGGTCGTGGGAAATGTGCTGGCGAACGTGGGGCTCTCCGCCTGGATTATCCCGAGCGTCATGTTCATCGTGGGCGTGCATTTTATTCCTCTGGCGCGCGTCTTCTCCAACTGGAGAAATTACGTGACCGCCGGCGCCATGATCGCTACCTCCGCACTTTACCCGTTCCTGGCGCCGGGGGGACCAAAGGATCCGGCTGGACCGCTTGCTGCGGGACTCATACTCTGGATCAGCGCATACGTTTCGCTTCGCTCCGCCAATCCGCCAGCTGACTATGCTCGCAATAATTGAAGCCCTCTCTCAAGCCCACATCGAGACCGCCCGGCAACTCTTCCAGGAATACTCGAATTCGATAGGGGTCGATCTTTGCTTCCAGGGATTCGCGGAGGAGTTGAAGACACTTCCCGGCAATTACGCTCCCCCCGGCGGCGGCCTGTTCATCGCGCTTATTGACGGGGACCCTGCAGGCTGCGTCGCACTACGGCCGATAAAGCCGGATGAGGCGGCGGAGCTGAAGCGGCTCTACGTTCGACCGACGGGCAGGGGCCTCGGCGTGGGCCGCGCGCTGGCGCAGAAAGCGATTGAGCGCGCGCGGGAGGCCGGATATCGCGCGGTGCGGCTTGACACGCTTGCGTCGATGAGCGACGCACAGCGCCTCTACCGGGTGATGGGGTTCACGGAGATCCCCCCATACACGTTTAACCCGATTCCCGGCGTTGTGTACATGGAGCTTGCGTTGCGCACGCGAGACGGGCAGACCTCTTGAAATACCTCCGGACAGCGACGCTATGAACTTCCTTGAGGCCCAGGCAGAGAACAGGCGCAGGACTGTCCTTCTTGTCTCTGTCTTTGTTTTCTTTTGCACGGCGGGCGGAGCGAGCGTGGACGCGGCGCTCATGGCGGGAGTCGGGGACGTGTGGTTTTCCATATTCGGGCTCATCGCGCTTGCGTTCCTCGTCCCACTCTGGATCGCGAAGCTCACTGTCAGGCTCGCCTGGTCGCTCAGAAATCCGGGTGTCGTCGACGAGTTCGGCTACGAGGAGGAATCTTCCTGGGTGACGCTCTACCTCTGTCTTGTGCCGGTTGTGGGCGGCGGGCTGATCCTCCTCTTCTTCAACGTCGCCGGGGGGATGTCGTTCAATTTCCTGGGCATCGTCGTGGCCGAGCACGGGGTCATCGCAACGACGTTTCCGGTCGCGTCGCTCGCGGGAGCGCTCGTGGGAGGCGGTGAAGCGTGGTGGGCGCTGAGGCACGGTGAGCGGACAATACTCTCGCTCAGCAGGACGCGCGAGCCGGACCCGCAGGACGTGAAGGAAAGAGAACTGATGAACGTCACGGCCGAGATGGCTCTGGCCGCGGGCTTGCCGACGCCGGATGTGCTCATACTCAGGGACAGGGACCCCAATGCGTTCTCCGTTGCATCCGCCGGAAGCAACGGGACAATCGTCGCCACGTGGGGCCTCGTCCAGGAGCTGGACAGGGAGGAACTGCAGGGAGTCGTCGCGCATGAGATGGCTCACCTCAAAAACCATGATGCCCGCGTGATGACACTTGTCTCGGTGCTTTTCGGGTCGATGACCGTGATAGCCTCGTGGGCGAGGAAAAGCGGCAGTATCTCGATCGGGCGCGCCCCCTCGCTGCTCCTGGCCCCCCTCTGGGTTGTTTTCGGGCTCCTGTCTGTGCTGATCTCGAAGCTGCTCGGCCTGGCCGTTTCGCGCGAGCGGGAGTACCTCGCTGACGCCGGCGCAGTCGAACTTACAAGGAACCCCGAGGGGCTCATCAGTGCGCTGACGAAAATCGATTCGGACGGACTTCCGACCTGGAACATCGTCAGGGGAGTCTCACATCAGTGCATCGTCGACCCCCTGGGAAACCCCGTGAACGGCAAGGAATCGTGGTGGGCGAACCTCTTCGCTACGCACCCGCCGATGCGGAGACGGCTGATGATTCTTAAGGCGATGGCGTACGGCGAAAAGGAGCACGTGTAGGGACCGCGTCATTGACATTTTCCTGACTATCCGTTAGCTTCTTTCACCACCTGTTCTTTGCGGCGCAAGATTACCGGAGCGATCGAGATGTATCACGTCGATTTGATACTCCCCCTCGCCGAACCCCCGGAGGTTCATCTTCCGGCTCATGCCGGCTTGATGCCGCTGCGGTTTCCCGCCTTTCCCCCGAGAGCCTGTCACACCCCCTCCCCTTCTCCCAGGAAAATCCATCTCATTTCACAATAAGCGTCGAAGGAGGATAGACTCATGCGACGTTTTTGCGAACCTCTCAACGCAGCCGCACGTTGTGCGATCCTGGTCCTGTTAGCTTCTGCGCCTGCGGCACTGCGTGCGCAGGGAGCGGATCCCGACCTCCCCGCTTTCATGGCGGGGCAAATGCGCAAGGACGATTTCCTCCGGCTGCGCGATCAGTACATCGGGACGCTCAGGGGGTTGCCGTACAATCTCCCGTACGACGCCCGGGCGAAGGCGATCATTGAGACGCAGCAGCGTGTGCGGGGCTCACTTGCGAAAGTGAGCAGCACAGCCTGGACGCCGCTGGGGCCTGACCCGATTCCCAACGGCCAGACGCAGTCGGTGGCGATACCGGTGAGCGGCCGCGTGACAGCCGTGGAAGTCCATCCGACAAACCCCAACATCGTCTACGTCGGCACGGCGCAGGGTGGCGTCTACAGGACGGTCGACGGAGGCGCGCACTGGACCCCGATTTTCGACGGAGCGCAGTCGCTCGCCATCGGATCGCTTGCGCTCGCCCCGTCGGACCCGACGATCCTCTACGTCGGGACGGGAG
>Ga0335080_10007098_pt1 | contig 11595 bp, 8 predicted proteins | sample Lox_Sample_34_FD_206720 | JGI IMG/M metagenome (GOLD analysis project Ga0335080, IMG submission 206720) | Soil microbial communities from Loxahatchee National Wildlife Refuge, Florida, United States - Lox_Sample_3.4 | ecosystem: Environmental > Terrestrial > Soil > Wetlands | place: USA: Florida...
GGCCTCGATCCGCAGCGACTCGCCCGTGATCCGGTCGCGAACCGCGGCGCCGAGCACGCGGCCACTGCCCGACTCGCGCAGGAGCTCGACGGCCTCGGTGTGCGTCATCACCTGCGCTCCGCGCTCCGCGGCGTCGAGGGCGTTCGCGGCCGTGAGGCGCGCCGCGTCGACGCCCCACTCGTCCAGCGTGAAGGCGCACTCGATGCGCGGCGATAGCGCAGGCTCGAGCCGCAGCGCCTGCTCGCGCGCGAGCCTCGTGTGTGGCCGTCCGTTCTTGAAGGGCTGGTAGCGGTCGTACATCTCGAGGCCGACCTCGACCAGCTCGGGCCCGATCGGGTCCTCCGGGAACACCGGCATGATGAAGGGGATGCGGAACACCAGATGCGGCGCGATGCGCTGGATGGCGCCGGAGTCGACGCACGAGTGGAGCGTGACCTCCGGGTCCTGCTGCAGGTAGCGCAGCCCGCCGTGGATCATTCCCGACGAGGCCCACGAGGTCCCGGACCCGAGCTCCCGCCGCTCGACCAGCGCGCAGCGAACGCCGCGAAGCGCCAGATCGCGCGCGATGCCCGCGCCGTTGATGCCGCCTCCGATCACCAGCACCTGGACCGGGAGGCTGCGGCTCACGGGCGGCGCGGTTCCCTCAGCGCTCGCGGCCGGGGGATGTGGCCACGCGCAGCGCCAGCTCGGCGAGCTGGGCGGGCTCGACGCGCGACGGCGCGCCCATCAGCAGGTCCTGGCCGCGCTGCGTCTTCGGGAAGGCGATCACGTCGCGCAGGCTCTCGGCCCCGGAGAGCAGCATCGCCATCCGGTCGAGGCCGAACGCGAAGCCGCCGTGCGGCGGGGCACCCGCGTCGAGCGCGTTCAGCAGGAAGCCGAAGCGCTCCTCCATCTCCGGCTTGGAGTAGCCGAGCAGCTCGAAGATGCGGCGCTGCACGTCGCTTCGGTGGTTGCGAAGGCTTCCCGAGCCGAGCTCGAGCCCGTTCATCACGACGTCGTAGTGGGTGCCGCGCACGCGCAGGGGGTCCGTGTCGAGGAGCGGTAGGTCCGCGCTCTCCGGCGCCACGAACGGCATGTGCATGAAGGTGAGTCGGCCCTGCTCGTCGCGCTCGAACACCGGGAAGTTCAGCACGAAGAGCGGCGCCCAGGGGCGGCCGTCGACCCGCCCGAGCCGATGGCCGAGGTCGTTGCGCAGCCGCGCCAGGATGGCGTTGGCCTTCGCCGCCTCGTCCGCCTGGAAGAGCAGCACCGAGCCCGGGCGCGCCGCGGTGCGCGCCGCGATCGCCGCGCGCTCGCCGTCGGAGAGGAACTTCGCGATCGGCGACTGCCAGCTCCCGTCGGCCTGCACTCGCACCCAGCCGAGCCCGCGCGCGCCGAGCTCCTTGCGTACGAGCGCCTCGAGCCGGTCGATCTCGCTGCGCGTCAGCTCGCCGGCGTCGTGGAGCGGCAGGCACTTCACGATGCCGCCGCGCTCGACCACCTGCTGGAAGGCGCGGAACTCGGACGCGCGGAAGCCCTCGGTCAGATCCACCAGCTCGAGCTGGATCCTCGTGTCGGGCTTGTCGATCCCGTAGCGCCCCATCGCATCCGCGTAGGAGACCCGCGGAAACGGGCGCGGCAGCTCGATCCCCCCGGCGTCGCGCCACGCCCGGCAGGTCACCTCCTCGAGCACCTCGAGCACGTCGTCCACCGTGCAGAAGGACATCTCGAAGTCGATCTGCGTGAACTCGAGCTGCCGGTCCGCGCGCAGGTCCTCGTCGCGGAAGCAGCGCGCGATCTGGAAGTAGCGGTCGAAGCCGGCGATCATGAAGAGCTGCTTCATGATCTGCGGCGATTGCGGCAGCGCGTAGAACTCGCCCGGCTGGAGGCGGCTCGGCACCAGGAAGTCGCGAGCGCCCTCGGGCGTGGCGCGCGCCAGGATCGGGGTCTCGATCTCGAGGAAGCCGAGCCCGGAGAGCGTGTGGCGGGCCGACTGGTACAGCTCGTGGCGCACGCGCAGAGCGCGCTGCAGCGGCGCGCGGCGCAGGTCGTGGATGCGGTGGCGCAGCCGCACGCTCTCGTCCGTGCCGGTCTCGTCCTCGATCGGGAACGGCGGCGGCGTGGCGACGTTCAGGAGGCGCAGCTCGTCGACCGCGACCTCGACCCGTCCGGTCGGCAGGCCCGGGTTCACCGTCTCCGGCGCGCGCTCCTCGACGCGACCGCGCACCGCGATGACGAACTCGCTCCGCAGCAGGTGGGCGCGCGCGTGCGCGTCGGGCGCCCGCTCGGGCTTGAAGACGACCTGGACCACGCCCTCGCGATCGCGCAGGTCGACGAAGATCACGCCGCCGTGGTCGCGGCGGCGGTGCACCCAGCCCGCGACCACCACCTCGCGGCCGATCAGCTCGACGCCGACGGCGCCGCAGCCGTGGCTGCGGCACAGCGAGTCCATCGCGTCGAGAGCAACGCCGTCCTGGCTCACCCGGATCCCCCGCGAGCGTGGAGGTGGCGGAGTGGATTGGGGTAGCAACCGGCGGGGCCGGGTGTCAAACCGATCGCTCAGAGATCCGAGGCGGAGCAGGTGCGATCGCGGCCGAGCGACTTCGCGCGGTACATGGCCTTGTCGGCGAGGTCGAGCAGTCCCTCCGCCGTGGCGCCGTGGGTCGGGAACGCCGAGACGCCGACGCTCACCGTGATCGAGAGCGGCTCGCGCGCGCGCGACTCGAAGCGACTCTCCGCGACGGAGGCGCGGATGCGCTCGGCGACCGCCAGACCCGGCTCGAGGCCGGTGTCGACCAGCAGGATGGTGAACTCGTCGCCGCCGTAGCGCGCGAGCGTGTCGACCTGGCGGATGCAGCCCGTGAGCACCTCGGCGAGCCGCCGCAGCGTGCGCGAGCCGACCAGATGGCCGTGGTGGTCGTTCACCAGCTTGAAGCGGTCGACGTCGAGGAACAGGAGCGCCAACGACGAGCCGTAGCGCTCGGCGCGGCGGATCTCGTGGTCGAGCGCGGTGAAGAGGTAGCGCGCGTTGTACACGCCGGTGACGTCGTCGACGAAGGCGCGCTCCTTGGCCTGGTGGTAGCGCTCCGCGTTCTGCACGGCGACCTGCGCGTGGGTCGCGACCAGGCGCGCGATCTCGAGCTCCGCGGGGCGGAACGGCTGGTCGTCCTCGGGCAGGATCAGGACGCCGCCCTCGGCGGCGCGCCCGTGGATCGGCACCACGAGGAGCTGCTGCGGCGCCAGCCCGGCCGAGCGCAGCGCGTCGTGCAGCGGGCCGCTCGTCGTGAGGTCGGCGTGCTCGATCGACTCGACGTCGATCGGCTTGTCCGAGGCCAGGGCCGCCCGCAGCCGGTCGGCGTCACCGTAGCCGCGGCAGGCGACGTCGTCGGTGGCGAGGCTCGGGCCGCGGTGGAACACGGCGATGCCGCGGCGCCGCCGCAATCGGGTGAGGAGCACGTCGAGCGCCACGCCGTGGATCTCGGCGGCGTCGAGCGAGGCCGACAGCAGCCGGCAGTCCTCCACGGTCGCCAGCAGGTCGCGCAGATGCACGTTCTCCGCGGCCAGGCGGCGCCGCTCGAGCGTGCGACGCACCAGCCGTCCGAGGTCGTCGGGGCGCACCGGCTTGGTCACGTAGTCCGCGGCGCCCATCCGGAGCGCGGCGATGGCGCTGTCGACGGAGGCGTGCGCGGTGATCAGGATCACGTCGGTCCCGGGATGATCGCGCCGAACGCGCTCGAGCAGCTCGCTGCCCGAGAGCCCGGGGAGCTGGAGGTCGCTCAGCACCAGGTCGGCCGGCGCGAGCGCCAGCGCCGCCAGGGCGTCCTCGGCGCTCGCGCAGCACACCACCTCGGCGGCGTCGCCGACGGCCTCGCGCGCGATCTCGCGATCGAAGCGGGTATCGTCGACGACCAGGACCCGGGATCGGGCCGCGCTGTCGGGCATGCCGTCTCCTCGCCGCCTCCGCCATCGGCGCCCGGAGGCCCGGGCTTGAGACCCCGAGGGGACGACCCGGAGGGCGGGCTCGGCCCGCCTCAGCCTCCGGCCGACTCCTTCGCCTCAGGCGGGGGCAGCACCTTGGTCCAGGTCACCCCGGCGTCGGCGCTGTGGAGGACCTCGCCGCGCTCGCCCACGATGTACCCGTTCTTGCCGTCCGGCGCGAACCAGATGTCCCGCATGAAGGTGAAAACGCTCGGGAAGCCGGTGCGCGGCTGCACCCAGGTGTTGCCCCCGTCGGTCGAGACGCGCACGAAGCCCTTCTCGCCGATGGCGATCACGCGCCCGCCGACGGGATAGAGCGAGAAGATCGCCTGCTTGCGGCCGGTCTCCTTGTACGCCCAGTTGCGGCCGCCGTCCTTGCTGACCAGGACCACGCCGCCCAGCCCCGCGATGTAGCCCTCGTTCTCGTCGCCGAAGCGCACGGTGAACAGGTAGGGGTTCTGCGCGACCTCGACGTCGACCTTGGGCTCGTCGGCCTGGCGCGAGGCCAGGTAGCGCTTCAGGAAGTCCGGGTCGTCCTTCAGGAAGTCCTCGTAGTCCCACGGCGGGGAGCCGCGCTTGCGGATGCGGTCGGAGAGCAGCCCGGCGTCCTCGAGCACCGTCGAGACGGCCTGCGTGCGCGCCTCGAGGATGTCGAAGAGCGGGAACGGGTTCGACTCCTTGCCGAACTCCTGGACCTCCTTGGCGCTGGCACGAGGCTCGATCGCCACGTTCAGGTGCGGGAGGTCGAGGATCTTCTTGGCGAACTCCCGCAGCTGGTCGGCCTGCTGCGGGGTGATGTCGATCTTGTTGTAGCCAAGGTCGATCGGCGGGATCTTGGTGTCCTGCTGGATCTCCGCGCGCTCCCAGGTGAGGCCGTCGTTGTCGGAGCGGAAGATGTAGCCGAACTCGCCGATGATCCAGCACGACTTGCTGGGAGACGGGCGGCAGTAGACGTCGGTGAGGCCGACGTCCTCGTACACCTTCTCGCCCTTGCGCACCCGGTCCTGCTCGGGCGGGGAGAGCCAGACGAACTGCGGGTGCTTCTCGTCGATGGTGAGCGAGAAGTCCTGCCAGGTCTTGCCGCCGTCGTCGGTGTAGATACGGGTGCCCCAGTCGCCGACCGCCCACGCGGTCTGCGCGTCGATGGCGTGCACCGAGAAGAGGTGGGTGCCCTCGTCCTCCTTGTTGTTCTTCTGCGGCGTCCAGGTGAGCCCGCCGTCGGTCGTGCGGAGGATGGTGCCCTGCTGTCCGACCGCCCAGCCGTGCTTGTCGTCCGCCATCGACACGCCGTACAGGAGCTTGCGGGTGCCGGTGTCGCCCTTCTTCCAGGTCTTGCCGCCGTCGTCGCTCACGTAGATCGAGCCCCAGTAGCCGGCCGCGACGACGTGGTCGGGCGTGGGGGCGGACACGGAGAACAGGTCGTCGTAGATCTGGATCGACCCGGGCTTCGTCTCGGGGTGGAAGGTCACCTCGTGGCAGCCGAGCCCGGCGGCGCAGAGGACGAGGAACAGGCCCGCCGCGGCACACCCGGTGCCGGCTCGGGCGGCGAACGAACGCATCAATCGGCACCTCCGACCCGCCGGGGGGTGGCACGAGCGGAGCGAGGGATCGGCGAGCAGGCCGGACCACCTGCAGCCCGCCCCCGCCGGAACGGACTCAACTCTCTAGACTAGGGTGCGCGGCATTGTCAAGAATCGATGCCGCTCGCCCGGGGCGCGAGGCGGGAGAGGAGGATTCGAATGACCGAGCTCCCGCCGAGCGCGGCCGAGTCGAGCGCGGTCTCCCCGCCCCAGGTGCGACACCCGCGCCTGCCGCTGCGTTTCAGGTTACGGGCGCTCGGGATCGAGCAGGCCCTGCGCCTGGCCTGGTGCTTCCTCGGCCTCGCGCTCGCCGAGGTCGCGGGGCGGCCGGTCGACTGGGTGGTGGACGCCGATCGGCGCGACGCTCGGCGCGCCGCACGGCGTGCCGCCGGAGCGCGGCGCGTCGCCGCGACGCTCGGTCAGCTCAAGGGCCCGTTCGCCAAGGCCGGGCAGTTCGCGTCGCTGCGCTACGACCTGCTCGCACCCGAGGTGCGCGAGGCGTTCGCCACGCTCCAGGACCGCGTGCCGCCCCTGCCCTTCCGCTCGGTCGCGGCCGTGATCGAGGCGGAGCTGGGAGCGCCGGTCGAGGCGCTCTTCGCATCGTTCGAGCCCGAGCCCCTCGGCGCCGCCTCGGTCGCGCAGGTGCACCGCGCGCGGCTGCCGAACGGCGAGGACGTCGCCGTCAAGGTGCAGTTCCCGTGGCTCGAGCACTCGCTGCGCGCCGACCTCGCGCTCGCGGGCGGGCTGCTCGCCCGGCTCGGCCGCCAGCGCCTGTCGCCGATCGACCGCCGACGCCTGTTCCAGGAGTTCGCGGTGGGGCTCGCCGAAGAGCTCGACTTCCGGCACGAGGCGGACGTCGCCGCCGAGATCGCAGCGAACCTGGCGCACGATCCGCAGGTGGTGGTGCCGTCGGTGCATCGCGCCCTCTCGGCGCGCCGCGTGCTCACCGTGGGCTACCTGCCGGCAATCCCGATCACCGATCGCGACGCGCTCGCGCGGCGCGGCGTCCCCGTGCGCGCCGTGCTGGAGACGCTCGCGCGCGCGTACGCCAAGCAGGTCTTCGTCGACGGGCTCTTTCACGCCGACCCGCATCCGGGGAATCTGTTCGTCGTCGACGACGACGAAGTGGCCGTGCGCCCGCGGGTGCTGTTCGTCGACTTCGGCCTCTCGAAGCGCTTGTCGCCGCGGCTGCGCCGCGAGATGCGCGGCGGCATCCACGCGCTGCTGCGCCAGGACGTCGGCGGGTTCGTCGACGCGATGGAGCGGATGAACATGATCGCGGCCGGCGCGCGCGACGGGGTGCAGGCGGCCGTCGTCTCGATGTTCGAGCGCATCCGGCGCGAGGGCGCCTTGCTCGGCCTGGGCGGGGCGCAGGTGCTGGGGCTGAAGGACGAGGCGAAGCGGCTGCTCGCGGAGACCCCGGGGCTGCAGCTTCCGAACGAGCTGCTGCTCTACGCGAAGACGCTCTCCTTCCTGTTCGGGCTCGGGGAATTCCTCGACCCGCAGGCAGACCTGATGCGCATCAGCGTTCCGTATCTGCTGCGCTTCCTGGCGGAGCGCGACGGCTCCGCGCGCGGCGCTCCGCTCAGCGGCGCGGGCGGAGGCGCAGGCCCTGCAGGCGGATGAAGCCGGTGGCGTCGGCCTGCCGGTAGTCGGTGGCGGAGTCCTCGAACGTCGAGAGCTCGGCGTCGAAGAGCGACACCGGCGAGCGACGGCCGGTGACCGCGGCCGCGCCCTTGAAGAGCCGGACGCGCGCCTCGCCGGTCACGTTCTCCTGGGACTGCTCGATCGCAGCGCGCAGGAAGCGCATCTCCGGCGCGAACCAGAAGCCGTTGTAGATGAGCTCCGCGAAGCGCGGCGCCAGGCGGTCGCGCTCGTGCATCACCTCGCGGTCGAGCGTGATCGACTCGACGGCCCGGTGCGCGAGGTGCAGCACGGTGCCGCCGGGCGTCTCGTACACCCCGCGCGACTTCATCCCGACGAAGCGGTTCTCGACCAGGTCGACCCGGCCGACGCCGTGGCGACCGGCGGTCTTGTTGAGGCGGTCCAGCAGAACGGCGGGCGACAGCGTCTCGCCGTCGAGCGCGATCGGCGTCCCGCGCTCGAAGCCGACCCGGATCTCCTGCGCCTGGTCCGGCGCCTTCTCGGGCGCCGCCGTCCACAGGAACATCGACTCGTCGGGCGCGCGCCACGGATCCTCGAGGATGCCGCCCTCGTAGGAGATGTGCATCAGGTTCCGGTCCATCGAGTAGGGCTTCGTGAGCGTCGCCGAGACCGGGATGCCGTGCTTCTGCGCGTACGCCATGCAGTCGGTGCGGGAGCGCAGGTCCCACTCGCGCCACGGCGCGATCACGCGCAGCTCGGGCGCCAGCGCACGGTACGCCAGCTCGAAGCGCACCTGGTCGTTGCCCTTGCCGGTGGCGCCGTGGGCGACGGCGTCGCAGCCGGTCTCGCGCGCGACCTCGATCTGGTGCTTGGCGATCAGCGGGCGCGCCAGCGAGGTGCCGAGCAGGTACGAGCCCTCGTAGACGGCGTTGCCGCGGATGGCGGGGAAGACGAAGTCGCGCGCGAACTCCTCGCGCGCGTCGCGCACCACGCAGTCGATCGCGCCCGTGGCCTTTGCCTTCTCGGGCAGGCCGTCGAGCTCCTCCTCCTGGCCGACGTCGAGGCAGAACGCGACCACCTCGCAGCCGTGGCGCTCGATCAGCCACTTCAGGATCACCGAGGTATCGAGCCCGCCGCTGTAGGCGAGGCAGACGCGTCGCACGGCGCTCATCGCAGCGGTCTCCTCTGGCGTCGCAGTCTAACCGAGCGCCCGGGCCGGGGCGCTACGCTGCCGCCTGCGCGGAGGCAGCGGATGAGGCGGGGGGCATCGGCGCTGGGTCTCGGCCTGGCGCTCGCGGCCGGAGTTGCGGCTGCGCAAGAGGGATCGACCGCCTTGCCGCTGGTGGCCGCCCGCCTGCCGGGCTTCACGCCCTTCGCGTTCACCAACCCGATCTTCGTCGACGCCGACGGCGACGGCCGGTGGACGGAGCCCGAGCCCGTCCCCTAGCCGACGCTCACTGCTTGAACTGGATCTCGTACAGCTCGTTGTCGTCGATGATGCGCTGGATCTCCTCGTCGGAGAGCGTGCCGGTGGCATTCACGGTGATCGACTGCTCGCGCCCGGTGGCCAGGTCGCGCGCCGACACCGACACGATGCCGTTGGTGTCGATGTCGAACGAGACCTCGATCTCCGGCTCGCCCTTGCGCGCCTCGCGGATGCCCGACAGGATGAACTCGCCGAGCAGGTCGTTCTCCTCCGCGACATCGCTCTCGCCCTGCAGCACGCGGATCTTCACCGCGGTCTGGTTGTCGCGCGTGGTGGTGAAGACGTGCGCACGGCGCACCGGGAGCGTGGTGTTGCGCTCGATCAGCTTGGCGAAGTGCCCGCCGTACGTGCCGATGCCGAGCGAGAGCGGCGTCACGTCGAGCAGCAGCATGTTCTGCTCCTGCGACAGCAGCATCTCGGCCTGGATCGAGGCGCCGATCGCCACCACCTCGTCTGGGTTCACGCCCTTGTGTGGCCGCTTGCCGAAGAACTCGGCGACCCGCTCCTGCACCAGCGGCATGCGCGACTGCCCGCCCACCAGGATCACCTGGTCGACCTGCTGTGCCGTGAGGCCGGCGTCGGCCAGGCACAGCCGCACCGTCTCCATCGTGCGGTCGACGATGTCGACCACGAGCCGCTCGAGCGTCTCGCGCTGCAGCACCACCGAGAGGTGGCGCGGGCCGTTGGCGTCGCTCGCGATGAATGGGAGGTTGACCTCGGTCTGCACCGCGACGGAGAGGTCGCACTTGGCCTTCTCCGCGGCGTCCTTGAGCCGCTGCAACGCCATCGGCTCCGAGCGCAGGTCGATGCCCTCGCTCGCCTCGAACTGCTCGAGCAGGTGGTTCACCACGCGGCGGTCGAAGTCCTCGCCGCCGAGGAAGGTGTCGCCCGCCGTGGCGAGCACCTCGAGCACGCCCTCGCCCATCTCGAGGATCGAGACGTCGAAGGTGCCGCCGCCGAGGTCGTAGACCAGGACCGTCTCGTCGGACGGCTTGCGGCCGAAGCCGTAGGCGAGCGCGGCCGCGGTCGGCTCGTTGATGATGCGCAGCACCTCGAGCCCGGCGATCTTGCCGGCGTCCTTGGTCGACTGCCGCTGCGCGTCGTTGAAGTGCGCGGGCACCGTGATGACGGCCTCGCGCACCGGCTCGCCCATGTGCTCCTGGGCCACCCGCTTCATCTCGCGCAGGATGATCGCCGCGATCTCCGGGCAGGTGAAGACCTTGTCGCCGAGCCGCACGCGCGGGTCCTGGTTGGGTCCCTCGAGGATCTCGTACGGGCACAGCTCGATGGCGCGCCGCACCTCCTCGGAGTCGAAGCGGCGCCCGATCAGCCGCTTCGAGGCGTAGACCGTGTTGCGCGCGTTCGTGATCGCCTGGCGCTTGGCGAGGTGGCCCACCAGACGCTTGCCGTCCTCGGCCAGCGCGAACATCGACGGGGTGGTCTTGTAGCCACCCGTGTTCGGGATCACCACGGGCTGGCCGTTGTCCACGACGGCCACGCACGAGTTGGTGGTCCCGAGATCGATCCCGATCACCCGACCCATCGCTTCCCTCCCAGACGGCGGAGCGCCTGCAGCGGACCCGAGGCGCGAAGCTCGGCGCGCGCCTCCTCGTCCTTCGGATCCAGCTCCAGCGCGATCTCGAGCTCACGGCGCGCGTTGGCCTCGAGGCCGGCGGCCTTGAAGATCTGTCCCAGCAGGCGGTGCGCAGCGGCGTCGCGCGGCTCGATCTCGACCGCCGCCGCGGCCCACTCCTTGGCCTGGCGCAGGTCGCCTCCCGATGCGAAGGAGAGCCGCGCCGCGCGCCGCAGCAGGTCGGCGTCGTGCGGCCGGTCCTGCAGCGCCTCCTCGAAGCTGCGCAGCGCCGAGGCGTAGTCGCGCAGCTCGAGGGCGCTCTCGGCCTCCTTGACGAGCTGCTTCGCGCGCTCGTCGTGCGCCCGGCGGTGGACCTCGACGAACTGCTCCTTGTAGGCCGCGTTCCACGGATCGTGGGCGATGGCGAGCCGCACCGCGCCCGCGGCCTCGAGCCAGCGCCCCGCCCCGTAGGCGGCCATGCCGCTCTCGAAGAAGCGCTTGGCCCGCGCCTTGCGCTCCTTCAGCATGCGCGATGGCACCGAGAAGACGTGCGGACGGCGTCGCGGCGGCGGTGTCCCGGCGCGCTCGGGCGCCGCCTCGGCCGCCGCGGCCGCGGGCGATGCCTGCGGCGTCGCGTTGGCGGGCGCCGCGGCCGCCAGCGAGCGCTCGATCTCCGCGCGCGCGGTCGGATCGGACAGGAGCTCGTACGCCTCGACCACCCTGCCGAAGACGCGCTCGAGGCGCTTCGCGAAGGGGCCGAGGTTGCGCCGGAAGTAGCGGTCGGGGTGGAGCTCCTTCGAGAGCTGGAAGTACGCGTGGCGCAGGGCCTTGCGGTCGGCGTCGCGCGGGACGCCGAGGATCTCGTGGTAGGGCGCGTCCAGGCGCTCGCCGAACTCGAGGATGCGGCGCTGCAGCTCGAGCGGGATGTCGAGGCTCGGATCGAGCTCCGGGCGGCCGGCGGTCGACGGAGCGGGTCGACGCGCGGGGGCCGGCTCGCGGCCCGGCGCCGCCTTGCTCTCGCGCGCCTGCGGCGCCGCCGACACCACCAGGACGCCCTCCGACAGCCAGCGCCCGAGGCAGCGCTCGACCTCGGCGGGCGGGAGGCCGCCGATCTGGCGCAGCTCGCTCCAGGAGGTGCGACCATCGATTCGCGACAGCAGGTATCCCTCCGCCGGGGTGAGCGCGAGCCGCGCCGGATCCACCCCGGGACCCAGACGCGGAATCCGCTCCGGCGCGTTCTTGCCTCCGACCTGCATCGCCTCCGCCCCGACCGGCCGATGTACCGGTCACCTGCGACCCAATGGACCGGTCTCGTCCTCATCGGCCGCCCTGTCGGGAAGCTGAGCGCGCAGCGGGCCGAGGGGAGCCCCCTGGGGAAACGAGCCCGGCGCTCG
>Ga0335080_10007099_pt1 | contig 11595 bp, 5 predicted proteins | sample Lox_Sample_34_FD_206720 | JGI IMG/M metagenome (GOLD analysis project Ga0335080, IMG submission 206720) | Soil microbial communities from Loxahatchee National Wildlife Refuge, Florida, United States - Lox_Sample_3.4 | ecosystem: Environmental > Terrestrial > Soil > Wetlands | place: USA: Florida...
TCGCGCCGCGGCTGAGGCGGCTCTGCAGAGTGCCGAGAAACTGCGCCGCGAGGCGGATGCCGCATCCTTGTTTGAAAAGCAGCGATCGATGTAACGGACCTGGCGATTGGCAGTGAAGCTTGTCGCGGGCAGGAAGCGTGAGGTCGCGTTGCGTTCTGCGCGAGGCCGATTTGCGCCCGAGGCGGCCGAGGAACGACTTGCGGGCCAGTGTCTCCCTTCTAGCCTTCGCTTTTGAGTTGGGGGAAGGCGGAGATACGCAATTTTGCCGCAGCATAAGGCACAAGCGTGATGTTCTCTTCCGGCTCCTGACTCGAAACAGGACTTTGGGGAACGGGATCCGCAACGCCGTCTTCGGCGCGCCATGAGGGCACCTTGCGGGCCTTCACGCTGAGGCGTACCGGTGCATGGCGGGCGGTAAAGACGCTGTCGCCGACTTCGCTTTCACTCACCTGGATGGATAGGGCGGGTCGTTGCGGATCCACCGCGAGTGCATAATTCCAGGGGGTGGACGGATAGACTTGCCAGTCGGCAGTCATCCCGCGGTCGGCCAGTTTCACCCAGTTTTCGCCGATGCCGTAGGAGAAAAGAAGGGGGCCGCGTTCGATGGCGACGGAGTCGTTGAACCAGCGTGAAACGCGCGCATTCATGGGGAATGCGATTTCAACGGCATCTCCCGCGCGCCAGGTGCGTTCCAGGCGAGCGAAGCTCCCCGGGATGGGCGAAGACTGGAGTTGGCTGTTGACGCGCAGCTCGGCGCCAGCGGCCCAGGCCGGGATGCGAAGCTGCAGCGGGAACGCCAGAGGCGTCGCCGGGTTGACAGTGAGGCGTACCTCGCCGCGGAAAGGATAGGCTGTGTCTTCGATAACGCGGACTGGCGTGCCGCGAAGGATCGTGCGCACTTCACACGGAGCATAGACGGCCGCAACCAGGCCGTCGCCGGCATCCGAATCCGCCGAGCCCGAGGCCAGGAAAAGACTGTTGGCGAGTTTCGGCCAGCCCTGGTGGAAATTGGCGGTGCAGCAGCCGAAGTTGGGTTCTAGTCCGAAGAGGTTCGATTCCGGCCCGTCCGTGGTCCACGGCTTATGGTGCAGGCTGCATTCCACCTGGTTGGGTTCCTGGTTGTACTGGTGGGCCCACATGTCGTCGGTGAATGTGCCGGGCAGCGCGTTGAACGCCAACTGCTCGAGCCGGTCTCCGAGCGCCGCTTCGCCGGTGATGGCCAGCGAGTGCTCCAGGGAAAACATGTACTCCACCACGGTACATAGCTCAGAGCCCTGCGACGGATCCGGGCCGGCGAGATGTTCGTCGCAGGAGAACATCCCGTTCGGCAGGCCGTGGTACTTGTCCAGCTCGGAGATCATCTTCAGGACAGCAGCACGATCGTCGGCGTTCCCCGAAACGAGCGACCAGACCGGTCCGGTCTTCACCGCCTGACCGTTGTTGACGCCGTGGGTTGCGAGCGAAATGTCCTTCAGTCCGTGGTCTTGATCGAGCTTGATGAAGTCGCGCGTGATCTTCCTGGTGTACTTGAAGTCGGCATACTGGGCCGTCCAGTCGTATCCCTGGGCGTGCAGCAGGCGCGCGAGATCCAGCAGGTATGCGGAACCGGTCCGGTTGTAGAGCCAGAGCACGCTCAACACCTGGTCCTGCCAGCGGAACTTGCCCCAGTCGCGGAGAGGCCGTTTGGGCAATTCGCCCAACTGATAACGGAAGTAGCGATCCATTACCGGAATCACGCGCCAATCGCCGGTGAACTCCTGGTACTGGGTCAGGGCTTTCAGCATGACATAACGAGGCCACCAGTCGTTATTGGATGCCGGACCGATCATGCCGTTGGCAGCCTGGTGTGCGAGCGTCCAGTCGACGAATCGTTGTGCCTTGGCCTTCAGCCGTTCGTCCTCAAGGGTCCATGCCAGTGGAACCAGGCCATCGAGGAAATAGGGACCGCGCTCCCAGGATTCGCCTTTACCGCCCAGCCAGCCGCTGTCCGTGCCAACGTCTGCCCATGTCTCATCCAGGTGACCGCCCAGTCCATTGGCCTGGATCTCGAGTTGATTTCGCAGCCAGCCTCGCGGCCGGATAGACCCGAGGGGCAGAAAATAAAACGCGCTTGGAGCAAGAGGAGCCCGATTGCGGATCACCGGCCCTGGGGAGGTTCCGGCTTCCGCGGCAGGTGTGCCCGCAAACGCGAATGCTCGGCGCAGGGGCAACGTGCTTCCAAGGCTGAAGAGTCCCAACTGGTTCAGCAGGCGGCGGCGCGAAACGAACAGACCCGATAACGGCAGCAAGATCAACTCCTGGGCAACACCTCGAACGATCATAGGCAAGTGCGAGGCCCGCCGCATGGTACAGATGTTCTAGAGATACGTGCAAGAATCCTACCACGAGATGTGTTGCACACACGCGACCAGATGCGGCGGAATTATGCCCGCAGATGGGCTTGACGTTGTCCCATCGCATTTTGGAGATAGCGCAGACCGAAGGCGATTCGCCAACAGCCGCGGCCAAGAGGGAGCGGCGACGGCTACAGATGCGGGAAAGTTCACGGCAACTCCGAAAATGTCTTAGCCCGGCACTTCGATGATGCCGCGCTGGATGGCAGTGGTCGCCGCCTCGGTGCGGTCGGAGACTTCGAGCTTCTCGATGATGCTATTGACGTGATTTCGAACCGTGTTGCCGCTGATTCGCAGAGCGTTTCCAATCTCCTTGTTGGTGAGACCGCGAGCCAGCATCTGCAACACCTCGAGTTCGCGCGCGGTGAGATCGGTGCGCATAATGCGTTCGGCCAGGCGCGCCGCGATGTGTCGGGGAAAGTAGCGCCTGCCCCCATGCACGGTATGGATAGCTTCGATCATCTCGGCTTGCGGTGCGCCCTTTAGAAGGTATGCCTGCGCTCCTGCCTGCACGGCCCGGTAGATATCTTCGTCGGTTTCAAAGCTGGTGAGAATGATGGCGCGTACGTTTATCCTTTCTTCTCTGATCGCAAGCAGCGTGTCCACCCCATTCATGCCCGGCATACGCAGATCGAGCAGGAGAATATCCGTGCTGCGATGGCGCAGGACCTCCAGCGCCTCCTCACCGTCGGAAGCGGATCCGACCACTTCGAAGTCGGGCTGGGTACTCAGCATGCTGGTAAGGCCGGCCAGCACCACGGGGTGGTCATCCACGATAAGAATGCGAATTGGAGAGCTTCGAAGGTCGGGCATGATTCCAGGTCTCCGTCAGGTATCGCCAGACGAACTTAGGCCAAGTGGCGAATGTCACGCGCGGAGGAAGCGGCGCGATTACTTCGATGCGCGTGCCTTGCCCAGGCGCGCTGTGGACGTGAAACGTAGCCGATACGCTCTGGGCGCGGCGGCGCATTCCCCGTATGCCGAAGCCCTGCGGCGCATTGCGGGGAGCGAACCCGGTTCCATTGTCCTCCACCTGCAATGTGGCCGAGTTGTTGCCGTAGTGAAGATGAAGCCTTAGTTCCGTCGCCTGTGCATGTCGAACGGTATTCGCGATCGATTCCTGTCCGACTCGGAAGAGTACATCCGCGATTCGCAGAGGAATGGGGCGGATTTCCCCGCTCTTCTCCGAGGAGACGCGTATCGATCCGCCCTCGACCAGCCGGCGTGCATGGGTGTCGAGGGCCGAGAGCAGGTCCTCGGATTCCAGCGACTGCGGGCCGAGCATGGAGATGCTACGGCGAGCCTCCTCGTGGCTGTGGCGGACGAGGTTGCTGGCCAGTTCGAGTTGCTGCTGAAGCGTGGAATCCTGCGTGGGCAGATTGTTCCGTATGGCCTGCAACTGGAAACCGATGCCTGCGAAGCTTTGCGCGAGCGTGTCGTGCATCTCGTGCGCCAGCCGCTCGCGCTCCTGAAGAACGGCCCGAAGGCGCCAGTTCTCGACGCGATGAAACACGAACACGGCTACCAGCGCGAGGAGAAGCAGGCCGAACAGGAGGAAGATTACGTGCCCGGTGCTCCACCACGGGGGACCTGCCAGTATATTGAGATCCTCGCTGGAACGGAGCAGCAGGGTGAAGGGGGTCAGATTGTGGGTGAAGGCAGGATCGACCACACAAATGCCGCGCAGAATCAGACGGCTCTCCGGCTTGATCCTGTCGAAGACATAGGCGCTGCGGCCTGGATGCATGACCGCGCGAAATGACTGGCCCGCATCTTCGAGATGGAGGATGAGTGTGTTGTCCGGCCCGCGTTCCTTGGCCGTCACCCGCCCCTGGATCTCGATGAGCGTGGCATCGAATTTGCCCGTGGAGGCCTGTGATGCGGTTACCGAGGCGGGCGCCATTGGAATCCCTTCCCAGAGCACTCGCACCGAGGCATCATCAATGACGGAACTGAACAGCCCCGTACTGACGATACCGGTGACTTCGACTTCATCCCCCACCTTGAGGGGCACCGGCTGATGCTGCTTCACGTACACGCCACCCGTCGAGTCCTGAACGAACAGCAGTGGAGAGTTCAGGATGACGGCTCCATGAACTGTGGCCACGGCCGGGTGCGCCAGGAACGCCAGGCGCAGGCTTTCAATACTCTGCACGTGAGCATTTGAGATGGGCGGCGCGGGGAGCAGAGCCTGCGCCCGCGAGAATGCGGAATTGTCGGCCGGAGGACGGCCTGGATCACGGATGCCACGGTCCTTTTCGTTGCGCAGCATAGCCATGAGTGCGTCGCGGCCGGCCGGCCGGACCACGACGTTGGTCCACGTACCGCCGGACCTGTAGGAGCGCAGTCCTATGCGGCCCGAAGCCACGCAATCCGGATCGGTAATTGCGATGGACTCGGGCGTCGGGTTCGAGGCGGTCGTGAGGGCCGAAACAATCTGGCAGTCATAAGCAAGCAGCTTTACATGGTAACTGGCAAAGGGCTGAATGCCTCCAGGGATGGAGACTTTCTTGGTGACTTCTCTCCATCCATGTTCCGCCCGCCCGAGGACCAGCGAGTTGTCCAGAGTGCGGATGCCGGAGTAATAACCGCTGTAGGCATCCACGCCTTCCTCTTCGTTGTTGGATCGGACGATGAGGCCGGCATCGCCCTGTCCGAGCAGGCTGATATCGGCTTCGACTGAGTAGTTGCGCCAGCGGGGCGATCCGGTGATCAGCTTTGCGCCGCGCTCATCGGAGTCGTTGCGCATCTGTCCGCTTACCAATTCCCAGGTCCCTCCCAGCGCGGTCCATTCATCCGTCTGGCCGTTGAAAAAGGACTCCTGGTAGGAGTGGATCCCGCCAGGGCTTTGCATCCAGCTGCGCCACGCAACCAGGGCGACAGCGATGGCGCCCACGCAGACGGCGAGCATGATGAAGACGGCGCGCCGGATGGATGCAAGCGAGGTCATGGGGTGGAACTCCACGACCACCGGCCGAGGCTCCAGTCGAACGACATCATCTGGCGGATTTCGGGGGAGCTCAGGTTGTCACGCGTGATTACGCGGGGTTCGATGAGCACCTCCGCGGGCACCGGTTGTCCCAGGCGCATGGCATGGATCAGTTCGACGGCGCGCCGGCCCATTTCCTTGGTGTCGGCTTGGATAATGCAATCGAGGTTCTCTCTTTGAGTAAACGGTGGGTCGGCGGCAATGTCGAAAGCGACGATCTTGAACGGGCGGCGAGGATGCATGGAGTCGATCGCCGAGAATAAGCCGTCAAGCGTTGTCCACAGCAATGCGACACACACGTCCACATCCGGATCGCTTGCGAGAAATTCTTCCGCAACCTGCCGTTCGCGCAGGATGTTGAACGAGCCCATCCGTTTCTCGACTAGATGAATATCCGGATAATGGGCGGCAAGCGCCTGTTCGAACACTCGCGCCCGGGTCGTGACACCCAGGATGTCGGGATTGATCCCCAGCAGCGCGACGTTTCCTCTGCCTTTCAGCAACCGGGCCACACGGTCGGCCGCGAGCCGGGCGCCCGCTTCTTCGTCATTCAGAATGTATGAGAGCTTTCCGCCGGCCGGTAGTGACAGAGGCGTGTCGATGATAACCGTGGGAATGTCTTGAGAGAGTGCGCGGCGCACAGGGCTGAGGAGCGACAGAACCTGGGTTGGCGCAACCACCAGTCCCTGGTAACGTTTGCTCGAGACCACCTGGTCGATGAGCCGAACCTGCGCGGCGACATCGTCTTCGCGCATGGGCGCATTCCAGTAAATGGCGGATCCGGTGTGACTGGCCGCCTTCTCCGCACCGGTGTGTACCGTATCCCACAGCATCATGCCGTCGGTTTCGGGAATGACGGCGATCAGCTCCTGGGCCGACGATCCGCAGGAAATGGCGAAAATCGTTGCGCCTGCGGTCACGCCCAAACAAACCAGGCACACGGCAGTCCATCCGCGAAGGCGTCTGCGTTGTCCGTATCTCGTCATCTGGCAGCAGGATGGAGTTTACCCCTCGCACCTTGTTGGGGCAACCCTGAACGCATAGTTCACATGAACTACTTGCCGATGGTCGCATTAACTTATGCACCCGTCCATCCATTGGAGTAGGGTTCGGTGTGTCTCCCCGTAGCGGGTCTGCGGATTAACGTTTTCAACGCCCGGAGTCCACGAACCCACAGGAAAAAACAATTGGGCATGGGTCGCGAACACACGGGCCAACGCTTTCGGAGAACATCATGAAGGAAGCCATACGCAACTTCGCAAAGATCGTTCCGCTCCTACTGCTGTTTTCGGCGCTGAGCTGCTTTGCGCAGTTCACCGCCGATGTACAGGGCAACGTGGTTGACCCGAAGGGGGCGGCTGTTCCCAACGCCACCGTCGTGCTGACGAACCTCGATACAAATGTCAAGCAGGAAGCTGTGTCCAATGCCAGCGGCCTCTACCGGTTCAGCAGCGTTGCGCCCGGCAATTACACGGTCTCGGCCGAGGTGCAGGGATTCGGGCTGACAACGGTGTCGTTCAACCTGGCCACGGCCCAGACGCGCGACGTCCCCCTTGTCTTGCAGGTAGGGAAGGTGCAGTCGACGGTTACCGTCACCGCACAGGCTCCGTTGCTCGATACGTCGGATAGCCGGCTGGAGCAGACGCTGGACACGACTGCCCTGGAGACGCTGCCTCTTGCGGGCCGGAACCCGACCAACGTGATTACGATAGCGCCTGGCGTGACAGGAAAGGGTGGACAGTCATCTCCGGGTACCAACAACTCCACCAACTTCGCGCCGGAGAACTGGGTTGACGCCAGCGCCAATGGCCGCGGCGCCAACGGGAACCAATACGTGGTTGACGGCATGGATGTAACCAGCAGCATTCGCCCTGGCGTCATCAACCTCACGCCCAACGCGGATGCGATCTCCGAAGTGAGCGTGCAGACCAATACGTACGCGGTGGATTACGGACGCGCCAGTTCCATCCAGACCGTGATGACCAGCAAGTCGGGAACGAACGATTTCCACGGGGTTGCCAGCCTGTATTACACGTCTCAGCAGCTTACGGCCCGGGGCGAATTTGGTGTGCCGCAGCCGCAAAAGCTGAATCCATATCACACCTCGAACATGTCGTTCACGGTGGGCGGCCCGGTGATTCCACACAAGCAGTTCTTCTTCTTTGTCGGCTACGAGCCTTACCTCTCCATGGCTTCGAATGGGAGCGGACTCGTCGGCTACGAAGATCCGGCGTTTCTGGCTTTCGCGCAAACCGCGCAGCCCAACAGTCCAGAAGTGGATCTGATGGCCAAGTACAAGCCCAGTGGTGCGACGACTGTCGGTGTGGCCTCCACCGCGGGTCAATTGTGGAGCAACGTTCTTCCTCCTGCGGATCAGGCCGCCTGCGAGAGCGGCGTCGGCAACCTGACTCCCGCATACGACAACATTCCGTGCGCCACGCCGGTGTTTGACAATGGCCACTTCAACTCTTCCAGCTATTACAACGCCAAGCAGTACAACATCCGGCTCGACAAGTACTTCAGCAAGGACCGCATTTACGGAAACTTTTTCCGCAACACGATCGACACCGGCGGCCCGGCAGTGCGTCCCGATTTCAAGACCACCAGTAAATACTATGTATTCTCGCTGCAGGTGAATGAGACGCACACCTTCTCAGCGAACATGATTAACGAAGGGATCTTCGGCTATAACCGGATCGAAGGGTTCTCCCCCGCAACAGGACTGTTCACGGTGCCCATCGTAGGTGTGAACCAGTTGGGCACTGGCTGGGGCGATGGCTTCGCCCAGGGTGACTACATCCAGCACGCCTATCACTGGCGCGACGTGCTTACAAGAATCGTGGGTTCGCACGCCTTCAAGGGTGGATTTGAGATCTGGCGCGGCGATGATATCGCCCTGTTTGCTGGCGCTTACGGGCAGGCGAACTTCTACTACCAGAACATGATCGATCTCATCAACGACGATCCGTACACGGAAACCGGACTGTCCTACGATCCCGTCACGGGTCAGCCTTCGCCGGGCAACTATGGCTACAAAACGACGACCTTCGGCATGTTCGCCGAAGATACCTGGAAAGCAAACCGGAAGCTGACCATCAACTACGGCCTCCGCTACGACAACTTCGGCAATCCCTATGTGGCCCTGAAGGGAACGGTGCTGGCCAACTTCCATCGCGCCGCCTCATCCACGATGTCGCAGCAGATCGCGAACGGCGTCATGACGCAGCAATCGAATGTCTTCGCCAGCGACATGAACTGGATCTTCAGCCCCAGAGTTGGATTTGCCTGGGACCCGTTCGCTGACAACAAGTGGGTCGTCAGGGGAGGCTTCGGGGTCTTCCACGATCTCTTTACGCTTGGCAATGCAGAGAATGGGTTGAAAGGCAATCCGCCCGGCTTCGTGATTCCGACGTTCTATAACAATGGATCCACGGCGGCGCCCATCTTCAGTTACGGGACGCAGAACCACTATCCGTTCGGCTTCCAGTACCCGGCGTTTGTCGGCCAGCCGCTGGATGCGCACGGAGGCATTCCGGGATCGCAGATCAGCGTGGGAGGCACCGATGTGGACATGTCCGCACCCAATACGCTGAACTGGTCTGGCGCGGTGGAACGACAGATCACCGGAAACGTCACGGCCAGCCTTGGATACACCGGCTCCCATTCAAATAACATCGTCGTTGTGGGAGGGAACACGGGCGACACCTCCTACGGAGTCGATCTAAACCTGATTCCGGGAGATCTGATCCAGCATCCCGCGTTCGATTCCAGTGGAGTCTGGACCGGATCCGGAATCCAGACGCGGCTCAATCACAGCTTTGGCGCCATCACCTACGCCTATAACGGCGCACGCCAGAACTACAATGCGTTCGTCGCCGCCGTAAAGGGCCGGTTCGCCACGCACGGTTTTCTCACCGCGTCGTATACCTACTCTCAATCAAAAGACAACTCGAACAACTACCCGAGCGGCTACACCGCCACAGGAGGCACGTCGTACAACATTGACCAGTGGTACAGCCCTTCTCCGTGGGACGTGCCCAACCGCTTCTCCCTGGGGTGGAGCTACGACATTCCCGGCGTCAAGGGCCGTGGCGGGGCGATGGACCGGCTAACTTCGGGCTGGACGCTTGCCGGCACCACCATCCTGCAATCGGGCAACCCGTTCTACGTGAACAACACTAACCCGCTGGCGCTCGTGGATACTGCCGGCGTCACGGTGACCTCTGATACTTACGCCAGCGAATTGGCGGCGGGGAACATTGGTTTTGCTGCGAACAGCGGCAACTACGCGGCGGACGGCGATAACTTCAACATCCCCGACGTGTTGAGCTATCACCAGAAGAAGGACCGGAAGTCGTACCAGTACACGGGCGTTGTGGACTCCGGCGTCGTAACGCACGCGCAATTCGCGCAGCCGGGATTCAAAACGGGAGGCACGGAAGGCAACGAGAAGCTCGGCCAGTTCCGCAATCCCGGATTCGCCCAGACCGACTTCACCGTCAAGAAGACGACCAACATCTGGGAGCGCCTGAGCCTGGAGTTCCGGCTCGACACGTTCAACCTGTTCAACCGGGTCAATTTGAACGGGGTGAACACCAACTTCGGAGACGCGAGCGCGAGCTTCGGCACCACCAACAGCAATCTGCAACCGCGCAACATGCAGCTGGCTGCGAGGTTCATTTTCTGAACGTTGCCGGTGGAATTGTGCACGGCTGACGCACTTTACGGGCCTGGTGATAGAGTCCGCGCCAGGCCCGATTCTGACTCAACTCACAATACTGATTCCCGAGAGGGTTCATATGCTGCTGCGCGTGCTGCGGGTCTTCTCTGCGTGTGCCGTTTTGTTTTCTGCGCTGTGTGTCATCGCCTCGGCGCAGGCGTTCGAGGTGAAAAACGGGATCGCCGGCGCCGGATTCGGCCCGCGGGGCCTGATGTCCGTGACCGATATCGGTTCGGGCTCACATATCGAGATCGCCGCGGACGAATGGTCGATCACCCTCGCCGGCCGCGCTTTGCGCAGTGAAGACGCCACTCCCGCCGTGCACAAGCCCGGCGAAAACCAAGTAGTGTACGAGTACGATCTTTCGCCATTCCGGATCCAGGCCATCTACAGCATCAAGCCCGGATGGACTTTTGTAAGCAAGCAATTGCGGGTCATATCGGCGCCCGGCGAGAGCTTCACGGTCAGCGAGGTCGTGCCCTGGGCCCTGAAACTGCGCACCGCGGTTCAATCGGACTTTGTCCCTTCCGTGTACGTTCCGCAGTTCGGAGAAACGCTGGAGCAGAGTCGCACGTCGCTTCCCGGAAAAGACTATGGCGACTTCCTGCGCTTCGGCGATGGCAACGGCGCATTCCTCGCCGTACAGAATCCCTTTCTCGAAGTGCATCGGGACGGACAAGCTATCACCATCTCGTACAAGCCGGAGATGGAGTGGCACTCGAGCTGGGGCGAGTTTGCCGGCGATATCGCGTGCATCGGTGCATACCGTCTGACCGGAGCTCGCAATGTGCGCGAAATGGTGAAGGAATGGCATCTGGCGCCGTCCGAAACGGTATCGGATGGAATGGACAAGGCCGAGGTGGAAGCATTCACTGCGTGCGTGAGGGCTTTCCTCATCCACCCGGCTCCGGATCCGATCAGTGTGCTGGTGGGCTGGACGTTGAACGATTACCAGATTGACGTGGGAACACCTGAGGGAAGGGAAGAATACAAGCGAATCATCGACATTGCATCCCAGCTTGGCATCGAGACCCTGCTGTACGCGCCCGGCAATTCGCAGACCGCGGTGCGCACAGAGAGCGCGGACACGTGGGGCTGGGAATACGTTCTATGGCTGGGGATGGGCCAGCAGATCCGCAAGAACAAGTGGAACCCGGAAAAGGACCCCATTCCAGACTCGATCTCTGAGATGCTCGACTACGCCAGACAGAAAGACGTTGGCTTGCTGGCCTATGTGTACCCTTCCATCCCGTATGAAAAGGATCCTTCGTGGATCGTGCGGGGACGGGGCAGGCATGGCGAGTCCCTCACCGACCCGCACGAGACATACGCGACGCTCGCTTCCCGGGCCCTTCAGGATTACCTGATTGAGAACCTCATCGCATTCAAGAAACGCACCGGGGTCGCCGGATACTCGTTCGATTATGCTTTTCTCAATGAGCCGGGCAGCAGCAGCTACGCGCAGTGGTTTGGGTTGCGGAGGGTGATGGAAA
>Ga0335080_10007100_pt1 | contig 11594 bp, 10 predicted proteins | sample Lox_Sample_34_FD_206720 | JGI IMG/M metagenome (GOLD analysis project Ga0335080, IMG submission 206720) | Soil microbial communities from Loxahatchee National Wildlife Refuge, Florida, United States - Lox_Sample_3.4 | ecosystem: Environmental > Terrestrial > Soil > Wetlands | place: USA...
TCCAGACCGGCAAGACCCTGGCGGATGCGGACCGGTTCCGGTTCGAGGGCACCGGCTACTTCATCAAGCCCGCCGCCGAGATGTACGCCCTGGACCGCAGCGACCTGTGGCAGGAGGGCTGCCGCAACAGCCAGCTGCTGATCGCCGACCGGGTCGACACCGGCGGCATGTTCGACTTCGTCAACCTGATGCCCAGGTTCCCCATTCCGGACGGCTTCGATTCCGAGGCGGCCCTGTTCCGGGCCGAGGTGTGGAAGGGCATGGAGCGCCGCTACCCGAACGGGTACGACGACCAGCGGCGCAAGCAGGCCGAGTACGAGCTCGAGATCATCTGCCAGATGGGGTTCCCGGCTTACTTCCTGGTGGTCGCGGACTTCATCATGTGGGCGAAGAACAACGGCGTCGCGGTGGGCCCGGGCCGCGGCTCAGCCGCAGGCTCGATCGTCGCCTACGCGATGGGCATCACCGACCTGGACCCGCTGGATCACGGCCTGATCTTCGAGCGCTTCCTCAACCCCGAGCGCGTCTCCATGCCCGACATCGACATCGACTTCGACGAGCGCGGACGGGCCGACGTGATCCGGTACGTGACCCAGAAATGGGGTTCGGACCGGGTCGCGCAGATCGTCACCTACGGCACGATCAAGGCCAAGGCCGCGATCAAGGACTCCTGCCGGGTGCTCGGCCACCCGTACGCGCTCGGCGACCGGATCACCAAGGCGTTCCCGCCGACCGTGATGGGCAAGGACATCCCGCTGTCCGCGATCTTCGACGAGGGCCATCCCCGGCACAAGGAGGCGGGCGAGCTCCGCTCGCTGTACGAGACCGAGGCGGAGGTCAAGCAGGTCATCGACACGGCCCGCGGGATCGAGGGGCTGATCCGTCAGCCGGGCGTGCACGCGGCCGGCGTGATCATGTCGGCGGAGCCGCTGACGGACCATATCCCGGTCTGGACCAGGCCCGCCGACGGTGCGGTCATCACGCAGTTCGACTACCCGACGTGCGAGGGCCTCGGGCTGCTGAAGATGGACTTTCTCGGCTTGCGCAACCTCACGATCATGGCCGACGCGATCGGCGCGATCGAGAAGAACCGGGACATCGCGATCGACCTGCTCAGCCTGCCGCTCGACGACAAGCCGACCTATGACCTGCTGTCCCGCGGCGACACCCTCGGCGTGTTCCAGTTCGACGGCGGGCCGATGCGCACCCTGCTACGGATGATGAAGCCGGACAACTTCGAGGACATCTCCGCCGTCGGCGCCCTGTACCGGCCCGGCCCGATGGGCGTGAACTCGCACACCAACTACGCGCTGCGGAAGAACGGGCAGCAGGAGATCACGCCCATCCACCCGGAGCTCGAAGCGCCGCTGCGCGACGTGCTCGAGCCGACCTTCGGGCTGATCGTCTACCAGGAGCAGGTGCAGAAGGCGGCCCAGATCCTGGCGGGCTACACGCTCGGCCAGGCCGACCTGCTCCGTCGCGCCATGGGCAAGAAGAAGAAGGAGATCCTGGACAAGGAGTTCGTCCCCTTCCACCGGGGCTGCCGGGAGCGCGGCTACTCCGACCGGGCCATCCAGGCCGTCTGGGACGTGCTGGTGCCGTTCGCGGGCTACGCCTTCAACAAGGCACACTCTGCCGCGTATGGCCTGGTCTCGTACTGGACGGCCTACCTGAAGGCCAACTATCCCGCCGAGTACATGGCCGCTCTGCTCACTTCGGTCGCCGACGACAAGGACAAGTCCGCGCTCTACCTGAGCGAGTGCCGCCGGATGGGCATCAAGGTGCTGCCGCCCGACGTCAACGAGTCGGTGGCGACGTTCGCCCCGGTCGGCAAGGACATCAGGTTCGGCCTGGCGGCGATCCGCAACGTGGGCGCCAACGTGGTTGAGGCCATCATCGCGGCCCGCAAGTCCAAGGGCCAGTTCACCGGGTTCTCCGACTTCTTGCGTAAGGTCCCCTTGGTGGTGTGCAACAAGCGGGTGATCGAGTCGCTGATCAAGGCGGGCGCCTTCGACTCGTTCCAGGACGCGCGCAAGGGCCTGGTGCTCGTGCACGAGCAGGCCGTCGACGCCGTGATCGACATCAAGCGCAACGAGGCGATCGGGCAGGACTCGCTGTTCGGCGGCGACGTCGAGGCGGAGGCGGTCTTCGACGTGCCTGTCCCGGCCGGGGAGTGGGACAAGACCACGCTGCTGAACTTCGAGCGCGAGATGCTCGGGCTCTACGTCTCCGACCACCCGCTGTTCGGCATCGAGCACATCATCTCCAGGGAGAGCGACTGCTCGCTGGCCGACCTGATGGCCGACGAGGCCGAGCCGCGGCCACGGGCGGGCGACCGGTCGGACGCGCAGATCGTCAGGATCGGCGGCATCTTGTCCGGGGTGCAACGCAAGGTGACCAAGCAGGGCAACCAGTGGGCCGCGGCCACGCTCGAGGACCTGGGCGGCGCTATCGAGGTGCTTTTCTTCCCGCAGACCTACCAGCTGTACGCCACGTCGATCGCCGAGGACGCGGTGGTGGTGGTGAAGGGCAAGATCGACCGGCGGGATGACGTGCCCAAGCTGATCGCCATGGACCTGACCATCCCGGACCTGTCCGTCGACGACTCCGGTCCGTTCGTGGTGTCGATGCCGGTGGCCAGGTGCGTGCCGCCGGTGGTGGAGCGGCTCCGGGAGGTGCTGGTGACCCACCCGGGCCCGACCGAGGTGCACCTGAGGCTGCGCGGCCACGAGCGCACCACGGTGGTCAGGCTGGACAACAAGCTCCGAGTAGCCACCTCACCCGCCCTGATCGGCGACCTGAAGCAGCTACTCGGTCCGGCCTGCGTCAGCTAGGGTCAGCTGGCCCGCGGGCCGATGAGCTGGTCGAGGAACGTCTTGTACATCCGCAGCGTCTCGCGCAGCGTCTCGGTGTCGGCGTTGCTGCCCTCGCCCCACCGGCCGCGCAGCGAGCGCTGCTGCTCGGCGATGGCGTGCTGCCGTTCCTCGATGGCCCGCTGCCGTTCCTGGATGGCCGCCTCCATCTTGGCGGTGACCTGAGCGATGATGTCCGCCGCCTCGGTCACCGACGCGTGCGGGTCGTCAACGAACCTGAACTGGATGTGCTGCCACTGCTCGGTGTAGTGCGCCGTATCCGGGATCAGGTTGCCGTAGGTGAGGTCGCTGAAGTCACCTAGCGTCCCGGTCGCCTCGCCGGGCCTCAGCTCGCCGTCGGCCGGGGTGGCCGGGTCGGCCGCGGCGTGCCGCCCGGTGCTCCCCGCGGCCTCGGCGCCCGGGGCGGGGCGGGCCGCCGGGACATCCGCGATGGTCGCGGCGCCGGGCTGACCCTCCGCGGCCGCCGCCGTGGCGGGCGCCTCACCTGTGCGACTGGTGGTGCCGAACATATCCGGATCGGTCGCCTGGCGGTCCGGGGGAGTGTCGGGGCTGGTCACCGCGACCGCGTTGTCCTCATGCCCGGCCGCCGCGTCGGGGTCGTCCCAGTAGTCGTGCTTCTGAGCGGCCTCCCGGGAGATCGGGCTGTCGGCCATGGCCGCCTCGTCCTGCGGGGTCACCCACGGCAGGCCGCCGGCCTGAGCGTCGGCCGCCTGGGCATCCGTGGCGGTCCGGTCCGCAGATACCCGGCCCTCGGAGGCCCGGTCCTCGGCGGCCGGGTCAGCAGCGGCCTCATCCTGTTCGTCCTGCTCCGAGCCGCCCCCGCGCAGCGCGGATGCCACCTTCTGGAAGCGGGTCATCGGCTTGGACTCCTCGGTCATGCCTTCCTCGGTCTCGTCCTCAGGGACGACATCGCCACCGACGACGTGACCGGATCCTCTTGCCTGGCCGTACTGGTCCTGGGTCATAGCAATCATCTCTCCCGTAAGTGCCCGAAAGTATTGTGCGGGTCTACCGAGGCGTGCCTACCGAGGCGGGTTCGCGGTCTGGCTGGCGCTCTCCGCGGCCCGCTCGTCGTTCCGTACGGCCACGTCCCGGTCCTCGACCGCGGAGTCTTCGACCGCGGAGTCTTCGGCCACGGGGTCCCGGGTGGCGCGTGCCTCGCTCGCGGGCTCGGCGGTTTCCGCGGCGCGCGTTCCGTTGTCGGCGACGGCGTGGCGGTCGGCGGCGCGGTCCTGGATGGCCGCAACGCGTTCCCGGGCTGGCCCGCCGCGGCCTTCGCGCAGGCCGGTCAGGTCCTCGAACATCGCGCGGTAGCGGATCATGGCCTCCCTGAGCTGCTCGGTGCTTGCCGAGTCGGCCCGCAGGTCCTGCGTCGTGCGGTAACCCTCCATCGATCGGCCGTGGTGGACCGACAGGGCGTCCATGCTGGCGGTCCTGTCGTCGGTGGGGTAGCCGCGGTCACGCATCACGTTCCAGATGAGTGTGTGCGCGGCGCCTACCGCCTCTACCGGGGCGTCGACGAACCGCTCCTGGATCGCGGCCCAGTCGCCGCTGTAGCTGGCCTGCTGCTCGGGCGTGAGCTGGTGAATCTCGAGTGCCTCCACGCGCCGCTGCCGTTCGGTCAGCTCGGCTTCGGCCTTCTTCCTGCCCCGCGCCTTGACCAGGCGGTCGTATTCCGGGCCGAACTGGCGCTGCAGTCTCGCCCGCCGCAGCGAACCCATGGCTACGACGGCCGCTATCGCCAGGGCGGCGATGACGATGATGACGATGATGATGCCTACCACTGCTCCGGTCGACATTGTGACCTCCGTGAGGTATCGGAACGGCTTTCCGACTCCCCTCGATGAACCGGCCTAAACAGGCAGTGACGTCGTTCAGGCGCCGGTGAGGTTGCGCCGGATGGCAGCCAGTGCCCGGATCACCGATTCGCGCTCGGCAGGCCCGAAGGTGGCCAGCGCCCGCTCGGTGAGCTTGTCGGTCTCGGCCGCGATCACGCCCTCCAGCGAGCGCCCGCGCTCGGTGAGCACGAGCCGGACCAGCCGGCGATCACTCGGGTGCGGCTCGCGCCGCAGCAGGCCAGCCGCCTCCATCCGGGTGGCGGCCCTGGTCACGGTGGGGGTGGCCAGCCCGAGCCGCCGGGCGATCTCGCCGGGCGTCTGCCCGTCCTCGGCCCACAGCTGGCGCAGGATGAACTGCTGTCCCTCGTGCACGCCGTGCCGCGAGAAGGCTGCCGCGGTCGCCATCGACAGGGCATGCTTGGCCGCCCAGAACACCGTCTGGAAGTCGGGCGCCGGCTGATCATCTGCGTGCGCTGGCTGGTCAGCGCGCGAATCCTCGGACATGGCAGCTCAAGCGTACGGCCCGCCGTGGAACATCGCGCCGGCCCGACCGGGGCTGACAGGTACGATCGTGCCGGAGCCGATCGACCGTAAGGAGTACCGACGAAGGGGCGACTAGCCACGTTCGCCGCGGCCCTGGCGGGCAGCGCGGTGCTCGGCGTAGCGGCCGGGCTCATCTGGTCCGCGGTGGCGCCGCGGGCGCTGCTGCAGGAGGTGGGACACGGCGAGGCCCAGCTGGTGAACGCGGAGAGCGCCGCGTTCATCCTGGCCGACGCCTGGTTCTGCCTGATCGCGGCGATCGGCGGGGCGGTCACCGGCATCGCGGGTTACCGGCTGCTGGTCCGCCGGGAGGGCTGGACCGCGACGGCCGGGCTGGTCCTCGGCGCGGTGGCGGCTTCCCTGCTCATGCTGTGGACCGGCGAGAACATCGGGCTAGGCACCTACAACCACCTGCTCGCCGCCAGCCCGGACGGCGCCCTCTTCCACTCGTCACTGGCCCTGGGGGCCAAGAGCGCGCTGGCGTTCTGGCCCGGCATCACCTCGCTGATCATCCTGGTGGCCGAGTACGCCGGGCGGCGTCCGGCGTCCGAGGAAGGCCTGCTCTCCGTAGACTTAGGCGGGTGATTTCCCGTATCGATCTGCGCGGGCGTCCCGCATCCAGCCTGACCCGCACCGAACTGGCCGGCGTCCTGCCCCGCGCCGCGACCGACGTCGAGACGGCCGTGGCGCGGATCCGGCCCCTCTGCGAGGACGTGAAGCGCCGCGGGGCCCAGGCCGTGCGCGAGTACACCGCCCGGTTCGACGGCGTCGACCTGGCCACCACCCGGGTGCCGGCGCAGGCCCTGGACGCGGCCCTGGCCGGGCTCGACCGTCAGGTGAGACAGGCGCTGGAGGAGGCTATCCGGCGCACCAGGCGGGTGCACGGCGCGCAGCTCCCGGCCGAGACGGCCACTCAGGTCACCGGCGGTCTCACCGTCACCGGCCGCTTCGTCCCGGTCGGCCGGGCCGGGGTGTACGTCCCCGGCGGCCTGGTCGCGTATCCCTCCTCGGTGGTGATGAACATCGTCCCGGCCCAGGCCGCGGGCGTGGCCTCGATCGCGGTGGCGTCCCCGCCGCAGGCCGCCCACGGCGGCCTGCCGCACCCGTCCGTGCTCGCCGCGTGCGCGCTGCTCGGCGTGACCGAGGTGCACGCGGCCGGCGGGGCACAGGCGCTGGCGATGTTCGCCTACGGCACGCAGGACTGCGCCCCGGCGGACGTCATCACCGGCCCGGGCAACGTTTACGTGGCCGCGGCCAAGCGCGTGCTCCGCGGCGTGGTCGGCACCGACGGCGAGGCCGGCCCGACCGAGGTGGCGATCATCGCCGACGACACCGCGAACCCTCGCCACGTCGCCGCCGACCTGGTCGCTCAGGCCGAGCACGACGAGCTCGCCGCGTGCCTGCTCATCAGCACCGACGCCGCGCTCGCCGACGACGTCGACGCCGAGCTCAGCCGGCAGGTACCAGCCGCCCGGCACCGGGAGCGAATACAGAAAGCCCTGGGCGGCCAGTCCGCCTGCGTGCTGGTGGACGACGAGGACGCGGCCCTCGCGGTGAGCGACGCGTGGGCGCCCGAGCACCTGGAGATCCAGGCCAGGGACGCGGCCAAGCTGGCGGCGCGGGTCACCAACGCGGGCGCGGTGTTCGCCGGCCCGTACTCGCCGGTCTCGCTGGGGGACTACCTGGCCGGCTCGAACCACGTGCTGCCCACGGGCGGGACCGCCCGGCACGCCAGCGGCCTGTCCGTGTTCCCCTTCGTCCGGCTGGTGAACGTGATCGAGTGCGACCGCGAGGCGCTGGCCGCCACCGCGCCGCTGATCAGCGCGCTCGGCGGTGCCGAAGACCTGGACGCGCACGTCCAGGCCGTCCGGGTGCGGGTCGAATCGTGACCAAGGCGAGAACCCCGCCCGTTCGGCACGACCTGAGCGACCTGACCCCCTACGGTGCTCCGCAGATCGACGTGCCGATCCGGCTGAACACCAACGAGAACCCGTATCCGCCCAGCCCCAGCCTGGTCCGGGCGGTCGCGGACGCGGTGGCCGAAGCCGCCGCCACCCTGAACAGGTATCCCGACCGGGACGCGGTCGAGCTGCGCAAGGACCTGGCCGACTACCTCGGGCACGGCCTGACCGCCGCACAGCTGTGGGCAGCCAACGGGTCGAACGAGGTCATCCAGCAGCTGCTGCAGGCGTTCGGCGGGCCGGGCCGGCGGGCGCTCGGCTTCGATCCCGGCTACTCCATGCACTCGCTGATCGCCAGGGTGACCTGCACCGGCTGGGTCTCGGCGGCGCGCGAGGCGGACTTCGGCCTGGACCCGGAGCGGGCCGCCCGCGTGATCGAGGAGCACCAGCCGGACCTGACGTTCCTGACCTCGCCGAACAACCCGACCGGCACCGCCGCCCCGATTGAGCTGATCGAGGCGGTCTGCGTCGCGGCCCCCGGCCTGGTGGTGATCGACGAGGCGTACGCCGAGTTCGCCCGCGAGGGCACGCCGAGCGCGCTCACCCTGCTGCCGCGCTACCCGCACCTGGCGGTCACCCGCACCATGTCCAAGGCGTTCGCCATGGCCGGCGCCAGGATCGGCTATCTGGCCGCCGCGCCCGACGTCGTCGAGAAACTGCTCCTGGTACGGCTGCCGTACCACCTGTCCGCGGTCACCCAGGCGGTGGCGCGCGCCGCCCTCGCGCTGGCCGCCGAGCCGCTGGCCACCGTCGCAAAACTACGGACCGAACGGGACGGGCTCGTCGCCTGGCTTCGGCAGCGGGGCCTTTCCGTGGCGGACTCCGACGCGAACTTCGTGCTGTTCGGCGAGTTCGATTCGCGCCGCGCGGTCTGGGAAGGGCTGCTCGACCGGGGCGTGCTCGTCCGCGAGGTCGGCCCGCCGCGCTGGCTGCGGGTCACAGTGGGGACGCCGGAGGAGATGGCGGCGTTCAAGTCGGCCCTAGACGAGGTGCTCAGCAGATGAACCGGGCGGCGCGGGTGGAACGGCTCACCCACGAGACGCAGATCATGGTGGAACTCGACCTGGACGGCATCGGGGTGGTGGAGGTCGGTACCGGCGTGCCGTTCTTCGACCACATGCTGGCCCAGCTGGGCAAGCACGGCAGCCTCGACCTCACCGTGCGGGCCAAGGGCGACGTCGAGATCGACGCGCACCATACCGTGGAGGACACCGCGATCACCCTCGGCCAGGCGCTGAAGGAGGCGCTGGGCGACAAGTCCGGCATCGCCAGGTTCGGCGACGCGCTGGTCCCGCTGGACGAGACGCTGGTGCAGGCCGCCGTCGACCTGTCCGGGCGCCCGTACATGGTGCACCACGAGCCGGACGGCATGGCCCCGCTGATCGGCACCTACGACACCACGCTGACCGGGCACATCTTCTCCTCGCTCGCGTTCGCCGCGGGGATCTGCCTGCACGTCCGGGTGATCGAGGGCCGCAACCCGCATCACATCGTGGAGGCCCAGTTCAAGGCGGTGGCCCGGGCGCTGCGCGCGGCCGCGGCGCCGGACCCGCGGGCCGGCGGCATCCCCAGCACCAAAGGGGTGCTCGGCTGATGTCCCGGGTGGTGGTGCTCGACTACGGGTCGGGGAACCTGCGCTCGGCGCAGCGCGCGCTCGAGCGGGTCGGCGCGCGGGTCGAGGTGACCGCGGATCCCGACGCTGCGCTGGACTGCGACGGGCTGGCCGTGCCCGGGGTGGGCGCGTTCGCGGCCTGCATGGCCGGGCTGCGCGCCGTCGGCGGCGACAAGCTGATCGCCCGGCGGCTCGAGCTCGGCCGCCCGGTGCTCGGCATCTGCGTCGGCATGCAGGTGCTGTTCCGGGCGGGCGTGGAGCATGGGATGCGGTCCGACGGCTGCGGGGCCTGGCCGGGCATGGTAGAGCGGCTCGACGCGGGCGTGCTGCCGCACATGGGCTGGAACACGGTGGCCGCGCCGCCGGGCTCGGCGCTGTTCGCCGGGATCGCTCCGGGCACCCGGTTCTACTTCGTGCACTCCTACGCGCTGCGGTCGCCGGGCGCGACGCAGCTCGCCGCGGCGGGCGCACTGGTCTGCTGGGCCGAGCACGGCGAGCCCTTCGCCGCCGCCGTGGAGCAGGGGGTGCTGGCCGCGACGCAGTTCCATCCGGAGAAATCGGGCGACGCGGGCGCGGCCCTGCTGGCCAACTGGCTGGAGACGCTGTGAGCACCTTGACCTTGCTGCCCGCCGTCGACGTCACCGACGGCCGCGCGGTGCGCCTGGTGCAAGGCGTGGCTGGCAGCGGACGCAGCTATGGCGACCCACTGGACGCGGCACTGGTCTGGCAGCGGGCCGGCGCGTCGTGGCTGCATCTGGTTGACCTGGACGCGGCGTTCGGCCGCGGGTCCAACGCGGACCTGCTGGCCGAGGTGGTGCGGAAGGTTGACATGGCCGTCGAGCTTTCCGGTGGCATCCGGGACGACGAGTCCCTCAACCGCGCGCTCGCCACCGGGTGTGCCCGGGTGAACATCGGCACCGCGGCGTTGGAGTACCCGGACTGGGTGGGCGACGTCATCGCCCGGCACGGAGACCGGATCGCCGTCGGCCTGGACGTACGCGGCGCCCGGCTGGCCGCCCGCGGCTGGACCACCGAAGGCGGGAACCTGCTGGACACCCTGGCCCGGCTGAACCGCGAGGGCTGCGCCAGGTACGTGGTGACCGATGTGCTCAAGGACGGCACCCTGCGCGGCCCGAACCTCGCGCTGCTGCGCCGGGTGTGCGCGCACACGTTCGCACCGGTGGTAGCCAGCGGGGGCGTGTCTACGCTGGCCGACCTGCGCGCGCTCGCCGAGATGGTCCCGCTGGGCGTGGAGGGCGCGATCGTCGGCACCGCCCTGTACGAGGGCGCGTTCACCCTCGAAGAAGCGCTGGCCGAGGTCGCCGCGCCATGAGCGTTGCGGTGCGGGTCATCCCCTGCCTGGACGTGGACGGCGGGCGGGTGGTCAAGGGGGTCAACTTCCGCGGGCTGCGGGACGCCGGCGACCCGGTGGAGCTGGCCGCGCTCTACGACGCCGAAGGCGCCGACGAGCTGACATTCCTGGACATCACCGCGTCGGCCGGCGGCCGGGAGACCATGTACGACGTGGTGCGGCGCACCGCCGAGCAGGTGTTCATCCCGCTGACCGTGGGCGGCGGCGTGCGCAGCGCGGCGGACGTGGACCGGCTACTGCGCGCGGGAGCGGACAAGGTCTCGCTCAGCACCGCCGCCGTGGCCCGGCCGGACCTGCTGTCCGAGACGGCCGGGCGGTTCGGGTCCCAGTGCATGGTGCTGTCCGTGGACGCGCGCCGGGCTCCCGGACCTCCCTTCGCGGGGGGGTCTGGGGGGGGTGTCCCCCCTGGCATACACAGCGGCTTCGAGGTGACCACGCACGGCGGCCGGACCGGCACCGGAATCGACGCGGTGGACTGGGCCCGCCGGGCCACCGAGCTCGGCGCGGGCGAGATCCTGCTGAACTCGATGGATGCGGACGGCACCACCGCCGGCTTCGACCTGGAGCTGATCCGGGCGGTACGCGCCGTGGTGACGGTCCCGGTCATCGCCAGCGGCGGCGCGGGCGCGCTCGCGCACTTCGCGCCCGCCGTGGACGCGGGCGCGGACGCGGTGCTGGCGGCCAGCGTGTTCCACTTCGGCACGCTGCGCATCGGGCAGGTCAAGACCGCCCTGCGCGGCGCCGGCTACCCGGTCAGGTAACGCGTGCCCGGCGGCTAGCTGCCGGTTCGGGCGATGGTGGCCATCGCGGCGCCGACGATGCCGGCGTCGTTGAGCAGCGCCGCGGGCACGACCCGGGCCCGGATCCCGGTCAGCCGCGGCACCCACTTCTCCGATTGCTTGCTGATCCCGCCGCCCACGATGATCAGGTGCGGCGAGAGCAGCGCCTCGATGTGCCGCAGGTACTCGTCGACCCGGCCGGCCCACTTACCCCAGCTCAGGTCGTGCAGTTCCTTGGCGCGCTCGGACGCGCGCGTCTCCGCGTCGTGACCGCGGATCTCGATGTGCCCGAACTCGGTGTTCGGCACCAGTACGCCCTCGGTGAACAGCGCGCTGCCGATCCCGGTGCCGAACGTCAGCATCAGCACCGTACCCTTCTGGCCCAGCCCCGCGCCGAACGTCATCTCGGCCACGCCGGCCGCGTCGGCATCGTTCAGCACCTTGACCTGGTCGCCCGTCGCCCGGCTGAACAGCGCGGCCGCGTCCACCCCGATCCAGGCCGCGTCCAGGTTGGCGGCGGTCCTGGTCACGCCGTCGGTGACCACGCCGGGGAAGGTAATGCCGACCGGCCCGGACCAGCTGAAAGAGGCAGTGATCTGCTTCACCACGTCGGCGACAG
>Ga0335080_10007101_pt1 | contig 11593 bp, 10 predicted proteins | sample Lox_Sample_34_FD_206720 | JGI IMG/M metagenome (GOLD analysis project Ga0335080, IMG submission 206720) | Soil microbial communities from Loxahatchee National Wildlife Refuge, Florida, United States - Lox_Sample_3.4 | ecosystem: Environmental > Terrestrial > Soil > Wetlands | place: USA...
ACCCGGTTCGCATCCGCGACGTCGCACAAGTGGAAGACGGGGCCGAGGAGTTGCGTACATGGTCGGCTCTCTACCGCAAGGGCAACCTGGGGCAAGACGTCGTTAGTATCCAGGTTCTCAGGCAATCGGGCGCAAACACGGTGCGGGTCGCCGACGGCGTCAGAGAACAGATTGAGGAGCTGCGCCAGCAGATGCCGCCCGGCGTCCAGTTGATGGTTGTCCATGACATTTCCGATTTCATCAAGGCATCCGTTCACTCGCTTCTCGAGCACCTCATTCTGGGCAGCATCCTGGCGAGCGTAGTCGTGTGGCTGTTCATTCGCAACTGGCGCGCGGTGATCATCGCGGCGGTCGCGATTCCGGCATCGATCGTCGCCAGCTTCACCCTGATGCGCGGCATGGATTTCTCGCTGAACAACATGACGCTGCTGGCCCTGACACTGGCCGTCGGCATCGTGATCGACGACGCCATCATCGTGCTCGAGAACATTTTCCGATTCATGGAAGAGAAGGGCCGCGATCGTGTCCACGCAGCGATTGAGGCCACGCGGGAAATTGGACTCGCCGTGATGGCCACCACGCTCTCGCTGGTCATCATCTTTTTGCCCATCGCGTTCATGACGGGATATGCGCGGAAATACGTCAACTCGTTTGGCTGGACGATGGCGATTGCGATTCTCGTTTCACTGCTCGTGGCCTTCACCTTGACGCCGATGATGAGCTCGCGCCTGCTCAAGCTGGACGAGACGAGCAAGCGAGCCCATGTGTCGGGCGTTCTGAAATCGATTGAAGACAACTACCTCAAGATGCTGCGCTGGTCGCTCGACCATCGCGCCGTCATCATGCTGATCTGCCTGGCGGCGTTCCTGTCGACCTTCGGCCTGTATCACCTGGTCGGGCGTGACTGGATCCCGGCCGATGACCAGGCTGAGTTGCAGAGTTCGTTCACTTTGCCCGAAGGCACGGCGCTCGCCAAGACCAGCGCCATGGCAGGGGACATGGCGACGAAGATCATCGCCCTGCCCGAAGTTTCGTTTGTGCAGGCCTACACGCACGGGCCCACGCATCACGCACATCTGTTTATCGGACTGGTTCCGCGCAGCGAGCGAAAAGCCTCGCACGAGCAGATGGCAACGAGGATCCGCGGAATTCTGGCGGGATACCGGAACGTCACCTACAACGTGCGGCTGCCTTCGGTCCTGGGCGGCGAGATTTACTTCCCCATCAGCGCCATCGTTCGCGGCCCTGATCTCAATCAACTGGCGGAAATCAGCAAGAAGGCTGCGTACCGGATGGCAAAGTATCCGGACCTGGTGGACGTGAATCCGAGCCTGAATCTCAACACACCCGAGTTGCAAGTGAAAGTCGACCGGCAGCGGGCGGCTGACATCGGCGTGCGCATGACCGATATTAGTGACGCGGTGCGTCTGTTTTACTCCGGTGAGGATGAGATCACGCGCTTCAAGGAAGGATCGGAGCAGTACCCAGTAACCATGCAGTTGCTGCAGGAGCAGCGTGACAATCCCGACGTGCTGGCGCGGATGATGGTGCCCTCCAGCAAGCTGGGGCAGGTCAGGCTGGAGAGTGTGGCGGCGATCACGCGCGGCTTTGGGCCCTCCGCCTTATGGCGATATAACCGCGAATTTCAGATCAGCGTGTTTGCCAATGTGGCATCGGGATATCCGCTGGACCTGGCCGCCGGGCATACCGTGCAATCGATCCGTGAGGTTGGGTTGCCGCCGGGGTATTCGGTCCGCTTCTCCGGACAGGTGAAAGTCCTGGAAGAGACGACGTGGAATCTGGTGTTGGCGATGCTGCTGGCATCGATTTTCATGTACATGGTGCTGGCGGCACAGTTCGAGAGCTTTTCCTATCCCTTCATCATCATGCTGACGCTCCCGCTGAGCGTGCCATTCGCGCTGCTCTCGCTCTGGATCACGGGGCGTGCGCTGAGCTTGTGGAGTGCGCTCGGCATGTTTCTGTTGCTCGGGATCGTGAAGAAGAACGGCATCCTGCAAGTGGACTACACCAACCGGCTGGTGGCGGAGGGAATGCCGACTCGCGACGCGATCCTAGAGGCCAATCGTGTGCGGCTGCGGCCGATCCTGATGACGACGCTCTCCATCGTGGCGGGACTCATCCCGGTGGCAATCGGAATTGGCGCGGGATCGGAGCAGCGGGCGTCGATCGCGGTGACGATTATCGGCGGGCAGACACTGTGCCTGCTGCTGACGTTGCTGGTCGTGCCAGTCGCGTATTCGTATCTGGCGGAATTTGAGGCGCTGCCGTGGCGGGAATGGGCCGGCCGGGTCTTTAAGAGAACTCGACAGGCTCCCATCGAGGGAGATTGAGTTTGGCAGTGGTGGGCAGTGCAGGACTCGAACCTGCGACCTCCTGCTTGTAAGGCAGGCGCTCTAACCAGCTGAGCTAACCGCCCATGCCGACGGAAAAAATCGAATCGGACAGCCCCCTTGCTGAGAATACTGGAGGCTTCCCTGCGGGTCAAACGAACGCGTCGTATCGCAAAGTGCGCGGCGCGGGCAGAGTGCGGGCCCTCGGCGTCGTTCGGGGCAGGCTCTTCGACTTCGTGGCGGTTCGCTTTGCGAATCGGCCACTCCGCTCAGAGTGACAATGGATCTGAGTTCCTCGGCTGCTACACTCAGTGCGTGCGGCAACTCATCGTCAATGCAGACGACCTGGGGCTAACCCGGGGAGTCAATCGCGCGATTGCAGAGACTCATCACGAGGGTGTGGTCACTTCCGCCACCCTGATGGCGGTTGGCACCGCGTTCGACGATGCGGTCGCTGTAGCGAAGGCGGCTCCGGCGCTGGCGGTTGGGTGTCACGTCGTGCTGGTAGACGGAGCGCCGCTGTCGGACCCCGACTCGATTCCCACCATGATCGCGAGTCGCGCCGCGGAGCCGGGCCGGTTCTTCACCAAGATTTCTTCCGTCGCGGCGCGCGCCATGCTTGGCGGGTTCGACGAAGACGAACTGCTGGGCGAGATTGTGGCCCAGATCAGGAAGATTCAGGCAGCCGGGATTCAGGTCACGCACGTCGACACGCACAAGCATACCCATCTGTTTCCTGCGATTCTGAAGGCGGTGGTGAAGGCGGCTCGGATCTGCGGAGTGCGGGCGATCCGCAACCCGTTTGTGCCGGGCAGCGCTCTGCGACTGCGCCAGTTCGCCGGCCAGCCGGAACTGTGGAAACGATACGGACAAGTACGGGTGCTACGCACGCTGGCCGGCCGCTTCCGTCAACGCATGCGGCGCGCCGGGCTCTCGACCCCCGACGGCATTGTCGGCGTGATCGAGACGGGGTCGGTCGCAGATTCCCTGCTGCGACGCGCGCTGCAGAATCTGCCAGACGGAACTTGGGAACTGGTGTGCCATCCGGGCTACGACGATGCAGACCTGCGCAGGGCAAAGACTCGGCTGTTGGAATCGCGGGAAGCGGAGCGTCGGCTCCTCGCTTCGCCCGAGTTCCGGGAGTTTCTCAAAGCCCAGCAGATCAGGCTGGTCAGCTATCGCGAGTTGGCCGGCGCGGGCTAGACCGGATGGGAACCTACTTTTGTCATGCCGCGGAGGCTAGCGGCAGGGGTATGATCGCCATGATGCGGTCCCGAGGGTAAGCTATGCCGGACCAACAAGCCGAACCGCGCGTCACCGTAGATCTTCCCGTGCGGGCGTGGGGAATGACCGCCGACGGACGCCCGTTCTCGCAGCATGCGCGCGCCCAGAACATCAGTTCGGAGGGGGCGCTGCTTTCTGGAATCGAGAGCGAACTGAAGGTGGGCGATGTCATCGGCGTCCAGTGCGACGACAAGAAAACTCGCTGTACGGTCATGTGGGTGGTGAACACGGGTCCGATCAAGAAGAATCAGGTCGGGATCAAACTGCTGGCCGACCAGGAATGTCCGTGGAAAAGCTACCTGCCGATGCAGGGAGCGACGGTCGCGGTGCTGCCCTCCAACAAACGGCGCTTCCCGCGGCATAAGATTTCCTTTCCCATTGAATTGCGCGACGAACGTGTGAAGACCCCGATGCGGATCAATGCCACCGACGTCAGCGGCAACGGTTGCTATGTGGAGACGATTCTGCCGCTGCCGGTGGGAACCGTGCTGCGTGTGGATTTCTATCTGCAAAACGAGCACATCAATATTTCCGCCGTGGTCAGGACCTGCGATCCGGGGGTAGGCAACGGGATTGAGTTTACCGGGCTGCCGCCTGAGGGAAAGACCCACCTGCAGCAGTATCTGGATGGGATTGATCCGCAGATGGGAGTGACGGGGCCGAAAGCCGGGTAGAACCGTTACCTCTGGGATATTGGTTCCGCATACCGCGCCAGAACGATGGCGCGAATCAGCCCTCCCATCGTAAATTCCCGCGCTTCGATGTTGACCGGCAAGCCCAGTTCACGCAACGTGGCGGAGGTCACGGGGCCGATTGAGGCGCACTGGACTCCCTGGAGCGTGTTGGCCCGTGCATCACCCAGAAGTTCGGCGAAGTTTCGGACCGTCGAAGAACTAGTAAACGTGATGATGTGAGGGCGCCGGGCAGGGTTCTTCATCAGCACCCGGACACGAGCCACTGATTGCTTCGGGACGACAGTTTCGTAGGCTTCGACAACATCCACCTCCGCCCCGGCGGCTCGCAGTTCTTCGGGAATCACGTCGCGTGCCACTTTGGCGCGAACGAGCAGAACGCGCTTCCCTTTCACTTTCTCGCGCAGGCCTTGCACCACCGACTCGGCCACGTACTCCTCCGGAACCATTGCGACTTTAAGGCCGTTTTGTACGAGCGCGCGTTTAGTAGCGGGACCGATGGCGGCGATCTGGAGATGCGCGAAGAGGCGGCGCGGGAGGCGCAGCTTGCGGCGGCGGTCCCATAGGGCCTCGACGCCGTTTGCGCTGGTCAGGATGAGCCAGTCGTAAGTCTTTAGGTTTTTCAGAGCGCCGTCGAGCGGCTGGAACGATTGCGGCTTGCGAATCTCGATGAATGGAATCTCGACGACCGTCGCGCCCTGGCTGCGCAAACCGGCAGAGAGAGCGCTCGCCTGGTGGCGGGCCCGGCCAACCAGGATTCTCGTGCCGGCGAGAGGATGTTTTTCGTTGGGAGTGCGGGGCATGAAAAAAGTTCTCAGATCTCAGTTTTCCTTCGTGTACCAAGGAATCTCAGGGTTGGCCTGGCAGCGCGAAGCCCGCTCCATATACTTCTTCCAGGATCACGTCGCCACCACGATCAAGCAGTATCTGGCCGGTTTCGTCGCCGAGTTGGAGGGGATCGCGTCCCTCGCGCATTTCGCGCAGAACCTTCGTGCCGTCGGGGTGGGCTACCAGACCGTTGAGACGGATGACGCTGCCCTGAACCTCCGCGAAGGCACCAATCGGAACCTGACATCCGCCGCCAAGTTTGTCGAGCAACGCCCGCTCGCAGGTGGTCGCAGCGCGGGCGGCAGGGTTGTCCAGGAATGCGAGCAGGCCGCGTGTGGTGTGATCGCCGCGGCGAATTTCGATGCCGAGCGCGCCCTGGCCGGCGGCCGGTGTCATGATCTCGGCAGGAATCGTCTGGCGGACGAGTTGCGTCTTGCCGAGGCGGTTCAGTCCGGCGGCGGCGAGGATGATCGCGTCGTAGTCGCCTTGTTCGAGCTTGCGCAGGCGCGTGTCCACATTGCCGCGCAGCGGATGAATCTGAAGATCGGGGCGGATCGCTTTGAGCTGGGCCTGGCGCCGGAGGCTGCTGGTGCCGACGTTCGCGCCCTTGGGCAGGGCTTCAATGCTGTCGAACTTCACCGAACAGAAGACATCGCGCGGATTTTCGCGGGTGGTGATGGCGGCGATTTCGAAGTCGGCAGCAAGCTCCGTTGGCAGGTCCTTCAGGCTGTGCACGGCGAGGTCGACACGGTTCTCGAGCAGGGCTTCTTCAATCTCTTTCGTGAACATGCCCTTGGTGCCGACTTTGGCCAGCGCAACGTCAGTGATCTTGTCGCCGGTCGTCTTGATGATTTCGAGCTCGACCGTGTGGTCCTGAGCGCGGAGCAAGTCGGAAATGTGGTGGGCTTGCCAGAGAGCGAGTTGCGAGCCGCGGGAACCGATGCGCAGATGGGCCATCAGTTCTGCGCTCCCGGGTCTCCGCTTTGCTTCGAGGCGGCGGCTTGCTTTTGCTTGTCCTGCAAGTTGAACAACCGGCGCACGAGCTCGATGACGGTAGTCGATTCGGGATCGCGGGCGGCCGACTTCAGGGTGCTGATCGGAGTGTGCATGATCTTGTTGATGATGCCGCGGGAGAGAGCTTCGACCGCCAGTTCCTGTTCGGGTGTCAGTTCGCCCATCCGTCCGCGCACGCGATCGATTTCAGCCTGGCGGATGGTTTCGAGATGGTCCTGCAGCGAAACGATGGTCGGGACAACGTCGAGCGTCTGCAGGCGCGCCTGGAACTTCTCGACTTCACTGTTGACGATAGCCTCGGCTTTTTCTGCTTCCTTCTTGCGGTCGGCAACGTGGCTGGCGACCGCTTGCTGGAGATCGTCGATGTCGTAGACGAAGATGCCGTCAAGCTTGTTGAGTTCGGGATCGACGTCGCGCGGGACGGCGATGTCGATGAAAAACATGGGCCGGTTGCGGCGGCGGGCCATGAACTGCTCGCCATGCTCGGGCCGGAAAATGAAGTGGGGCGCCCCGGTGGACGTGATGATGATGTCGGCACGGTCGCAGGTTTCGTAGAGGCGGTTGAACTCGATGGCCTGTCCGTTGAACTCGTTCGCCAGGCGGATGGCGCGGTCGTAGGTGCGGTTGGCGACAAAAATCGAAGCAGCACCATGGGCAAGCAGATGGCGGGCCGCAAGCTCGCTCATCTTCCCTGCCCCGACCAGGTAAACGCTCTTCCCATTCAGATTGCCGAAAATTTTCTTCGCCAGCTCGACCGCAACCGAGGCGACGGACACCGAGGACGATCCCACCGCGGTTTCCGTCCGCACGCGCTTGGCAACTGCAAAAGCGCGGGTCAAGAGCTGGTCCAGCTGCGCTCGCACGGCGCCGACCGCGCGTGCCGTCGCATAGGCTTCTTTCACCTGGCCCAGAATCTGCGGCTCGCCGACCACCATGGAGTCGAGGCTCGCGGCTACGCGGAAGACATGGCGGACGGCTTCGTTCTCGCGGAATTCGTAGAGATGATTCTCAAACTGGCTGGGGTCGACGGCGAAGTATTCGCGCATGAAATCCCGCAGATCGCCGGAGCCATTCTTCATGTTGGCGAGAAACTCGACACGGTTGCAGGTGGAGACAATCATGCCTTCGGCGATGGCCGGATGTTCGGTCAGCTTCTTGCACGCCTCGGGCAGGCGCGACTCGGGAATCGCCAGGCGCTCCCGGATCTCGACCGGAGCCGTCTTATGATTCACGCCGATGAGCTGGAATCTCATGAGGCTATAAACCTGTGCATCCCGCTGAAGTAGTTGGCGATCCAGGCCACGATCGCAGCCACGAAGGCGACGCTCGCGAGCATGGCGGCGCGGCGGCCGCGCCATCCGGCGCTCAATCGCGTGTAGACCATCACCAGGTAAACAGCCCACATCAATACCGACAGCAGAATCTTGGGATCGAGGAAGTCAACACGGCCGTAGGTTGACTCCGCGACTACCGAACCGGCGATCAGGCCCAGGGTCATGAACGGAAAGCCGAGCATGAGAGAGCGGTAGCCGATATCGTCGATCACCTGAAGCGCAGGCAGGCGCGAAAACATTCCACCGCCCGACTTGGCTTTCAGCGCCCGCTCTTGCAGAAGATACAGCAGGCTGGCGCCGAAACTCAGGAACAGGGCGGCATAGCCGGTGAAAATCATCAGAATGTGAGCCGCCAGCCAGCCCTTCTTGACGGCAGTCGATGCGAACACCAGCGGTTGCTGGCCGGTCGAAGCCACAAACGTCAGCAGGAACACGAGCGGGAACACCACAATCCCGGGCGAAGTCGTCTTGTAGACCAGGTACGCCAGCATGAAGACGACCATGATGAGGAAGGCCAGCAACGACTCGGAGTTGTGAATCGAGGCCAGGGTAACCTGTCCGGTCTCGACTACCGCTTCGGTCAGCGACACGAGGTGAAAGACCATGCCGAGATACGCCGCGTGGAGAGCCACTTTGCTCAGGATTTCCGAAGTGCGGGTCAGCGCGACCAGGGCGTAGAGCAGGCCTGCCCCATAGAAAACCAGCGCGACTCGCAACCAGATCAGAGCCATATGTCGGTACGCATTTCCCAGGCGGGAAAATTCATCCCCACCCGGATGAAGTGATTATAGTGTGCACAGCAAGCGGGGCGGGGCGAAACGGGCGGCATCACAAGTTCATGTGACGCACGTCACAAGGTACATGGGCATGACCGTCCCGATTCGCGCCGACCCTGCGCCTGCCTACCACCGCGCGAGGGTCCGGAACAATGCGAGCGGCGCGAGTATGCCGACCGCGATGCCATAACCCAGGTCAGCCCACACTACGCGGGCAAAATTCAGGACGTACAAGATCGCGGCCAGGGGCAGGCTCACAATGGCCAGTAGGTTCCCGCGCCGCGCCAAACCCGGCGCCAGTTCCCAGAGATTCGACAAGTCGGCGGTGGAGGGGAAGGCGTGCATGCCGATGGAAAGGCCCAGCCAGTAGTAGAAGTAGGCGAGGAGGTCGTCGATTTTGAGTTCCCAAACCGGCAGAAAGGCTGCCGTGCAGAACACGACGCACAGCAGCGTGTTGATGAAGAACGGCCCCAGGCTGACAAAGAAAATGGCGGTGAAATTCTCGGTCTTTTCGTGCAGGACGTATCCGGCGGGATTGCCAAAGCGAAAGAAGCAGACATCGTAGATCTGCAACTTGAACAGCTTGCAAAAGAACAGGTGCGCCGTCTCATGCACGATGATGCCGGGAAAGGTGAGGGCGGCAATGACCGGGCCTGGGATAAAGAACATGGTCAGTTCTTCCCTTTCTGGTCTGGGCGAAACCTGCGGTTGTATTCCTCCCGGCTGAGAATCTGGCGGGTCTCGAGGCGATAGCGGATACGGGGAGCGTACTCGTCCAGGCTCTTCAACGCTGCGGCGTTCTCGTGTGCTTTTTCTTCCGCCGTGTGCAACATCTCTTCGGCTTGTTTGCGGAAAGATGGGTCACCGGTGACCGCGTATTTGCAGGCCGCTGCGCTGGCGACGATCGCCGCCGTCTCCGACGATGGAGCCGCCTTCCACTGCTTCAGGGAAATGGCGAGGAAAGAATCGTAGTCCTTGCGCTCGTAGGCGGCGCCACCGTCGTACACTTCCGCGGCGATAGCCAGGCCGGGCGCTTCGGGATACAAAGCCACGGCTTCGTGCATCAACTGAGCGGCTTCGGCGTCGTGACCTTCATGCTGCGCGAGTTCCTGAGCCTTCTCCGCCTTCTTCGCTGCCGCCTCGGCGCGATCCCAAAGGGCTTTGACTTCGAGAAACTGAGGATCGTTGCCATCCTCGAAGTTGCCCCCCGCGTGGCCCTGCAGCGCCTTGCCGGCGGTTTCGAGATCGCCGACATTCAGCGCGGCTTTTGCGGTAAGGAGCACAGCCTTGTCGGATTGAGGAGCGATCTGAATGGCCTCCTTAAGATAAGGAAGCGCCTCGGCAAAGCGTTTCTCGTCCACCAGGCGTTCGCCCCTGTACATCTGGCGACCCGCATGAAAGTACGTGCGCCCATGGACCAGGGCAACTCCGAGAAGGACCAGCAGACCGGCCAGCGTGGCTTTCAACCAGCTCGGATAGGGCCAGGCCGTAACCTGCAGGGCGCAACTCGGGCACAACGGCAATTTGCCGACAAGGGCATGCTCGGAAGTATCTCCACTGGAGGCGCCACAGCGCACACAAACGGAATTGTCGGTGAGGGACACATACTGGGAAGGCTCGCCCTTTTCTGCCGCTTCGCGCGACGCTTTCCAGACGCAGGGCTCGCAGTACACCTTCCCGTTGAAGCTGTAGAAGGACCGAATCGATGTGGTAAGGCCGCACTCGCAGCATGTACCCTGGCGCATGGCGATGGGATTATGAACTGAAAAGGGAGATTTGGAAAGAGTTATTGACGGTTTCACAACTGCCTGCGGCAAATCTTATTGACTTACGTTCACAGTCCGCTCACTTAGTCGCGAGTTAGTTGACGCCAAGTCCCGCCAGCGAATCTTCCAGGAACTCGCGCTCGATGTGCAGGCGCTGACCCGCCGTGCGCATATCTGCAAGTTCGTCAAAAGCACGGAACAAGCGCAGCTTGGCGGCGGCGTATTGTTCGGTGCCGGTGAGTTGGCGGCCATGTTCCTGGTTCCAGGCGGCTACAACACCTTGCGGAAGGATGACACTGACCGGGTACGTAATCTTGCGGTCGGAGGTGACATCGAAGACGTACTCGGTGGCGCCGGCGGATTCAGATGGGCGCTGTCCCACGAAGTAGTACTGGTACACGTAGCCCTGCGTGCCGGCGTAGGTCTTTAGGCGACGGATCGTCATGTTGGTCTTTCACCGGCTTCGGGCTACGATCTTCGAGCCCCGAGCGAACGCAAACCGGTTGCGCGAAGCTAGCGGCTGCTGTTTCCCGGCGAGATTACTCTGCCGTACTCACTTGCACGGGCAATGCGATCGAACATGCGCCAGGCTTCCAGCGAGATCCTGCTGATGGCCTCTTCGCCGTCGCGCTCGCGGCGGAGATACGTGGTCATCACGCACAGGATGTAGGGCCGCTTTTCGACGAAGATCACGCCGGAATCGTTGCGCACACCTTCGAGCGCGCCGGGCTTGTTGGCGATTTTCATATCGTCCGGGAGATCGCGCGGGATCCAGCTGTCCTTGTGTGTGCTCAGGACCTTGAAAAAATCGTCGGTTAAATCCTTATTCAGCACCTTGCCGCGGTAGAGCGTTTCGAGCAGCGACATCATCTCTGCAGGTGTCGAGACGTTTTCCCTGCCTTCGGCGGCGGCCTTTAAGTCCATCATCTTGCGACGCAGGCGAGTATGCGTCAGGCCGAGGGTATCGAGGAAGGCATTGACGTTCTCCATGCCCACGCGGTCGATGAGCACGTTGGTGGCGGAGTTGTCACTGACGGCGACCATCATTGTGGCAAGATCACGCAGCGTGATCCTGGTCACGCCCGGAGTGAGGCCGTTCATGATGTCACTGTCCTGCACCAAGTCGGCCGAGTTTACGGTGTAGAGGTCGGAAAGTTTCAGCTTGCCTTGTTGCGCCTGCCGGTAGAGTTCCGCCAGCACAGCGATCTTGATTGAGCTGGCCTGCGGGTAGATGTCATTGGCATGGAGCAGGTATTTGTGACCGTCGGTGAGGTCGAGAATGGCGACGCCGACGACGCCGTCGAGATTGCGGTCGACGTCGGCGATCGAAGCCTCGAGTTTCTGCCACAGGACCTGCTGCTTCTCCGGCGAGGAGGAGGATCCTTGCGCGAAGACGATCGCAGCGGCCAAGAAAACAAAGGCCGACAACGCGACTGCAATTTTCGTGGCTCGCGGCATAGAGATCAGATCTTCGCCTCGCGGAGACGTTTCACGGCTGTCTCGGAAGTAACCGGAGAATAATAGACCTCTTTGAAGGTATAGGACTTG